>Ga0209707_1000036_pt1 | contig 88081 bp, 80 predicted proteins | sample EN4Hudsemesocosm_FD_184630 | JGI IMG/M metagenome (GOLD analysis project Ga0209707, IMG submission 184630) | Methane-oxidizing microbial communities from mesocosms in the Hudson Canyon - EN4B Hudson Canyon (SPAdes) (version 2) | ecosystem: Environmental > Aquatic > Marine > Cold seeps | place... | reverse complement strand
TGTAGCTTTAGGCTTTGCGTCATCAATTGCAATCTCGGTCATTACATATTGTTCTTTTGTTTTACGGCTGTAACGTACTACCGATAAGTTTCCTTCGTTGTCTTGTGCTGGTGCGTCAGCTAAATAGTAGAATTTTTCTGAAATACGGTCTCTAAACCTTTGTAGTTCAGCTACTTTAGGCGCACGAGTTTCTCGTGAACGAGGGAAGGTACTAGCGGCTAAGAAAATACCTGCTGCGCCATCACGTAAGACAAAATGCGCTTCAGATTTTTCACATTCTAGCTCAGGTAATTGCACAGGATCTTCTTTAGGCGGCGCAGCTTCACCACTAGCGAGTAACTTACGAGTATTTTTACATTCCTCGTTTGTACAATCGAAGTACTTGCCGAAACGGCCTGATTTTAACTCCATTGCCGACTCACAGCGATCACAATCTAAAATAGGTCCATCATAACCTTTAATTTTAAATTCGCCCTGTTCAACTTCAATACCGTCACATACAGGATTATTACCACATACATGTAATTTACGAGTTTCGTCAATAAGGTAACTGTCCATCGCAGTACCACATTTATCACAACGACGCATAGCCATAAGCGCTTCGGTTTCAGCATCTTCAGCTAATATACTTACCGCTTCTTCACCTGCCGTTAAGTTCATTGTTTTTGTACAACGCTCTTTTGGTGGTAGAGCATAACCAGAGCAACCTAAAAACACACCAGTTTGGGCCGTTCTAATCCCCATTTTACGGTTACAGGTAGGACAATCGATATCCGTTAATACTGGTTCATTGTTTTGCATACCACCATCTTCTGATGGTTGGTCAGCTTGTGTTAATTGTTTAGTGAAGTTTTTATAAAACTCGTCTAGTACACCTTTCCAATCAGCATTACCACCGGCTATTTCATCAAGCTCTTGTTCCATGTTCGAAGTAAATTCGTAGCTCATTAATTTTTCAAAACTACCAGATAAACTGTTGGTAACAATCTCACCCATTTTTTCTGCATAAAAACGTTTTTTATCTAATCGAACGTATCCTCTGTCTTGTATGGTCGAGATAATTGATGCATAAGTAGATGGTCTACCAATTGAGCGTTTCTCTAACTCTTTAACTAAGGAAGCTTCGCCAAAACGAGCCGGTGGCTTAGTAAAATGCTGACTTGGATCTATGTTATCTAAAGTAAGAGTTTCGCCTACCTTCATGTCAGGTAAATGTTTATCATCTCCTTTGCTGAGTTGTGGATGGACTTTAGTCCAACCATCAAACTGCATGACACGACCTTTTGCTTTTAAATCAAAACTCGCAGCACTGACAGTAAGTGTACTGACGGTATAACGTGCTGCAGTCATTTGACAAGCAACAAATTGATTCCAAATTAATTCATAAAGTTTCTTAGCATCGGCATCAATACCTTCAAGTAATGCCGCAACGAGCTTCACATTTGAAGGACGAATAGCCTCATGCGCTTCTTGAGCACCCGCTTTAGAACCGTAAGTTTTTGCATTTTCTGGTAAATAATTGTCACCAAAAGTATCACTAATATAATTACGACACATTTCAACGGCATCTTTACTTAAATTAGTTGAATCAGTACGCATATAGGTAATATGACCCGCTTCATATAAGCGCTGCGCTAAGCCCATAGTACGTTTAACACCGTAGCCTAGTTTAGTACTAGCGGCTTGCTGTAAAGTTGAAGTAATAAACGGCGCAGACGGTGTGCTTTTTGATGGTCTGTCTTCTCGTTTACTCACAGCATAATCAGCCGGCTTTAATATTGCTAAAGCAGCGTTAGTTTCTTTTTCAGTGGTTGGTTTAAAAGCTTTGCCATTTTGATGAGTTACATCAAGGGCTAACGCTTCACCTGCAGCAGAATGTGTATCTACCGCTATTTCCCAAAACTCTTTAGGATCAAAAGCTTTAATTTCTCTTTCTTTTTCAACCACTAACTTTACGGCAACCGACTGTACTCTACCTGCAGATAAGCCACGAGCGACTTTTTTCCACAATAATGGACTAACCATAAAGCCAACAACGCGATCTAAGAAACGCCTTGCTTGCTGAGCGTTAACACCAGGCATACTTAACTCACCAGGTGTTGAAAACGCTTGTTGAATAGAACTTTCAGTGATCTCGTTAAAAACTACTCGGCGAAACTTTTCGTCTTCACCACCAATAATTTCTTTTAAATGCCATGCTATCGCCTCTCCCTCGCGATCCAAATCGGTTGCGAGATAAACAATATCTGCTTTTTCGGCTAATTTTTGTAATTCGGCAACCACTTTCTCTTTGCCTGGCAGTATCTGATAATTAGCTTGCCAATTGTTTTCAGGATCAATACCCATACGATTAACTAAAGCAACTTTTTCACGCTTTGCTTTATATTTAGCTTTCGCCGCAGGTGTCATCTTCCGCACTTCTGCTGGAGATTTTGTAGCCGCTTTTTTTCCCGTACTACTATGTGGAAGGTCACGAATATGACCAACACTAGATTTTACGATGAAATCTTTACCTAAATATTTATTTATTGTTTTCGCTTTGGCTGGCGACTCGACAATAACTAGTGATTTTGCCATATATTTTAAGTTTCCTGCAAAATAGACAAATTATTTTTTGTCTATCTATTCATAAGTAAAATTTATAAGTAAACATCAGTGAAGCAGCGAGCATTCATTAACTAATATGATTTACTTACAAAGAAAAAGTTATCTTTTTAATAAAAACGTTGCATAACTATTAGTAGATATATCGATAAATATGCAAAGTAACAAGTAATTATTTTTATATTTATTTTACGGGATTCACCTAATTAACTCTTTTAGCTATAATAAACCCTGTTTTCTGGCGCAATCATAATAGACTTTGCAAGAAAACATAAGAGGCGAATCACAATAAAATTGAGACAATTAAAGATATATGCACTGAAGAGACTTTTTACAAGTTATTTTTTTATAGCATTTTTTCAACAGCGAATAATTAAAAGCTCAATAAATTCAAAAACTCGCAGCTAGGATTTTTTTTCTGACTTAATTAATTAAATCTTAATTGCAGCTAACCAATAAATAAAACAACAAGAGATTATTTATGGACACATCATGGTCACAATTACAAAATAAGCTAGAAAACTGTTTATGCCCACCAGGAAACGGCGTTTTTACCGTTAATACAGCAAAAGAGCGCAAAGAGCGTCTTCATCACTCTATTTTTGGTCAATCGACCGATATTGATAATCTATGGAAGCAATCGTTAAAAGAGCTTCCTGATAGCTCTAAAGCGGTAATTTTAGGTATAGCTTCAGATTGTGGTGGTGGCATTTTACGTGGCGCAAACTGGGGGCCTTTGTTTATTCGTTCAACATTACTAGAGCAATACCCAAAGTTGAATGCATTTGATTTAGGTGATGTTAGAGTTATCCCTCACCTTTTAGCTGACAAATATTTAAATGACGCAACATTGTCAAATTGTCGAAAGGCACTATATCAGGATGAGAATAGTAAGTTTGCTGTAAGTCCGTTAACCATCACAGAAGATGTATTACACGACTTTTATCAAACATTCCCTAATAAAGGTATTTTTGGTTTAGGCGGCGACCACAGTGTTAGTTACCCATTAACTAAAGCTTACTTGCAAGCAAAAAAGAAACAAGGTATTCGCGCTGCAATCATTCACTTTGATGCTCATACCGATCTTTTAGTTGAACGTTTAGGCATAGATTTGTGTTTTGGCTCTTGGTGTACGCATATTTTAGATGACTTACATCAACCTCATCATTTAATTCAAGTGGGTATTCGCTCAAGCGGCAAACCTAAGTCTCACTGGGAAAGTACTTTTGGCGTAAGACAACACTGGGCCCATGAAATCAAAGAGCAAGGGGTTGATGCAATTGTCGCCAATATTTTGGCCCAATTAAAAGATGAAAATATCGATGAGCTTTATGTCAGTTTTGACATTGACGCCATTGATGACAGTTTCGCTTCAGCAACTGGAACGCCTGAGCCTGATGGTATTATGCCTGAAGAAGCTATGAGTATATTACGCGCCTTAGCGGCTAAATACCCCATAACAGGTGCTGATATGATGGAGATTGCTCCGTTCACTGATAGCTCAGGTTTAGGGGTTATATCTCAAGAGAAAACATTGAAGGTTGGTGGTGAAATTTCTGCTTTTTTGATTGGTGAAATGAATAAGTAATTATTTTAGTTTTAAACTTTTGAAATTAAATAAAAATGCCGTTATAAATAACGGCATTTTTTATTGTTCAACTAAGTAAGACTAATCAACATTACTACAGTTTGCATTCAGTCCAAATGGGCTACTAGTACCTATTGCAGCAGTTGGCGGGCTAACATCTTCGTTCAATACATCACTTGCTAATACAGGTAAAGTAAATGTAGTTTGAGTAGAACTTTCTGTGCCGTTAACACGTGTAGATAAAATTAAGGTAATATCTACCCACTGAGCAAAACTTTGAGGATATAAAATATCAATAACTGCTCGACCTTGACTATCAGTTGTAACTTCTCCTGTTGCTGCAACAACATTGCCAGGTGTTAACATTCCATTACCATTAACATCTTCCCCAACATCTAAAATACCATCAAGGTTTAAATCTTCATTATCACATTCAAATTTTTGTGCCAAAGCTGTTTGACCTCCAGCATACCAAGAAACAAATGACCCGCTTATATCATACCCTTGATACCAAGCCCCTTTGTAAAAATCTCTTGGGATGGCAGAAACTGTAAGTGTAACATTTTCTACTGGAGTAGAATCAGCATCAGTGACAAAAACAGTATACTGTTTATTGTAAGTGGTTAAATCCAACTCGATTAATTCATTACCTGTACCAATTGCGATAAACAACTCTCTGTCAGCTACAGTTAAGTTAACAGTATCTGTCTTAGTTGAGTCTTCACGTACAGTGGATTTTACTTGGACGCCATTTTGTGCAGATATTCCATTAGAAGTGTAAACCGTTGATGCACTACCATTACTATCTGTAAGGCCTGTAGCAGGAAATATCGAACCACCATTGGTATCAGTTAAGGTAAAGTCGATAACCTTATTCTTGACTAAATTACCATTGATATCCTTAACTACAATCGATATGGTCGATGTTTGACCATTAGGACCAATGGACTTAGGCGACGCTTGAGCTTTAATTGTTTCAACTGTTTCAGCAACAAACTCAAATTCCAATTGGTTATTTAGAACAATTTCGCTATCAGTTCCAGTGAAAGTAACTAAAGCCTTCCCTGCATCGGTAGAAGTTATTTGTGCTGTGACTTCACCATCAACAGTAGTTGCAGAGCTTAGAACTAACTCTCCACGAGTTGTGGTAAACTCAACAAGTGTACCATCTGGAATAGCTGTACCAGAACGAGCCCAACTTAACGTTACAGACGCGGTATCAGATAATAGTACATCAGGAATAATTGGAGTTGGTTGTTCTGAAGGGTTTACGTTACTAGCATCACCATTGTCAAAATCAGTAAATAGGAAGGAATCAGCTTGAACAGCAACACTTCGGCTAACACTTGCGCCAAGAGTAGTTGCGACAATACTATTAGTACCTCCCGATGTCCCTACCACTGAAACTGTTGCTTGACCGGTAAAATCAGTCATAACTGATGTTGGTATAGTTATTTCAGCAACATCACCAGCAGGGTTTGTTGTTGATTCACCAGTAAGTGATAAATTCACTAATGTATTAGCTATACCTACGCTATCAGAGTTTAATACTTTAATAATATAGCTGTTGCTATCATTTATTGCTAAAGAAGTTGATCCCGTTAGGGTCACCGCGGTTCCAATTACCTGAATATCAACAGAGTCGGTTACTTGGCCACTAGTAACAGAGGTTGTGATAATACGGTTTGTTGGCTCATTATCAGTTTTTAAGATTGCCGATGCTTTACCGTCGGTGCCAGTAATAGCTGTTATCACTTCTATCTGACCAGAGCTAGCTGTAAACGTTACAGTGACATCCTCTAATAAATTATTATTTTCATCTTTAGCTATAGCTGTAAGAGTTATAGCTTGAGAGCCACTTGAAGCCAATTGTTGACTGTTAGCATACAAACCAATATCTGCAATTGTAGACACTTCACCAGAAATCCCATCTCCTTCACTAGTAAAAGAAATAGAAGCGGTAAGAGGTTCAGAAGTTGTTTGAACAGAGCCGGTAACTGTACCTGAACCAGATGTTGGTCCTACATTAAGAATGACAGTTGCCACACCGCTCGAATCTGTTATTGCAGTTCCCACTTCAGGAGAGAAACTCGCTAACTCAGAATTATTGAGGACAAATGTTACTAATTGTCCTTCAATCGCAACACCATCTTCAGTCAGTGTCGCACTTACCGTCGCAGGGCTATCAGCACTTATATTTTCATTTGATATTGCCATAACGAGAAGAAGCACTGAACCTCCATCCCCACCATCATCACCATCACCTTCGAAGCTGTCGCCTCCACAAGCAACTAATGACATTAGTAATATGGTCAAACTTAAACGTCGAAGCAGTTCCATACAGATATCTCCATGATCTTTTTATTATTAAACTGTCCCCATCTTAACCGAAAAAATACAAAAAGGTCACTACCTAATGTAAAAAAGCTGCTAAGAGCGGTATTTAATTACAATATTTATTGATTACCATTAAAAAAGTCAACCTACAGGGCTCTTTTAATTCATTTATTTGATTTATACTTAATTTCAAAATAAGTTAAGTCACTACTGATAATAAGAAAAAATGCCACTTTAGCAACATTTGTTTTGGCTTTTATTTGAGTAATGTTATAAATAGCTACAATTAATTGAAATAATCTTCAATTCACGGGGATTCAAAAGACCCTTTAAGTAAATCAAAATAAGACAAAAGATATAAATATGAGCAATATAAAAACGTTAAGCTTAACAACACGAATAATTATTGGCATGGCTGCAGGCTTTGTCATTGGTCAATTATTACAATGGCTGATGCCTGATGGCTCAGACTTTGTCATCCCTCTTTATATTGCAGACTTATCTTTAAGGAGCTTTTTGGTTGATGGCGTCTTTAATGTTGGGGGTGAGATTTTTGTTGCTAGCTTAAGAATGTTGGTTGTTCCACTCGTTTTTGTTTCACTTGTTTGTGGAACTTGCTCTTTACAAGATACGACAAAGCTCGGGCGAATTGGTGGTAAAACTATTGCCCTTTATTTATTAACCACAGCAATTGCTATCAGTTTTGCTATGTTTCTCGCTCTGTTAATTAGCCCCGGAGAAGGCGTTAACATGAGTGCAAATACAAGCTTTGCCAGTCGAGAAGCACCTTCACTTGCACAAGTTTTAATTCAAATGTTCCCTAGCAACCCCTTTGCTGCTTTTTCTCAAGGCAACATGCTTCAAGTTATCGTCTTTGCTTTGCTTTTTGGTATTTCAACGGTATTAGCTGGAGAGGCAGGAAAACGTATCGCTGCTTTTTTTGAAGATATGAATGAAGTCATTATGCGATTAGTTACTATTTTAATGAATTTAGCGCCTTATGGTGTTTTTTGTTTAATGGCAACATTATTTACTGATCTAGCGTGGAGTACTTTTGGTAATTTAATTGTTTACTTCCTTGTAGTGCTGACTGCTTTGTTTACTCATGCGCTGATAACTTACCCTGTTATTTTAAAGTTAATGGCAGGCTTAAACCCTATTGTTTTCTTGAAAAAAATGCGAGCCACAGCTCTATTCGCTTTTTCTACAGCCAGTAGTAATGCCACCATCCCTGTAACTTTAGAAGCTGCAACAAAGAAAATGGGGGTGAAAAATTCCATCGCTTCTTTTACTGTTCCGCTAGGCGCAACAATAAATATGGATGGCACTGCCATTATGCAAGGTGTGGCGACTGTCTTTATTGCACAAGTATTCAATGTTGACCTCACAATTTCTGACTACTTAATGGTAATTCTTACTGCAACTTTAGCCTCAATAGGTACAGCTGGCGTTCCTGGTGTTGGTTTAATTATGTTAGCTATGGTACTTGATCAAGTAGGATTACCAGTTGAAGGTATTGGTTTGATCATTGGTGTTGACCGAATTTTAGATATGACCAGAACAGCGGTTAATGTTACTGGCGACACCATGGTTACCATTATAATTGGTAAAACTGAAAATCAATTCGATGAAAATGTTTTTAATGATGAAAACGCAGGAAAAGAAATAGAAGATATTGATTTTCACCACTTGAAAAGTTAATGACCATTTCATAATAAAAAGGCGCTTATTATAAATAAGCGCCTTTTTCGTTTTAACTTCCCGTCCTGAGATGTGTCTATACTTTTATATTTTTGTGATGATATACAAACGCTCTCTCAAGTAACTCACATCAAATTTTCGTTGACCAAATCGCTTATTTTCTAACTCTCTTGTAGAAATACATTCAATATTGCAGGTTTTATCTGCTAATAAAAACAATTCACTAACATCCTGTTGAGTGACCGAAAAAGGTGGTCCAGACATTTCTTCTTGTGGAAACTCAATTGAAATAAGAAATAATTTAGTCTCTGCGCCGATAAAACTAACTAAATGCTCAATATAAGCTTCGCGCATTTCAAGAGGGAGTGCGATTAAAGCCGCACGGTCATAAATCCAGTTTACCGGAGACTCTTTGTTTAACGCTAGTTCTTTGGCGTTGAGTTTAAAGAAATCGCCCTGCCACAAAGTAATGTTGTCAAAAGAAAATTGAGTAAACGGCTCTGCCTCATGATTACTCTGATAAGTAATAGTTTGAGCATCAATATTTGCATCAACAAAAAAGTCACGACAGGCAATATCACTTAACTCGCTTCCTGAAACCTGCATATATTGAGCAAACCAGAACATGTCTAATGATTTACCACACAGCGGTACAAAAACATGTTTATCTTGCTTATTCATTAATGGCAGTAAATATTGAGATAAAAATGGGTGCACCTGTTCTTGGTGAAACCCTAAGCTATTTCGCTCCCAACATTTATGCCAAAAAGATGCTTTCATAACTCTATCTCCTCATTCCCCTGTACTAATTAGTAGTAAAACAATTAACTAGGAAAGATTCGATTAGATTGCCATAACTTACCAAATACATTAGTTATTGACAAAGATGCCGCTTTTGAGAACTTTTCAGTCAAACTTTTATGAACAACGTATTTAATAGCGACAATGTTATGGCTTTTACTAGAAGATTGAAGATAGTCATCACTGGTTTGGATTTTATCAACTAAACCTAACTCTAAGGCTTTAATACCAAACCAATGTTCACCGGTTGCTACTTTTTTCACATCTAAACTTGGTCTGTGCTCACCAACAAAATCTTTAAATAACACGTGAGTTTCTTCTAACTCCTCAGTGAATTTTTCTTTGCCCTTTTCAGTGTTCTCACCAAACATGGTAACCGTTCGCTTAAATTCACCAGCTGTAAATTGCTCAAAGTCGACATCATTCTTCTTTAATAACTTATGGAAATTAGGTACTTGGGCAATAACACCAATTGAGCCTAAAATAGCAAATGGCGCTGAAATTATTTTATTTGCCACACAGGCCATCATATAACCGCCACTAGCTGCTACTTTATCAACAGACACTGTTAATGGAATTTCATTTTGGCGTAACCTGTCTAATTGCGAAGAAGCTAAACCATAGCCATGTACCATGCCACCGCCACTTTCTAGGCGAACAAAAACTTCATCTTCTTTGGTAGCAACAGATAAAATAGCCGTAATTTCTTCACGTAGTGATGACACTTCTTTCGCATCTATACTGCCATGAAAATCAACAACAAATAATCTTGGTTTGTCATCGTCTTCACCTTTACCTGACTTTTTCTCTTCTTTGGCCTTTTCTTTGGCTAGTTTTTTATCTTCTTTCTCTTTTGCTTTTAATTGCTCTTTTGACAATAGAGCATGAGTAATTTCATCTTCAACCTGCTCAAACTGCTCAGAAAGATCGGTGATATCAAGCTCACCTTTTTTAGGCTTTTGCTTTATTGCTGCAGCAGTTATAGCAACAATAATGGCAATAACGGCAATAACAAAGGTGATAGTTTTAGCTAGAAACAAGCCGTATTCGTACAAAAATTCCAAACCTTCTCTCCTGAGACAACAAATTTTAAATAATAATTATTTTCTGATATGAATTATATGGGGTTAATTATCCATAAAAAAACCCTCACGAATGAGGGTTTTATTTATTTTAACTTTACCTTATATGAAACTAAAGGTAAAAGTTAAGCACTAGTGAACAATTTCAGTATCTACCACAGGTAGTACAGTCGCATCTGTAGCTAAAAAGGTAGCCACTTGAGTTTGCATTTCTTCGGTAGCTCTTAATGCAAATTCAGGGCTAGCACTAACACCCTCATAATGAACAGGGTTTATTACTGAGCTGTGATGACCATATAAAAACCTAACCGCTCCTGATACTTTATTTTCAGCATCAGCTGTAGTTTCAGATACAGCAGGCAAACCTAACAAAGCAATGGCAGGTTCAGTGCCGCCTAAAGGTGTAAATGGTGCTGTATTAGTAACCACTTGGTCATCTAGATTATCAACACCATTACCAACAATTTCAATTAAATGCGTTGGTGTTTGAGTTGCCGCTAAGATACCTGTGTAACTAATAGGGTCGCCCGAGTCTAACAATGTTTGTGCTACAAAGGTAAACTCAGCAAATTGACCGTTAAGTTCTGCTTGTTGCTCTGGCGTTAACGCTGCATAAAATTGATTATAAACTGCTGTTAATTGCTCTTGAGTGGCCGTTGAATTGCCATTTTCATCAAGCGGGAACATCGAATCAACTAAAGCCTTAAAATCAGGTGACGCTTGATAAGTAAGGTTTGATTTAGCTAAGCCAGTAAACGCCGGAGATTCCATACCAAAGTTAGCGAACATTAATCCAGGTGCAGCGAAAGATGCAGCTGAAACTTTAAACATGTGATCTATTGCAGGGTTTAAACTTGTATTAGCCAAGCCAACAAAGTTAATCCCAGTAATTGCACCCAGTGACAAACCAAAGAAATGGACTTTCGAGTTATCAATTTCTAAATCAATAGGGTTACCCGATGAATCAACGCCGCCCATAAAGTTTAAACCAAACCGTAGGCCAAGCATATCAGCGTTAGCTTGCTTAAAATTATCACGAGCTGATGGCAAATAACCTAAATTGGCAAAATGTAATGCTGAAATAGACGCATTGATATCATCGTTACCATCAAAGTCTAAATCAAAACCTCGAGTACCGTGTAATGGTAAATCAATAGCGATTGTTGCTAAGCCATTGATTGAAAGAGCGCCAGTTATTGCTAGCATATGTTCTTTTTGAGATTGAAAGCCATGCTGTAAAATAACAACAGGCCAGCCACCTTCAGGTTTTACTAAATCAGGTAGACCCATTGCATTTCGAACAATATTCGCTTGTTCAACATCAGGAGTCGTCATTTGTACATCTAACTTACCTGGGTCGCCAATCCAAGGCATATCACTTGCTGGGCTTGGCGCAGGAACAGGATTGAATTTAGTAATATGTCGCTTGGTGTCTAATGGGAATAAAGAGCTTAAATCTCGCAAGCCAGGTGCCGCTAAACCTTGAGCTTCAGATATTGCCATACAAGTTGCATCAGATACTGAGCCAGGAATGGCATCTTCAGGAATAGCACCAGGGTTTACTGCAGCTAAGCCAGCTAACATTGCTCCAGAGTCACATAAAGCTTTAATATGACTATTTATCGGTGCGGTAGGGTTTGCCATATTAGGAACACCCAAATAATATGGCAAGGTAATACTACCCTTCATATAATTAGCACTTTTATAAAGCTGAGCAGATGATGGTGGAATACTACCAGCTAAAATGTCAGCAACTGAATAACCAGTATCTTGAATACCTAAAGTTGGGTATGAGCCTAATTGTAAATTCGCAGCCATCAATGATTTGGCAGCAAAATTAGCATCGGATGTTGATTGTGTGGTCATCGAAAAGGTATAAATAATTGAATCTTTGTCAACGCCTGCCGAAACAACAGCAGTTTCAAAGCTGTTTGTCAAAGCTTGTAACTGTAATTGTGAAGGAGTTACTAGAGGATGAGTAGTAATATCTTGGCGCACCGACTCATAAGTACCAGAACCTGCGATTGGTCTGCCGTTATTGTCAAGTAAATTATCGGTTAAAGCGACAAGATAAGTTGTTTTAGCCTTAAGAGGCTTTAATGGGACAACAACAATGCTATCACCTGATTTTTGGGTAATAAAATCTTGGGTATAAGCTAACTCGTTAACAATTTTACAAGCAAGTCCTCGTGTTAGACTTGTACAATCAGCATCAGTTAAATCTCCGCCCATAGTCGCTTCAAAAATGCGAACCGACTCAGCATTAAAGACACTGTTGCCATCTAATGACGTTCCTTGTGGAAATTCAATATCTAGAACAAATGGTTGTGCTACAGACCAACCATCAAGCGCTCCTAAAGCAGTTTTAGGATCGGCATAATTAGGATTTTCAATCTCACTGCCATCTTCAAGCTTTTCACCGGCTATAATATTACCTTCTGCATCTCTGGACACTGGTATGTGCAAAGTACCGTCTGGTGAATCCCCTAATAACAGATCATTAGGTACTGACATAACACCATTAGAGGGATCAAATATCACTCGTGCAGGCGCTGTTATTGGTGTGCCGTTTTCGGCAACGTCTTTTTTTACGTCTTCAATGGTTTCACTGTCACAACCACTTAAACCAAGTGCGCTGATAATTGCAAGACTGAGAACTAGCTTATTCATTTTATCTCCCCAAGGACTAATCTATTGCTTTTGACTTTATATTTTATTGTTATGTTTTTGTTTATATTTTAATTACGAAAGTTTTAATTTTCATAATTAATGATGGAATAAAAGATCTAAAAAAATATTCTCATCCTTAAATTTTAACTTGTTCGACCAGTTAAACTTAACCCAAGATTTAACAATGTGCTAGCCCTTTTTGGTTTTCTAGGGAATTATTTTATTTTTTTAACCACAATTAGATAAATTTACTCGTCAGTCAACTTGCTAAAGAGTAGAATCACTGCCTTATTAGAATCACGACTGAAACGAAAATGTTTGACTATCAAATAAAAGAAAATTGCTTAGCAGGTAAAAATATCCTCGTCACTGGTGCCGGTGATGGCATTGGTCGTCAGGCAGCATTAACTTACGCCAAATTAGGCGCTACGGTTATTCTATTAGGAAGAACTGTTAAAAAATTAGAAGAAGTTTATGATGCTATTATTGCTCAAGGCTGTAATGAACCCGCTATTATCCCTCTAGATTTAAAGGGTGCCACAAAACAAAACTATATAGATATGTCTACCACTATCGCACAACAGTTTGGCCAGTTAGATGGGGTATTATTAAATGCTTCAATGCTAGGTGAGTTAACTCCTTTTACTCAAATACATGAACAGATATTTGAGGAAGTGATGAAAGTAAATGTAACTTCTCATTATTTAATTACACAAGCACTTATTCCAACCCTACTTTTAGCCAAAAATGCATCGATGGTATTTACGTCATCAGGTGTAGGAAGCCAAGGAAGAGCTTATTGGGGACCCTATAGCATTTCAAAATTTGCTACCGAAGGTATGATGCAAGTTATTGCTGATGAATATGAAAACACAGTATTGCGAACTAATGCAATTAACCCAGGAGCAACTCAAACCAAAATGCGCGCAAGTGCTTACCCTGCAGAAGATAAAGATGCTTTAGTAACACCTACTGAAATTATGCCACTGTATGTTTATTTGATGAGTGATGACAGTCTTGAAGTTAATGGTAAAACATTAAAAGCGCAATAACCAAGCCTTGATGACTAATTCGTGATCATAAGTTAAAAAGGGTCTAAAACTCACAAGGCTTTTTTAAAGCTAATCAGCCTTGTGTTTTTTACTAAATCAGTTATTAATAAACTCATTAATAAGTTTAGCGGTTTGTTGTGGTTGCTCCATATGAACATGATGCCCCCCCTCAACCTCATTGCAAATAAAATCAGAAAACATTGAGCCAAAATGAGTAATACCTTTGGTAACCATTTCATGGCCTTTAGCACCAAAAACTAATTGAACAGGGCAGTTAATATCTTGAATAAATTGCTCAGCTTGCGATAACGTTAGACGATAAGGTGAAACATTTCTCAACCGAGTATCTGCGCGCCATACATACCCTTGCCCTTCTTTAACCAAACCTCTTTTAACGATAATTTTGGCTTGTTCGTAATTCATATCACTTACCGCAACACGTGCCTTAATGGCGGAATCTGCCGTTGGGTGTAAATTTTTGGGCTTCGTTTTATTTTTATTTTGCAAGTAACTAACTGAGTTTTTAAGGCGGCTTGTCATACCTTGTCTTAACTGAGCTGTCGTTTTATCAGCTTCGGCACTAATAAAACCGATAGAGTCAAGCAGAGATAAAGACTTTACTCGCTCAGGAAATGCTGCAGCAAAAGCAGAAGCGACCATACCGCCCATTGAATGAGCAACAATATCAATATTGTGCCAGTCATTTAATTCAAATAACTGAAGTAGATCATAAACCCAATCAATAAAATGATAATGAGCATCTTGCGATCGGTGTGACGAAAAACCATGACCTGCCCAATCAATTGCAATTACCCGCTTGTTTGATAAATAAGGCATCAAAGGAGTGAAACTTGCGGCGTTATCTAACCAACCATGAAGGCATAAAACAATATCGTTTTCATCCTCACCACAGGCTAAGCCATGCAGTGACAATTCACCAATATCATAACAAATTTCTTCGACTTCAATTTCTGACATATCTATTTAATACTCATAATCATGAAACTAATGCCTTGAAACTAATGCTTCGCACATAAGCTATATTAGATTCAAATTTATTAGCAGCCACTAAAATCATAGAAGGAACTAAACCTTAGCTTTTAACCGGCTTAAAAAAACTATCATGCCCAGTGCAAGGCCAGACCAAATTGTTACCCACAATACTTCTGGAATTCCGGTTGATGCTGAAAGTCTTGCCCCATCCCCTAAATTTCTCCCGTCTAAAAGGTAGAGTGGGCTAAACAAACTATTGAGCAAAACGATAATACCAAGAAGTTGAACAAATTTTTGCAATATTGTTAACCGCTTTAGTTTTATTGTCATAATAAACATCGTTAATAATGAGCCCAAAATGATGATCGTTAATAAATCTCTCGCCCATAATAAAATAGAAACACAAAGCAATAAAATAATAAAACCGGAAAAGAATTGTGCCAGCCGTTGATGTTGTCCTGCAAAGCTATAAATTAAACCGCCCCAAAGAATTGCGCCTGCATAACCAAAAAAACTAATAATAAAAACACTACCACCCTGTGTAGTACATAACCCGGCACCATCAGCAAATAATTGAATATTAATTATTGAACCACCCGTTGCTAGTGCTGCTAAACCATGGCCAATTTCATGAAAGTAACTTTCTAACCAATTAAAAGGAATAGAAACAATGGGTATTTTTCGAATAATTGCGCCAGCTATCAAAAACAGCCAAAACTGATGTTTTTGCCAAAATGAAAGTGATTTAGATTGAGCAGCATGAGAAGAAATCGAATCAGGCAAGTAAGTCTACCCCGAAAACTTGCTGAATATTATCTCGTTGAGATTGGTTTTCAATTGATTGATAAGCAGATATCGCTATATGGTTTTGCTCGCTTGGTTGATCATAACCCGTATTTTTAGCTTGTTGTTTATTTGGCTGTTTAGCATCTTGACGTTGAATAAACTCAATTGCTTGTGGATCAATATCTAGTCTGTCTTTCTGTTTTTGCTGCGGTTTTTCTTCTTTATCAAATTGTACTCGAGCAACGTCCTGCCGATTAATAACAGAACCTTGTACATTTGTGCCGCCACCTATCTGATTATTTATCGACAGGTTAGTTTGTGAATTTGATATTTCCATTTCTATAATTTAGCAAATTTTAACCAAAGTTGAAAATAATTATTATTTTCCTGGTAGTTTTTTCCAAGAAACAGTGTCTCTAACATAAACAGGTTGAGCATTCTCAGGTAATACACTCATCTCTTTTTCAAAGCCTGCAATACCTAAAGCTAACATCGCTTTTGCTTCAGGAAACTGTATTTCAGTTGAGTCGGCATTAAACTTTAAGGAAGTTAAGTCACTTGTATAAGCATCCCAACCACTGCCAACCCCGTATGCTTGTTCAACAACACTTGATAACCTTTGCTTGACTTCACCCGGAGAGGTAACCGCCTCACTAATTTGAGGCTGCATAATATTGTTTTCATCAAGCTGATAATAACCATTATAAACCTCAGACATACGTGCATCTATTGCTGCAATCACCTGAGTTTCTTTATGATTGATATAAGCCAGTTGCGCCATAGCTTGAAGTGTTGATACACCGACAAGTTTTAAATCAGCTGAATATGCTAGACCTTGGGCGACACCAATGCCAATTCGAACACCGGTAAAGCTGCCTGGACCTTGACCAAAAATCAAACCATCAAGCTGGTTTAATTTACAACTAGCTTCTTTTAATACCTCATCAATCATAGGCAATAAGCGTAGGCTGTGTGATTGAGGACACAGTTCATAACGACTAATAACCTTGCCGTTAAATTGTAAAGCTACAGAACAAGCTTCTGTTGAGGCATCTATGGCCAAATAATTCACGTGACTCTCTCTTTCTTTAAACTAATAAACGACAACCGATCAGAATATATCAACCAGTTATATCTTGTAAAAATTGTGCAGCTTGCTCTAAATCACGGCTACGTTTCATAATAGGTAAACTTTTCAAAAATACTTCGCCATAAGGTCGGTTCACTAAACGATCATCACAAATAACTAAAATACCCTTATCAGTAATATCCCGAATTAACCGCCCTACCCCTTGCTTTAAAGCGATAACCGCTTGAGGTAATTGAATTTGACTAAAGGGATCACTGCCTTGACGCCGCACTTCTTCACATCGAGCTTGCAGTAAAGGGTCATCAGGCGATGCAAAAGGTAATTTATCAATAATAACACAGGTCAGTTTGTCACCTCTGACATCTACACCTTCCCAAAAACTAGCGGTAGCTAACAACACTGCTTGTGGATCTTCAATAAATTGCGCTAATAACTTACCTTTACCCATTTGCCCTTGCACCAATAGTGGGTTATCAATCTTATCCGCTAAATGCTCTGCCACTTGGTTCATTACTCGGTAACTGGTAAATAACATAAAACATGCACCATTACTGGCAGCTATTAAAGGAATAGCAAGTTCAGCTAACGCTAAGGCTCGATTTTTATTATTAGCTTCGGGTAAATAGCGCGGAACAATGAGCTGTGACTGTTGTTGATAATCAAATGGGCTATCAAGTAGTAAGTTCTTTGCTTGATGTAGTCCTAAATGCTTAGCAAAATGTTCAAATTTACCATCTACAGCTAATGTTGCAGAGGTAAAAACCCAACCCGCACCAGAGTCTTTGACATAATCACTAAATTTTTCGGCAACCGTTAACGGTGTTTGGTGCAATACTACATGTCGAGGAGTGGTTTCATACCAGAAGCTCATACTGTAATCATCAAACTTTGCCATTATGTCGTACTTACTAAGTAAATTAACTGCACGCTCAAAACAGTTATCTATTGCTTCGTTACGAGATACACATAATTTTATGACTTGATAAAGAAAATCCAGATCTGTTTTTAATGCTTGAAAACATTGTAAAAACGCAGACTGTTTTGCTTTTTCACGCCAATTTCCCCGCTCAGGATCGTAATTAAACAATAATCTAAAACTCTGCGCTGTTTTTTGTAATTTATCAGCAGCTTTTCCTAGCTGTTTCACATCAGTTAACGATGTCCTATACACCTGAAGTACATCTGTGCACAACTCAACTAACTGACGTGTTGAAAATGCATCACCAAAATACTCACTGGCAATATCAGGGATTTGATGGGCTTCATCAAAAATCATTACATCGGCTTTTGGGATTAACTCACCAAAACCGGTATCTTTTAGCGCCATATCGGCAAAAAACAGGTGATGATTTACTACAACTAAATCAGCATCAATCGCTTTTTTACGGGCTTTTATCAAATAACAGTCATCATAATCAGGGCAATCTTTAGCTAAGCAATTATCAACTGTGCTGGTAACAAAAGGAAATATTGGAGAATTTTCTTGTACACTTACCAAATCACCTATGTCACCACTTTGAGTACTGGTTGCCCAAGATTTAACTTTCACCAAATCAGTTAAGGTTTCAGCGTCTAATTGTCCACGGGTTTCTTGGTATTGGTTTAAGCGGTAACGACATAAGTAATTCGAACGCCCTTTTAATAAAGCCATCTGAGCATTACTCGCCAGTGCTTGACGAATAAGAGGAAGATCTTTATGAAAGAGTTGTTCTTGAAGATTCTTAGTACCCGTAGAGACAATGATTTTTTTCTCACTGAGCAGTGCTGGAATTAAATAAGCAAATGTTTTACCTGTGCCGGTACCTGCCTCAACAATTAATGACGATTTTTTCTCGATAGCAAAACCGACTTCAATTGCCATGTCTGTTTGCGCTTGACGAGGGAAAAAACCGTTAATGGCTTTAGCTAATAAGCCATCTTTTGAAAAAGCTATTTCTACAGGTGTCATTTATTGGTAACAAGCTTATATTGAATGAGGAAAAATTAATCCTCATTAACCAGAAATTAAGCGCTATTATAATCAGCTTTTAATGCAATGAAAGTCTTTTAGTGAGATGTGAGCTTGTTTAAACAAATATATCAAGATGAGGTTTATGATCTTTACCTTCAGTGATCACTGACTCTTCATCTTTAGCATCCTTTATAGCTGTTTTTTTGCCCTCTTCAGTTTGAGCTTGATGTTGTTGATTGCTTTCATCCTCCTCGTCGCCTGAAATAAAGTAATACTCATGGTTTTCAAGATGATCAGGGTCATCTTTTAACTTACTTGTTGCCGCTTCTTTTAATAATGCTTTAACTTTTAGATTAGTGGGTTTAATCGGTACTGGCACTACACGTGTTAGTTGTGTGGTAAAGATATCCATTTAACTATGCCCCCTCATTTCAAGTAAGTAAATTTAGTGATCAATTGACGAATTAATCACTTTATATCTCAACTATCGGATAAAAATCAATAAACTTTAATATCTTATACAATTTTATAATAAAAGAACGATAATAAAAGCTTGCGAGCTAGTAAATTTTCTCGTAATGTACCAATTAATTAAACAAGTATTGATTTTATATTATCAGTATTTAAATGTTAAATAAATTTAACGAGCATATTATGACTTTTAACCTGAACACGCTACATCACCATCATCATACAAATTAGCCACTCAGGTATATTTGCTGAGGGGCTATGGACCTTTCAGCGGATTAGTTAAATTTACACCAAATTCTAAACCCCCGAAAGAGTCTAACTCTCTCGGGGGTTTTTCGCATTTTACAAGCTTGAAAATTGTATATACATGCGAAATTTTATGAAAACAAACTATTAAAAATTTAAGACTTACTACAGGAATAATAAAATGACTACTCAACCACGTTTACGCATCGCCATGCAAAAATCAGGAAGATTAAGCGAAGATACACAAAGTTTATTAAAACGTTGTGGCTTAAAACTTAACGTTTCAGACCGTCGTTTATTAGCACACGTAACAAATATGCCAATTGATATTATGCGTGTTAGAAGTAGCGACATACCTGGGCTTGTCATGGACGGTGTTTGTGACTTAGGTATTGTTGGCGATAACACTTTAGAAGAAACTGCACTAGAGCGTGAGCTTTTAGGAAACAAGGCAGATTATATTCGCACCACAGGTTTAAACTTTGCGGCTTGTCACTTATCAATTGCCATGCCTGAAGAGTTTAATTATCAAGGCATTGAGAGTTTAAACGGTTTACGCTTTGCAACCACTTATCCGCAATTGCTCAATCGCTTTGCTAAAGAAAATAACATAAACCTAGACTTTTGTTTATTAAAAGGCTCTGTTGAAGTTGCTCCACGTGTTGGTTTAGCTGACGGTATCTGTGACTTAGTATCAACAGGTGCAACATTAGAAGCTAATGGTTTAAAAGAAGTGGAAGTGATTTTTCGCTCTAAAGCCTCATTAATTCAAACTGCGGCACCACTTGATGATGCAAAACAAAAAATTCTTGATACTTTATTACCGCGTATTCAAGGGGTAATGAAGGCGAAAGAAAGCAAATACATTATGCTGCACGCACCAAAAGACAAAATCAGCGAAGTAAGCGCGCTAATGCCGGGCACAGAAACACCAACAATTTTACCATTGGCTGAACGTGATGATTTAGTTGCTGTGCACGTTGTTGCCACTGAAACTTTTTTCTGGGAAACAATGGAGCAGCTTAAAGTGCTAGGTTGTCACTCAATACTTGTTATGCCAATTGAAAAGATGATGGGCTAAGTACAATGGAGAACCAAATTTTATCTAATCAGATCATTGATTGGTCTGCACTAACAAAAGACGAGCAAAACGAAACGTTAGCTCGTCCAGCGATTAGCGACAATACCAACTTATCTGCTCAAGTTGCCGATATTCTGGCGCTAGTAAAAGATCAAGGTGATCAAGCACTTTTTCAATTAACTGAGAAATTTGATGGTATTGCCTTAACCACACTTAAAGTCACTCAAGCGCAGGTAGAAAAAGCAAAGCTAGCATTAACAGACAAACGTTTAAAAGCCATTGAGACAGCCTACAGCCAAATAAAGTGTTTTCACCAAGCACAAATTTCGAGCGATATTGATGTTACCACTCGCCCCGGTGTGCGCTGTATTTTAAAAACTGAAGCCATTGAAAGTGTTGGTTTGTATATTCCTGCTGGTAGTGCACCACTACCATCAACAGTATTAATGCTAGGTATTCCAGCGCAAATCACTGGCTGTTCGCGTACTGTTTTAGTTTGCCCTCCAGATCAAAAAGGTCAATTGGCTGATGAAATATTAGTAGCAGCTGGCCTTTGTAATATTGATGAAATTTATACCGTAGGCGGCGCACAAGCTATTGCAGCTCTAGCGTATGGCACCAAAACGATTAAAGCGGTAAATAAAGTTTTTGGCCCAGGTAACCGTTTTGTTACTGAAGCTAAAAAACAACTTTCACAGCAAGTTCCCGGCTTCGCTATTGACATGCCAGCAGGTCCATCTGAAGTTTTAGTGATTGCCGATGAGCAAGCTAATGCCGCTTTTGTTGCAGCGGATTTGTTATCTCAAGCTGAGCACGGCCCTGACAGCCAAGTGGTTTTACTCTCTGACAGCGAACGTTTAATTGCAGATGTTGCTAGCGATCTTAAAACGCAAATTGCTCTTTTAAGCCGTAAAAAAATCGCTGAACAAGCACTATTACAAAGCCGACTAATTTTAACAAAAGATTTAAGCCAAGCGGTTGAAGTATCAAATGAATATGGTCCTGAGCACTTAATTATTCAAACCGAACAAGCGCAGAGCTTGTTAAAGCGTTTGCGTAATGCGGGTTCAATATTTGTTGGCGCTTATACACCAGAATCTGCAGGCGACTATGCCAGCGGTACTAATCACGTATTGCCTACTTATGGTTATTCAAAAGTTATCAGCAGTTTGTCTTTAGCCGACTTTTCTCGTCGTTATACGGTACAAGAGATCACCAAAGAAGGCTTAGCAAGTTTGGCACAATGTATTACTGAGTTAACCGATGCTGAAGGGTTAGATGCACATAAACGTGCGGTAACCATTCGACTTGAGGAAAGTTAATTATGACGGACAGTGCACAAAACAACAGCTCAAAAAATAACTGTTCAATCGCTGACAAACTTGCTCGTGCAGAGCTAATCGATATGGTGCCTTATCAATCGGCCCGTCGATTATTTTCAAGCGGTGCCGGGGGCAACAGCGCAGCCAACAAAGTTTGGCTCAATGCTAATGAAGCATCAGGAGAAGGTAGTTACCAACTCGACGCTAACAGCATTAATCGCTATCCTGATTTTCAGCCTGAGTCACTATTAACAGCTTATAGTGAATATACTCAACAACCTGTAAGTAACATATTATCAACGCGTGGTGCTGATGAAGGCATTGAGCTATTAATTAGAACATTTTGCAAAGCGTATCAAGACGACATTTTAATTTGCCCGCCCACTTATGGTATGTACGCCATTAGTGCACAAAACCACGGTGCAGGCATTGTTAAAGTACCGCTAATTGATAACGAACTTGATCTTGAAGGCTTAAAAGCTCAGGTAGGCAAAGTAAAAGTAGTCTTTCTTTGCTCGCCGGGAAACCCTACAGGTAACCTATTACCTCAGGCGCAAATTAAAGCAGTTATTGAGCTATTTAAAGACAGCGCTATTGTGGTGGTTGATGAAGCCTACATTGAATTTTCAGCAAAAGACTCCGTTGTTTCGTGGTTAGCGCAATATGAAAACTTAGTGGTACTTAGAACGTTATCAAAAGCTTTTGCCCTTGCTGGCCTTCGTTGTGGCTTTACATTAGCCAATAGCGATATTATTTCCATGCTAAGTAAAGTTATTGCGCCTTACCCAATTTCTTCCCCTGTTGCCGAAATTGCTAGTATAGCTTTAGCACCAAATAACTTAGAAAAAATGCAGCAGCGTGTAGAGGAAACTAGCCTACTACGTGAACAGCTATCTTCTTGGCTTGCTGAGCAACATTGGTGTGAAAAAGTACATAGCAGTGATGCTAACTTTGTTTTGTTTCAAGCAAGCTCTGATGCGCTAAAAGATTTTATTTTTAATGCGCTATTAGCACAAGATATATTGATTCGTGATCAATCAAAACAAATGCAATTAGAAAATTGCCTGCGTATAAGTATTGGCAGCAAAAGTGAGCTTGAACTGTTGAAACAAACAATTACTTCGGCTTTTAGTAAATAACGAGAACCTAGTAACTTAAAGCTAGTACTTAATAGCTGATACCTAACAATTAATATTCTGTTTTATACAGACCATTACTGAGAATGAAAATGGCACAAGAAAATATTTTATTTATCGACCGCGACGGCACTTTAATTGAAGAGCCAATTAGCGACAAACAAGTAGATACCTTAGAGAAGTTAGTATTTGAACCAAATGTACTGCCAGTATTATTGGCACTACAAAATAAAGGCTTTAAGCTGGTAATGGTTTCAAACCAAGACGGTTTAGGCACCACAAGCTATCCTCAGGCAGACTTTGATTTACCCCATAATAAAATGATGGACATTTTTAGCTCTCAAGGCGTTGTTTTTCAAGACGTATTGCTTTGCCCTCATTTTGATGAAGACAACTGCAGTTGCCGTAAACCTAAACTCGGTTTAGTTTCTGACTACTTACAACGAGGCAGAGTTAACTTTGCTAATTCATTTGTTATTGGCGATCGTGAAACTGATATGCAACTTGCCGCTAACATGGGTATTGTTGGTATTAAATATAATCGTGAAACCTTAAACTGGGACGAAATTAGCGATCAGCTATTAACCAAGAAAGAGCGCACATCAACGGTTATTCGCACCACAAAAGAAACTGATATCAAAGTGACTGTGAATTTAGATAAGGTCGGTGGCAGTAAAATTGATACTGGTCTTGGATTTTTCGATCATATGTTAGATCAAATAGCGACTCACGGCGGGTTTAACCTGCAATGTAGTGTATCAGGCGATTACCACATTGATGATCACCACAGTGTTGAAGATACCGCCCTTGCTTTAGGCCAAGCGTTAAAAGAAGCGCTTGGTGATAAACGCGGTATCGCTCGTTTTGGCTTTGTTCTGCCAATGGATGAGTGTAGAGCAGAATGTGCAATCGATTTATCGGGTCGTCCGTGGTTAGAGTTTGACGCTGAGTTTACTGATAACATGGTTGGCAAAATGTCGACACAAATGGTTGGGCACTTTTTCCGTTCACTAGCAGACTCTATGGCAATTACTTTGCACTTATCTACCACTAAGGGCAATTGTCATCACCAAGTAGAAAGTCTATTTAAAGTATTTGGCCGCGCACTTGGTCAAGCAATTACAGTAAAAGGTGATGTTTTACCTAGTTCAAAAGGCACGTTGTAATGACTACAAATGAAAATCAACAATCTAATGTTATTGTTGATACGGGCTGCGCCAATTTATCTTCAGTAAAGTTTGCCATTGAGCGCTTAGGCTTTAGCGTTATTATCAGCGATGATATAAACGTTATAAAAAATGCCGACAAAGTAATTTTACCAGGTGTTGGCACTGCAAAACACGCCATGGCTAATATTATTGAAAAAGGCCTGGTTGAAACGCTGAAAAATCTTAAACAACCGGTATTAGGCTTTTGTTTGGGTATGCAGTTAATGACCGAGTCTTCAACTGAGAGTTCAAGTGGTGATGTAATTAAGTGCTTAGGTTTGATCCCAACAACAATTACGCCATTACAAGCTCAAGGCAACCGCTTGCCTCACATGGGCTGGAATACATTAACAACACTGGCTAACCACACTGTTTTTAACGGTATAACCCTTGGTGATTATTTCTATTTTGTTCATAGTTATGCGGCCCCTATTAGTGAATATACTTTAGCAAGTTGTCAATATGGTAGTAATTTTTCAGCCGTAATTGCTAAAGACAACTTTATTGGTTGTCAATTTCACCCTGAACGCTCAGGCGAGCTAGGCAGTAAAATAATTAAGAACTTTTTAGAGCTAGCACCTCAACAGTTAAAGCAACAGGAATTAGAAAACGTATGATGATCCCCGCAATAGATTTAATTGGTGGCGAAGTAGTTCGTTTATTCCAAGGCGATTACAACCAAAAAACCAATTATAAATACACAGTACAAGAGCGCCAAAAAGCGTATAGCGATGCTGGCGCTACAGTAATGCACTTTGTTGATTTAGATGGCGCAAAAGACAGTACAAAACGTCAATTAACTACACTTAAAACAGTAATGAACCACCCAAATATGATTATACAAGTCGGTGGCGGAATTCGCTGTAAAAACGATGTTAAACAGTTACTTGAACTAGGTGTTGATCGCGTTGTTATTGGCTCTTTAGCTATAAAACAACCAGAGCTAGTACTTCAGTGGCTTGGCACTTATGGCGGCGAAAAAATCGTTTTAGCCCTTGATATAAAAATTGATGAACAAGGCAATAAAACCCTGCCTACCCATGGCTGGATTGAAGACAGCGGCGTAAATTTAGAAGACTTACTGGGTGCTTATATTGACGCTGGCATTAAACATATTTTATGTACCGATATTTCAAAAGACGGCACATTAACAGGCAGCAATGTCTCTCTTTATTCAGAGCTTTGTCAAAAGTATCCAAGTATTGCTTGGCAGGCATCTGGCGGCATTGGCAGCCTTGATGATATTAAAGCGCTTATTCCAACAGGGGTTAATGGTGTTATTTTAGGACGTTCATTACTTGAAGGTAAATTCACCCTAGAGGAGGCTATTGCATGCTGGCCAAACGCATAATTCCTTGCTTAGATGTTAAAGATGGTAAAGTTGTTAAAGGCATTCAATTTCGCAACCATGAAATTATTGGCGATATTGTTCCTCTTGCCCAGCGTTATGCACAAGCTGGCGCTGATGAGCTAGTATTTTATGATATTACCGCTAGCGCCGATGGACGAGTGGTTGATAAAAGCTGGGTAAGCCGTATTGCAGAAGTTATTGATATTCCATTTTGCGTTGCTGGCGGCATTAAAAGCGAAGCTGATGCTAAAGAAATACTGAACATGGGCGCTGATAAAATTAGTATCAACTCCCCTGCACTGCGCGACCCTTCATTGATCACTCGTTTAGCCGATGTTTTTGGCCAACAATGTATTGTTATTGGCATTGACAGTTTTTTTGATAAGGAAACTAATCAATACCAAGTTTACCAATTTACGGGTGATGAAGCCCGTACTCAAAAAACTTCATGGAATACCTTTGACTGGATAAAAGAAGTTCAGCAACGTGGTGCAGGTGAAATTGTTTTAAACTGCATGAACCAAGATGGTGTTCGCCAAGGTTATGATATTGAGCAACTTAAGCAAGCACGTACAGCTTGTAACGTGCCTCTAATAGCCTCAGGTGGCGCAGGCGAAATGAGTCACTTTAAAGATGTTTATCAGCAATGTGATGTTGATGGCGCACTAGCTGCCAGTGTATTTCATAAAGAAGTTATCGAAATTGTTGACCTAAAAAATTATTTAGCCGACCAAAGTTTTGAGCCAAAAATAGAGATTAGATTATGTTAGTAACTACAGAAAACATTAGCCAATTAGCTTGGAAAAAAATGGACAACTTAATACCCGCAATTATTCAACACCAAGATACCGGTGCGGTATTAATGCAAGGCTTCATGAGCCAAGCTTCTTTAACTGCTACTTTTGAGTCAGGTAAAGCAACGTTTTTTAGCCGCTCAAAACAAGCACTATGGGTAAAAGGTGAAACATCTGGAAACTTTCTCAATGTTACCCAAGTACTGACCGATTGTGATCAAGACAGTTTATTAATTGCCTGTCGCCCAATAGGCCCAAGTTGTCATTTAGGCACTGAATCTTGTTTTCCAGAGCAGAAGTTAAGTCAGCAAAACTTTTTAAGCCATTTAGAACAAGTAATCGCCAGTAAAAGAAATGAATCACCAGAAACCAGCTATACCGCCAGTTTGTTTGCCAAAGGCACTACTAAAATGGCACAAAAAGTAGGTGAAGAAGGTGTTGAGGTTGCCCTTGCTGCTGTTGCAGAAACTAAAGAAGATTTATTAGGCGAATGTGCTGACTTGTTTTACCACACGCTTGTGCTGCTACAAGATAAAAACATAGAACTGTCTGAAGTTATGTCGGTACTTCAACAACGACATAACAACTAAAGTCACTATACTCACTTAAGGCATTGTTAAGTAACTCCTGATGTATAAAAAACAATTAACAATGCCTTACTTTGGATAACAATGGACTATGCTATAAGTATTAGTTAGTTAATTTACTCATCAGTAGAGATACCATAGTGACCAAGTTACTATTTGACTTAAAAAAACCTTTATTATTTAGAGTTAATCCTCAGACCCTTCTATTACTTTTGCTATTCTTTACTTTATTCCTATCATCAATAGTTAACGCTCAATCTAATAGTATTATCATTTTTATTCGTGATGATGTATTTGAAGACTATCAGGATTTTGTCGGAAACAAAGATGTATTAACTATTAAAAAGTTTCAAGGAAGGAAAATCCGTCGTGATGTTGTAGATATGATAATAGCTCAACAAGCTTTGAGTTTAGGTGGCTTCAATCAAACAATAAAGTATGCCTCTGGTAAAGTTAATTTTAGAAATACAAAAATGCTTCAACAAGGAAAATTACTGATCAGCTTCGACTCATACTGGCTGGCTGATGCAATGGAGCTTACCAATGAAGTTTTCATCTCTGCCCCATTAATTCGCAAAGGAGAGTATATTGCAGGTATCTATACAAGCCCTAAGAACACCAAGGTATTGGCAATTAAAGATTTGTCAGACTTATCTGAACTTACCGCTGTATCAACATCTAAATGGAAAACAGACTGGCAAACATTAAGTGATCTTCCATTGAAAGAATTAGTTGAGGAAAAAGAATGGTTAAGTATGGCAAGATTAGTCGACATGCAATGGGTAGACTTTTTATTAATGCCCTTCCACTCAAGTCCAGATCAATCATTTACCATGAATAAAATTACCTTAGTGCCAGTTAAAGGAATAGGTATTGAACTCTTCGATAGTCGTCATTTTGTGATTAGCAAACGACATCCCAAAGGAGCAGAAGCCATAAAAGCAATAAATATCGGTTTAAAAAAACTCCGCTCTAAAGGCTCAATTGTTAATGCTTATACCCAAGCGGGTTTTTTTGTTGATAAAAATAAAATTAACATCCTTAATAAACACTAATTTAATTTTAATATATTGACTAAGCCTCAAGTTAATTTATAATTTGTCGCCTAATAATAAGTACCTATCTATAAGCTAAGGATTAGCTGTGTTCAAATATTCTTCAATAAAAAAATATGGCAAAAAGTTACATCCAGCGTTAAAAAAACGATATGGTGATAAAAACTTTTATAACGCGAGTCAAATTCGTTCCACTATTTATCAATGCGATTTTAATCCAAAGTACTTACCTTTAGGTTATTTATTATTTTTAGAAAATAGCTCTCTCCTTCAAGTGATAAACCAAGAATTCCCTCAATTATGCATGACTAAATATAAAAAGGAATTATGCGAATATTTGATTGGACGTGAACACCATGGCTACTTACAGGTACTATCTCAGTCATAAATGCAATTATACATATTGCTCAGAGCCTCCAACAACATAGCGCTATACAGTTATTTACTTTCATGAAATACTATTACGACTGAAAACTTTCTAGTGATAGTATCTTTATGCAATGGCAAATTAAAAAATTCAACGAACTCTCTACTGATGAACTTTACGATGCGTTAAAACTTCGAATCGATGTATTTGTCGTTGAACAAAGCTGTTTCTACCCTGATCTGGATGATTTAGACCGTCATAGTGAAACCCTGCATTTATACTGCTATCAAAATGACAAGATGGCCGCTTATTTACGTATTCTTGCTAAAGGACAAAGTTACGTTGAATATCCAAGCATAGGAAGGGTAATTATTGCTCCTCATGCTCGAGGGACTGGCTTAGGTCATAGCTTAATGGAAGAAGCTATCAAAGCATGCGATAACTACTTTACTAAACAAGATATCAAAATATCAGCGCAGGAACACCTAGAGCTTTATTATAAAAAACATGGTTTTACTCGAAACTCTGATATGTATTTAGAAGATGGCATTCCACATATCGCCATGATCAAAAAAGCGAGCTGATAAGCTCGCTGTATATCAATGCTTTTTAAACACTAAAATATAAATAACCTGATATTTTCAATGGATAGTATTAATAGCACTAAAAAAGTGATGACGATTCCTAGCTGACGCTGAACAGAAACTCCAATAGTTTTGCTCAAGCCGATTGCATGAAAAATTCGACCAGTAAACAACGCACCACCTAAAATATGTACCCATAAATTATCAGCACCATTAAACTCATACGCTCCTAAAAGAATAAGGGCTAAAGGAATATATTCAATAAAATTACCATGAACTCTAATAGCAGCAGCTAAAGATTTTTGCTCCCCATCCCCAATTCCTATTTTATGTTTTAAACGTAAACGGATAACGTTAAATGACAATGTAAGTAATAAAAGTGCTAATAAACTGGCGTAAAAAGCGGTGATATTAAGAGATATATTCATAACTTCCCATGGGTAAAATAATTATTATCAACTGATGCAATGTAGATTAAATAAAACGGATAATTTTTTACAAAAAAAAAGCTCGCTAAGCGAGCTCTTTTTTGAAAATTATATTCTTTATACTAATTCTTCAAGTAACAAATTACTGACTTGCTCAACTGGCTGAGTGCCGTCAATCGTTAAGTATTTGCAATTAGCACTTTTTGCCTCTGCTTGATAATAATTAACCAATGGTTTTGTTTGATCATGATATATCGCTAAGCGTTTGCGAACGGTTGCTTCTTCATCATCCGGTCGAATGGATAAGTCTTCGCCAGTATCATCATCTTTACCTTCCACTTTAGGCGGGTTGTAAACAAGATGATAAACACGGCCAGATCCAGAATGAACACGGCGACCAGCCATGCGTTCAACAATCACTTCATCTGGTACATCAAATTCAATCACACTGTCCACATTAACACCATTTTCTTTCATGGCATCAGCTTGAGGAATAGTGCGAGGAAAACCGTCTAATAAAAATCCAGCTTTACAATCGTCTTGTGTGATTCGTTCTTTAACTAAACCAATAATAAGATCATCAGAAACTAATTGACCCGCGTCCATAACTGCTTTGGCTTTTTTACCTAAATCAGTACCGGCCTTAATTGCAGCACGGAGCATGTCGCCCGTAGATATTTGTGGAATTCCAAATTTAGCCATTAAAAACTGTGCTTGAGTGCCTTTACCTGCACCTGGTGCACCTAATAAAATAATGCGCATATAAATATAGCCCTAAAAGTATTTAAAAATGTAATTACATTAAGAAAATTTTCGCTAATTACCGGCGAATTGCGTTAATGTAATTATACTGTCATCAAAGTTTGTTATTTCGGCTGACACTATACAAGCTCAATTGTATGCAAACAAGTATCAATACCACATAGCTTACAAAAAAGGCCTGTTCAATGAAATAGAAAAGGCCTTTTTTGAGACTAAAGTCTAATGCTTAACAAAGTGTAACTTCATTTGTTGGTAACTTTATTTTGTTAAGCTCATCATTAATGAATTCAAACGAGAAACAAAGCCAGCAGCATCTTTCAAGCTACCACGTTCAGCTAGCATAGCTTGTTCAAACAATACATCACTCCATTGTTTAAACTTATCATCGTCTTGTTCATCGGCTATATGTTTTACTAATTGATGTTCGCCATTGATTTCAAAAATAGGCAAAGTGTCTGGTACTTCTTGACCTACAGATTGCATAAGTTTTTGCATTTGACTACTCATGTCTTGCTCATCACTAACAATACAAGCAGGAGAATCAGTTAAACGTTGAGATAATTTAACTTCTTTCACCTTACCTTCCAGTACCGTTTTAATACGTGAGATAACAGAGTCAAATTCTTCTTCAAGTTTTTCTTGTGCTTGTTTTGTTTCTTCATCATCCATGTCGCCAAGGTCTAGACCACCACGAGTCACTGACTGTAATTGTTTACCATCAAGCTCCGTTAAGTGGCTTACTAACCATTCATCAATGCGATCAGACATTAATAAAACTTCAATACCTTTCTTACGGAACACTTCTAGGTGAGGACTGTTTTTAGCCGCTTCAAAACTATCAGCAACCACATAATAAATTTTATCTTGGCCTTCTTTCATACGCTCAATGTATTGCGTTAAAGATACATTTTGAACATTTGAATCATTATCGGTAGAAGCAAATCGTAATAATTTAGCAATTTGATCTTTATTACCCATATCTTCTGCAGGGCCTTCTTTTAGCACTTGGCCAAATTCATTCCAGAACGTTTGATATTTTTCTTGATCATTTTTACCTAACTTTTCTAACATGCCTAATACACGTTTTGTACAACCTTTGCGGATTGCTTGAGTAATTTTATTGTCTTGTAAAATTTCACGAGATACGTTTAAAGGTAAATCGTTTGAATCAAGTAACCCTTTAACAAAGCGTAAATAAGTAGGCATGAACTGTTCAGCATCATCCATCACAAATACACGTTGAATGTATAACTTCAAGCCGTGTTGTTTCTCACGATTGTACATGTCAAACGGAGCTTTAGATGGGATGTAAAGCAAACTTGTATATTCAGTTTTACCTTCTACTTTGTTATGCGCTCGTAAAAGAGGATCTGTAAAGTCATGAGATACGTGTTTATAAAATTCATTATATTCATCATCTGAAATATCTGCTTTTTCACGTGTCCAAAGCGCTGTTGCTTTGTTAACCGGATTCCATTGTGCAGGTACAGCAGGTTCAGCTGGTATTTTTTCACCTTCAGGTCCTTCACTTTCTGGAACTTCAGCTACTTCAGGAGTTAACATTTCAACCGATACAGAAATATGATCAGAGTATTTTGTTACGATAGACTTTAAGCGCCATTCGTCAGCAAACTCTTTCTCTTCTTCTTTTAAATGAAGGATAATATCAGTACCACGGGTTGTTTTTTCAATCGCCACAGTAGTAAATTCACCCTCACCCGCTGAAACCCACTCAACACCTTCATTTGTTTCAGTACCTGCTGCACGCGAACGAACAGTAACTTTATCAGCAACAATAAAAGCAGAATAAAAACCAACACCAAATTGACCAATAAGTTGAGAATCAGTCGCTTGATCACCTGACAAATTACTGAAAAACTCAGCCGTTCCTGATTTAGCAATAGTACCTAAGTGAGCAATAACATCATCATGGTTCATACCAATGCCATTGTCAGAAATAGTTACCGTATTCGCTTCTTTATCAGCACTAACACGTACTCGTAATTCACCATCATTTTCATAAAGGTCGGCATCAGACAATGCTTTAAAACGCAATTTATCAGCTGCATCAGCTGCATTGGATACCAATTCACGAAGAAAAATTTCTTTATTTGAATAAAGTGAATGAATCATCAATTGAAGCACCTTAGCTGAGTCGGTACTAAACTTATGATTCTCTTGGTTTGTAGTGTTTTCCATTTTTGTGTTTCCTGTATAAAAATTCATTTGAGCGGATAAATTGTTTTGATAATTAAATTGTGGGGGTAGAGATACGTTTTTCAAGGGGGAGGGGAAATTGAATAATAACTTTTAAACAAAAATTCAATAAGATTAACTGCTAATAAATACTATTTAATTTAAAAATGTTTATCGAAAAAACACTAGGGTTGATAGATCTTACGGCCATTAAGCGCATGGGATAGTGTATTGCCATCGACAAACTCTAATTCCCCTCCCATAGGTACACCATGAGCGATACGAGAGATGTTAATATTATATTGTTGTGCAAGTTCTGCAATATAATGCGCTGTAGCTTCCCCCTCAACGGTAGGATTAGTTGCAAGGATGATTTCTTTAAATTGTCCATCAGCTAGTTGCAGGGCTAAAACATCCAAACCTAAATCATCAGGGCCAATACCGTCAATGGGTGACAAATGCCCCATCAATACAAAATATAAACCTTGAAACTCCCCTGTTTGTTCAATAGCAATTACATCAGCGGGGCCTTCTACTATGCACAATGTTTCAATAAACTGCCGCTTAGGGCTTTGGCATATACTGCATAAGTCTTGCTCAGTAAAGTTTCGACACTGCTGACAGTGGCCTACTTTCTCTGTTGCCAATGCTAAGGTGTGAGCTAACTTTTGTCCACCATGACGATTACGCTCAAGAATGTGAAACGCCATACGCTGAGCTGTTTTAGCACCAACACCAGGAAGACAACGTAGTGAGTCAATTAATTCTTGTACTAGAGGGCTAAATTTCATGGCTTCTTTTCAAGGTAAGGTATTATAAAGAGGAAATAATAATTATCTCCTCATGAACGAGGAGATAATAAATAAAGCTCTAAAACGGCATTTTCATACCTGGAGGCAACTGCATACCACCAGTTAGTGCACCCATTTTATCTTTATTTTGTTCTTCGACACGTCGAACTGCATCATTAAATGCAGCGGCAACCAAATCTTCAATCATGTCTTTATCATCTTCATATAAACTTTCATCTATATCTACACGTCGAACACTGTGACTACCTGTCATGGTTACTTTAACTAAACCAGCACCAGACTCACCAGTAACTTCCATTTTAGCTAATTCTGCTTGCGCTTTAGCCATTTTTTCTTGCATTTGTTGGGCTTGCTTCATTAAGTTGCCCATGCCGCCTTTCATCATAATATTCTCCAGTTCCAAACTCTATTTGTCATTAAAATGTATATTTGTATTATTGTCGCCACCTTAGAGGTAATTGAGTCTAAATTCAAGCACAACAACTTACCACTTTGTAACGATAGTTGAGCTTTAAAGAGCGATAATAGAACCTTCGTCAACTTCTGCTTGAAAATCTTGTTGAAACGTAACTACAATTTCATCTTCCAATAATAACTTTTTGGCGTAATCATAACGTTTGTCATTAATATGGGATTGAATTTGGAATGGGTCGGCGATCGTTTTTTCAACCGTTATAATCTCAACACTCACTTCTCTTTTTAAATGTTCAGAAATAGCCTGCTCAAGTTGTTGTTGAGCATTCTCAGTTTTTAAATGTTGAGTAGCTTGATCAAGCTTTAAAATTAACGCACTTTGTGTAGAGTTTTCATCTATGGTGGCATGAATCGCTAACTGCCTTAGTCTACCGTTTAGAACCATAGCATCAATCATGTTCGCCCACTTATCAACTTGATTAGCAAGTTTCACCTTAGCAGGATCAATAACTTCGGGTGAAAATGGAATTTCAGGTACAGTTTCTATCGCTGGTACATTAGCCTGTTTTTTAGCTTTTTCGTCAAGACGAGCCTGTTCTATTTCTGAAATTTGACGCGTTGAAGCGTCATCAAACTTTTTTGCTGGCTGTTCCAACTGTTTCTTTCTGCTTCGCAGCATATTTCGTGTAGCTAAAACTGAATCAACAGGGGTCGAATGTTCGGCAATCTCATTATTTATGACTACCTCATTTACCTTGCCTGCCGGGGCACTATCAGTTGCTACTTTTATATCTGATTGTTCGTGAGGTGCTACTATTACTGGCACGATATCTTGCTCGACGTCTGATTCTGAGGCACTTTGACTATTAAGACTTTCAGTTTGGCTATTGTGATCGTTATTAATTCCCCCTTGTTCATCAATATCGCTGTTTATATTAATCGCATTTTCTTCGCTACGCTGAGTTGTTTCGTCAACAGTTACAGATTGCTCATTTGTGGCTAGTGTTTCATTAGCATTAATTGAGGCAATTTGAGTCTGAGGTAATTCATGATCATCAAAAGTCACGTCTAGCCCAAACACATTAGAATGACTACTTTGTACAACGTCACTAGCTTGCATTGGCTTGAAAGCTAGTAATCTAAGTAAGGTCATATCGAAAGCTGCTTGCTCATCTGCAGCATAAGGCAGATCTTTTCTTCCATTTAAGGTGATTTGATAATAAAGTTGGATGTCTTCGGCAGATAACGCTTTGCTAAATTTCACTAATAATGCGGCATGTTCAACCGACAAATCAAGATGCTTGTTAACCACTTGATACATTGCAACCTGGTGAAGCAACTGAATAAGTTCGGCAAATAAACGGTTATAATTAGGTGCATAAGAAGCAATATCTAAAGATAGGGACATCAAACCCTGACTATCTTGCTTTATCAAGGCTATTAAAATTTTATAGACCCAATTTTGATCAATGCCGCCTAGCATCTGCTGAATGTTAGCAAATAATATTGAGCCCTGACCTTGAGCAATAGCTTGATCAGTTAAACTTAACGAATCGCGCATACTTCCTCTGGCAGCTTTGGCTATTAATGTTAATGCACCGTTATCATGGCTAACATTTTCAGCAGCTAATATACCACTAAGTTTTGTTTCAATTTGATTGACTGTTAGCGCTTTCAAATGAAATTGTAGGCAACGCGACAATACAGTGATGGGCAATTTTTGAGGGTCTGTTGTTGCCAGTATAAACTTAACGTGCTCAGGAGGCTCTTCAAGTGTTTTTAACAAGGCATTAAAACTACTTCGAGACAACATGTGAACTTCATCAATTAAATAGACTTTATAACGACCACGCGTTGGCGCATATTGTACATTGTCTAAAATCTCACGAGTATCATCAACTTTGGTTCTTGATGCTGCATCAATCTCAAGTAAATCGACAAAGCGACCTTTGTCAATATCAACACATACGTCACACACCCCACAAGGTTTTGAGGTAATCCCTGTCTCACAGTTCAAACTTTTAGCAAAAATACGTGCGATGGTAGTTTTACCAACACCTCTTGTACCGGTAAATAAGTAAGCATGGTGCAAACGTTGCTGTGCTAATGCATTCACCAATACAGTGACAACGTGTTCTTGCCCCATAAGCTGCTCAAAATTTTTCGGACGCCATTTTCTTGCTAAAACGTGATAACTCATGTTCTTCCTATTCTCCGGCGTACTGTAATAATGAATAAACTGAAAGCTCCATTGAGGCTAAGCGCTTTTCGCCTCCCAAATCAGGTAATGAAATAACAAAGCCAGCAGCTGTTGTTGTTGCCCCTAATCTTCTTATTAACTTAGTCGTTGCTTCAATTGTGCCGCCCGTAGCTAATAAATCATCAATAATTAAAACGTTATCATCACAAGTTAATGCATCAATGTGAATCTCTAATGTGTCATGACCATATTCAAGTTCATATTGCTCAGCAATAGTTTCTCTTGGCAGCTTACCTGGCTTTCTTACGGGAACAAAAGCTATCCCTAGGGCAAGAGCAAGAGGAGCACCAAATAAAAAACCTCTAGCTTCTGTACCAACAACCTTAGTAAAACCTTGTCCCTGATATTTTTTAGTTAATAACTCTATGGTTAAAGCAAATGCATCGGCATTATCTAGAATTCCAGTAACATCTCGAAACATGACTCCTTCACAAGGATAATTTTCAATGGTATGAATGGCATTTTGTAAGAAAGTAGTTTGTTGATCGGTCATAATTTTTAGTCATAAAATAGAATAACTAAAGAATAAAGCAATTTAGTAAAATTTTATAGTGAATGGAGTTGGATATTTTTAATATTTAATTGAATAACCTGACTAAGCAAGTTTTCTTCGTTGATAGGTTTTGAAAGAATAGCGTTAAATAGCTGTGCTTCTGGTGTTTTATTTATTGTCTCAATACCTTGAGTGGTCATAAATAAAATAGGAGTAAGCATTGTCGCAGCTTGTTGAGACAAGTTTTTTGCCAGCTGTAAGCCATTCATTATTGGCATTAAATGGTCAATAATAAATAAATCGTAACTACACTTTTGCGCTTTTTCAAAAGCATCTAGTCCATTACAAGCACTGTGAACCGTATAACCGCTCGACTCTAATAGCTTTATCAGAGAGTCACGAACCGCTTGTTTATCATCAACCACTAAAATATGCATATAATGTTCTACATCTGGAATTAAACGAGAATTGTAAACCAACCCATTAACATAGGCAGCAGTGGCATAGCTAATAAAACAATTAAAGCTATAAGTAAATGAACTATTGACGCTGGATCTTGGAAGTCTTCATCATGTGACATCTGTTAATTTCCTACTCTACAAAACGAAAGGCGCGCATTCTATCGTAAACAAACTATTTTTAACAGCACTTTGATTTAGATCAATTAAACTTTACAAAAAATCAATAAGGTTTATATAAAAAATATGGACATAAAAAAACGGATGTTAATCCGTTTTTTTATTAATTAAACTAAGCGATAAAAATTATCCACCACATTTTTTATCTTTTGCTTTACCTTCACCACATTTACCTTTGGCTTTAGCTTTTCCTTCGCCGCATTTACCTTCACCACATTTACCTTTGGCTTTAGCTTTTCCTTCGCCACATTTACCTTCACCACATTTACCTTTGGCTTTAGCTTTTCCTTCGCCGCATTTACCTTCGCCACATTTGCCTTTGCCTTTTCCTTCACCACATTTACCTTTGGCTTTATCTTTTCCTTCGCCGCATTTACCTTCCTCTTTGTCGTCCATGCTAACAACAGTCATTAGTTCTTGGCTTGCAAATGGATTGGTATCTGCTTTAGCTGGCGCAGTAAAAAAAACTGATAAAGTGAATACACCCACTAATGCAGCTATTGAAGTTTGCTTAATAAGACTCATTTTATTTTCCTTTGTTTTATATTATTAGACATTGCGTCTATAGTTATATTCTTTTTTTATAAGACCATCAATCATTAAAAAAAATTTCACAAAGTGTATTTTAATTTAAAACATTTATCTCTTCGCGCAATTCGATTACTCAGCTATTAAAATTAACAGAATTTTTTTAATCCAATTATAATGAGTACTCCAATTAACAAAGTTATCTTAGGCCAAAAGATAGGGGTATTTATGCATTAACATTTAATCTCCTACAAGTCTTAATTTATGTCTTTTCAAATTTATACGCAGGGGAATTCACGCCTATTGGTAAAATTACACCAAAGATAATAACGAAGACTTTACGTCATAAAACCCTTTGCAGGTTTAATTTCTCGGCAAAAATGTTCCTGGATTGCTGAAATATGAAAGGAGTGTTGGAATTTCGATCCAAATAACATTGACTTAAATTCTAGTTGCCTTCAGTCTACACATCGCTTCTTTAATGGGACTATCTATACCACCAACAACTTCAAAGCATATTACATTAAACCCTATATTTAAAAGAGATAAGTTAAATGCGTATTATATTGGCTCCAATGGAGGGTGTTTTAGATCACTTAATGAGAAATATTCTTACAGAAATTGGAAATTATGACCTTTGTGTCACTGAATTTATTCGTGTTGTAGACCAACTGCTTCCAGAAAGAGTGTTTTACCGTACATGCCCTGAACTAAAATATAATGGTAAGACAAAGTCGGGGGCACCAGTGAGAGTTCAATTACTTGGACAGGATTCAGACTACTTGTCTGAAAATGCACTAAGAGCTATTGAGTTAGGCTCACAAGGCATCGACTTAAATTTTGGCTGCCCATCCCCAACGGTAAATAAAAATAAAGGCGGAGCAATCTTATTAAAAGAGCCTGAAACAATTTATAAAATAATAAAATCAGTAAGAGCTGCAATACCACGTAACAGTATTTTGTCAGCAAAAATACGTTTAGGTTACGAAGATAAAGAACTTGTCTTTGATATTGCTCATGCTATTGAGTCAGCAGGTGCCGACGAGTTAACCGTTCACGCAAGAACTAAGTCAGAAGGATATAGGCCTCCCGCTCATTGGGACTGGATAAGTAAAATTAAAGAAAAAATTAAAATACCCGTCATCGCAAATGGTGAAATTTGGTCGCTAGATGATTATAACAAATGCAAAACACTTTCTAATTGCTCGAACGTTATGGTTGGCAGAGGCGCATTAGCCATGCCAAATTTATCTCAAGTATTAAAGTTTAATGAACAACCATTAGAGTGGAAGAATATTATCGGCTTATTGCTTAAATATACAAAACAAGAAACTCATGGTGATAAAAACAAATACTATCCAAACAGGATAAAACAATGGTTGCGTTACCTTAAAATACAATATCCAGAAGCCGATGAACTTTTCTTATCTATTCGTAGATTGAAAACAGCTACTGAGATAGTCAACATAATAAAAGAAACGCAACAAGTAGAGTAATTTGAAAATCTGTTAAATCTATTAAAAACATGGCCTCGCACCATTGATATGATTTTAACTAGAAACGCATCTAGAAAATTAAAGGTTAGAATCTAAAGAACTCACTCTACTTCTCTTACTTTTAGTTACCTTTTAAAATGTGAAAGTATAATAAGAGTGTCACTAGCTAACTTTAGATATAAAAAAACCAGCATAAGCTGGTTTTTAATTGAATCGTTATTTAAGAAAACTAAATTGATACGTTTTTTCGTACCGCAGTGTCTTTAATAAAACTTACCCAACCCCGTGCCGCTTTACGTGACTTAGGATCTTTCATCGCTTTTTTAATCGCTGCATAAGCAGGTTTATACTTCTCTAAATAGAAATATGACTCAGCAATACTTTGATAAATTTTACCTTTACCCTTAACACCAAGTTCGATCGCTTTATCAAAAGCAACAATTGCAGCTGAAAACTGCTCATCTTGTTTTAATAACATGCCTTGCTTACGGTAATGTCTGGCTTCACCAGTCATTTTTGCAAGCTCACCATAATACTTAGCAGCTTTATCAATGTGTTGAGCAGCATGCCATGCATTAGCGATAATCGACAAGTTCTTATCATCACGAGTAACTAAACCAGATGCAATATTTTTCTCTAATAATAAAGCAGCTTTATAAGGCGCTTCGTTTTGAGAGTACAAACTCGCTAAAGTTTTAATTTGTGATTCTTTATCAAGATAACCTTGTCTATAAGCTAAATCTAAAGTTTGAACACCCTTACTATAATCCTCTACTAATAAGTAGAACATACCTAACTGTGTCCACCACTGCGGCTCTTCAGGAAATATTTGTAAGACAACCTCCAAAACATTTACAGCATCTTGATACATTTTACGTTCGTAAAATGAAGTTACTTTTAAAATGTATGGGTTTTTATTATCTTTATCTCCATAAAGTGCAATCGCTTTATCTGCAGGAGCTATCATTTTATCTAAACGACGTAACTCATAGTAAGCTTGCGTTATTTTGACATAAGTATTGGCATCTTCTTTACCAGTAAATTCCATCCATCTGTCATAATTTTTCAAAGCCCCTTTGAAGTCTTTCGTTTGCATTTGCAGATCAGCTAATAACTTAAGTGCTTCACCTTGATCGCCTTCATTGAGTACATCAGGCTCGATAGCTTCTTTTAAATACTTAATAGACTTAACTTCATCGCCTTTTTGTGCATACATCACGGCAGTAAAACGAGTCACATAAGCTTTATCAAAAACTTTCTTTGCAGTTATATCGTTAAGAATAGCTATTGCACCATCAATGTCTTCAGCAGAATAAGCATCAAATGCTTTTGCTACTTTTTTACCGACATTTGGGCTAACAAGTTGTGTTTTTCGCTTTTCTTTCTTTTCCGCACCCGCAGCTTCAACAACTGAAGACATAGGTACTTGTAAAACAGCAAAAGAGAGCGCTAAAACTAAGGAAGTTGCTAATTTATTCATCATTATTTACCTCCTCCGTTACCAGCCATTTTAAAGTCTAACTGAACTGTAAGCCCAGTTTGTCTTTGTGGTTTACCGTCAACAACATTAGGTTTGTATTTCCACTTACGCAAAGCGCGTTTAGCTTCTTTATCAAAAATGCGTTTTGGTTTAGCTTCAATAACTTTAACGTCTTCAACTCCACCAATTTTATTGATGGAAAACGATAACTTAACCCAACCTTCCTTACCATCTCTAGCAGCTTGTATAGGGTACTTAGGCTCGATACGAACGACTGGTGTAGCTTCACCGTCACGTCCAAAACCAGCCCCTGGAGCTGAAAGCCCAGTTGAAGCACCTGCTAACTGAACACCTGGCAAGTTAAACGATATACCACCGTTATTATTACTTGCTTCAGGTTCAGCTGCCTGCGCTTTAGGCGGCGCTTTGGGCGGCGGCGGCGGCGGCGGCGGAACTCTCTGACGAGTTTCAACCGATGATTTAGGCGGCGTAGTATTAACTTCGACAATTATATTTTCTAATTTTTCTTCCTGGCTTCTATCTCCGTTAGAAACTAGAAAGGCCATAAATGAAAATAATGCAAAAGTTACCGTCGCCCCTAGTAGTATTGATACTAAAAAGCGAACCATAAACTACCCCTTCGCTGCAGCAATAGATATTCTAAGATTACTACCTGCTGCCTTAATTGCATCCATTACTTCAACAACATCACCATGTTTAGAGGCTTTGTCAGCTTGGATAATTATAACATCAGTCGGTTGCTCGGCTAACAATTTCTCAATTGTCGAACCAACAAGTTCAATGTCTACACGACGCTTATCAATCCAAATATCACCAGTGTCTTTAACACCAATAAAGATGTTGGCATTTTTTTGCTTAGTTTGATTAGCAGCCTTAGGTTTATTTACTTCAATACCTGCTTCTTTAACAAAAGAAGTGGTTACAATAAAGAATATCAACATGATAAAGACGATATCTAACATTGGCGTCATATCAATCATTGCTTCTTCTTCTTCACGAGTACGTTTACGTCCCATTCGATTATCTCTCTAGTGATGAGGTAAACTGTCAACCAGTTTAGCCTTTGCCAATTTAACTTTAGCGTCTAATCTTGAACTGAAAAACACTCCAGACAATGCGGCAACCATGCCTGCCATTGTAGGTATCGTCGCCATTGATATGCCAGCGGCCATCAAGCGAGGGTTACCTGTACCTTGTTCAGCCATGACTTCAAAAACGCCAATCATACCTGTTACCGTACCTAATAAACCAATTAGTGGACACATTGCCACTAAGGTTCTTATCGTGAGCATATTCTGGTCAAGCATTTCGTTTGCTTCGGAAATCCAAGTTTCTCTGATCCGATGCGCATACCATGAAGTAGTATCTTCACGAGCTTCCCAACGAGTAACAATCTTTTCTCGTATAGATGGATATTCTTTGTTAAGGAAGTAATAACGCTCTACCATTAACATCCACATCAAAAAGAGAGCTATGGCGACAAAGTATAAAACATCACCGCCGGTCGCTAGAAAACTCCTGACAGATTCCCAAATCTCTATCAGGGCTAACATTATTGAGACTCCTTCTCAGCAAGCTCAGCGATAAGGCCAACACTTTGCTCGTCTAACTTATGAAGTACAGCTTTTGCTTTAGAAGAAACAATACTGTGTACTAAAATTAAAGGAAGTGCAGCAATCAAACCTAAAGCAGTTGTAACTAGTGCTAAAGAGATGTTACCAGCCATAATTTTCGGGTCACCTGTACCAAATAAGGTGATGGTTTGGAAAGTCATGATCATACCAACTACCGTACCTAACAAACCAAGAAGTGGTGCCATGGCAGCAAACATCTTAATTAGGTTAATACCACGGTCAACGACTGGTGACTCACGTAAAATAGCTTCATCAAGTTTTAACTCAAGAGTTTCAGCATCAACAGTTTTATTCTCTTGATAAACTTTTAATAAGCGACCTAGTGGGTTGTTAGTATTTGGGTTTGAAAGGTTTTTCTGTTGAGCTTTCATTTTAGACTGCATACCAGAAAGAACAATCATACGTTCAAGAGCAATTAAGAAACCGATAATTAATAATACCGTGATTACATAACCAACTTCTTTACCTTGATGATAGAATTCCATTACCGTTTTCTTACGGGTTTCAAGGGCTAAAATACCGCCACGAGATGGATCAACATACAAAGGAGCGTAACCAGTATTTGTTGCAAAAAAGTCTGAAGCAGCACTTTTAATATGGCTTGCAGGTTGTTTTGCTAATGGCTGAACTAAACCTAAACCAGAATTATAGTTTAAGTAACCACCTTCATAAACTAAGTTAAACGCACCGATACGAGTAATTGTTTCAGATGAAGTAGAGCCGTCAAGCTGGTTCACGTCTGCAGTAAATTGCGAAACTTTACCAGACTCAGTCATTTCTGTTTGAAGGGCAAACCACAGCTCTTCTAAATTTTCCAATGAAGGAATCTTTTTAGAGTTAGCGATTTCACTAAGAACTGCACCACGACCTGGGAATTCAGCACTAACAACAGAAGTTGAAATTGAACCATATGCATCAGCAGCAGCACCACGACTCACACCAAACATTTGACCTAAAGTACCTTGGGCACTATCAAGTTCAACTGCTTTTTGCGCTAATGTTATTTCATTCGCAGCATACTCTTTAGTTAAACGCTTATTACGAGCATTTTGGCTAGCAAGTTCTTTCTTTGCTTTGGTTAGTAAAGCTTGTTTATCAGCACGAGCGGCTTTAAATTCAGCTTCACGTTTTTTGTCAAGTTTAGCTTCAGATACACGATCTGCTTTTACTTGCTTTAATAAATCATCTAGCTGATTTGCATTTGCTGTTGCTACAACACCTGCAGTCATTGATGCGGCAAGCATTACAAAATTAATAACTTTTTTCATTATTTCGCTCCTGCTGCAAATACTGGTAACTTAGTTAGATTCATCGGAAGTTGTTTACGTGCCATAGCGATAGAGTCTCTGATAGGCTTAAAGTATTCTTCACCTAATTCATCCCAAGTACGTGTATTATTATTCCATACCCAAGCATTTTTAAAATCTAATGACTGTGCCATAAGTGCAACTCGGCCCATATGAACAAAATCAGCAGTAATGGTACGGTCGCCTAAATCAAGTTCACCTTGATAAGCATCAAATACGTTACCGTAACCTGCTTCAATTTCGTAAGCTTCAAGCACTACACGAAATTGCTCAGAAGTAGATACGTCAGAATTAGCCATTACTGTACGTAAACCTTCGATACGCTCTTTACGACGTTCAAGGTTCATTGGCACATCAAGATCAATAAATTTCTCTAAGCTATCGATCATTTTGTACATCAAAGGGACAACACCCTGCTTGATGGTATCGATATAATCTATTTGCTCTTGTAAAGAGGCAATGTTCACTTTTTGGTCATTAACCATAAGTTGAACATGATCGTTATAACCTTTTAAAACTTCAGCATCAGCAACGACAATTCGATATTCGCCAAGTAAGTCGATAGTTTGTTCATATATACTATCAACTTTCTTTTGTGATTTAGCTGCATCTGCAAAGATTTTAGCTTCGGCCTTTTGAAGTTCCGATAAACCATCCGCGGCAGCAATATTGCTACCTGCTAGTGTAATTGCGCCAACTATCGCAGAGGCGATAAGGCTTTTTTTGTTTACTTTCGACATAGTTCCCAACCATATGCTATTTAACTTTGATAACAAATAATCTTGTTACCGCAATTTGTACAAATCTGTTACTTATTAAAGTTTATATTTATCTAGAATACAACCTAGCAATATTCCCAAACGACAGCCAATCTGTCAAGACGTGACTTTAAAAGGTTGTTTTATTTATTTTCACATAACTTTCAGTAATAAATAAAAAATATCATGTAAAACTTAACAACATTTTGTTAAAAAAATGTATTCATGGTCTTTTTTGATTATTACTTAAACAAAACAGCTAAAAATGACAATAAAAATATTACTACGGTATGTTTTACTAATTACTTCGTAGTAAGTCAAATTTAATTATCCGCCATGGGCTATAAATTAGCCTAAACAAAAAATACAATAATTTCACAGTCGCATTATTAACCATAAAAATCAACACTATACAACAAACCAAAGATAAAACGCTTACTGTATAAAAATACCAACTTTATTAAGACTTTAATTTGAGATCTCCCCCTACCTCATAGGGAACGATATTGAAACAACTTTGCTAAAAACTTGCTCATGATTGTTGGTAAACAAATAGTAACGGCTAAACTGCAATTAATTCCCCTTACCTACTCCACATTTAAAAAAAAATATATTAATCTACAGCAAATGATAATTAGTAAGGTGATATTTTGACTGACTTAGATTTAGCTAATGAAGTTTTGGCTGACGTTAAAAATAATAAAACTGAAAATGCGACAAGAAAAATTAAAGACTTAATTGAAAAGGAAGCTAACCTTAAGGACAAATGGGGAGCGATAAGCCGGTTAGCTATTACCATCGGGGAAATCGAGCTGTCATTAATTAGTGCAAATAACTATCTTAAATGTGCCCCTAAAGAGCCATTACGGTTAATTCAAGTTGCTGGTATATTTGCTGAAGCCGGTAAGCTAGAAGACGCTATTAATATCGTAAAGCCTTTAATACCACAAACAAACTCCTTACAACTATATCACTTTCTAGGTACGGTTTATTCACAATTAGGTGAAAATGAACAAGCAAAAGTTTATTTAAACAAAGCGATTGAAATGTCACCTAAAACAGGAATCACATGGCTGACTCTGGCTTCTATACATCAATTTACCAGTGATGACCCCAAATTTAAGGAACTTCAATCAATTGAATCAAACTTTACCGATAGTCATGCTCAACATGGCATTCCCTACTGGTTTGCCCTTGGTAAAGCGTTAATTGATACTAAAAACTATTCTTCGGCATTTAGTAAGTTAGTCATTGGTGCAAACTTAATTAAAAAGCAAAATGGTTATAATGCGAGTAAAGATAGCGCTTTTGTTGACTCTATTATTTCTCATCAAACTGCTGACTATTTAAATAATATAGTGGAAAATAAACAACAGTCAGAGATGGCTCCCATTTTTGTAATGGGACTACCACGAAGTGGTACAACACTTCTGCAGCAGATCCTAACAAGTCATAGTCAAGTAGATGCTGGTGGTGAATTTAGAGGTTTTGGTCTTGCTACACTTGGTTATAGCCTTGAAAATTTACATAACATATCAAAACTAGAAACTGTTGAGCAAAACCAATGTTTAACTGACATTTATGATAAATATTGTCATTATTCTAACCAAAGGTTTGGAGAAAACACATTAATTGTTGATAAAACATTGAATTTAAACCGAAACCTTGGATTGATTTCGAAAGTATTTCCAAAATCTCCGATTATAAAAATAAATAGAAACCCTAGTGATACCGCATGGTCTTGTTATAGAACGTTGTTCAATGAAGGTTCAGGCTGGAGTTATGACTTAGAAAACATCGCTCATTTCTTTAATCTAGAAAACAAACTCTTTAGTCATTGGAATGAATTATTTGGGGATAGAATACTAGAAATCGATTATGAAGATTTAGTATCAAAACCTGAAGAAACTATTTCGAAATGCTTACAACATTGTGGGTTGGATTTTGAAGAAAAGACATTAAACTTCTATCAATCTAAGCACCCAGTGCTAACCGCAAGTGTTGGGCAAGTTAGAAAGCCGTTTAATACCGATTCTATCGGTGCATCGGAAAACTTATCAAAACTATTAAAACCATTTACAAGTAACTACAAATAAAGTTAAAAGGAGCTAATTTTACTTATGGTAAAATTAGCTTCAGTTACAACCAAGCCACTCTTTATAAAAATCTGTACATTCAAAGTGTAAGTCCCTCCTTGTGATTAGTGATACGAACTAAAGTCAATTTTAATCAAACTAACGCCAACTAAAAAAATATTTCACTACAGGATATTGACCAAAAAGGCTTATTTCTATAGGGATTAACGGAAGAGTGAGCGTGCGTTTATTCGCTTTATTTCATATTCAGTCAGGTGCGAATAGAACAGAAACGGCTAGGTATTTAAAAGTAAGTCGCCAAATAGTAAGTGAATGGGCTTTTAGGTTTTATGCTAAAAGCAAAAACGGATTAAGTGAGAAGAAGCGCAGTAGCCGCCCATGTAATCTTGATGAATCACAACGGTTCAAGTTACAGGAATATATTCAAAGCAATAGCATTAAAGCTCAAGGTGGCAGACTAAAATCTACCGATATTGTTGAATATAGCAATAGCGAGTTTAATGTCAGTTATTCAGTTCGGAATGTATATCGCTTATTACACCAATTAAACTTTTATTGGATAACCAGTCGTTCTAAGCACCTAAAACAATCAGAAAAAGTGAAAGAGGATTTTAAAAAATTCGAAATGCAAAAAAACTCACGTTCCAGTGGATTGTAGGCTTTAAAAATGTTGATGTTTGGTTCCAAGACGAAGCTCGTTTTTGGCAACAAAATACGACAAAACGGCTTTGCACAAATCTCACTTAGCGGAGAAATTTGAAAACTTATCCATTATTAAGTTGCCGTCTTATTCGGCATAGTTAAATTCAATAGAACAGTTTTGCTAATGGCTACACCAAAATGAAATCGCCAATCAGTGAATCAAGGGCTATGACAATATTGTTGATGAATGTTGTCGAGCGTGGAATAGCTTTATATCTGATGCCTCCAGAGTGATGAATTGTGCTCTAGAGGCTGGATGCAAGTGGGAAGTTAATTAATAGAATTGGTATTATTACACAGTCAGGCTAATAGAAAAACATTATACAGCCTGTAAATACTATGCGTTAAGTTCATACTATGGAGATATTCTAGCAGCCCTTAGAATATCTAGTGTCGGCAAAAGCTGCCTCTCATATTTCTTCCATCGGCCAACCGAACGGTTATGTACCTTTTCACGCACTTGTGCAGCGCTGGCGGTGGTAACAGCAGCCATGTTTTTTTCAAAACTGCTGCAGGCATCTTCCCACTCAAGACCTAGATATTGAATAAGATTACGTGCTTGACTATGGCTGTCCGAGACAATATCTTCATAAGCGATATCAAAAATCTTGCCTGGCATAATTGAATGCCAGTGCTCCATTAAATTATGGTACATAACATAATGTTCTGCCATTTCACATTGGTCATAACTGTGCAGATAGACCTCCCCAAAAAGCTGCTTAAAAACTGCAAAACAAGTATCTGCCGGACTACGAGTAACATGAATAATTTTGGCTTTTGGAAATGCTTTTGCAATAAACCCTACTAACATAAAATTCATTGGAAATTTATCAATGAAATATGGGGTGTTGCCCCGAAGATTAGCTAATCCTGCAAGATACGATTCAGCTAGTTCCACACTTGTTACATTTTTAGACTTGCGGATTAATTCTGCTGAAATGAATTCTTTAGTCCGAACACCTGTTATCGCCCGAAGCGACATCGCCAACTGTACTGGTTCCCCAGCAGAGTGAACCAAACTATGGCTGGAAATAATTCGGTCAACAAGAGTAGTGCCCGTGCGTGGTTGACCAATAATAAATATTGGAGCAGAGTCATTTGGCTCATTAACTGAATTTTGAAGCCAACTATTTGTGCAAACTGTTTTAAGTTCTTCAAAGGTCTTTTTGGTTTGCAAGCTGTCATAATCCACGATTCGCCGTTGTCCAGCAGCGCCTCGTTCAAATGCATCAAATGCTTTATCCCAGCATCCTGTATCCTCAAATAACTTCCCTGCCGCATAGCCTAGAAGAGCTTGTGCCGTTGGAGATTTATCCGTATTTTCCATAATGGAAATTGATTTCTCTGCCATATCGTTGTTTTTTGCTGTCACCAGTGAAGATAGTGCCCACCAAGACTTTGCATCATTTTCGTTAAGAGCCACTGCTTTTTGGAGAGATTCCTGTGCGCCTTTTAAATCCCCCGTTTCTAATAAGTTAACACCAAGGAAATGGTGATATATTCCATCATCAGGAGATTTTTGAACAGCTTTACGGAGATTTCTGGTAGCATCCTCAAAACGCCCTGAAATACTCAGTACTTCAGCAATGGGGCGCAAAATAGAAGCCTTATCGCTCCCTATTTTTTGAGCTTTCATGACAGCATTTTCGGCTTTTACTAAATTTCCGGTTTGGCTATACACTATTGCCAGAAAAGCCCAATAATCAGGTATAGCTGCATTAAGAGCTACTGCCGTCTCAAGAGCTTTTAATGCGATATCCAACTGCCGAGTTTCTATGGCCACTCTGCCAATCAAATAATGGGCTTGAGGAATTTTGTCATTGTTTCTCAACAATCCCTTGGTAATTTCTATTACCAGCCTAAAATCCCCTACTTCCAGAGCTTCGTAAGCGCGGGCTAATTCTGCAGCTTCCTTCCCTGCTTTAGAGGTGCTACTAGTATAACTCCTGCCAGATGTGTGTTCATTCATGTAATATACCTTCCATGTTTCAGAACAAGCAAGTTTATAGAAGACTTGGGTACTTTCAAGCTTACAAACTATTTAGTGATTTTCAAGAACATATATAAAAAATGAAACCAACATTGATAACCCCTTAGAGCCAACTGGGATATTGTAACAAAGGGTTTCAGGCTATTTTAATAGATATACTTTAAGGTTTAAAAAGAAACCTAATCAGGAACAATAAATATCAATTGAATTATCCAAAAACTAGTTAAATCTCCACGCTATAAATAAATGATAATTTCAGAAACAAAAAACCCTGCAATTGCAGGGTTTTTTAATCAAACTACGTTATATAGCTTATTTAAATCTTCAATTTAGAAAACGATTGAAGCACTTAAACGAACATAACGTGGAGTCTGCCAGTTATTTTCATAACCGTATGTTGGCGATTTAACAAATATACCGTTACCAGCTTCACTTAATGATTCATCATCATAGATTTCATCATATTCAGTAGCAGTATCATTATCAAACACGTTAAAGACATCAGCACGGAAGTTAACATCGAAACTTTCGAAGTGAACATCATAGCTTGCAGTTAAATCAACATACCATACTGAGTCAGTACGACCTTCAGAGCCACGAGGTGCTGGTACACCAGCTTTAAAGAATGATTCAGAACCATAAGCTTGAGCAAATACATCTGTTGGATGATGACCAAATGCACTTCTAGGTTTACCTGTTTGCCATGAGAAGTTTGCACCAACATTGAAGTCATCAGTAATTTGGTATGAACCAAACATTTTAACTGAATGACGTCTATCGTTAGGTAAATCACCCATTGCATAATCAGTTAGGCCAGGTTGGTCAAAGTTAGTTGTTAAACCTGCATCATCTTGACCATTATCAGAGCGAACATAACCTTCGTTATTACCCCAACTGTGTGACCAAGTATAAGTACCGGTAAACATCCACTTACCGTCCCATTGACGATCAACAGTTAAATCTACAGAGCCATATTTACGTACTGCATCAGGGTAGTTTAAATCTTCTGAAGGGATAGTATAAGCTTGCTTATCTAAAGGACCGTCACCATCTGGATCAGTTGTTACTGTTAAATCTGTATTAGGGTTAGTTAATACATAATAATGATAACCAGAACATTCAGTACATGAAGAACCAAATTCACGCTCTAAGTATTGGTTAAAACCATAATCGATGGCAACATCTTCAATAGTAGTAGATAAAACACGGTAAGTACCTTGTACACCCATGCTCCACTCGTCATTTAGTTGGAACTGATAACCTAAAATAAACTCATCTGAGAACATAGGATCAATTGACGAATCGACAATTGCACCAGTTTCTGGAACATCACCGTTCGAATATACATCTTGAGGACGGCCAGTGTAAGTTCCACCGTTTAAGTCAGGAATGTCTAGACCATCACTACTCATACCATTGTAGTTATAGTAATCTTGAATATAAGTTTCAGCACCTGCTAAACGAACGTTAGTATTTGCAGCAACTGGTAGATAATAACGACCATAACTTGCCCAAACTTTTGACTCACCGTTTCCAGAGATATCGTAAACACCACCTAAACGAAGTGCCCATAAGTTATCTAATTTAACAAATGATTCACCTGCACCATTAAAGTTTTCGAAGCTGTCGTTACGAAGACCCGCGTTAATTACTAAGTCATCAGTGGCTTGCCATTGATCTTGAATATAAAATGCTAAGTTTTTAGACTCAAATTCACCGCCACTGCTGTACGTACGATGACGAACATAGTTAACAGTTGTATCATCTTCACCAAGAACGTAAAGGTAATAAGCTCCACCTGAGTTAATGGTTGCATCATTTGCCGTTAAGGTTTCTGAATCGATACCAAAACGAACTTCATGGTCGCCTAAATACCAATCGGCATCAATGCGGAAAACTTCACGTTTATCATCACCTTCACCAATGCTAAAGTTAGCAAAATTACCACCAGCAACATAAGAGCCAGTTCTAGTGTAGTTATAATAAACAGCAGGGTTAGCATCTAAAACACTACCTGCAGTACGGTCAGTTTCATTAACGCCGTATTGTGCTGATATTGAGAAGTCATCAGTAATGATTGACGTATATTTGAGGGTATAGTTTAAACCACCTTCGTCACTGAAACTTTCTTTAGGATCACCTGCTGTATTACCCGTATATTGAGTATCGAACGTAGTTACTGTAGTTGCATCAGAAAAAGCTGATAATTCTAAGATGTTATCTTCGTTAATATACCAATCAAGTTTACCACCCCAGAATGCAGAATCATCGCTTTGAGTACTTTTTGTTTGTACTACACCATCTGGAGTTGAAACTTGCCCACCATTATATTCAAATTCATCGCTACGAGGGCTATAAAGTGCATAGAAGAATAAAGTATCTTCAATTAATGCACCACTTGCCCATAAATTAACTTCATAGAAGTCATTTGAATCTTCAGTGTTATCGATACGGTAAAGTTCTGAATCAGCATGCGTTTGAGATTGTCTTTGTTCACGTAAAGCATCTGGTTCATAAAAAACATTCATGCCCGCTTTAAATTCGTTAGTACCAGACTTAGTAATTGCATTAATTACACCACCAGTTACACGACCAAACTCAGCTGAATAACCACCCGTTTTAACTTCAAAAGAATCGTACATTTCAAATGGAGGCTGACTAGAGCCTACACCCGTACGGAAGTTAGTAATGTTTAATCCGTTTACATAATAAGCATTTTCTGCAACTGATGAACCACCAATTGAAGGGTTATTACCAAATGCTGAGTCACCTTTAGTTGTACCTGGTGCCAATAATGCAACACCAGTAAAATCACGAGCAACCGGGACTTTGTCTAATGTTAGAGAGTCAACTACGATACCCGTAGAAGAGCTTGTAATATCAACTAAAGCTATAGCAGAACCTGTTACTTCAATACGCTCCATATCGTCGGAAGCTAATTTTAAGTTAAGGCTAACTTTACCAGCAACACCAACAACAACATCTTTTTGAGTCGTTATTTGATAGCCGTCTTTTTCAGCAGAAACGGTGTAGTTACCTGGTGGTAATAGTGGGAAACGGAAGTTACCTTCAGCATCTGACACGATAGTTCGTGCAAGACCAGTTTCTGAATTGACGATTTTAACAGTTACAGAACCGAGAACGGCTCCGTCAACGCTAATTGAACTACCTTGAATATAACCGGTAGTGTTTGCAGCTAAAGCTGGAACAGCTAAACCAAGCGATACTGTAACAGCAGCAGCTGTTAAAGAATGCTTGAAAGCTTTTTTAAAATTGTTTCGCATGTTTACTCCCTGGATCACATTTGTGATTTGGTTTGTTTTATAAACTCAAGACTATATTGTCTTGTAGTTTTATTGAAACGGTCTAAGACCTGATCTGTCGAGTACGATAGTAAACGGTATTTGCCGAAACCGTCAATACCATTTATAACTTTTTGGCAAAGTTTTTAACATTTAGAAATATATCGCAACATTTGACAACATATGACCGAACACCAACAACCAACCTAACCAACTGATAAATAAGCCAATACACAGAAAACACAAAAACAATCTCGACTTTCTGACATACTTTCCTTTCGTGATTAATATTTAGTGATGAGCAAAAACAAAAAAACAATAAAAAAGATATTTTTCAATCAGATAACTAAAAACAATAAATAGTAGCCACTTTTATCATTCTTATTGAACTAAAATTAATGCTCGAAAATTCAAATAGTTAAAACCTCCCTTACGTTGACGTAAAGATTAACTGACAAAAAACAACAATTTCTTGTAATTAGTTTGTAACTCACAAATAATTTACTTGCTTTTACTCTTTTGTTGATTTTTTACTATGCTACAATCCGTCTTCAATTTTTAAGGAGTGATATGGATCCAGTTTTAGATATTTCTATGTGGTTAGTCTTGTGCGCCATTGGCCTTATTGCAGGCTTTATTGATGCTATCGCTGGTGGTGGTGGCATGCTTACTGTTCCGACATTATTAACAGCAGGATTACCTCCCCATATAGCACTAGGTACTAACAAGCTAGCGGCAACATTTGGTTCATTCACTGCCTCTTACACCTTTTATAAAAAAAAATTATTCAACCCTGTATTTTGGAAATACTCTCTTATATCAACAGCTTTAGGCGCAGTGGTAGGTACACTCATTGTTAGTTTTCTCAGTAATGAAATATTAGACAAAATTTTACCCATTATTATAGTGCTAACAGGACTTTACGCTTTATTTGCTCAATCTTTAGAAAATAACCAACTCAATCTACCTAAAAAAAGTAAACGACTCACGAGTAAACAAATAGCGCAAGGGTTAGTACTAGGATTTTATGATGGTGTAGCTGGCCCTGGAACAGGCGCATTTTGGACTGCATCATCGTCTGCGATGTATAAAATCAATATATTGCTCAGCTCTGGGTTAGCTCGCTCTACCAACTTTGTCAGTAACTTCTGCTCGCTACTTACTTTTATTTACTTAGGGTATGTAAATGTATTATTAGGTATTTCAATGGGAATTTTTATTATGATCGGCTCTTGGGTTGGCGCTCGTTCAGCCATTAAATACGGAAATAAATTTATCCGTCCTGTTTTTATTAGTGTTGTTTTAGTGATGTCAATTAACCTCGCTTACAGTGCTTGGAGTTAATTAATGATTAATGAGTCAAACATTACCCGATTACTAAATATCGTTCAGCAAATAAAACAACAAGCAAGATCAACTGATGCGAATAACGCTAAACATAAAGCGCATAAGCTAATAGAAAACAACCCTTTATTTTCTATTAGCTTATTTTCAACTGACAGCGATTGTTTTCAACCATACGTTAATGAGATTGAAAAAAAAATTCACAGTCTGTCTCGTTTGGTACAAACTAAACACAGTGAATTAGCCACAATGGCATTGGAGAAAATTGAACTACAGATCCAAGCAATCATGACAGCGTTAAATGCCAATAAGACAATGCATGATGATGCACAAGCACATTTAGAGGCTAAAATTAGCTCTATTAAAGCAAGGCAATATAAAAAGGCGGTTCAAAATGTTATTCAAACCTCACAAGAGCTTTACCAAAAGCTGTCTCAACATCACGAGTTTGAACGGCGATTAATAAACATGCTTAGTGAGAAAGAATTCTTGCTTTCAAATTGCAAAGACAATCAACGACAAGAACACTCCCAGCAAGTACTCACCCTTCATCAACGATTAGGTCGATGCAGGAAAGCAATATCCTTGATTGAACGGGATATAGAGTTCAGTGAAAAGCGTTAACAACTAATAATCTTCACTGTTGATAAAGAAAGAAAAATTAGCTTTTTTTGTTAACACAGGTTAGGCTTTAATCAAGTGTAATACAGTTAAGAGCAATTAATGAAAATTTCAGATGATATTCATAATTATTATGAAAAATTAGTCATACAATATTTTGAAACAGCTAAATTTGAAGAAAAATATGAGCAAGATTTTATCGCTGATTTATTTTGTATCGTATTAAACCAACTCCCTACTCGGTACATTCGTCATGAAGTAGACATGGCTTTTTACTTACCACCTTCTGAACGATTTGAAATGGAAAGTAAAGTAAAAATAGCGGTGAGCAAAGCATTAGAATTCATGAAAAGTCACCCTATGACCTAAAACTCATTAAATCAATCTAATCCAGCCTCGATAAACAGGTGTTCTAGTAACTCTTTCACTTGTTCGTCGGCCTCATCAAATTTTATTCCCACATTTACTTTACCGTTTTCGTAACGACTATTACAAACCCTTCCCGGTATAATTACCGAGTTATTACTCGATGACTGAATTTTAAGATTCACATCTCGCTGTTTTACTTTTACTTTAGGGTTATCACTTTTAAAAACAAAGCCGCAGCCCTGTGTTGAAATATCAGCAATAATACCCTTCACATGTGTTGAGTCATCCTCATTATCACTTAACATTATTACTGCCGGTAAGTGAGTGGTATGACGCTGGTGCATTCTTAATTCACGATTTTCAATATGACTCGGATAAGTCAATACGAGAAATTTATCGGGGTATTTAGTAATATTTCTAATTGCAGAACGAAATGCAAAACATTGACCATGTTGCCCTTCTATTATGTATCGAGCAATCACCACATTTCCCTCAACTAAAACATCTTGATAATTCCCCACCCTTTTAGAGTCAGGGTATTTTAAAATAATGTACTGCCCTAAGTCATAACCAATAAGTTGCACTTTTAATCGAACTTTAACAGGATGATTAATTTGCAAATCCAAATAATTCCCAGGTAACATGTCAAAAAATGTTTCAGACTCTTGACGTTGACTATTAACCATAATTCCCTAATAAAATTTAAATAACCCACTGAGATGACTATAAACAAAGCGTATAGAATAAACAACATTGATAATAGCCTTAAGGTGTTTTTAAAGTAAACTTGGGATTAATTTATGGTAAACAGCTGTTTGATTATTGAACGTTGTTAGCTAACGTCCAACGATAAAAACATTAAAGTTTTTTAGGTAGCGATTGAAGGTAGTAACTGTTTTAATTTTTAAAATAGAAGCTTTAACTCAATAGCTATTTTTTTGGTAATTATCTCTTTAGGTAGAAAACCTAAAGAAGTTTCTATACGAGTATATTTTCTAGCACACCATCTATTGCAACTTTCAGCTAGGCAGTCTTTGATTAACTTAGAGGTTGAGGGAATGTCATTAGGTGCTAATTTAGTGTTTGAAGGTGTAACAGGGGTCTCACCAGCGGTTAACTTAATGTCATTTACTGCTGGCGTAGTACCAAACATAGTTAAACTTAGTTTTCTAAAAGCTTCTTTTTTACAACGGGTACGTAAAGACTTCCAAGTAGATTGATTTCGATAGTAATAAATACCATTTCGACAGTGAAGGTAAGGAGTTTTAGTAGCAAACATGTAGCAAATTTGCTAAAAGGCGTGTAAATCATTGAAAAATAGTAGATTGGTGGTAACCCAATCAGCCACACTTCGGCACATGAGTCGTCTGCTGCGGTTGCTTCCTTCCGGACCTGGCCGAGTTCACAGAGTATCATTGCGAAGGGACCGAAAGGGTCACCATAATGCTTGAACGAATCATTATACCTGATAAGATATAATGATTACGGCGCGGATTATCGCTAATCAATTAACGAGATGCAAGTACTTGTTTTGATATTTAAACTGCTTGTGGTTTTTTTGCACAAACTCCAGTGAAATTTAGTTTAAAGCGCGCTAACTCTTCATCTATATCGTCACCAATGTAGCTAGAAGGTAACAAAGTAACTTCTTTTTTTCTATAATCCAAACTCACTGGTACCACTGGTACTTTTGCTTGTGATGCAATGAGTAAAAAACCCTTTTTCCACTCAATAGTTTTACTTCGAGTTCCTTCTGGCGCTATCGCTAAAACGAGTTGTTCCTGTTGTTCAAACTGTTGCACCATTTGAGCAACAACCCCTTGTTTACTACCTCTATGGATAGCAATGCCCCCTAAGCGAATTAAAATCCCTTTGATTGGCCAAATAAAAAGTGAATCTTTACCCATGAACTGAACTCGTAAATTAAGGGCCAACATCACAGCAACACAAATCACAAAGTCCCAATTAGAAGTATGCGGCGCGATAGCCATAACAAACTTTTTATTTTCGGGTAATTCGCCAGCAACTTTCCAGCCTAAAGATTTTAGAACAACTAAACCAATCCATTTAGAAAATCCCCCTCGAGCACGAGGTATACATGGTGAAAGGTTTGGTATTGACACTATATTCACCTCTATTAAGTGGAAGTTTCTTCAGCTAATTTCTCACTAAATTCAAGTAATATAGATTTAATAATCAAAACATTCTCTTTACCTATGCGCAATAGCAACTTGTCGACATCATCTAGCGATTCAATTTCAGTATCTTGATACTTATACATCACACTAGGTCTAATAACTTTTAGAGGGGACTTAGGAATTTCAGCATCTAGAATTCGAGCGATTGCACTTTGTAAGGTATCTGTGAAGTCATCATCAGGGTAACCTAATTCAGAGTATGCTTGGTCAATAAGTGGCTTAACTTCTAAATACCATTTAACTAAATTATCACTTTCAATTGATCTTAATAATTCTATATATAAACTAAACCTTTTTTCTAACTGAACATTCCACTCCCATTGTTGCTGGTTATTTTCATCGAACACTTGGGTTTCTTGTGCCGAAAAAGCAATACTTGGAGAAACCAATGGGCTGTAATTATAAGCTAAAATACCTTGCGAAAAATTATCAGTAAAAACCACCAAACGTCTAATCATGTCATCATCAATAACTAATTTTAATAACTCTTTTCGCCAAGTTAATGAAGGCAGTTTCTCTCTTAGCCATTCATCACTATTATCTAATTCTGGCAGAGGAGTGGTTTCTACTATTTCCACAACGGGCTCTATAACCTCTTCACTCTCTTGTGTTTCGATTACTAGAACCTCAGGCTCGATAATGACCTCTTTCAGGACAGGCTCTAGTACGACCTCTTTTACAATAGCTTTTGGAGGTGCCACTTGTTCTGACATATAAAACCATAGTGATAAAACTATTATAGTCACTACGATAATGCTTATTAGTAACCAAGAACTTGATTTTGTCTGATTTTCAATTTCTGAATTTTCCATATTGTCCTATTTTCTGGCTAAAAGAGATAACGAATATACATGCCAAGTGAGAAAGTAAATGAATAAGAGCCCAAGGACTATTGCAACGTTTTTTATTAATTGTTGCAAGTACTAAAGCAAAATATTTTGTAAATATTTGCAATGAGATTTATTTTAGAATATCGAAGAAAAGTGAACTTATTAGAAATAATAAAACACTTATGAGAAGAGCGCTCATAAGTGTTTTACTGATTTTGTTAAAATGTCTGAAATTTATATTTTATTTTTATGTTGTGAATGAGTTTGCGATGCAGTTATTACATTAATAGCTGATAATTCTGAAATATTATTCTGAAGCTCTGTTTCTAATGCATCAATTTCTACAACTGAAGCGCATAAGGCTTCTCCACGCATTTCAAACTCTTGTGCACGTGTTTCCATTTCATGTTCCATTTTTTCACCAAAACTTTCCATGCGAGTTTCAAAAGCTCCCGAATCACCGCCTGAAGATAACATTTCTTTGCCAACAGCGATCAATAACGTTCCCATAGAGTTTTGAACCGCTTTTTCGACAACTTCTTCAATTCGTGATTCAAAGTCTTCGCCAAATATTTCATCACCATCAATTCCATTTTCATCAATATAAAAGCCTTGCTCGACAGAAAGGTACTCATCGACTTGTTGATGTATTATATTTAATTCTGCTGAAATCTCTTTCCCAATATGGTTACCTTCTCCTAACAACTCATTGAATGCCATATTTACGCCATCAGATGCAAGGGTAATGGCGTCTAAAGCAATATCTTTTACTTCAGGAACCACTGCTCTGATACTTGTTGAGTACTCAGTGATCATAGATTGCTGACTGTTATTTAAATCAATAGTTTTTCCATCAACGATTAGCACTTCATCATTGATAATTTTATATAAACTATTTTTATCATTATCTAAAAATTCAATACTTTTATTTGAAATTTTGACACCTGATTCAAGTTCAACATCACAGCTATCGTGTGCATATACGTTTGGAACTAAAAGGCTTGTTGCTAAAACTAACGCTGATGGAGTAAAAATATTTTTCATGCTATATCCTTAATAATACAATAATTTCTAATTTTAATTACAATAGATACTACAAAAGTGATGCCAAGTTTAATACTTTAATTTAATGCTTATATAACAGGACGTTACTTAATCTTGATAACTTGGACTTAATATACAGACGTAGGCAAAACCACTAAGTTTTAGTGGTTTTACCTAAAATTGTGAAAAATAAGGAGATAGTAATTTAGGACTAATTATTTTTGTTGTGAAAGTTTACGAATTTCAGAAAACTGAAAAGCGACATCAGGGCTCGCAGTATTATTTTTTAAATATGCTTGAAATGCACTAATTAGCAACCTTAATTGAACTAAGTCAGCAAGATTAGCCTCATCATTATGAAATTTAACGGACAGCTTAGACAGTTTTTCTAAATAAGATTTAGTTAAGTTTATTTTCATTATTTCAACATCCAATTGTTTTTATTATATTTTTTTAAACTATGAAGGTTTATAGAAGAGTTGAAAATTACGTAGCACAATAAATAATTTTGTAGCCCAGCCATCATAGGTTTCCCCGTAGATCTGTAGTTTTGCGCGAATATCTTTTCAGATATCTTGCCAGATGCAAAAATCATTCTACACAAAAGGTTATAAAATACAACATTTTGTAATAAAATATTTCTTAGTAGATACTAAACCTTATAGATTTAATATTTAATTTGCTGCATCTCAAATAAACGAGATTGACAGCGAGCGAACTCAAAACTTAATTGCTGACCTTGGTACAAATGTTCGATATCAACTTCAGCACTAACGATAAGTCTCACTTTTTGATCATAAAGCTCATCAACAAGAGCAATGAAACGCCTTGCTTCATCATCGAGATGTCTAAGTTGCCCCATCAATACGCCTTGTCGTTGATAGCTATCTTCAACTCCAGAAAAAACGGCAGGAATTAGTTCACCGTTAAATTGTGGTACGTTGGAGAGCAAAATAATGTCAAATTGATCTGCCAAGCTAATGTAATCTCTTTGGCTTCGAGGGGCTGAGCATAAAGCATAAAAATCGAAAAAAATAATTCTGGCAGCTCTAGCCAAAAAAATTATTGAGCGATGGTTTATACAAATATCGCCAGTACAAAGCTCTGTTAACCGTGTTAACTCTAAGAAACGTTGTTTTAAAAAGTTAGTATGACTTAGTGGAGGATAGACAAAGTCACGATAGGGTTGAATCAATTTAGATGAGTTCTTGGTAGAAACCTTATACTTATTATCAACATTAACGATGCGATGATCAACATCACCATCAATAGAAAGCACCTGACAGTTTTTGTTAATAAGTGCGATAGTCGGTAGAAACAGTTCCCTTTGTAGCCCATTACGGTAAAGGTTTTTTGGCTCACAGTTAGACGTTGCAATTAAAGTAACACCTTGTTGAAACAATGAGTTAAGCAGGCCTGAAATCAACATGGCATCGCCGATATCAGAAATAAAAAACTCATCAAAACAAAGCACATCAACATTTTCCGCCCATGTTTTAGCAATGCGTTTTAAAGGGTTTACGCGATCAATATAATTTTTAGATGTGCTTTTAGAAATATCATAGAGCTGTTGATGTACATTTTCCATAAAACGATGAAAATGAATGCGTTGCTTTTTCTTCACAGCCAAATGTTGATAAAACAGATCCATCAACATTGTTTTTCCACGCCCTACTCTGCCATGAAAATAAATTCCATTTACTGCTTCTTTTCCAAGAAAAAAAACACTTAATTTATAGGGAAAAGAGTTTTGCAACGCATCTTTTTTGATTAATTTTGTATTTAAATCACAAAGCGCATTAACTGCTATCAACTGAGAAGAATCATATGACAGCTGTTTGGTATCAATGAGTTGTTGATACGCTTTCTTAATTTTCATAGAAAATTAGCCGTTAAGATGTCTTACTCTGAAAGTTCGGCCTTTTAACTTTCCCTTTTCTAACTTTCTTAACGCCAATTTTAATGCGATTTTTTCTACAGCAACATAAGCCCAATTATCAAGTACACTAATTTTTCCTACTTGTGAGCCCTTTATGCCATTTTCCCCTGTTAAGGCACCAAGTATATCACCCGGCCGTACTTTTTGCTTTTTGCCACCATCAATTTGAATTGTAGCCATTTTTCCTGAAATTGGTTGTTGATCTAATACACTTAAATCAGGTAAAGATTCACCATCAATAACTTGATCAAGATAATCTTCGAGTAAACCCACTTTATAACTTTCTTTATCACTGAATAAAGAACAAGCAATGCCTTTGCTGCCCGCACGCCCTGTACGGCCAATACGATGAACATGAATTTCACTGTCGCGTGCTATGTGGTAATTAATAACAGCATCTAAATCATCAATATCTAATCCTCGCGAAGCAACGTCAGTAGCCACTAAAACGGCAACACTTTTATTGGCAAAGCGAATTAAGGTTTGATCTCTGTCTCTTTGTTCTAAATCCCCGTGTAAAGCAAGCACACTAAAGCCATAATCATGTAATTGGTCAGCTACCTCTTGGGTTTCTTTTTTAGTATTACAAAAAATAACGGCTGATTGTGGATTATGAGACATTAGCAATAAACGTACAGCTAATAAACGCTGCTCGGTATCTTCAACCTTATAAAAGTGCTGCTTTATACTCGAATCATCGTGGGTCGACTCAACTTTAGCCATAACAGGATTAACCATAATGTTTTTAGCTATCGTTTGAATTTGCTGCGGATAAGTAGCGCTGAACAATAGGGTTTGACGTTGTTTTGGCGATCGTTCAACAATATTATCTAGGGCTGCTTGAAAGCCCATTTCTAACATACGGTCAGCTTCATCTAATATTAAAATTTCTAAATCGTCTAACTTCAATGTACCTTTGATAACGTGCTCTTCAACTCTTCCAGGTGTACCAACGATGATATGAGCACCGTGTTCAAGAGAGCCGATTTGTGGCCCAAACGGCGTACCACCACATAAAGTTAATACTTTAATATTATGAATTGCCCGCGCTAATTTTCTGATCTCTTTTGCGACTTGATCAGCTAACTCTCTTGTTGGGCATAAAATGAGTGACTGAATTCTAAAACGTTTAACATTGAGTTTTTCAAGTAACCCTAAGCCAAAAGCGGCTGTTTTACCTGAACCCGTTTTCCCTTGCCCAATCACATCTTTACCCGCAATAATATCTGGTAAGCTTAATGCTTGAATAGGTGTCATGGTTTGATAACCTAAAGACGATAAATTTTTTAATAAATCGGCATTTAAGTTTAAAGATGAAAAGTCATTAGCTTTATTTGAGCTCAAGGGAATATCCTTCATTTACAATATTTGAACGTGCTGTACTATTAGCGCGCATAATAACAGTAAAGAAGAAATACAACTATCAACAACTAAACATAGTTGGTAGTTTTATTTTAAAGGCTACTGTTACATATTTACTTGTAATAACTAATCCACATAATAAAGACAATAAAAAAGACTGATAAATGAATAATAAAGATAACAATATTTGGCAGCAAGAGTGGCAAATTTTACATAACGATCATGAATATTATGAGCGTTTTTCCTTGTTCATCAAATTACTAGCGGTAACTGTTTGTTGTATTACTTTAATTTTCAACTTCCCTTTTATCATTTCGAGCTTATTACTTTTAACTTTATGGTTGCAAGAAGCCATCTGGAAAACCTTTCAATCTAGACTTACAACAAGGTTATTGTTAATTGAGGAGCACAATAAAAACCCACTACCTAACACCTCAAAAAATGGAGCATTTGAGCTTTACAGTACTTGGCAAACTCAAGATTCAAGTGCTAAAGACATAATTTTAGAATATATTGCAAATGCATTAAGGCCGACAATAATGTTTCCTTATGTCATTTTAATACTTATTAATCTGATATTCGTTTTGTTATAATAGTTTTGACAATCAAAAAAGTGGCTGGCCAATGAATAGAAAAAAGAAAATCAATCAAGCATTAAAAAAGCGTGTAAAAAAAACCAATTCAAAATTACATACAAGTAATAAACCTAAATACATCTCTAAAGCTGAACGAGAAAAAATTGCCGCTGAGCTAATCAACGATAATAATAGCAATAATGAAAGCAGTGAAGGTGAAATATAAGCCTAAGGCTTAACTTTCACCTTATTATTTGTATCCCTGCTTTTTTTTATTAATTCGTCACCAGCAATAGCATAATCAGATTTTGCTAATCGATCATATAACAACACATTTACTGATGCAGCTAAATTCATACACCCCACTGTAGGTACATAAACAACAGCGTCTGCACTATCAATCACTTGTTGAGATATAGTGCCGTCCTCAGGGCCAAAAATATAAAAAGCTTTGTCAGGGTGAATAAATTCAGGTAAAGGTGTCGCCCCTTCAACTAAATCTACACAAATTACTTTTGTTCCACTATCAATACTGTCAAGCAAACAATTAACACCTGTTAACGGAATATTTGAGCTAGCATCTTTTGTATCTGTGTTGAATTTAGCCGCCCTAGCATATCGTTCACCAGTATAAACAACTTCATCTACTTCATAACAACCAGCTGCGCGCAGAACAGCACCTACATTAGTTGGGCTTTTAGGGTTTGTTAAACCAATAGTAATGTGTGTAGTTTTCATTAAGATTAATACCTTTGAGCTACGTTTATTGTTGAATAAAACTAAAAATGTCAACTTCTCTGACAGAAGTTGACATTTTATACTCTAGTTAGCTTGGAACAATTTAATTAATAGCTAACGATTAAAAAATCATTCACTTTGACTAAATGAGCCTTTTACTTTTTCTCGCATGCTCTGAACTAACATATAAAAATAAGGGACTAAAATCGTACCAAATAAAGTCGCTGCTACCATGCCAGCAAGTACAGTTAAACCTAATGAAACCCTACTTCCAGCGCCGGCTCCTGTTGCAAAAACCAAAGGTAACACACCAAGCACAAACGACAATGCAGTCATTAATACCGCTCTAAAGCGCATTCTTGCTGCATTAAGTGCCGCATTAAAAATAGTTTCACCTGCTGCGCGCTGCTCCATGGCAAATTCAACAATTAATATCGCCGTTTTAGTCGATAAACCTATCAGTAATACTAAGCCTACTTGAGCATAAATATTATTAGCCATGCCAACAGTATATAAAGCGAGCATAGCACCAAACAACGCTAATGGTACCGCTGCAATCACCGAAAAGGGAATAGTCCAACTTTCATATTGTGCCACTAAAAATAAGTAAACAAACAATATCGCCAAAGCGAATAATACCGGAGCTAAATCACCAGCTTCTAACTCTTGTTTAGACTGCCCTGACCATTCATAAATATACCCTGCAGGTAAATTACTTGCTAACTCTTCCATCACTGCAATAGCTTGGCCTGAAGAATAACCAGGGGCGGCTTGACCAGTAATACTTGCACTTCGATACAAGTTAAAATGAGTAATACTTGTTGGACCTAAGATTGGTGTTAATTTGGCTAATGTTGTTAACGGAACCATATCTCCATCTTTATTTCGCACATAATAATGACGTAAATCTGAAGGTTCTTTTCTGTATTCAGTTTCAGCTTGAATGGTTACACGATATGTTCGGCCAAATTGACTAAAGTCATTAATATATAATGAGCCTAGTTGAGCCTGTAATGTAACAAAAATATCAGAAAGCTCAACTCCCTGCGCTTTTGCTTTATTGCGATCAACGTCTAAAAAGTACTGCGGCACATTTGCTCTGAATGTAGAGAAAACTCGGGTAAGCTCTGGACGTTGATTCGCCTCATAAATCAATCCATTCATAACTTGAGCTAATTCTGCAGGATCACGGCCTTCACTGTCTTGTAGTTTAAATTCAAACCCTGAACTATTACCTAAACCAGGAATAGGAGGAGGGTTAAAAACCATAACCTGAGCATCAGGCATTGACCAAAGCTGGCCCATTAAACGTGGAATTATTTGCTTTAAACCAAGCTCTGGTGCTGTACGTTCTTCCCAGTCATGTAAAATGATAATACCTAAAGCATTATTTGAACCTGCTCCACCTAACATCGAATAACCAGCAACTGTAATTACAGTATCTACCGCTGGATCATTGGTGATAATTGGTGATATCTTGTCCATAACCGCTTGAGTACGATTACTCGATGCGGCATCTGGCAGTTGAATATCGACAAAAAGATAACCTTGATCTTCCCCTGGCAAAAATGCCGTTGGTACCGAGGCGGTTAGCCAACCGGTGGCGCCAAAAACAACCAAGACTAGTACACCAATTCTTAACGCTCTTTTTAAAACAAAATTGACTGATTTAGTATAGCCCCCTGTTAATTTGATAATGCCGCGTTCAAATGGCATTAACCAGCTTACTGGCTTCATATTTTTTTCACTTAATAACACAGTACACAAGGCAGGGCTTAATGTTAGTGCGTTGAGTGAAGAAATAAGTACCGCAAAAGAAATAGTTACAGAAAATTGTTTGTATAGTTCACCGGTAATTCCCGGCATAAAACCAACAGGTACAAAAACTGCGAGTAGCACTAAGGTTGTTGCAATAATAGGCCCTGAAACTTGCTCCATCGCCTTGGTCACAGCTTCTTTAATTGGCAGTTTTTCTTCTTTTAAAATACGTTCGACATTTTCAATAACGATTATGGCATCATCAACCACTATGCCTATCGCCAACACTAAACCAAATAATGTTATGGTGTTGATGGAATAGCCCATTAATATCATAAAAGCAAAAGTACCGATTAACGACACTGGAATAGCAAGTGTCGGTATTATGGTTGCTCGCCAGTTTTGTAAGAATAAAAATACCACAAGAATAACTAAAGCAACGGCTTGAAAGAGCGTTACTTTAACTTCTTCCATAGATCGAAGAATAAAGGCCGTTGTATCGTAAGGTACAACATATTCAAGACCATCAGGAAAGCGCTCAGACAGCTCTTTCATTTTCTCTTTCACTAACATCGCAACTTCAGTCGCATTAGCATCAGGTAATTGGTAGATAACTAAAAATGCCGTTTCAGCACCAGCTAATTTTGCTTGAGTAGAATAATCTTCAGCACCTAATTCAAGACGTGCTATATCGCTTAAACGAACAAAATTACCATTTTGTTGTGCTCTTATGATTGTTTGACCAAATTCTTCAGATGTTCTTAAACGTCCCTTGGCTTGTATAGAATATTCAAACTGCTGGTTAGGTAATGTTGGACTAGCGCCGAATTTACCTGCAGCAACAATCATATTTTGTTCTTGTAACGCTTGTTGCACTTCAGCAACAGTAATATTAAGTGAAGCCATTCGATCAGGGTTTAACCACGCTCTCATGCTATAAGTCATTTCACCCATGACTTCAGCTGATGCTACGCCTTTAATACGCCCTAAAGGCTCTACTAAATAATTCGTCGCATAGTTACTTAAAAATAGTTGGTCTATATTTTCTTGATCAGAGAATAAATTAACCCCTAATAGCATACTACTGGATTTTTTCTTAACATCAACGCCTTGTCGTGTTACTTCAGAAGGTAGAGAGCTTGTAGCTAAAGCGACACGGTTTTGCACATTAACTTGTGCCATATCACCATCTGTACCGACCTTAAAAAATACGGTAATAACTGCACTGCCATTATTAGAGGAGGTTGACTCGATATACATCATATCCTCAACACCGTTAACCTGTTCTTCAATGGGTCTAATAACAGACTCTTCAACAATCTGAGCACTTGCACCAGGATAAACTGCCGAAATTTGTACTTGTGGGGGCGTAATTTCAGGGTACATATTTACCGGTAGCAAGCTCATTGCAATCAAACCCGCAAGGGTAATAACAATGGAAATTACAAAAGCAAATTTGGGCCTTTCAATAAATGTTTTACTGATCATGAATTAGCCCTTTTTTAGTTCTACAGTTGTTGAGCCGTCGGTCATATCAGAAATAGTGCCGGTTAAATTATCAACCGACTTATTTACCGCCTTTACTTCTATCCCAGGTCTTACTTTTTGCAATCCTTCAATAATTACTTGCTCACCCGATTTTAAACCTGAGTCAACCACCCACATAGCATTTATACGGCGGCCGAGTACAACATGACGCTGCGAAACTTTATTATCGTTAACAACCAAAACAAATTTACCTTGCTGGTTTTCTTGTACAGCAGCTTGAGGCACTAAGGACATTTGTTCTTTATCTTGGCTCTCTAAAATTAATGTAACAAATAAGCCGGGTAAAATAATCCCGTTAGGGTTTTCAAATAAAGCCCTTAATTCAACCGTGCCCATGCTTTGATCAATTTTTGTATCGGCAAAATCTAAAACGCCGGGTTCAGGATAAAGAGAATTATTGGGTAATCGGATACTGATATTCGCGCTAGGACTTTTAATGCCATTTTCTTGCTGTTCTTTTTTGTGCTCTTGCACATAAGAAATATAAAGACTTTCTTCTACTTGAAAACTAACATGCATTGGATCGGTAAGGGTCAGCGTTGCTAATACGTCACTTGTTGGACCGACTACATTACCGACATTATAATTAACTTTACCTACGCGACCAGTAAATGGTGCCGTAATAGTGGTGTAACTTAAGTTTAATTCAGCTTTTTCAAGCGCTGCCTTTGCTACTCTTACCGCAGCTTTAGTTTGTGCTTCATTTGTTATTAATTTATCTAAATCAGATTGAGAAATGAAACCATCTGAAGCGATTTCCTTACCACGTTTCAAGTCTCGTTCAGCGCCATTAGCACCAGCAAGCTTACTGGTTAAATCAGCTTTTGCAGAAGCAACTGAGGCAAGATATTCTGCAGGATCAATTTTCAATAAAACTTGACCTTCCTCAACACGAGAACCTTCTCTAAAGGAGCGTTCTAATAACTCACCTTCAACACGAGCACGTAAATTAGCTTCTTTTGATGCAACAGTTCGAGCAACAAATTCACGATATCCCCCTATCTCCTGGGTATTTATTTGATATACAGAAACAGCTGGTGCGGGAGCAGCTCGTTGAGTAACTTCTGCTTTTCCACATGCGGCTAAAACCATTGTAGAAAAACTTATCGCTAATAACTTTGATAAACTTAGGGCTACTTTACAATTCGCTTGAATATTTTGCGGCATCATCAATGCACTTCCTTTAGTGGTGTTCTTTTTATTTTAATCGTTAATTATGGCACTTGCCGCCACTAAATACAGCAGGTAATTGTTAATAAAGCAACGCTAAGTTGTTAAAATAAGTAATTAACGCCGTTTATTCATTCGTTAACTGTTTAATAGCATTATTATTTGCTATTAATGCTATTAAATAGTGGGTACATTATTAGCAATATAGATACTTTAGATTCACAACCCAAGGAATAAAAATGAACAAACCTCAACGGGACATCACCTTACGATTTTTAGCCGAGCCCCAGGATGTTAATTTTGGTGGAAAAGTACATGGTGGTGCCGTGATGAAGTGGATAGATTTAGCCGCTTATGCTTGCGCCGCAGGATGGAGCGGTCGTTATTGCGTTACCGCTTATGCAGGCGGAATTAGGTTTGTTGCGCCAATACATGTTGGTTCTTTAGTAGAAGTGGAAGCTAAGGTTATCTACACCGGAAATTCTTCAATGCATATCGCTTTAGAAGTAAATGCTTGTGATCCAAAATCTTTAAACCGCAGGCTTACCACGCATTGCATTGTTATTATGGTCGCTGTTGATGAAACAGGCCAAAAGATATCAATCCCAAGCTGGATACCTGAATTAGATAGTGATATTAAACAGCACCAAGCTGCAGAAAAGTTAATGGAAATGCGCAAACAAATTGGTGAGGAAATGCAGATATTTGTTGATTGATACATAGAACCACATAACGATTACAAAACAATTACACCCTAGCCTTAAAATTACTGGTTGTTTATTAACTAACAGCTTATTATTCATGCCGTAATTTTAGTATTCAATTATTTATCCCGTGAGGAAGTATGTTAAAAAATTCATTTCAACGATTAATCAAATCAGCCCTGCTTTTTAGTGCCGTAACACTGTCAACATCAGCATTAGCCACTAAAGTTGAATTTATCACCTCTGAGGGGCGAATAGAGATCAACCTATTTGATAACGGAACACCTAAAACGGTAGCTAATTTTCTCTCTTATGTAAATGAAGGCTCCTACAACAATACGGTTGTTCATCGGAGCGTTCCTGGTTTTGTTGTTCAGGGCGGAGGATATGCATTTGAGGGCTCTTTAAGTCTGACGAAGTTACCAACAAAAGCATCAGTTACCAATGAGCCGGTGTATTCTAATCGCCGTGGAACTATTGCTATGGCAAAAATTGGTGGCCAGCCAAACAGCGCGACCAATCAATGGTTTTTTAATTTAGTTGATAACCATGATGCGTTGGATGCAACGGAAAGTGGCTACACCGTTTTTGGTCAAGTTGTAGAAGGTATGGATATAGTTGATAAAATTGCAAGTTACGCTACTTGTAATTCTATACCTACCATTGATTTCGTGTGTTCAGCAGACAGTGTTCCAAGCGTAGAAAATTTAGTGACTATTTACAGTGCGACTATTTCAGATACATCAATAGACAGTGCTAATGGTCTTAATCCAGTTGAGAATACTTTAATTACTGCTAAAGAAGATAGCGATAGCGGTGGTAGCTCGAGTGTATTTGCTTTATTAGCATTAAGTTTATTAATATTGAACCGTAAAAAATAAGTTAACTGTCTTTGTAAATACAAAGATTCAGATACTAAAAAGGAGCATTAAGCTCCTTTTTTATTGTGAGTTTTCAACACAGTTTAATTTAAATTCATTTCTTGTACTTTTTCATGAGCTATTTCAGGGTGTGTTATTTCTGGCTTAGCATGTAAATTAGCTTTTAGTTGTCCTTTTCTGTGTTTAAGCGCTGAATCCAACTTTTTCTTAGCGCTTGCAATGGCTGGATACATTACATCATCAGCAGCCGTGGCTGATATTCGACCACCTTCATAAGTAGTGGTAATCTCTACCTTAAACTTATTATTTTCTTTTGAAATAATCACATCAAGTGCAATTAATGTTGGAAAGTGGCTAGCTATCTTGGAGAATTTCTCTTCTATATCTGCTTGGATTGAATCATTTACTTCAACGTGGTGACCAGAAAGATTTATTTTCATAACATTACCTTTATTTTGTATAACATCTTTAATAAAACTGGGGACAAACTAAATTAAAAACAAGGTTATCATCAACTTTTAATTAAAAATAAATTTATAAATAAGTAATCGACTTAATTTACATGTTAAATAATAACAATTAGCTGAGTAGATAAATTGATCTACTTCAACAAATTAATAATAGCCGATAAAAATAATTTGATCGCTATACCCACTAATTAAAATAAATTAATTCACTTTCATAGCTTCAATATTAATAATTCCTGAGCGGTTCAAAGTTATTTTAAAACGTTGTAAGTTTTTCAGGTGATCTTTATCTGTTTGTAGTAAAACTAAATTAATTTGATAACGGCGCTCGACCGCTTGTTTATTTATTTTATTACCCTCTAGGCTATACAGGCGTCCCTCGCCTTTTTTAAGAAAGCGTACGAAGGGTGTCAAATTAAAAAATATCTGTCCTTGAATCTCATCATAGCCAGGAAGAAACTGCTTAGCGTAAACTTTTGTATCACTCCTAAAATGTAATAAGCGGGCTGCTTGCTTATTTTGATGGCGCCTTTGCTGAAATAAACGATCTACTTCATCTGGTAGGTCTTTAGTACGAATATACTCAAGCCATAATGTTTGACTGGTCATTCGCGACTTAGTGATACTATTGGTAAACAGTAGCTTCCATTTAGGTAGTCCACGCTGAATTTTTCGCCAAATCAACCGTGTGATATCGTCTTTAAAAATTTCACGTAAACCATAAATAACGCCTAACATACCTACAAGTACAATCGTTACTTCGGTAAAGTTAGAACGAGCATTCAGTACTAACATCATAACAAATGCCATGATAATAGCGGTTACAGTCCCTCTTACTAATCGTTTTAAATTGGTATTTAAATTACGAGTCTCTTTTTGAAAAACAACCCCGTATTCAATCAAGCGTTGTAATAAACGCATTTTATTAGTAATACGATTGGGATCACTTAATGTTACCTGTGAGTTATATTGGTTGTTAGTACGGTAATCATTTTCATCACGACATAAATCAAACAAGTATTTTCGCTCAACGCTGTGCTCACTACTTTTGGGACCTTGAGAAAGCAACTTTAAGAAGGATTGCTCTACATGCCAGCTTAAATAATTATCAGCATTATCAAAGTAAGGTCTTAGCTTTTTATCTGGAGGAGTATATCGTCTCAGTTTTTTTAAGAGTGATAATGTTTGTTCTGCTACTTCGATGGCTTGGGCGTAAAATTCATCAACTGACGATAATTGAAGAGTTTGCTTAACGTCGGTATCTAGTGCTAGGCGAATTTGATAGGAGAATAAATTAAGGTTGAGGCGGTAATCACTTTGTTCACCTTTTTTTTGGCTAATAAACCGGCTTCGAACTAAAGGTAAATGTAACTGGTCGGAATAATAAGCGCTATGGCACTTTATACTGCTGTGAAAATAGTTTTCTTCACTTAACGTGCTTGGACTAATGCCCATTTCAACAGGTAGGGAAAAATATAGATCAATGCGCTGGTTGTCTTGTGGTAAAAGTTGATGACTTATTTTAAACGACAAGTTTTCATCTTGAGTAAGTTTTATGTTATTCACTCGTGATAATTACTCCTAAAGTAAACCAGAATTGTAATAATAGCTGATTTACAAGCAAAAAAAAGGAGAAAGTTAATACTTTCCCCTGCTATTTATATCATTTATTTACAGTTTATTCTGCATCGTCTTGATTTTCAGGTAATGCCTTTTTAAAAGCATCTAATGCCTGACAATTATCTACAATCCGACATATATTTGGAAAGTGGCTCATCTCAACGCCAAATCGCTTAGCATTATAAACTTGAGGAATTAAACAAATATCAGCCATGGTTACTTTGTCAGCACAACAGTATTGACCACTTGTTTTAACAAGTTGCGCTTCGACATTACTAAAGCCTGTTGTCATCCAGTGATGTACCCAATCCATTTTCTCTTGTGCTGAAACATCCAACTCTTGTACTAAATATTGTTGCACTCTCAAATTATTAATAGGGTGAATTTCACAAGCTATATCTAAAGCCAGTGCTTGAACCTTAGCCTTCAGTGCAAAGTCGTTAGGATATAAAGCAACATCAGGGTAGCAATTATCTAAATAATCAACAATAGCAATCGATTGACTCAACATTAAATCGCCATCAACCAAGGTTGGCACTAAATGACTTGAATTAATGTCGGTGTATTCTTTTTGATGCTGTTCACCACCGTTTTTAACGAGATGAACAGAGATAGATTCAAAATCTATCTCTTTTAAATGCAATGCTATTCGTACCCGGTAAGCAGCTGAAGAGCGCCAATAACCATACAATTTTATCAATGCTTTCCTCTCCTATTTAGCTTAGAAACACAATAATGTTATTTTGAATATTGGGTTACGACTTGATCTATCGCACCAAAAATACTGTCACCGTTTTTATCAAACATTTCAATACGCACGGTATCACCAAATTTCATAAAGGACGTAGTTGGTTTACCATCAGCAATAATTTCTAACATTCGCTTTTCAGCTAAACAGCTTGAGCCTGCACTGCGGTCATAATTAGAGATAGTACCAGAGCCAACAACACAACCAGCAGACAACGGACGAGTTGTCGCCGCATGTGCAACAATGGTTGGAAAATCAAAGGTCATGTCTACACCACAATTTGGTTGGCCAAATAACTCATTATTTAAATGGGTAGTTAATGGTAGGTGCAGTTTTTTTCCATCCCAAGCTTCACCAAGCTCATCAGGAGTAATGGCAACCGGAGAAAATGCACTTGAGGGTTTAGAGCTAAAAAATCCAAAGCCCTTTGCTAGTTCTCCAGGTATTAAATTTCTAAGAGAAACATCATTTACTAACATCAATAATTTAATATGTTGTGATGCTTCTTCTGGTGATGCTCCCATAGGCACATCACTAGTAATTACAGCAACTTCAGATTCAAAGTCTATACCAAAATCTTCTGAAGAAACCTGAATTTCATCGCGAGGTCCAATAAAAGCATCAGAGCCACCTTGATACATTAAAGGATCAGTCCAAAATGTTGCTGGCATTTCTGCATTACGTGCCTTGCGTACTAACTCTACATGGTTTACATAAGCACTTGCATCAGCCCATTGATATGCTCGCGGCAATGGTGACTCACAGCTGGTTTGCTCAAAGGCGAGTGTATTCTCTATCGTTCCAGCATTTAGTGCATGATAAACAGTCTCTAATTTATCGCTAACTTCACTCCAGTTATCCAGAGCTTGCTGTAATGTATTGGCAATATCTGTAACCCTAACTGCCGTAGACAAATCACGACTTACCACAACTAACTGACCATCTCGGGTATTATTTTTAAGTGTAGCTAACTTCATTTCACAACCTTATCTATTTATCGATTCAAAAAAAACCTTAATATCTGATAACTTTCTATAAGGTTTAATAACAGTGATTGAATTTTACGGATTTCAGCAAGAATTACTAGTGATAGCAGTAGGATGACATGAAGGTATAAATGTCTGTAATTGTTTACATCAATTTATTATTAATCGCTGACTTTTGAGGATTTTAATGTAATTAGAAACAAAATAAAAAAACTGGCCTTTTAAAATAAGGGCTACAAGGCCAGCATTATTTGTAGTTAGATCTTTACGGTTTTTTTATTGATGTCATATTCGCGTAATTTATTAGCAATTGCGGTATGGCTTAAACCTAGTTTTTTAGCGAGTTGACGAGTACTTGGGTAGGCCGGATAAAGCTTTCTTAGTAGATCTGCTTCAAATCCTTTCACCGCACCATCAAGTGTACCTTCAAATTCTTGTTCCAAATAACCGTGTTCACGAGTATAAGCAGGCAACTGTAAGTGTTCGATAGATATAACATTACCTTCCATCAAAGAAACGGCACGTATAATAACATTCTCTAATTGACGAACATTACCAGGCCATGGGTAATGCTCTACAAAATCGCGGCAATCATCGTCTAATTTAACACGGCTTTTTCCTAATTTATTCGCGGATTTTGCTATAAACAGCTCAGCCAAAGGTAAAATATCATTTCGACGATCTCTTAATGGTGGAATATTTAACCCTAAAACATTTAACCGATAATAAAGATCTTCTCTAAATTCGCCCAACGACACTAAATTAAGTAAGTCTTTATTGGTTGAACAAATAATTCGTACATTGACTTTATTTTCTTTTTCATCATCAACACGACGAAAACTGCCATCTTGAATAACACGCAATAATTTAGTTTGTAACTTAGCTGACATCTCCCCCACTTCATCGAGAAAAATAGATCCGCCATCAGCCAACTCGAAAAGACCTCTTTTACTATCAACAGCGCCAGAAACTCCTGAGCCAAATAGCTCAGTTTCAGCGGCATCATCGGGAAGTGTCGCACAGTTTAATGTCATAAATGGACTTTTAGCTCTATCACTCGCAGCATGACAAGCTCTAGCGAGCAATTCTTTGCCTGTACCCGTTTCACCAACGATCAACACTGATGAATCTAACAATGACATACGTTTAGTTTCTCGGATGACTTTTCTCATCACGCTACTGCTACTTTGAATACCAGAAAACTCATTATCATTGGGCTGTTTAAAAGCACTCATCTGCTGACCTAGCCTAACTTCAGACTTTAAAATCAGCACCGCACCAACTAATACTTGTTTACCGGAGTCTTCCTCAACGTTGATAGGTAAAATATCAGCGACAAAATCTTCATCTTGAAATTTTAAACGACGAGTTTGAGCTAAAACATCATCACCATCTAACCAACGATTAAAGTTAAAGCCTTTGAGTAAACTAATAACAGGCTCTCCAACATAAAAGTTCTCATCGCAATTGATAATTTCTGCGGCAATGGTATTCATGTGACGGATATTACCTTTAGAGTCAATAGATATAAAGGGATCTGGAAAGGTTTGAATCAAAGTGGCAAGTTCATTTTTTTCGCGTTCAGAAGGCATATAAGATGCGGTTTTCACATCCCCTACGCCTTCAAGCAAACGTAACTGAGGCATAAACTTTTGTAATTGAGAAAAATCTAAATCAGGAATATCTATAAAGATACGACCTTGCTGATTAAACTCAATACCACGTACATTAATTTCATATTCAACAAAAATACCGAGTATTTTTTGTCCCATGCCAACACGGTCACTACAAGTGATTTCCAAACGCATCTACAATAGCCCTATAATTATAAAAAACATGTTAATAAATTACTTAAAAAATGTATCTTGCAGGCTATTGTAAACTAATTTGTACAAGAATAAAGCTTCTATTTAATTAAAAGCGTTATTAGAAAGCAGTGAAATTAGCGATAACACTATTTCTTAACTAAGCTTTTAAGTTGGCTTAAAATTTCCTTACGAACTTCAGTTAATTTAGGTGAGTTATCATCAAATGGTAAAGGTCTACACAAGTGCATAGCTTTTAAACCCAAACGAGAAGTGAGCAAACCAGCACCTAAGCCTTGAGCAAGTCTAGCAGACATCTTTCCTAATAAATCAGCCCCCACCATTTCAGTACCAAAATCAGCAATTAATTCACTCGCCCCAGCATAAGCCATATTGATAAATACTTGTTTGATTAATTTAATACGACTCCAATAGCCAAGCTTGAGGCCGTAAAGCCCTGAAATTTTATCTAACATCCGTAAATTTCGCCACAACATGACAAACATATCAATTAAGGCTACAGGGCTTAGTGCAACTAGTACAACCGCCTCAGTAGAAAACTTCGATATTTCTGCAATAACTTTTTTATCAACATCACTTAGCACTAATTTAGAATAAAGTTGCAAAAGCTCACTGTCAGAATATTCTCCTTTAAGTGCTTCAAGCCATTTATCTTGTTGACTTGACCTTAAGTCGCATGGCAAATTTTTTGAGAGTTGTTGACAAAATTGTTCAACATTTATTGGCGTTTCATCTGCTAATGCTTCAATGGCTTGAGCTTTTAATATTTGCTGGTGTTTGAGTTGCCTTAATCCTGTTAGTTCACGCCAAAGAGCGCCACCTGCTATAAAAGTAAGCCCTGCGAGGATAATTCCATAAATACTAGTTGAAATAGGTGAGGCTGTAAAACCTGCAATAAAAAAGTTAAACGTTTCTACACAGACCATTACCGATAACAAAGATAATACAATTCGCCAAACCCACCGAGGCTTACTGGTTAATTTAATATCTTGCATCAATAATTCATTATCGTCCTCAACTCCATCGTCAATGGCCATTAGATCTTGATTATCAAATATAATTTGTTGTTTGGTGTCTGCTAATGGGTTCTTAGGGGGAAAAAGCTCAGTTTCAGCAAACAATATTTGCTGCTGATGCTTCGTTATCGTTTTGTCTTTATTAGTGATTTTATTTTGCTCTGTAGCATCTAAATTACTCATTTCATTTTATCTCCAAGCAAAAATTGTAGAACTTGATCCATTCTAATATGTGGTAAACACTCATATGCTGAGATTGGCTGTTGCGGTTCAAAGCTAATAAAATTGAAATTACTTTCCTTCCAGTAGTCAGAATTAGGTAATTTTTTAGGCACAGTACCAGGAAATACAGTAATGGTTTTATCATCACTTGTTCGTCGACCTTGAATAACGGGTACTTGCTGTCCTTGGTGTAAACTTTTTCCCGACGTTGTTGCTTTTACTGACGCAATCGCCAGTGTTTTCATTTTTATTGCATCGTAATTTAGTTGATGTTTTGACTGATATATTAATTCATTCAATAAAGACACCATATTACCGTGCTGGTCCTGGGTGACATGATCAGCTTTAGTCGCTGCAAATAGTAGTCGATCAATTTTTGGTGAAAACAATCGAGAAAATAAACTAGACTGTCCATAGTTATAGCTTTCTAAAATCATTGATATTGCTTGCTTTAAATCAGCAAAGCTTTCTGGTCCTTTATTTAAAGGTGATAAACAATCTGCTAAAACAATTTGACGATCAAATTTTAAGAAATGTTGTTGGTAAAACTTGCGTACAACACGCTCTTTATATTCAACATATCGTGACCTTAACATGCCAATAAAAGTATCGTCACCCGCATTTTGGTATTCATTAGCATCAAGCTCAGAAAAATTAGCAAATGGAATAAACTCTAGAATTGGTGCACCGGCTAATTCACCAGGTAAAATAAACCGTCCAGGTTGAATTACAGATAACCCAAGGTTATTTCTAAAAGTATGCAACAGCTCGGTATACTCTTGTGCTAGTTTTGCCATTAAATTTTCATCAGCTACTTGAAAAGGATCTATCGTTCTTACTTTTTCAATAAAATCTTGGCTAAGCTCTGCTCTAGGTGATGCTACTAACAAATCGACGGTTTGCTGAGACCATTCTTCAAAAGTCTGGTTTAGCATAGGTAAATCAAGTAACCATTCTCCAGGGTAATCGGTAATATCTATCGTTAATGTCGCCATATCTGTCGCGTATTTAAGTAAAGAGTCTTGCGGTTTATAACGAATAGCGATACGCAGTTCACTTATGCCATGGGTCGGCTCAGGCCATGAAGGGGGTTGGTTAACAAAAGATGCCATTGAATTGTCATAATCAAAGCGAGCAATATGAATGTTTTTTTGAGGAATGCGTTTAGCCGCAATAAATTGACCTTGATGTACTGGTGTAAAAAAGCTTAATTGTGAACTATTCCCCTCATTAATGAGTTGATTGGTCAAAGAGGTAATAAAGGCCGTTTTCCCACTGCGACTTAACCCAGTAACAGCTAATGTTACTTGTTGATCGATAGTTCGATTAAGTAAATCGTTCGCTTTCGACTTTAGTTTTTCAATTCGATCTTTATTTATTAATGCCATATACCCTAACTTAGCTTTTTATTCTATGACGATCACTGATATCGTGTTGATTAAGAGGATAATAGCTATTTTTAGATAATAAAAAAAGCAACTTTCGTTGCTTATTTTTATCTCTATACTCTCCTATTAATAAAATAATTAGTAATAAGGGATTACAAACGATTAATTTCCCTAGATACCGTAAATTCTGGCGAGGTAACATATTTCTCCATTGAACGGAGCTGCCTTTCTAAACCACTATATTTACGTTTAATATCATGGAAAGCTTGTCTTGGCGGCTCACCTGATTGCCAAATTCGTGCTTTGACTTTGATTGATTCATTGCAAATATCATTTTCTTTATTATCTTCATAATCGTGTACATTAGAAAATTTCTTTCCTTTTTTTGCCGTCCCTGACTTTTTATCTAGAATAAACCAAGCAGCGATGTAGATAACAACAAACCATCCCATTCCTAACAGCACACCAGAAACAACTAATATGCGAACTAACCAGGTTTCCCAACCAAAATAGTCAGCCAAACCAGCACATACCCCTGCTATCTTACCCTTACAGGGATCTCGATATAGCTCTCCTCTGCGTTTGCTCATGCTTTGTTCCTCCAATCAGGGGTCTCCGCATCTAGAATAGCTTCTAATGTCTTAATTCTATCAGCCATTTTATCTGCTAACTCTGACAACTCTGATAATTGAATATACTCTTCTTCACTCAAACCTTGGCTTACTTGACGCTTACTTCGGTAGTGTAATATCAGCCAAATTGGTGCAACGATAACCATAAAAATGATAATAGGTGCCATAATAATATCGCTCACAGACTTTCTCCTTTACTTCAAATGGTCAAATTTATTTTTTTGTTTTTGTATTTGTTTTTTTATTCATTTTAGCTTTAAGTTTTGCTAATTCATCATCAATGCCTTCTTCAGCTTCAAGGTCAGCAATTTCATCAGCTAATGATTTACTACCCATATCAAATGATTCAACTTGACCTTCGAGATCATCAACTTTTCGTTCGTATGAATCAAAGCGGCTTAGCGCATCATTAACACGATCACTATCAATTTTTTGCCTTACTTTCAAACGCGAACTTACCGTTTTCTCACGCATCAATATTGCTTTTTTACGTGCCTTAGCATCAACAAGTTTATCTTGTAATTGTGATATTTCCTCTTGAAGTTTTGCTATATGTTCATCAACGTGTGTTAATTCATCAATAAGTGCAGCGCTACTTTCAGCACATTTTCCTTTTTCAATCAATGCAGCTCTAGCTAAATCATCGCGCCCTTTGCTTAAAGCTAATTCAGCTTTTTCTTGCCACTGTTGTGCGTCAGCTTCATAACGTGCAGCTTGGCGCGTAATTTCTTTTTTATCTGCTAAAGTTTTTGCCGAAGTTGAACGTACTTCAACTAGTGTATCTTCCATTTCCTGAATGATCAGTCGAACCATTTTTTCAGGATCTTCCGCTTTATCTAATATGCTATTTATATTAGAGTTAATAATATCTGTAAACCTTGAAAAAACACCCATAACAACTACCTCAGTTAACGTTTTAAATTTTAAATCTTGTTCTTTAGTTATTCATTATCCAAGCCAAGTTTATCTATCAATATAACACATTGTTTTTTAAGTAATTATTATTATTTCAGAAAAAACTTCAAAGTTGACGTTTAATGAAATACACTATTTGTTAGTGAAATAAACCAATTATTAGGTCAAGCAATGTCACGGTTTAATCAACAAGATAATCTTATTGGACAATCCAACAATTTTCTTGAGGTTTTAGAGCAGATATCTCAAATAGCCCCATTAAGTAAACCCGTATTAATTATTGGCGAACGTGGAACAGGTAAAGAACTTGTTGCCGCACGACTACATTACCTGTCAAAACGCTGGGAGCAAAGTTATTTAAAGCTCAATTGTGCAGCATTAAATGAAAATTTATTGGAAACTGAACTTTTTGGTTACGACAGTGGTGCGTTTACTGGTGCAAGTAAAAAACACGAAGGTCGATTTGAACGAGCAAACCACGGGACATTATTTTTAGATGAAATAGCGAATACTTCGGGACTTATACAAGAAAAGCTTTTAAGAGTAGTAGAATATGGCGAATTTGAGCGTGTCGGCGGCTCTAGAACAATTACAACAGATGTCAGATTAGTTGCAGCAACTAATGAAGACCTACCTTCTCTTGCAGAAGCTGGCGAGTTTAGAGCTGATTTACTTGACAGATTAGCTTTTGATGTTATTACCCTACCGCCTTTAAGAGAGCGCCAAGAAGATATTATGATCCTCGCTGAAAGCTTTGCTATTAACATGGCAAGAGAGCTTGAATTCGACCTATTTAGTGGTTTTACTGAAAAAGCACGTAAAGCGATGATGGATTATCATTGGCCAGGTAATATTCGAGAGCTTAAAAATGTAGTAGAACGCAGTGTTTATCGTTGTAACAACCCACATTTACCTGTCCATGACCTTGTAGTTGACCCTTTTGAATCTCCCTATCGTCCAAAAGGAAGAATCAAAACGCGAGATAGAATTAACGAATTAACTCAACCAATAGCAGCCCCTAACATTTCAGACGCAACAGATAATGAAAATAACGCGGTAACATCTGTAAGTACTTCAGTTAAGTTCCCTGTTTCTTTGAAAGAGTTATCACAGAATTATGAAATTGATTTAATTACCTCTGCATTGGCTAGTTGTCAGTTTAATCAGAAAAAAACAGCTGAAATACTTGAACTTACCTACCATCAACTTAGAGGTTATTTAAAAAAATACAACCTACTCGATGGTAACCTTAGTGAAGAGAGCTAAGCCAATTAATATGATGACTTTACTCCAAAAGATAATGGTTATCTGTCTTCTTTTAGGAGGAGTTTCGGCATGTAATCAAGAAGGCACTCTAACGCTAAGCAGTAAAAGTATTGTTTATTGTGCAGAAGGGTCACCAGAGAGCTTTAATCCACAAATTATCACATCAGGTACTACCGTTGATGCAACTGCCAACCATTTATACAATAGGCTAATAACTTTTCAATCTAAAGATAATACTATTAGTCCTTCAATCGCGAAATCTTGGCATGTTACTCGTGATGGAAAAATGATTACCTTCTATCTCAGGAAAAACATCGCATTTCATACCACAAAGTATTTTACACCAACAAGAACACTCACTGCTGACGATGTGCTTTTCAGTTTTAATCGAATATTAGACAAAAACCATGAGTTTCATTCTGTATCTGGTGGTAATTACCCTTTTTTTCAAAGTGTTCAATTGGATTCATTAATTAAAGAAGTTGAAAAAATAAATGATCACACAGTGCGCTTTAAACTTTATCGCCCTGACAGTTCTTTTTTGGCCAATTTAGCAACTGACTTTTCCGTTATTCTCTCAGAAGAGTATGCCCAGCAATTGGCAAAAAATAACACTCATCAACAAATTGATACCTCCCCCATTGGCACCGGACCATTTAAACTTAAAGAATATCGAGTAGGCTCATTTATTCGCTATTATCGCCATGATGAATATTGGCAAGGAAAAGTAGCATTAGACCAATTAGTTTTTGATATCACTCCAAGTAACACGGGTCGATTAACTAAACTATTAACCAATGAGTGTGATGTTGCAGCTTATCCAATCGCCCATAAAAAAATAATTGAACATCCAAATTTAACCCTAGAAGCTGTTACCTCTTTTAATGTTGCCTATTTAGGATTTAATACCCAAAAAGCTCCTTTTGATAATAAGCTAGTTCGTCAAGCAGTTTCTTACGCGATAAATAAAAAATTAATCGTTGATACTATTTATTCAGGACAAGCCGAAATAGCAAAGTCATTACTGCAAAGTGCCTCATGGGCATATGATAATAGTGTTGTTGATCAAGTTTACTCTATTGAAAAAGCCAAAGAGTTGCTCAAGCTAGCTGGCTTTGAAGATGGATTCGAAATGGATATCTGGGCAATGAACATCCAAAGACCATACAATCCTAATGCTTTAACCATGGCAAAACTCATTCAAGCTGATTTAAAAGAAATAGGTATTAAAGTCAATATTGTCAGCTATGAATGGGCAACATTTTTACAACGTATTAAACAAGGTGAGCATCAAAGTGTTCTACTTGGCTGGACAGCTGATCATCCAGATCCAGACAACTTTTTCACCTCATTATTAAGTTGTGCTTCTGTAAACTCAGGAAGCAATTCAACAATGTGGTGCAATGAAGCATTTGATGACCTGTTACAAAAATCATTAAAAACAACCAATATTAAACGTAGAAAACAGTTTTATTCACAAGCCCTAGCTATTATCGCCCAAGAAACACCTTTACTGCCATTAGCTCACTCAAAACGCTATCAAGCTAGAGCCAATAATGTCAAAGGCGATATTATGTCATCTTTTGGTGGCATAAACTTTTTAACGGTTTATAAAGATGAAGTAGGTAAAGAATAGTATGTTAATTTTTACCCTAAGGCGTTTAAATTTATTTTTCTTTACCATGCTATTACTGACTATATTATCATTTAGCTTAAGTTTTTTATTTCCCGGTAACGCACTAATAAATGTATCCGGACAAATCAATGCATCCCCCGAACAATTGATATTACTATCAGAATCCTACCAATCTGAAAGTTCAATTGTCACTCAATATATTTCTTACTTAAAACATGTCCTAAGTGGAGACTTAGGTTTGTCAATGTCAAGCCAAACCCCTATTAATGTTGAGATAGCCGATTTACTACCTGCAACAATCGAGCTTAGTATGGTCGCACTATTGTTAGCGATGGCTATCGGGATTCCATTAGGTTTTATTGCCGCCATCAAGCACAATAAATCTGCAGATAGTTTAATTTTATCAATAGCAATGATTGGTTACTCGGTCCCTGTTTTTTGGTTAGGATTATTAGCAATATTAATTTTTTCTATTATTTTTCCATGGCTACCTTCTGCAGGACAAATAAGTTTATTATTTGAAATTAAGCACATAACTGGCATTCAATTGATAGATATTTTGTTAAGCGACAATATATATAAATGGCAAGCATTTCAAAATGCTAGCGCTCATATAATTCTACCGGCTTGTGTTGTTGCAATGGCTCCCGGCACAATATTTATCCGCCTTGCTAGGTCTTCGATGTTAGAAGTTTTAGAGACAAGTTACATTAGAGCAGCCAGCGCCAAAGGATTAACCTTTAATCAAATCATTTTCCACCATGCAATCCGTAACTCGTTGGTTAAAATTATTCGCCATGTTGGCTTACAATTTGCCAACCTAGTAACACTTGCTATGATCACTGAAGTTATTTTTAGCTGGCCTGGCATTGGTCGTTGGTTAATAGACAGTATATATCAACGAGATTACACCGCGATTCAAAGTGGCTTACTAGTGCTGTCATGTTTTATTTTTATTGTTCATATACTCACTGATTTTATTTATGCTGCCCTTAATCCTTTGGCTAGGGACAGTAAACATGCATAGTAATCAAACTCGTATCAAGAAATTACCGGACAACAGAGAAGTTCACCATGGCTCGTGAAAAAATATATCAAGAGGAGGAGTTCCCTTCTCCATTTTTGCAATTATGGCAAATTTTTCGTCAAACGCCTGTTGCAATGATCGGTTTTGGCTGTTCAATTTTTTTGATTGTCCTTGCTATTTTCTCTCCTATACTAACGCCCCACTCTGCTATTGAAAGTAACCTTGATATGTTACTTCTCCCACCTTCTTGGGATGATAGCGGCAATATTAGCTTTTTGTTAGGCACAGACGAACTTGGTCGAGATATGTTATCGAGGTTAATGAGTGGCGCTTCACTGACCTTTGGTTTAAGTTTCGTTGTTGTGGTGATATCTCTGATAATAGGCGTGTTGATAGGATCACTTTCAGCATTAACTACAGGAATTAAGGCCAGTTTTCTTAATCATTTTTTAGATGTTATTTTATCAATACCATCACTGTTACTGGCTATAATTATTGTTGCAATTTTAGGCCCTGGATTAAGTAATACTTTATGGGCAATTGTGATGGTACTTATCCCACAATTTGTTCACATTACTAGAAATGCTGTTAAAGAAGAGTTTGTTAAAGATTATGTGCTTGCTTCGCGTTTAGATGGCGCAAGCTCTTTAAGGATATTAAGGTATTCTGTTTTTCCAAATATTATAGAAAAGATTATTAGTCAAGCAACGCTTGCTCAATCTGCGGCAATTCTAGATATTGCTGCCTTAGGATTCTTAGGTTTAGGAGCTCCCATCCCATTACCCGAATGGGGGGCGATGTTAAAAAGTGGAATTGATTTATTTTATATCGCACCGTGGGCTGTTTATTTGCCTGGTTTAGCTATTTTGTTTTCTGTTGTGGCAACTAATTTAGTTGGTGAAGGCATTCGTCACTCTCTTAAATTGCACAAGGAAAGTTAATGAACTTACTTGATATAAGAAATCTCTCAATTGAGCTACTTACGGGAAGTGAACCTATATTAGCAGTAGATCGAGTGAGTTTAACAATGAAGGAAGGCGAAGTTCGTGGCTTAGTCGGTGAATCTGGCTCAGGTAAATCACTACTTGCGCAAGCAATCATTGGTGTTTTAGATGATAAATGGAAAGTTCATGCAGACAGATTCCATTGGCGTGGCCAAGACCTATTAAGGCTTACACCAGAAGAACGAAAAAAAGTTATCACTAAAGATGTTGCCATGATATTTCAAGAGCCTATGGCCTGCTTAGACCCAACAACTACAATAGGTGATCAGCTAGAAGAAGCTATTGATGAGCAATTATTATCAGGGAACTTTTGGCAAAGACGTAAACAGCGAAAAAAATCTATTATTCAATTACTTCATAAAGTAGGAATTAAAAAGCATATTGAATGTATAAACAGCTATCCTCATCAATTAACTGAAGCATTATGTCAACGGATCATGATTGCAATAGCACTGGCAAAAAAGCCGCTATTGCTTATTGCTGATGAGCCAACAGCTGCAATGGAGAGTACCAATCAAGGACAAATATTTAGACTATTAGCAAGCCTTAATCAACTTAAAAACATGTCCATTTTGTTGATCAGTCATGATTTAGAGAATATTACTCACTGGACAAATACAATTACTGTAATGTACAGCGGACAATTTGTTGAAGCAGGAACTACCAATCAAATATTTAACCAGCCATATCACCCTTATACTAAAGCACTTATAGATTGTAGCCCCAAAGCAAATATACATTTACCAACAAAATCTAGATTGATGACTTTACCGGGCAGTATCCCTATTTTGCAACACTTGCCCATTGGCTGTCGTTTAGGTCCCCGCTGTCCAAGAGCACAACAAGAATGTGTTCAAGCACCAAAGGCTATTAACCATCATGGCCATCAAGTCAGTTGTCACTTTTCATTAAAAAGCAGCAAATAGCATGACCACATTACTAGAAGTTTACGACTTAAGTAAATCATACAAACTAAAAGGATATTGGTATAACCGCAAAGTTAATAATGCATTAGAGCCTTTATCCTTTATTCTTGAAGCCCATAAAACTTTAGCAATTGTTGGTGAAGTAGGCTCAGGAAAATCAACACTTGCTAAATTACTTGTTGGTGCAGAAAAACCAAGCACGGGTAAAATAAAGCTTAATGGTCAAACATTGGAAGCGGGTAATTTTAAACAGCGTTGTCAGCATATTCGAATGATATTTCAAGACTCTGGCACCACGTTGAATCCAAGTTTAACGATAAAAAAATTACTTGATGAACCTTTAAAGCTCAACACTGAATTAAACGAGCAAGAGCGTATTCACTTAATTCGAAATACACTACAAAAAGTTGGTTTATTGGCTGATCATATGAATTTTTATCCTCATATGTTTTCTGGAGGACAAAAACAACGTATATCCCTTGCTAGAGCCATAATTCTTCAACCTCAAGTGATTATACTTGATGAAGCATTAGCATCATTAGATCCTTCCCTACGCTCTCAAATGATTAATCTTTTACTCGATTTGCAGCAACAGATGGGATTAGCGTTTATTTTGATCTCACATAACTTAGGAATAGTTAAACACTTTAGTGATGATATGATGGTATTGTCCGGAGGAAAGGTTGTCGAATATGGTAAAACCCATGAGCTAATTAAAAAGCCTAAGCATAAATACACCCAGAAATTACTGATGGCACAGAATTTTCAATTGCTTTCTAAATAACGGCATTTTTAATCATACTTCGCCTACCTCCCTTTATCTTATGCAAAAAAAAGGCTGCAATTGCAGCCTTTCAAATATTATAAGTACGATTTTTAGTAAGCTGTAACCGTTTCACTAACTGCACTACGTGTAATTTTAGCACCCACTCTCAATGCACCAATATAACTACTGTAAGCTGACTGAGCTAATTGTGACACTTGTTGTTGACTAATGTTTGGATTAACAACAGCACTGCTATCAGCAGCAACTACCGCTTGAACTTCTAACAAAACTAAATCTCCGTTTGCTAGTGTTACAGTTGAAGCTGAAATATTGCCTTCGCTAGGGTGCGGTAAAACAAACGCTTCTTTAGTAACACTCTGCTCAACATCACTACCAAAGCGCCCTACAGCTGGTTTAACAACAAAACTTGAATTAACTGCAGTTAATGCCTCTGTAATATCTGTACCAGTTGTAAATTGGTTCAATAAATCTTCTGCTGAACTTCGCGCTTTTTCTGTTGCTTTTTCAGCAATCAAAACCATTTTTATTTGTTCATTTACTTCAGCTAACGGTTTAACTTCTGCTGGTTGATGTTCATTTAAGCGAACAACAATAGCTAAGTTGTCATTAACCTCAATCACATCTGAATTAACATTATCATTAAGAACTAACTCAGAAAATATAGCATCAACTACCTGAGGATTATTAAATGGTAAAGCATTTCCATTTCGAGATAACCAATCAGACGATTGCACTGATACATTTACCGCCTGAGCAGCGTCATCTAAACTATCAGGGAATTCGAAACTAATTTGAGCCATTTCCTGTTGTAACTCAAAATACTTATCTTGTGCTTTTTCATTACTCACTTTATCTTTAAGTTCATCACGCACATCAACTAATGCTTTAGTTTGCTCTGCTTTTAAGTCAGTTAGTTTAATTATATGAAAACCAAATTCTGATTTAACAATTTCACTAACAGCACCGACTTCAGTTAAAGCGAATGCACTTTCATCAAATGCAGGATCCATAACACCAGATTCGATCCAATCTAAATCACCACCATTTTCACCGCTAAAAGTATCTGTTGAAAGCTCTTTCGCTAATAAAGCAAAATCTTCACCTTTATTGATACGCTCTAAGGTTTCTTGTATTGAAGCCTTAGCCGCAGACTCATCATCGCCAAACTCAATTAATATATGAGAAACACGACGCTGTTCATCTTGTCGGTAACTATCAATATTCTCTTGATAGTATGTTTCAAGGTCAGCATCAGAAACCTCAATACCCTTGGCAATTTCATTAACATCTAGAATTAGGTAGTCTACTTTTACCTGTTCTTGATTCTCGAAACGTGTTTGATTAGCTAAATAATAGTTATTGATTTCTTCGTCACTAACTTCACTACTCGCTTTAAATTGTTCAGCTGAAATTGTCGCAAAACGAATATCGCGCTTTTGATTTTGCAAGGAATTAAACAATTCTTCTTGGTAAGGCAAGTTAAATTCACTACCAACCAAGCCCTGGCTTAATTGACGACGTGTCATTTCTACACGTAAATAATCTCTAAAGTCTGAAGACTGGAAGAAACCAGCTTGATTGATAATAGCCAAATAACGATTATTATCGAATACACCATCAACTTGAAATTCTGACATTTCGCGAATCACTGTCTTTAATCGCTCATCAGAAATTCTAATTGCCAGATCAGAGGTGCTTTGATCAATCAAAGTTTCGTTAATTAAATTATCTAATACACCATTTCGGAAGTTAGCCATATAGGTACTATCAGCAGATAATGTTTCAAACATTTGACCAAATTGTTGTTCCATTCGACCACGTTGATTTTGATAAGCTTTATCAAATGCATTTTTTGTGATTTTTTGGCCATTTACCTCTGCGACTGAAGTATCAACAGAATTGGAATAACTACCAATACCAGCAACAGCAAAAGTTAAAATTACTAAACCAAGAATGGACTTAGCAATACCACCTTGCGATTTTTCTCGGATATCTTCTAACATCTTTGTCTCTTTATTTTATCAGGGAGATCCCTGCTCTTATTTGTTCGCGATTTTATCAGATGCAGCGCACCGCTTGAAGTCGAAAAAGACGATAAATGCAAATTAATTTGATATTAAATTATTAAGCTTTAATTTATAGAGTGAAATCATCTTCTCTATTAAAATATCAATAAGGACCAGATACAAAAAGACCACCCGAAGGTGGTCTTTTTCATCGCTATAATTAACGTAAATTAATCGTTACAAGCGTCTTTTAATGCTTTACCAGCTTTAAATGCTGGAATTTTAGCTGCAGCGATTTGAATCGTAGCACCTGTTTGTGGGTTGCGGCCAGCGCGCGCTGCACGGTCACGTACA
>Ga0209707_1000033_pt1 | contig 89945 bp, 75 predicted proteins | sample EN4Hudsemesocosm_FD_184630 | JGI IMG/M metagenome (GOLD analysis project Ga0209707, IMG submission 184630) | Methane-oxidizing microbial communities from mesocosms in the Hudson Canyon - EN4B Hudson Canyon (SPAdes) (version 2) | ecosystem: Environmental > Aquatic > Marine > Cold seeps | place... | reverse complement strand
GTAAGGGCGTTAGCAGGTAAAGCAACCGCAATCACTAAACCAGAAGTGGCTACACCAGCCCCTTTTAAAAAATCCCGACGACTAACATTTGAAATATTCATGTTAAGCCTCCTTAGCTAAGGTATCGGCGGCTTCTGATATCGCTTTTTTGATGCGCTGATAGGTGCCACAACGACAAATATTGCCTTGCATCGCAGTATCAATTTCATCATCGGTTGGTGCGGCATTTACTGCGAGTAAACTAGCAGCATTCATTATTTGACCCGCTTGACAATAACCACACTGTGGCACGTTATTATTCAGCCATGCTTGTTGTAATGGATGATCACCATTTTCAGACAAACCTTCGATAGTGGTAATTTTTTGATCGACTAAACTGCTAACCGGGGTAACACATGAACGCATGGCTTGACCATTAACATGAACAGTACAGGCGCCACATAAACCACTACCACAACCAAATTTGGTGCCAGTAAATTCTAACCTATCTCGGAGAAACCACAGTAGTGGCATATCACCATCCACATCAATTTCATGTTCTTTGCCGTTGATAATCATTGACTGTTTCATATGCTGCCTTCCCTTTTTGTTGTGTCCATAGATTAGCTGCTTATCTATGATTACACAAAAATAAAATCGGCAAATAAGCAGATACTCATCACCAAATACCAACTAATTTGTAAGTAGAAGTTAATGAAGCTCAGTTGAACTCATTTGTGTGATGTTTGCACATTTTTTAACTTATTCAAGAAATCGTTACTCTGTTGCACGAGCCTGAAAGTCTTGCTGAAACAATAACTAACACTAAATAAATGAAGTTACCCCCTACTCTATGAGAGTTAAAAGGTTTAGTGTCAGGGTGTTGAATGAAACCAAAAAATTCGTGATTTCATTACCTTATCCAGTAAATTCTAAGCTTAGTTAATTGCTTTAAATCGAATAGCGGCACCGCCACTAGTAGCTAGAGGTAAATAAATACTATCAGTTGATTGAACATTTTTATTTTCAATGATGAGATCGTATGGGTTATAAATCCATTCAGCCTTTTTACCATCACGATAAATTTGTGCTTGGTAGCGCTTGCCCTTCTCAAGAAAGTCTAATTTTAGAGTTAGCTCTCGTGCATTTTCGTCAGTCAGTGCGCCGACAAACCAGTCGTTTCCATCTCGTTCTTGTCGAGCAAAAACAACATAATCACCAACCTCTCCAGCTATTGCAATACTATTATGCCAATCAGTTGGTACATCCTTAATAAATTGAAAGGCAGGCATATTAGCTTGATAGTTTTTTGGTAAATCTGCCGCCATTTGGATTGGACTATACAACACAACATAAAGTGCAAGCTGCTTGGCTAAAGTTGTTTGTGGGCGATTACTATCACTACCTAAGCTGTTAAAACTCATATCGAAAATTCCGGGAGTGAAATCCATAGGTCCAGCTAATAAACGGGTAAATGGTAATATTGCGGTATGCTCTGGTGGGTTAGGTGGTGTACCCCAGGCATTAAACTCTTGACCACGAGCACCTTCGCGTGAAATCCAGTTGGGGTACGTTCTGCGTAAACCTGTTGCTTTGATTGGTTCGTGAGTATTTATACTAATTTTGTGTTTTGCCGCTTCAGTGACACTGTGTAAGTATTCATTAACCATAAATTGTCCATCATGCCACTCTTTACGGACAATGCCGTTGTCATCTATACGTTTAATATTACCACCATCGGCAACATAGCCAGTTTTCACCTGACGAACACCGTGTTTTTGATAAAGTTTATAGGCAGCTAACATTTGATTACGGTAATTAGTCACATTACCCGAAGTTTCATGGTGACCAATTAATTTTACCCCTTTACTTGCACCATATTTGCTCACTTTTTCAATATCAAAGTCATCATAAGCTTTAGAAAAATTAAAGACATCACCATTGTGGAACCAGTCACCATCCCAACCAATATTCCAACCCTCAACGAGCACGCCAGAAAATCCGTGCTCAGCGGCAAAGTCCATATAACGTTTTGTTTCACTGGTTGTGGCACCGTGTTTTTCACCACTGCCCCAAGTATTGGCATTAATATGCATCCCCCACCAAATACCAACATATTTACCTGGTTCAACCCATGAAACATCACCCAGCTTGTTCGGTTCATTAAGGTTTAAAATTAGACTTGAATTTAAAAGACCCACGGCATCTTTACTGATTTGGATAGTACGCCAGGGCGATTTAAAATTTGTCTTAGTTTTCACTAAAATACCATCAGACCAGGGTGTTAAATCAGCTTTTAAAATACCCGAGCGCTTTTGGTTAATTGTCATTGCAGCATAATCAACCAACGCAGCTTCATGAATACTGATATGTGTACCTGAAGGTAATTTAAAAGTAAATGGTGTATGGGCTCTGTCAACACTCTCTACATTTGTGGTGTTATAAGTGTATTCATAGCGGTTCCAACCACGAGCAGGGATCCACCATGCGGTAGACTCTTTAGCGTTTTCTAACGAGAATTCAGTTAATTCATTAGTAATTTCTACCTGATCTAGTCCTTTTTGTTTCGGTACTTCATACCGAAAGCCAATACCATCGTTAAAGGCGCGAAAGCGTACTTTATATTTATTAGCGCTGTCGCGAGGTTTGATGAATGTAACGAGTAATTCGTTGTGCTTGTCGATGACGTTTTTACGTTCACCCCAAGGTAGCTGCCAAGTAGCATCAACTTGGTTAGTGGTTACCGAATCGATTGTAAAATTTTCACTAAATCCATGAGTGGTTTTAAATAACAATCCTAGTTTTGAAGGTGTTATTACCTGCTCACCATTAAATATCACTTGATAGTTTGGCTGTTTATCATCATTAACATGAATAACAATTTTATTATCTGGTGAACTGACAGTAACTGTCTTTGCCATGGTTACAATAGGTGAAAGTAAGCTGATAAACAGTGCCGATAGAAGAAAAGTGAGTTGTTTCATTTTTACTCAGGTTTTTGTGAGGATATAAGGTAAGAGTAAATCGATAACCCATAAATTACATTAGGCTACATACGTATTCAGCTTACTGATTAACATTAATAATCATTCTTTATACTAAGGTGATCAAATAGTTTTACTTTACATTCTCATAGAACAAGCATGGGAGTCGATTATCAATTAACGTTTAATTGGTAGTATTAGTTATTCAAAGTGAAAGTGAATTTTTAATGCCGAATAAATTACTGCAAGCTACAAAAAACATTTACCTGACGGCTTGTTTGAAAAATTTTAAATGAATAAAAGAATGGGGTAGCTAAAGGGATTTGAACCCTCGACAACCGGAATCACGTTATCGGTATAAGATTTACTTGGATTAATGTGGTTCAAGCTAGAAATTACAAATGTTGCTCATGTCATAATTTGGATTTATGTGTAATTTATTAGCTTAGAAAGCTCACAGATTAGTACCAGAGAGCTTTTTATTACAACTATCAGAAATGCTTTGATTTACCCATACGTTGATGAAAGATACATATGAACCAACACCAGCTTATACTATTGATGTTTCACACTTATTTTTAACAATTCGTCGATTACTCTTTGTGACTCAGGGTTTTTAATTAACTCCGATTTATAAAGAGCAATCGCTTCTTTGAACGCTTCGTTATCCGAATAAAATTGTCCAATTTTCATTATGAAACCAGTGGAATAATGTTGATCTTCAATAAAACCATCAAATTCAGAAACTAGCATATTGAAGGAGCTAAAATTTTCTTCATTTATCGCTTGGTTCAACAAGTAATGTTTAGTTTCAGAGTGAATCTCGGTACTTATTTGATAATGCTCTCCTCTTTTTTGATAATGCGCTTTTAAAGCGGGTATACCACCAAAGTTTTCAAACTCTTGCATTGAATAAAACCTAATTGGCGCATAATCATTAAAATAACTGGCGAGGCCTTTATTGAAAGTATTAAGTGGCGTTGAATAATGATTATCTTTGGGTGATAAGTAAAATTCCCATTGGTAATCTTCTTTGCTTGTCTTGGTAAATACGTTAGACAACCTTTTATGAGATCTCAATGACCAAGTTTCAACATCCCCCAATGTATAATAAAAGAACTCAGGTTTAGCTGTTTTACTTTTTAATAGACTGTCTACGTTATCAATACGTTGCTGTGTAAAGTGAGTTGAGCTTGCTAAAAAATATGCATTGATCAGCTCTGGACGTTTTACAAATAAATCTAGTGCGAAGCCTCCAGCCATTTCCCAGCCAAAATACATGCTTTTACCGTTAGTTCGATAATTGTTTTCAACATAGTTAATTATTTGGTTTTGAAAAGTATCTATAAATTCTTGCGAATTTTCCCCTAGAAGTTTTCTGCGTTTATTCTTTTCGATATTTATCCCTACGACAATAAAGCTAGGGGATTCTACTTTCCAAGTCAGTGTCTTTTGATAAGCAATAGAATGGAGGAAGTACTTATCTCCATCCATAACATACATCACAGGAAATTTATCCATGCCTGCTTGATAATTCTCAGGCAGATAAATGGAGATAGATTGATGACTATCCAGCTCTAAAGAATGGATAGTACCGACATTCAAAACTTCCCTTTTATCTACTAACTCAGTAGCTAATAGTTTAAATGATAAAAAAAATGTGAGTATTATAATGTATTTATTCATAAAGATTTCCTTTGTGTACAATTGACTTAATCGATACGAGTAAACCAACTAAAATAGTTGGTTTACTCGCTTTAATACACTTTATTTAAGTCATTTATTTTGCATGTTTTCTAATGCTAATTTAAATTCAGCTAAGCGGTCGCTTTCTTGCTCCGTCGCCAATATGACTAACTGTTGATACTTCTCTATTGCTTCTTTATCTTTTGCTGATTTATCCAAGGCTTGGGCCCAAGTAAATAACGCTGATAACGACTTTGGTTGATATAAAGACCAACGTTCAGCAACTTTTACCGCTTCTTTAATTCGTCCATCCCGTATTAACTTTCCAGAAATCCAACGTAAATTATTCACGTTATTCCAACGGTCGGCATTAGGTAAAACTTCAAAGCTATATTTGGCTGATAATGACTGATAAAAAGCATCAATATTGGTCATAGCATCACCAGGCTGCTTTATTAGTTCACGATATTCAGGAGCCCATAACTTTTGTGGGTAGATATTTTCAAATGCCGAAAGCATCGCTTTAAGAAATGCCGCGTAGTGGTTTTCGTTAGGTATAGTTTCAATATCATAGGTAAAGTCTTTACCCTTATAAGCAGATAACCTTTCTTCTAATTTTTTCAAATTTTGTATGTATTTTGGATCTCCATCTAAATCAGAGTCGGCTTGAGCCAGATATAAGTATTCCCTTTTCCCAGCTCCTTCGCTCAGACTTTCTGCCATCTCGTCTATGAAACTATGTCCATTTTTTAACCCCATACCTATCATGTCTTGGCTTGCCAAGAATAAATAATTAGTAAACGTTTCAGGGTGTAGCACAAAAGAACTTAAAGGAAATAACGAGCTACCAGAAACGCCAATAATGGTTCGGTGGCTATTGGCACGATAAGTCTTCTTTAAATAAGGAAATACTTCTTCTTTAAGGTGTCGTATATATAACTCTGGTTGCCCATATTGATCAAACTTATCGCTATTCATGTTGACCCACATGTCATTAATGAATATTTCAGGTGCATGAGTATCATTTAAACTAACAACAATAGATTTAGGCATGCGCTCCAATTCGCTAAGATGCTTAACTATGCCGGTTAAAGCATGAAAAAACTTAATACCATGCCCGTCAACTATAAAAATAACCGGATAGGTATGGTGATCAGAAGATTGCTCAAAGCCTTCAGGTAAATAGATATTCATTTGTTGAGAGCTACCTAGAATCTTAGATTCAAAAGTAACTTGTTGTGCATAGCTTATGGGTTCAGATTGACTTATTAATTGACGATTGGCATTGTCCAAGGCATTGGCATGATTGATAAAACTAATAATAACCAATGCAAGTACAAAAAATATCTTCTTAAGTGAGTTCATTACGTTTCCTATAGTTGAGGCTTAACTTGCTACTCTAGTTAAATCCTATTGTTTTATTCTTTTTAACTGCACATAACTTACGTAACCGTAATTTAAGGGTTCACAATAATGCTTATTGCTATGATAGAATTTTCATATGAAGGCAGTTCATAATGTAGAGTGTTTAGTTTTATCGATTGGAATACATGAATTAACGCTGAAAAAAAACTGAATTTTAGCTGAAAGCATGTAAATCAATAAGTTAGGACGTAAATTAGGTGTGAATAATTATAATTAATTTAACTATGGTCTTTAAATAATGACTCAACTGTATCAAATTGATAATTACATTGTTGATGTTGCACGAAACCAAATTATTCGTGATCAGCATTCAATTAATGAATTTATCCAAACATTGCCGCCAAAAACTATGATGGTACTAACGGAGTTAGTAAACTCACAAGGGCAAGTTGTTAACCATGAACAGTTGATGAATTCGGTTTGGCCAAATACCGTTGTTTCGCCAAATTCGATACAAAGGTGTATCACGCAATTAAGAAAAGCATTAACCGACGATAGCAAGCAACAGTTAATAATAAAAACACACGCCAAACAAGGGTATAGCCTTGAAGTACCCGTTATATTCTTACAAAATCCAACTAAACAACCAACTCTACCTGTTGATAAATTACTAAAGCCTGAATATAAATATGAAGGTGATTCAAAACAAAAAAAGAGCTTAGTCAGTAAACCCCTTTATTTGATAAGTCTATTGATAATCACAATGGCTATTTATAGTTATTTTTCAGTTCCGACAAGAAATTATAGTTTCAATACCTTAACACCTATCACCTCAAGTGATAATTTAGAACGCAATGCGAGCTTTTCTCCAGACGGAAAATTTATACTGTTTCATCGCTATGATGGCTTATGTGACAACAATATTTGGGCGAAAGAAGTTGCTACGGCTAAAGAGCATAAGTTGACATCCACTTATGGCTTTTACAGTGACCATAGCTTCACTGTAAAAGGTGACAAATTAGCTTTTATGGCTAAGGTGAGTTGCAAAAAAAATAAAAAAGAAAAAGAAAAAGAAAAGGAAAAAAAACAAAAGGGATGTTGGAATTTAATGACGTTAGACTTTAAAGCCGCATTAAAGCAGTCTCAACAACCTGAATTAATTGTAAGTTGCGACCAAGGAACTTTATCTAACCCCGTTTGGTTAAGTAATGGCAATATTGTTGCACTTAACAAACAAGGCGCTCGGTGGAGTATTATTAAATTTATGCCTGGAGCACCTACTTTTGTTCCCCTATACACTTCGAATGATAAGAACTACTACCACTTAGTTTACTCACATAAAACAGAGCAATTAATTGTATTGGCGATAAACTCAATAAATGAACATATTATTGATATTATTAGCCCTCAGGGTAAGTTGTTATCAAGTAATGTGATTGAACGCCCCGATATTCTTGCACCATACAAAATGCTCACACCGATTATTGACCCACAACAAGAGCAGCTGCTCTTTTCAACGGGTAAGCGCTTATTTAGTTTATCTTTTACCGGAGAGGTTAAACAAATTTCAACATTAAATCATAATAATCTTTCAAGTATAAAAATGAGTACAAATGGGGAGAAGATGGTGAGTGTTCAGGGGATGGTTGACACTGATATTGCCAAAGTGAACATAGCAGATATTAACCTGAATACAGAGTCGAAAATTAACCATGTTCAGGCTGTAACTTTTAATCAAATGCATCAGCCCTATCCGAGTATTGCGCGCTCAATTGCTAAAGACTTTGATGCACAATATCAACCTAAAGGTAACTTAATTGCTTTCATTAGTTCTCGCTCTGGTGTTAGTCAATTATGGGTTCAAGGTAAAGAGCAACTTACACAGTTAACAAATTTCCCTGTCGATACTGTTATTTCAAATTTTAGTTGGAGCCCGTCAGGTACCAATATAATGGTGGCTGCAAATTCTGAAATATTTAATATTTCATTAGATAAAACGATAGAAAAAATTCCTTTACGTTTTGCTGTAGTAAATTTGTTTCAATGGCAGGGAAATAACGATTTATTAATGAACATTCGTCAAGGAGGGCAGCCGCTATTAATTACCTACAATTTAACTTCTCAACAAATAACAACATTAGTAAAAAGAGAAATTAAGTGGGCATTAAAAACTGAATTTGAACAGTTATTGTATTTAGATAGCAGTAATTCAGTCTGGATACAAAATAACAACAAACCACGAGCCATTACCAAGTTAATAAATCAATTTGCCAGCCCACGTTTTATCTTTAATAACGGTCAAATATACAGCATAAACAAACATAAAAACCTCTGGTCATACACGCTAGAAACGGATGCTTTTAAAGAGTTGGGGACAATGGATAGCTACACTAATTTTATTAGCGATATAAAACAATCAGAGCTATTACTAACACAAGTTATTGCCGCTAAAAAAGAGGTTGTTGTATTAAGTAACTGAGTTCTTTATTAACTAAGTAACTATAAATTAGCTAACTTATTCATGCCTGTTCCTTTACGCGCTAATGTTTTTTAGCCGAAAGCTCAGATTGTGAAAAATGGAATTAACACTTTGAATTTTATGGTTTTTTAAGTTGAATCAAGTTTATCCAATTTCAAATACTCACAGAGTATGCATAGGAGCATTCATCAGAAAAATCTGATTATAGTAAAAAATTTCTTAGAGGCTTTGATTTTAAAGGGGAAGAATGGGGTGGCTAAAGGGATTTGAACCCTCGACAACCGGAATCACAATCCGGGGCTCTACCAACTGAGCTATAGCCACCACTGAGTTTACTTAAAGCGCCTTGTGGTAAGGCGCGGAGAGTATATTGCATTTATGCGTAGATTGACAAGAAAAATCTTCGCTTTTTGAACGTATTTACACGCTATTTTATTAATCACCGTTATTTAAGTAAACAAAAATGATAAGAGTTACACTTCATAACTATTAGAGGGGGTTACCGACAACTACCGGTAAATTTGCTGCCTGCCAACCATTCATATCACCAGTTAGGTGACGTAAATTGCTAAAGCCGTTTTCAACTAAAACTTGTTCAGCAATACCCGCACGACGTCCAGAGCGGCAATAAACCACAATCTTACTTTTTTGATATTTGGTTAACTTGCCCAAGTTTGCTTCTACATTGTCGTAGCTAACATTAATAGCGCCAGCAATATGCCCTTGGTTAAACTCTTCTTTAGAACGTACATCAAGTATCACAACATCATCAGAGTTATTATCAATGGCACTTAGCAATTCTTGTTGTGATATTTGTAAGGTATCACCGGCAAAAACAACCATGGTGAAAAAGCTAACTGCTAAAGCAATGGTTAAGGCAAATGCATTTCTCATTTTTAACATATATATTCTCGAATAATTGAATGTGATAATACTCAACAATACCCTCCTCTATCTTTATACACAAATAATAGTATCAAGATTACTTAACCAACAGCATGATATTTGAACTTATCATCTTTTTTAAGTCTCTTTAAGTAGCTTTAGATTGTCACTAGACACCAACAAGGTATCCTGAGTTTGCTGTTGAGACACGACTCTAGATTTCCTACTTTTAAATAGGTAGACGACATAGCCACCACTGAGTAAATGACCAAACATAATAGCTTGAAAGAAACTATTTTCTGTATTGATAACCGCACCGAACAAGGCCAAGGGTAATAAAAGCAATAAGCGATGTAGTATGCCAATAGTGCTTGCGATTAATGTTTCTCCTTCACTGTTCAAACACGATTGATAAACAATGGCGCAACCTGCTCCTATGTAACCAAGAGGTACCCATGTTAAGTAACTCGAGATAAACCGAGCTACTGAAGTTTCTGAGCAAATAAAGTACGAGAGAATGTTGCTATTTAAGTAAAGTAATATAGCTATCAAACTTTGACTAAAGATGATTACAGCAAAGGTAATAAAGTAAGCTTGTTTAACCCTTTCCATGCGACCAGACCAATAGTTAATGCCAATAATGCACGGCATCGAGGCGGTAAGCACCATCGGAATTAACAAAAATAATGACTCCATTCTTAAGATAATGGCAAAAGCAGCAATATAGGTAGAATCAATAGATGCGGCAATTATGGTGAGTAACGCAATACTGATAGGTGTAATCAATTGTTGTGATATAACAACAAACCCTGCCAAGTTGTTTGAGCGTGAAGTGAAAGAAACTTCACGCACTTGCGCCATTGATAGCCACTTAAGGGGGACTTTATTGATTAATAACCCCATAGAAATAAAGGCAAATATTATATCAACGCTAAAATGGTTTATCGCTAAGCCCGATAAGCCTTCTAAATGCCAACTACTTTCAGGGGTTAATAAAACAATAGCTAAAATACTTTTCGTTAACAGCCATGCAAATAATAAAGCGCTGGCTAATGTAGACTTCCCCAACGCTCTGAATATGCCATTAACTTGCCAAATTACTGTTAAGAAAATCCAGCCCAAATATCGGGCATTCAAATACGTCTGTTGACTGTCAGTAATATCATTGAGGTTTTCATTTGAGGCTGACCATGAAGTACTGCCCAGTGTAGCTAAAAATAAATCATTCGCTAAATAAAACAATAATGATAATACTGAAATTAAAAGTGTTGAAGAAATTATTGAACTAACAATAGTTTTGCTCAATTCATCTTGTTGCAAACAAGCTTGCTTAACGACCTTATTATTAGTTCTGATACTGCTACCAATTGCAATGGCTGCAATTGCTGTAGTTATCGGTAGGGTGAATCCTAAAGCGGTAAGTACACCCTCGCCATTATAGGCAAGCAATGTCGACTCTAATAAATCATAAGAAAATAACGCAAGTATTGCCCCTACCATCGGCATACTTGTTTTGAATATCACTTGATAAAGATCACCTTGGGTAAACCAAGTTTTTAATTGATGTTCCATTTATGTTTACAGGTCTCTCTTGTTGTTATGTGATTAAAGTATGCATAACAAGAGAGTTAGTTAGCTAAAACAATTTCATCTACTATGTAACATTTCATGTATATCAAATTACTAACCTACTTGATAACGCTGCTAAAAGGGTAATTTGATTAGCATGACTTCCTTCTACACAACATATGTTATTCAATAGTTCCCCTTAACTTTCCCATTTAAGGGAAAGCCATTTTCCCACATCAGGGAAAGCAGCAAAAAAACCCAATCAAAAACATTAAAGACACCTTAAAATCAACAACTTAAATATTTGGCACAATGTTCGCAATAACAACATTAAATTATATTTTAAGATAACTATTATGGATAAAAAACGCGAAGTTATTAAACCCGTTTGGTGGCGCAACCCTAAAACATTGCTCTTAGCACTGGCTTTAGCTTTAGTGGTCAGCTTTTATTTTATTAGCCAAAAATTTACCTCTGCTGATATGCAGGTAAACAGCGACCATTTAATTTATTCACAAGTTAAACAAGGGCCAATGACCATAAGCGTTAGTGGAAATGGCATTTTAGTACCAGAGAACATTCAATGGTTAGCGGCTCGAGTATCAGGCCGTGTTGAACAGGTTATTGTTAAAGCGGGTACTCAAGTTAATCAAGGTGATGTAATTGCTATATTGTCCAACCCAGAATTGCAGCAGCAATCTGAAGAATTACGCTGGGAATATGAAGCAATGCTTGCACAAATTGAGGCGTTAAATGTTGAATTAGAGTCAAGTGTATTACAGCAACAGGCGCTAGTTCTAAAAACGCAGTTTGCTTATGAGTCCGCCAACTTACAACTAACCGCTGAAAAACAATTAATTGAAAACGATACCGGCATTGTTTCTCAAATCAATTACCAAAAAACGCAAATGAATGTTTCTCAATTAAAGCGTACTTGGGAAATTCAGCAGCAGTTAGCGAATAAATTTGCACTAAACATGGCGGCAAAAGTGAAAGCTAAAAATGCCGAATTAAATAAACTGGCCAAAATTCTTCAACGCTCTGAAGAGCGAATTGCTTCTTTAAGCATAAAAGCACCTATGAATGGCATAGTGCAAGAGTCAGATCTTAAACCCGGCCAACAAGTTGCTATTGGTGGTTTGGTGGCAAAGATTGCCGACCCTAAGAGCTTGTTTGCTGAACTGCAATTATCTGAACTTAATATTGGCGAAGTCACTTTAGGACAAACCGCAGAAATAGATACCAGAAATGGCTTAGTCGCAGGTGAGGTTATTCGTATCGATCCCAACGTTATTAATGGCAATGTGCAAGTTGATATCAAAATTCTACAAGCATTACCTAAAAATGCCCGCCCAGATTTAAGCATTACCGGAAAAATTAATACCTCAGAATTACAAGATACCTTATATGTTCAGCGACCGGCATTTGTTCGAGCAAATGCCAACAGCAGCTTATATCGACTTGACCAACAAGGATATGCACACAAAGTAGTTGTGCAGTTAGGTAAAGGGTCAGTGAGTCAAATACAAGTACTTTCAGGCTTAAAAGCTGGGGATGAAATAGTCTTGTCTGACACCACTAATTGGCAAGTACACAACACTGTTTTACTTAACTAATACTTAAAAAAACATATTAAATACATTAACAAATTAGCACCAAAGCAAAGGAATTATCATGAAAAGCATTATTGAATTAACAAATATTAATAAAACATTCTTAACTGACGAAGTAGAAACATTGGCCTTATCAAACATCGAATTAGCAATTAACAAAGGGGAGTTTGTCTCAATTACTGGCCCTTCTGGCTGTGGCAAGTCAACCTTGCTTTCATTATTAGGTTTGCTCGACACCGCCTCTGATGGTCAGTTCGTATTAAACGGTCACGATACCAAAGACATTTCAAAAAATGAAAGAGCAAAAATAAGAAATAAAGAAATTGGTTTTATTTTTCAATCATTTAATTTGATTTCTGATTTAGACGTTTATGAAAATGTTGAATTACCACTAACGTATCGCAGTGATTTATCAGCCAGTGAAATAAAACAGCGAGTAACCGATGCCTTAGCCAGAGTAGATATGGGCCATAGAAATAAGCACTTCCCCTCGCAACTCTCTGGTGGTCAACAACAACGAGTTGCTATTGCCCGTGCACTTGCTGGCTCACCATCAATATTACTTGCCGATGAGCCGACAGGAAACTTAGACTCAAAAAATGCACAAATGGTAATGGACTTATTACATGAGTTGCATAAAGAAGGCGCAACTATTTGTATGGTAACCCATGATCAACACAGCGCTGATTCAGCCTCAAGGCGAATCAGTTTATTTGATGGCCGTATTGTTGAAGATACCAATTTAACTAACCAAGCAGCTTAATTGCCGAATTAAAGCATCAAATAGAGGTTCAAATTATGTTTAGAGATATTAAATACGCTTGGCGGTTATTGTTAAAAACCCCCAGCTTTACCGGCATCACCATTTTAGTGATGGCGATAGGTTTAGGTTTAGCTATTTATATGTTTTCAATTATCAATATGTTGGCTTATAAAGACTTAGATATTCCACACTATGAACGTTTAGTAATGATCGATGCCGTTATTGACGGCATGGAAAATCAAGGCAATGTCTATGCCCATGATTTTGATTACATGAAACAACGTCAGCAAAGCTTTAGTGAGTTTAGTGCTTTCATTGGCATTAGCTTAAGCTTATCAAACGGCAAAGAAGCCCAACGCTATGATGGTGCCTATATTGAGCCTGCGGCTTTTGATTTATTTGGTGGAGAACCTCACTTAGGTAGAACCTTTAATGACGGCGATGTAAAGCGCGCTTTTGTAGTTACTGAAAGTAACCCTGACCATTCAGAAGTGGTCATTATCGGTTATAACGTTTGGACCGATTATTACAGCCGAGATAAAAACGTAATAGGCAAATCAGTCCAAGTAAATGGTAAACCTCATACGATTATTGGTGTGATGAATGAAGGTTTTGCGTACCCAATGAACGAGTCTGTTTGGGTACCAATAAAAGTTGAAGAGAACCCAGCTGCAGGAGAAGGCGGCTGGTATGTATCTATTGCTGCACAACTAAAGCCTGGTATATCGTTAGAATCAGGCCACCAGGAGTTAATGAGCTACTCGAAAGAGCTAAGCCAAAAATACCCTGAAAGCAATAATAGTGTATCAGTGCATAGCCGTACTTTAGTGCAAATGGTAATGGACAATTCGATGATGATTGTTTATTTACTTATCGGTGCAACAATTTTTATTATGGCTCTCGTTATCACCAATGTTGGTAGCTTAATGTTAGCCAGAGCTATGGAACGCAACAAAGAAGTTGCTATTCGTAGTGCCTTAGGGGCCTCTAGAAGTCGAATAATTCGTCAAATGTTACTTGAGACCATTATCATCAGTGTAATTGGTGGCTTCTTTGGCATCATCTTCGCGGGTTGGGGTTTAGATATTACTCGTCCACTATTTCAAACTTTTGGTGGGGGTGTTTCATGGTGGTCTTTCGAATTAGGTTGGCAAGAGTTAAGTATTGCCGGCTGGATTATTTTATCAACATCAATATTAACTGGCTTGCTGCCAGCAATCAAAGCTTCCAATACTGATATTAACAGTGCCTTAAGAGATGGTACTCGCGGTGCACAAAGCAAAAAATCTACGAAGCTTGCCAAGGTTATTGTTTCAGCTGAAATATTCTTGTCTTGCACCTTATTAATCCTTGCTGGTGTAATGATATTCGGTGTTGATGACTCTATTAATGCTGATTATGGCTTAAACCCAGAAGGTATTTTAAGTGCTCGCTTCGCCTTAAATACTGACAACTATAATGGTACAGCTAACCGTAAGCTATATCACCAACAATTAATTCAGTTACTACAACAAGACCCTGCTATTGATAATGCAACAACAGCCAGTGCACTTCCAGGTCGTTCGTCAGGAAGAGAGTCTGTACAAATCGAAGATATGGGTGTCACAAACAAGCAATATCCTCGTGCTTATTTTATGACTATTTCTAATAACTATTTCGACTTTTTGGCGGTACCTATTTTGGAGGGGCGTGCTTTTAATGACACTGACACTCAGGAAAGCCTGCCTGTAATTATTGTTAGCGCAAGTTTTGCTAAAAGATTTTGGCCTAATGCTAGCGCTATAGGTAAGCGAATTAAAACTGAGCCTACAAACCCTGATAGTCAATGGCGCACCATTGTTGGAGTGAGTAAAAACTTGGTACATTCACAGCCATTTGGTCAAGAGCAATTTCGTCCTGCGATGTACGTACCAAACAACCAGTTAGCCTATGCTTATCAATACGTTGCGGTTAAAACAACAAAAAACCCTTATCAATTACAGCAAACATTAGTTGAACTATCAGGCAATGTAGACAGTAATATTCCGCTTTACCATATATTTTCATTAAGCGACCGCCTAGAGCGTAGAGTTGGTCCAATGGTATTTATTAGCAGTATATTTATTATCTTTGGCGCATTGGCACTGATATTAGCGATTGCCGGAATCTATGGCATTATGAGCCGAAGTGTTACTCAGCGAACACAAGAGTTTGGTGTACGTAGAGCGCTAGGTTCAAGTGATAAAAATATCTACCAGTTGCTGCTTAAACAAGGTATGACAATGTTGCTTTTTGGCATTACTGTTGGCGCTATACTTGGTTATTTAGCGGTTAGTGTAATGTCAGGTACCCTGCTGACTTTAGAGCAATATTATGCCGCAGTAACCGCTGTAGTATTGTTGGTTATTTCTATTACTTTTGTCGCAGCGACACTTATTCCAGCGTATAAAGTATTAAAACTAGAACCTAATAATGCACTACGTTATGAATAATTGCGTACAATTGTTTTAAGTTCGGGTAAAGTAAAATGAGGTGTGGCCATAGTCACTCCTCATTTTGTATGAATAATGATGATTATGAAGTTCAACCATGGGTGTTATTAATGAGTTATAAAGTTTTACTTGCAGATGATGATAAAAACATTTTAGCTGCATTGAAGTTACAACTTAAAATGGAAGGTTTTACTTCAGACGCGGTTACCTCACCCGAAGATATTATCAAAGCATTAAAAACAACAAATTATGATCTACTGTTGATGGATTTAAATTATCATCAAGACACGACTTCTGGTGATGAAGGCTTATCATTAATTTCCACTATCCGAAAAACAGATAATTTACTACCCATTGTTGCGATGACAGGTTGGGGCACTATTGATATTGCCGTTGATGCCATGCGCCGTGGTGCCAATGACTTTATTGAAAAACCTTGCGACAATAATCGCCTGTTCAATATTTTAAAGAACTTAATCGCCTTAAAAAACAGTCAACAGCGTAGTCAACGCCTCGCCAGTGAAAATGAGCTGTTACGCGCCAGTATTGAGCCCAAGCAGTGGATTTGCCAATCCCTTGCAATGAAACAAGTGATGAATGTGGTTGAAAATGTTGCCGCTACCGATATTAATATCTTAATTACCGGTGAAAACGGCACCGGAAAAAGCCAACTTGCTAATATAATTCATCAACATTCTAAGCGAAAAGACAATAGTATTATCACCGTTAATATGGGCGCGATAAACGAGGCAATATTTGAATCTGAGCTGTTTGGTCATGTAAAAGGCAGCTTTACCGACGCTAAAGCCAATAGAATTGGCCGTTTTGAACTGGCTGATCAGGGCAGTTTATTCATGGATGAAATTGCCAATATTCCACCTAGCCAGCAAGCGAAGTTATTGCGAGTTTTAGAAAGTGGTGAGTATGAAAAGCTCGGCAGTAGCAAAAGTCAAAAAGCATCAGTGCGAATAATAAGTGCCACTAATGCGAACTTAGAAGCCATGGTCGCTAACAGTGAGTTTAGGCAAGACTTATTGTTTCGGTTAAACAGCATTGAAATTGCTATTCCCCCCTTGCGAGAGCGAGTTGCAGACATTCCCATTTTAGCCAATGACTTTTTAGTTAAATACAGCCAAAAATATCAACGAAACATTACTAGTATTTCGAGTAATGCATTAGATCAGTTACTTAGTTACCAATGGCCTGGAAATATAAGAGAGCTAGATCATTTAATTGAACGTGCTGTATTGATGGCATCAAGTAATGAGCTTCAAGCTGATGACTTATTATTAAAGGCCCCTGTGGTACATAATGCGACCGTTGACACAGCAGACGATGTAACAGGCAATGCAAATGCTGATGACTGGGCGCAATTGAGTATGGAGCAAGCAGAAAAAAAATTAATATCATTAGTACTAAGGCGGTTTAGTGGTAATGCAAAAGAAGCGGCAATTTCACTAGGTTATAGTAAAAGCGCTTTTTATCGTCGTTTAGAAAAATTTGGTTTATAGTGGAACACACTAACGGACTAACTTAGAGGATTTAGTATAAACGTGAGTAAAAACAGCAACTTTTCACAAAAAATATTTATTTATACCTTAGCCGCGGCCATTCCCTCTTATTTATGCTGTTTAATATTCCTATGGTCAATAGAGTATTCTACTTATGCCAAAGTGCTATTAACCACTTTGTTATCATTAAGTATTTTTGGCTTTGCTTGGCTAATTAAGCAACAATTACAATATCAATTTCAAACATTGTCGAATTTAGTTGAAGCTATCCGAGGCGGCGATTTTACTCTGCGAGGAAAAAAACGCTCGGTTGACGATCCTTTAGCCGAACTCACGGGGCAAATAAACTTATTATCCGCGAGCTTAAGTAAGCAGAAAATTGCCTCTGAAGAAGCTTATCGTTTACTCGATAAAAGTATTGCCCATATCAATGTCGCCATTTTTGCCTTAGATGCATCAAACAAAGTTAAATTAGCAAACCCTGCAGCGGGGAGGTTATTTGACTGTGACTATAAGCAATTGTTAGGTCAGCCCGCTGAAAATTTATCCCTCAATGGTTTTCTTTGTGGCAGGCAATCTCAGCTAATCGAGCATACATTTCCCGGCGGTACTGGCAGATGGCAAATACGTCTTGATAGTTATCAAGACAAAGGCATAAAGGGTAAGTTGCTTTTTATTACCGACTTAAAAACAGTACTGCGTGAAGAAGAACTTAAAGCATGGAAAAATTTGATTAAAGTAATTAGCCATGAGGTAAATAATTCGCTTTACCCTATTAGCTCTATCAGCCAATCGTTAACAAAACTGGCTAATACCCAACCGATGCCAGAAGATTGGCAAACAGATATTACCGATGGACTATCTGTCATTGGTGAGCGCGCTAATAACTTAACCGACTTTATTAAGCGCTATGCCAGAGTAGCTAAATTACCAGAACCGAATAAACAAGTATTTTCAATGTCACAGCTCGTTTCTCATACCGCAATTATTCAAAGTAACAAAACTGACATCATTGTAGATGAATATAGTCCACTGGATATGGAGTTGTATGCCGATCAAAGTATGATTGAACAAGTAATAATCAACTTACTGAAAAATGCTTTAGAAGCAGGTGCACCCGTATTTTTGTCATGGGGAGAAGAGGGGCGTTCTCAGTGGTTAAAAATAATTGACCATGGCGAAGGAATAAAGAATACCGCTAATTTATTTGTACCTTTTTATTCAACCAAACCTACAGGATCCGGCATTGGTTTAGTATTATGCCAGCAAATTCTTGATAAGCACCAAGGCGCTCTAATAATAGAAAATAGAGAGCCTACAGGTTGTATGGTTAAGGTTTCCTTACCAGCGATGTTGAAATAATACCTATTTAATTAAGGCTATTTTTCTAAAATGTTGTAATCCCAGACCAAATTCTTGATCTTCCAACGGCCGTTAATTTTTAATAAATGCAGATACTCGACCCAGTTATCCGATACTAACTTTACCGAGGCCATATTGTTGTAAGTATCAAGAATAATGACTTTGTTACTTGGGTTAGGCGGGAAGCGAGTACCATCTTTGTTCCAAACATGAGCAAAGTTAATCATTTGCTCATAGGTTGTTGGGCCAATTTTTTGCAAACCATCGGCATAGGTTCTTATAGTATGTTTAGATAGTTTTTCATGCATCACTTCTTTCATGAGTTCTGGGCGAAGTTGTTGCAAGCCAACTAAATAACCTTCAGCAATTCGAGCAATTTCTTTTTTATCAGCATCACTCGTTGGGGTAAACTTTTTCTGCGGCGCTCTTGCAGGTAGCGCTTTGTTGTTAGCATCAAATTTGTCAGCATCTTTATAATTACCCAGCTCATCATAATTTTTTATTGAGTAAGCAAAGCCCCATTGGTTGTTCACTAATTTTTCATTTTCGTCATAATAGGCAAATTTAGTATGTAAACCTTTATCATTATAACTGTCTTGATAATAAGCCACGCCATCCTTGTTATTGGTTACTTTTAGCTGCTCGTTAAGGTTAAAGTGCTGATAAGGGTTACCTTGTTTATCGTATTTAATTCCTGTGGTGGCAAAAGGAAAATAAGGCGCAAGTGGTTGTTTTTCACTGTTTAAATCAAAGCGATTTTCAATCACCATGCCATCATGGTTAGTCCATTGATATTCTGACACTTTCCAATGTGACTCTACAGGTTTGTCGTGTTTATCAAAGAAATTAAGTTGCTTTTTAAAGTGCTTACCTAAATTATTACTGTCATATAAATAAACTTCTTTAAAAACCCCTTTGATGTTGGCCATCGGTTGATTGTTGATATCATAAAAAGTTCTGATTTCTTTTTCGCCATTGTATTCAATCACTGTTTTATAAGCCCCTAAGCTGGCTAAGTGGTGGCGTTTTACTACGTTATAACTGTTATCGATTATTGACGTTAATCTGCCATGATTATTAATATTGAAGATAAAGTGTGGGCGGTTTTGTGATTGCACCTTGGTAAGCGGGTTAACACCTTTTAACGGAACATGAGGTGATACATGGTTATAACGTATATTGCCATAATACTCAGTAGTATCAGCGATTGTTGTTTGACTAAAAGTCGCAAATAAAGCAATGATGAAGAACTGCTTGGGTGATCCTTTCATTTTTGATAATACCTTTTAAGTATTTTACTTGGTAAAAGTGATAATATTTAAGACTATACTATTTATTAACTAAATAGTTACTCTGTTAATTTGTAACAATTAATTGGTTAAATAGGTCATTAACATGTCTTTAGAAAAACTATCATCGCAAATCAGTGAATCAAATAAAGGGAAAAGCAAAAAATTACCGCCTATTGAGTCATGGAATCCCCCTTATTGCGGTGAAATAGATATGCAAATTAAGCGAAATGGTGATTGGTATTTTAACGGTACTATTTTTAAGCGTCTATCTTTAGTAAAGCTATTTGCTTCAGTCTTATTAAGAGAAGTGGACGATGACCTTGATGATTACTATTTAGTAACACCTGTTGAGAAGGTTAAGATTACGGTTGAAGATGTGCCATTTGTTATAACACAGTGGGATTGGCAAGCTGAAAACCAAAAAACAATGATGGTGAGCACCAATTTAGGTGATAAATTTATTCTTGATAATGAACACCCTCTTACGATTACTGAAGACGGTGATTTATATGTTACCGTTCGCCGAAATTTATTGGCTAAGGTACACCGTAATGTTTATTACCAATGGGTGGATTTAAGCAAAGAAGTTAAAACTGATAACGGCACTGAGTTAATCTTTATCAGTGCCAATCATCCATTTAGTTTAGGTGTACTTTAACCATTTAGTTTAGGTGTACTTTAACCATTTTGTTTGACTTATTTAATCATCAAGAAGCCAGAAATGCTTGATAGGCACTATTATCGGTTTCTTCATGCCATTGATAGCCAAGTGCATCAAGATGTTGAAAAAAGTCTAGTTGTTGTTCATTTTTCACTTCAAAACCCGCTAATACTTGACCAAAAGCAGCACCATGATTGCGATAATGAAATAAAGTAATATTCCAATGTTCACCCAAAGTATCTAAAAATTTCTCTAACGCCCCTGGATATTCAGGAAATTGAAAACTAAACAAACGCTCTTGCAACAGTGCCGGCTTTTGGCCACCAATCATGTATCGGACATGTAGCTTGGCCATTTCATTATCAGTAAAGTCATTAACTTGATAGTTTTCATCGGTTAATGACGTTAATAATTTTTGACGATCATCAACTTCACCACCTAAACGCACACCAACAAATATATTCGCTGGCTTTTGACTTTGCTCTGTACTGCCAAGATGCCGATAATTAAATTCGGTGATAACTTTACCCCCTAATACCTTACAAAAATGACGAAAGCTGCCCTTTTCTTCAGGAATAGTAACCGCAAGTACCGCTTCTTTTTTCTCGCCTAATTCACACCGCTCAGAGACATATCGCAAACTATGAAAATTCATGTTAGCACCAGAAAGTACTGCCACTAATGACTCTTCAGACGGTTTATTTTCAGTTGTTTGAGTTTGACAATATTTTTGCAGACCCGCTAAAGAGAGTGCACCTGCAGGCTCAGCAATAACGCGAGTTTGTTCAAATATATCTTTAATTGAGGCACAGATCTCATCTGTCGTTACTGTGATAACTTCATCACAATAACGCTGAATTAAATCAAAAGTTTTTTCACCGATACGCTTAACTGCAACCCCATCAGCAAATAAACCCACTTGGTCTAAATCTACAGGTGTGCCAGCCTCTAATGCAGCTTTTAAACAAGCAGAGTCATCAGCCTCAACACCAACAATTTTGATGCCCGGCTTTAACTGTTTTAAATAAACCGCCATACCTGCTAATAAACCACCACCACCCACAGGTATAAAGACCACATCAGCATTAGGCTGTTGTTGTAATAACTCTTTTGCTACCGTACCTTGACCGGCAATAACATCAACATCGTCAAATGGGTGAATTAATGTTTTATTTTCGTCTTTAGCAAAGGCTAGAGATGCAGCTTGTGCTTCATTAAAACTTTTACCAATTAAACGCACTTCTGCGCCAAAGCGGCGAACATTATCAACCTTGATATCAGGCGTAGTGATTGGCATAACAATCGTCGCTTTAATACCGAGTTTATGAGCGGCCAAGGCTAAACCTTGGGCATGATTACCAGCAGAAGCAGCAACAACACCATGAATACACTGGGCTTCTGATAAGTTAATCAGCTTGTTATAAGCACCGCGCAATTTAAACGAGTGCACAGGTTGTTGATCTTCACGCTTAAGAAATATTTGATGTCCTAAACGAGTTGATAACTTTGTTAAAGGTGTTAGCTCTGTTTCAACAGCGACATCGTAAACCGGGGCGAGTAATATTCTTCGTAAATAATCGAGCGCCAGTTCATGACCCTCGATGACTTCTTTAGACTCTTGTTCTGTCATTAACTTTCACCGTCGGTAAAACCATCGAGTAAGGCACGATTTCTTACTGCGCCTTTGTCGGCACTGGTTGCTAACATTGCATAGTTTTTCAGGGCATAACTGATAGGACGAACGCGATCCGTCGGTTTCCATGCAGATTTACCTTTAGCAACCATGGCTGCACGACGAGTTTCAAGTTCAGCTGCTGATACTTCTAATCTAATCTCACGCGTAGGAATATCAATATGAATAATATCACCTTGCTCAACTAAGGCGATTGTACCACCATCAGCGGCTTCAGGTGATACATGACCAATAGATAAACCTGAAGTACCACCAGAAAAACGACCATCAGTTAACAATGCACAGGCTTTACCTAAACCCATTGATTTTAAATAAGTGGTTGGGTAAAGCATTTCTTGCATGCCCGGCCCACCTTTAGGGCCTTCGTAACGAATAACAACCACTTCGCCAGCCACGACTTTTTTATCTAAGATGCCAGCTACAGCCGCATCTTGGCTTTCAAAAATATGGGCAGGACCGGTAAAGGTTAAGTTGTCATCGCTCACGCCAGCGGTTTTAACGACACAACCATCAACAGCAATATTACCTGAAAGTACTGCTAAACCACCTTCTGTTGAAAAAGCATTTTCAAGACTACGAATACAGCCATTTTCTCTGTCATCGTCTAAGGTATCCCAACGACAATCTTGGCTAAACGCTTTAGTTGTACGGATACCTGCTGGGCCTGCACGGTAGAATTTTTTAACTTCTTCATCATCAGTCAGAGTAATGTCATATTTAGCGATTACATCTGCTAATGTAGTTCCTAGTACATTAGGAACATCGGTTTTTAATAAATTAGCACGGGCTAATTCACCTAAGATTGCAATTACGCCACCCGCACGATGCACATCTTCCATGTGATACTCAGGTGTTGATGGCGCTACTTTACATAACTGCGGCACAAGACGTGATAATTTATCCATGTCTGCCATGGTGTAATCTATTTCAGCTTCTTGAGCTGTTGCCAGTAAATGTAAGATAGTATTAGTTGAGCCACCCATAGCGATATCAAGACACATCGCATTTGAAAATGAATCTTTGTTGGCGATATTACGTGGTAGAGCACTTTCATCATTATCTTGATAATAACGCTTAGTTAGCTCAACAATTTGCTTTCCAGCATCTAAGAACAATTTCTCTCTGTCGGCATGGGTTGCTAACATTGAACCGTTGCCAGGAAGCGCTAAACCTAATGCTTCAGCTAAACAGTTCATCGAATTGGCAGTGAACATTCCAGAACATGAACCACACGTTGGACAGGCCGAACGTTCAACTTGATCTGATTGCTCGTCAGATACTTTTGGATCAGCACCTTGAATCATCGCATCAACTAAATCTAATTTGATAATTTGATCACTTAGCTTAGTTTTACCTGCTTCCATCGGGCCACCAGAAACAAAAATCACCGGAATGTTCAGGCGCATTGCTGCCATCAACATGCCGGGAGTTATTTTGTCACAGTTTGAGATACATACCATGGCATCTGCACAATGAGCATTAACCATATATTCTACCGAGTCGGCAATCAAATCGCGCGAAGGTAGACTATAAAGCATGCCGCTATGACCCATAGCAATGCCATCATCTACTGCGATGGTATTAAATTCTTTGGCAACACCACCAGCTTCTTCAATAGCGCCAGCAACGAGCTGTCCCATATCTTTTAAATGAACATGGCCCGGTACAAATTGGGTGAATGAATTAACCACGGCAATAATAGGCTTGCCAAAGTCGTTGTCTGTCATACCTGTTGCACGCCAAAGGGCACGAGCGCCAGCCATGTTACGGCCTTGTGTAGAAGTTGCTGATCTTAATTTAGGCATAATATCTGTATTTCCAATGGTTTAATTTTTAAATTCTGATTCATTATTTCTGACGCTTTTCATCAGAAATTTATTGTTTGTTTCGTTTTCTCTTTATATTGCTATTGAATAGGAGTTAGCCAACCCCATTTATCTTCAGTGCTACCATCAAATAGCCCAAAAAATTTAGCTTGTATCTTTTCGGTGATCGGTCCTCGATTACCATCACCAACTTGCATACCGTCCACTGACTTAACTGGCACAACTTCGGTTGCTGTTCCTGTCATAAAAAATTCATCAGCAAGGTATAAAGCTTCTCGAGAAATGGTTTCTTCTCGTACTTGGTAGCCTAAGTCAGCCGCAAGTTTTATCACACAGTCTCGCGTTAAGCCTTCTAAAATAGAGGCGGTATTTGGCGGTGTATAAATAACGCCATTGCGGACGATAAATAAGTTTTGTCCTGCCCCTTCACTGACATGATTATTGATATCTAAGGCAATGCCTTCGTCATAACCATGGCGACGGGCTTCTTGAGTAATCAATTGTGACGATAAATAATTTCCACCCGCTTTCGCTGCAGTTGGCATAGTGTTTGGCGCTAATCGGTTCCAAGTTGAGATACCAACATCAACACCATTATCGATAGCATCAGCCCCTAAGTAAGCTTCCCAATGAAACGCGGCAATCATTAAATCAGCAACGGCATCAAGTGGCGCACGTATGCCCATGCCAATATCACCTAAAAAAGCGAGAGGCCTTAAATAAGCACTGGTTAATTGATTTTTATTCACTGCATCATGACAAGCTTGAGTCACTTGCTCTATGGTGAAAGGAATTTGCATACGATAAATTTTAGCGGAATCAAACAAACGTTTTATGTGCTCGTCAAGACGAAAAAAACAGCTACCCATGGGCGTTTGATAAACGCGCATGCCCTCAAAAACTGACGAGCCATAATGCAAAGCGTGACTCATGACATGTACAGTTGCATCTTGCCATGGAATCATTGCTCCATTAAACCAAATGTAATCTGCTTGTACTTTTGCCATGTTCACTTTTCCTTTTTGTCTATGCTGAAATTATTTATGCTGTGTTGCTAGTTACTTTTACGTCTTTAATATCGATAAGCTTGTTAATTTGATCAACCAAAAGTTCAATGGGGCGATCACTCCTTACTAACAATTCAATATAACCAATATGAGTTCCGGTGTTTACCTTGGCAGTGATACCGTCAATTAAAAAACCGCGATAACGGGTTACTTGTAAAATTCGCTCAAGTACTACTTGTTTATCGTCTACTTGTATTGCTAACTGATAACGATTCATTATTTTTTCTCCATCATTTGATCATTGGCGGTATTAGGTGGCACCAATGGCCAAACATTCTCCTGAGCATCAATTTTTACTTGCAATAAATAAGGGCCATCATGATCAATCATTTCTTCAATAGCTGCCGTCACTTGATCTTTTCTGGTAATTTCTTGGGCTTTTATGTTAAAAGCCGTTGCTAGCATGACAAAATCTGGATTATCAGATAGATCGGTTTCACTTAAGCGACCTTCGAAGAATAAATCTTGCCATTGGCGTACCATGCCTAACTTACCGTTATCAATAAGCACTATTTTTACTGGTATTTGGAAACGTTTTATCGTTGATAATTCTTGAACATTCATCATAAATGAACCATCACCAGTAACCGCTATTACACAATCATTCGGTCGACTAATTTGTGCACCGATAGCTGCGGGTAAACCGAAACCCATGGTACCCATACCACCACTGGTAAGAAAATTACTCGGATCATTGAACGACATGTGTTGCGCAGCCCACATTTGATGTTGACCTACGTCAGTGGTAACACAGCTATTTTCTGGCATTTTATCGCTGACTTCTTTTAAAACAGCGGGCGCAAATATCGCTTCACCCGGGTGATTATAATCCCAAGTATAGTCAGCATTCATTTGCTGACACTTTTGCTGCCACTCATCGATCGATAATGGAATCGATAGTGCGGGTAAATTAACTTTTAAATCACCTAAAATTGCCGCGTCAGCTTTTCTACGTTTATTAATTTCAGCGGTATCAATATCAAAATGAATCACTTTGGCATGTGGGGCAAACTCATCTAATTTACCTGTCACTCGGTCATCAAATCGAGCACCAACAACAACTAATAAATCACACTGTTGTACAGCAAGGTTAGCGGCTTTTGTGCCGTGCATACCTAACATGCCTAAATAGTTTTCGTCTTCAGGGTCCACAGCCCCCAAGCCCTTCAAAGTAGAGACACTTGGTATGCCTGCAAGTTTGGCAAATGCCCTTAATTCATCAACAGCATTGGCCATGCCTACACCACCACCAACATACAGTACCGGTTGCTTGGCTTGATTCAATAAAGCTAAGGCACTGCCCACATTGGCAGGAGGAAGCTTAACTTTATTTTTTAATTGGGAAAAATCTTCAAGGCTATTTTCTACCGCAGCTAATTGAATATCTTTCGGAATGTCGACCAGAACAGGACCCTGTCGTCCCTCAAGCGCAATCGCGAAGGCTTTATGTAGCACTTTAGGTAATTCATCAATATCAGTAACTTGAAAGGAATGTTTAGTACACGCCAAGGATAAACCAAAAATATCTATTTCTTGAAAAGCATCAGACCCCATTGCCGAAGTAGCTACCTGGCCAGTAATTGCTACCACAGGAATAGAATCTGCAAGGGCATCTGCAAGGCCAGTAATTAAATTTGTTGCTCCGGGACCTGAAGTGGCAAAACAAACGCCAACTTTGCCAGAAGCTCGAGCATAACCGACAGCTGAGAATGCTGCGCCTTGTTCATGGCGACATAAGAAGTGCTGAACTTCACTATGATACAAAGCATCGTATATTGGCATAATGGCACCACCAGGGTAACCAAACACATGTTGAACACCATGTTGCTGCAATATATCAAATAATAATGAACCGCCTGTGTGCTGTTTTTCACTTGCCATTTTTATGTCCTAACCATTTAACTACATTCAATATTTAATACAAAATGCACTTAAACAGTAATCTCCTATATTTTTGAAATAAATTATTATCAGTTTACGTAAACGTAAGTTTTTTTGATGCCTTAAAACGACAAAACCCCCGTTCCTTTCAGAGCGGGGGTTTGTAGTTAATTTTTTGCTATTTCCTTAGCTCAACAAACAACCCCGCGATGATTTAATAATCACCACGACGAGAATGTTAATAATCACTGAATTCTTTAATAAAAGAACGGCTGAGCTAAATTGTTGCATTGTTATCTTTTGTTCCGAAATTGTGTCGAACTATTTATCTAAAATTTAATGGCTAATCACTTGCCTATTTAAATTAGTACCATAGCTCTAATAGTTCGAGCAAGGTTTTTTATTATAGTTTTTAAATATCTATTTCATCAATCAGTTATAAGTGGTGAAATTATTTTCTTAAATTCGCTCTTTTTACAATCGCTTACTACAATTAAGCACAAGGAATTTAATTAATATAAATAAAATGGAATTTTATGACACTAGCATCTGTATACAGCCGCGCTCGCGTCGGTCTTGATTCTCCTTTGGTTAATGTTGAAGTACACTTGGCCAACGGCTTACCCGCATTTAACATTGTTGGTTTACCTGAAGCATCGGTAAAAGAGTCAAAGGATAGAGTTCGCAGTGCAATACTCAATTGTGGTTATGAGTTTCCAGCAAAGCGTATTACTGTCAATCTCGCGCCAGCCGATTTACCCAAAGAAGGGGGGCGTTTTGATTTACCCATTGCAGTAGGTATTCTAGCTGCGTCTGATCAGCTGCCCAATACCAATTTACATGATTATGAGTTCGCTGGAGAACTGGCATTATCAGGTGAAGTTAGAGCGATTATTGGTGAAATTCCTATGGCGATGGCGTGCTGTGAATCTGGTAGAACACTGATCATTGCTAAACAAAATGCAGAGCAAGCGAGTTGGGTTAAACAAGCAAAAATTCATCCGATAGATCATTTAACTCAGCTGTTTTCTCATTTTGCTCGTCAAAATACGCTCCCCTTTGTTGAAGAAAAATCCATTGAGCATGTCCCCATTGATAATGAATTAGACATGGCGGACGTTATTGGCCAACCTCTGGCTAAGCGAGCATTAGAAATTGCTGCAAGCGGTAGCCATAACTTACTTTTTATTGGTCCACCCGGCACAGGAAAAACCATGTTAGCTAGTCGATTAGCTGGAATATTACCACCAATGAGTGAAGTTGAAGCCTTAGAATCAGCGGCTATTCAATCGATTAGCCATCAGCTTATTAACAATAAGTCATGGCTAACACGGCCGTTTCGAGCACCACATCATACCGCCTCTTCAGCAGCACTAGTCGGTGGTGGTAGCCAACCTAAACCCGGAGAAATATCCTTAGCCCATAACGGTGTTTTGTTTCTTGATGAACTACCAGAATTTGAACGCAAGGTGCTAGATGTATTAAGAGAGCCAATGGAATCTGGCGAAGTGACGATTTCACGCGCTATGCATAAGCAAACGTTTCCTGCGCGCTTTCAATTAATTGCCGCAATGAATCCAAGCCCAACGGGGTTTTATAACGATAACCGCAGTACACCCGAACAAGTTTTACGTTATTTGAATCGATTGTCGGGACCTTTTCTCGATCGCATTGATATTCAAATTGAAGTTGCGCGCTTGCCCAAAGGAATGTGGTCCAATCAACCCGTGAACAGTGAATCGAGTATCGAGATTCAAGCACGCGTAATGGCTTGCCGGCAAGTTCAAGTAGCTCGACAAGGAAAGGCCAATGCTCACTTAGCCAGTAGTGAGGTTCGACTTCATTGCCAACTAAGCAACGCTGATAATGAATTTCTAGAATTAGCGGTGGAGAAATTAGGTTTGTCGACTAGGGCCCATCATAAAATATTGAAAATAGCCCGTACTCTTGCCGACCTCAACAATACCAAAGATATTCAACATGAACATATTATAGAAGCGTTATCTTATCGTGCCATGGACAGACTGCTTAGACATTTAACTAGCGCCGTGACTATCTAGCTATAGATATTATTCACTGATTGCTTGGAAAAATGCTTTCAGCAAAGGCTGTTCTTTTCGCGGAGTTAAGCAACAAATACCAAGATCAAACGGAGCAATTTCGCCTACAGATGCAAGATATTGAACGCGATTTTTTACGGGACTGTTATCGACGACTACCTTAGGAGAAATACCAACTCCACAACCTAAAGCTACCATACTCACCAATGCTTCATGCCCTGAAACTGTTGCGTAAATATTAGGTTTTCCCTGCTGCTTTTTTCGATACCATTGCTCAAATCGCTTTCTGGCTGAACCATGTTCTGGCAAAATTATCGGGATCTTTGCCCAATCAAGGTCTTTTTCTTGCAACTGCTGCTGAACACTGCAAGCAATAGTTGGCGCAATAACCGCCAAGGGTATTTGTGCAAGGTGATGGAAATAAAAGCTACTTGATAGACTCTCTGGCTTTGCAGCTATAGCAAAATCTACCGATTGTCGCTGAACTTGCTCCAACGCATCGGCGGCATCTCCAGTTGTTAGCATTATTTCGACTAATGGATGCTGTTGTCTAAATCGGTCAAGCAAGGGAGGAAGGTGACTATAAGCAGCGGTTACTGAACAATAAATATGAAGCTTGCCTTTAAGCTCTGCTTGTTTTTGATCTAAAGAAAACTTGAGTAATTGCCACTGTTCCAGCTGCTGATCGGCAAACTGTAGTAGTTGTTCTCCTGCAGATGTTAATACCACAGATCGATTATCGCGGTGTAACAAAGGCGAGCCAATTTCATCTTCCATACGCTGAATGACACGACTTAGTGTCGACGGGCTTACATGATGGGCTTCTGCAGTTTTACCAAAATGCAGTGTTTGACTTAAATGTTGAAACATTTTCAATGACTTAAAATCCATAACCAGTCTTACCTTTTACTTCTACCTTTGTTATTGCACAATATGCAACGTGATGATGCAAATATATCATTTCAAGCAACGTTAAAGATAGTTTATTATCACTGCATCGTCAGGAAATCTGACATTTTAACCTTTTATTTAGTTTTAACGTTCAACGTTGAGGCAGGAGAATTTCATGAGTAATTATTTTAATACCTTAAGTTTACGCGAAAAATTAGAGCAATTAGGCAAATGTCGTTTTATGAAACGTGAAGAATTTGTTGACGGTTGTAACTTCATCAAAGACTGGAACATTGTAATTGTTGGTTGTGGCGCACAAGGTTTAAACCAAGGTTTGAACATGCGTGACTCTGGTTTAAACATCTCTTATGCATTACGTGACGCAGCAATTGCTGAAAAACGTCAATCTTGGCAGTGGGCTTCTGAAAATGGTTTTAACGTTGGTACTTATGAAGAATTAATTCCTCAAGCCGATTTAGTTTTAAACTTAACACCTGATAAACAGCATACTTCGGCAGTTACTGCGGTAATGCCGTTCATGAAAAAAGGCTCTACTCTATCTTACTCTCACGGCTTTAACGTGGTTGAAGAAGGTATGCAGATTCGTTCAGACATTACTGTTGTTATGGTTGCACCTAAGTGTCCTGGTACTGAAGTACGTGAAGAATACAAACGTGGTTTTGGCGTACCAACACTAATTGCTGTACATCCTGAAAACGACCCACAAGGTGATGGCTTAGCCATTGCTAAAGCTTATGCCTCTGCTACAGGTGGCGATAGAGCAGGTGTTTTACAGTCGTCTTTCATTGCTGAAGTTAAGTCTGATTTAATGGGCGAGCAAACTATTTTATGTGGCATGTTACAAACTGCTGCGGTACTAGGTCATGAGCAATTAATTGCTCAAGGGATGGACGCTGCATACGCTCGTAAATTATTGCAATTTGGTTTAGCAACAACGACTGAAGGTTTGAAGCATGGCGGTATCACTAACATGATGGATCGTTTATCAAATCCTGCAAAAATTAAAGCATTTGATATGTCTGAAGAATTAAAAGTAATTCTACGTCCATTATTCGAAAAGCATATGGATGACATTATTGAAGGTCGTTTCTCTGAAACTATGATGGCTGACTGGGCAAATGATGATATTAACTTATTAACATGGCGCGCTGAAACTGCTGAAACTAGCTTTGAATTAGCAGCTGATTGTGATGTAGAAATTTCTGAACAAGAATACTACGATAAAGGAATTTTTGTTGTTGCGATGATCAAAGCAGGGGTTGAACTTGCCTTTGAAGCTATGGTTGCTGCAGGTATTATTGAAGAGTCTGCTTATTATGAATCACTTCATGAAACACCATTAATAGCTAACTGTATTGCCCGTAACAAATTATATGAAATGAACGTAGTTATTTCTGATACTGCTGAGTATGGTAACTACTTATTTACTCACGCTGCTGTTCCTTTACTTAAAGAGTTTAGCACTAAGTTAACCTTAGAAGAGTTAGGCGAAGGTATTAAAGATTCTTCAAACGGTGTTGATAACGCCCGTTTAATTGAAGTAAATGAAGCCATTCGCAGCCATGGGGTTGAAACTATCGGTAAAGAATTACGTGGTTATATGACTGATATGAAGAAAATTGTTGAAACTGGTGAGTAACCTCTAATATCAATAGATAATCATCTAGAGCTATCAAGGTAATCTTTGATAGCTCTTTTTATTCTAGGGACGGAAATATTAAGCGATTTCATGGATGAAAAAAACTGTTTTAACCGAAAGAGAAATCTATGTCTGAATTTAATAATGTTACCGTAACTAAGGCTGCCAGTGCTTGTTTTGATGGTAAAGTAACCAGTCGTAAGATCACCTTTACCGATGGTTCTATTAAAACCTTAGGTATTATGATGGTTGGTGAATATGACTTTGCCACCGTCGAAAAAGAATTAATGGAAATTATCGCTGGTGAAGTTGAGGTTTTAGCAATAGGAAATAGTGATTGGCAAACGATTAATGCCGGCCAATCTTTCGAGATAGAAGCTAATTCATCTTTTAAAATTCGAGCTAAAACATTAACTGACTACTGCTGCTCTTATTTAGCTTAGTTACACTGACTTAAGTTTAATTTCATTTGCTTGTTTAGGATAAAATACTTTCAAACTCCTCAGACGCCATCACAGGGACAAACTCTGTAATTGTATAACTTGCCACGCCAGTATTGATAAAGGGATCAGCATCTAAAAGATTTATTAATTGCTGCTTTGTTTGGTGTTTTGAGAGTATTATCCCTCCTGTTCTTGGTACTTTTCTGCCACCAAACATCAAATTATTATTCAAGTACTCTTTAGCTATGTAGTTACGATGTTGCTCTGTAAGCTTGTCCGTTAATTTTGTCATGTCATTGAATACCATATTGATTAAAAACATAAATACTTCCTCTAGTTACTTTTTGCAAATATTAAGTTAAACTGTTGCTACTTATTTAGTAGCATACCGCTATCAATTTAGAAGCGCAAGAAGAATGAATTCACCATTACCAAATAAAAAGGTTAGAGGCTCTAGCTCTGGCATTGCCATTATGGCTGTGTTTGACTTATTGGGCCGCAAATGGAATATGAAAATCATGTGGGAGCTACGCTCGACAGCCCTTAGCTTTAGGGCAATACAAAGGCAATGTAATGATATGTCACCGTCAGTTTTAAATAGCCGATTAAAACAATTATCAGAAGCTAAACTATTATCATCCACTGATGATGGTTATCAATTAACGCCTTCGGGCATATCATTAATGGAAACACTCGACCCATTAAGAGTATGGGCGAAGGATTGGCAACAGGAGCTCACTGATGAAACTCAATAAAACCACCAAAAAAATTGACGATAATGTCTGTAAAGCACTGACCATCGTTTGTGAAGATGCCAAAGATCACATTGACGGTTTCGCATGGTTAACACATAGAGCCAATTATACTAATTTTCCTGCGAGTTTAATTGTGACTTGTATTTTTGATATAGATGACGAAGTAAAAACATTGATAGACAGCAAACAAGATGAGCAGCTTATTAACAGTATTCAAAATCAGCTATTAAAAGTTGGTATCGTTATTAAAACTATTCGTCATAATGTTCACTTTGATAGTGAAGAGTCTTGTTTAAGAGAACATCAAGGAAAGTGGGAAAATAGATTAAAGCTTGTGGTAACTAAACAAAAACCTCACTCTAGAAACAATAAGTTTCCTTCACGAAGATAAGTAACAAAGATCCCCGACTAAAAACTTCGGGGATGACTATTTACTTATAACGGATAATCCTTCATTTACCTTAACTTCTAATTTGTCCGTCACCCAAGACAATAAACTTTTCAGTCGTCAGCGCTGACAGCCCCATTGGACCATATGCATGCAACTTACTTGTTGATATGCCAATTTCTGAGCCCAAGCCTAATTGACCACCATCAGAAAAGCGCGATGACGCATTAACCATCACAACTGATGAGTTAATTTGACGAATAAAGTTTTGAGTACGACTGGTATCTTGACTAACAATGACTTCAGTATGATCCGAAGTATATTCATTAATATGATCAATAGCGTATTGATAACTATCAACGACCTTAATCGCAATTTCTTGAGCAAGGTATTCAGCATGATAATCTTCATCAGTGGCCTGTTGAGCTTGCTCAAAATGACTTAAACTTCGCTGACAGGCGTGCACGGAAACATTAAAATTAGATAAGGCCTTAGCCGCTATTGGCAAAAATTCGTCAGCAATATCTTGATGCACTAATAAGGTTTCAAAAGAATTACAGGCACTAGGTTTTTGAGTTTTTCCGTTAACCAAAATAGCTACTGCTTTATCAAGGTCTGCAAATTTGTCAATATATAAGTGACATACACCTTTAAAGTGCTGTATGACTGGAATTTGACTATATTCAGTCACATAACGAATAAGACCTTCACCACCACGAGGAATCACTAAATCAATGGTTTCCCGTTGCTTTAATAGCTGCTCAATAACATCGCGACTGGTGTCAGGTATAACAGCGACAATATTTTCATCAATACTTTGTTCTTTTAAAACTTGATGTAAACAGGCGGCTAACGCTAAATTACTATGGATCGCCTCTGAACCGCCCCGTAAAATAACCGCATTACCTGATTTAATACAAAGTGCTGCCGCTTCTGCCGTGACATTTGGTCTTGCTTCATAAATCATCGCAATAACGCCTAATGGAATACGCATTTTTCCAACTTGTAAGCCATTTGGACGTAACATTAGGTTATTAATATCACCAACGGGGTCAGTTAGAGTTGCTATTTCTCTGATCGCATCGCTAATATTATTAATACGCTGCTTGGTTAACAACAATCTATCTAACATGGCCTCAGACAAACCTTTAGCTTTACCTGCAACAATATCTTTATCATTTTCAATGAGGATTGTCTCACTGCTGCTTTCAATTGCTGCTGCCATTGTATTGAGCAAAAAATTCTTCTGAACCGTGGTTAATTGTGCAACAACTCGACTGGCGACTTTTACTTGTTGCGCCTTATTAGCCATATTAAATTTGTTTGTATTTTCCATCATGTCCTACTTGTTTTTACTATGACTATTAAGAACCACCATGTCGTCACGGTGAATAATGACTTTACTTGGGCAAAAGCCTAATACACTTTCAATTTTATCGCTTTTTAAGCCTATAATTTTTTGTAAGTCTTTGTCGTTATACTGACAAATTCCTTTAGCTACAGCCGTGTCTGTTTCGCCATCAATAATATCTATTGATGCACCTGCTGAAAAGTCACCGATAACGCTGATAATACCTGATGGCAGTAACGATGCCCCCTTAGTGATTACGGCGTTCACAGCACCTTTGTCTAATATCACTTGCCCACAGCTTTTAAGGGTATGTTTTAGCCAATGCTTTTTAGCCTTCGTTGCCGCTTGGCTTGCTACAAAACGTGTTCCTGGGTTTTTCCCCTTGAGCAGTAAATCAAAAACGTCACTACGATGGCCATTAACAATGTAGGTATCAATACCATTTTCTACAGCTTTTTCAGCCGCTTGTATCTTAGTTTTCATGCCCCCCGTGGCGATAGCGTTAGTTGTGCAGCCGGCCATGGCATAAATATCGTCGGTTATTTCTGAAATCTCGGGTAACAAAATAGCGTCAGGATTGCTTCGTGGGTCTTTATCAAATAGACCATCAATATCACTAAGAATTATCAAGCAATCAGCTTCACAAACTAAAGCGACTAACGCAGCGAGGTTATCATTATCGCCGACTTTAAGTTCATCAGTGGCTACGGTATCGTTTTCGTTGACAATTGGCAGCACATTATTTTCTAGCAAAATTCGTATGGTGTTTTTAATATTAATATAACGCTGACGATCTCTTAAATCACCATGAGTAATTAATAACTGACTACAAGGGGCATCAAAAAATCGCTGCCAATTAGCCATCATTTTCATTTGACCAACACTGGCCATAGCTTGTTTAGTGACAATAGAGGGATTAGGTGAACCGTGGTGAATTAATTGACGACCAGCAGCAACACTACCAGAAGAAACTAAAATAACCTCTTTGCCTGCTTGATGGCATTCTGTGATAAATCGAGCAATTGCTAGTAAATATTTACCACTGCAACCTTTACCTTCTGGCGCTACTAAGGCACTACCGACCTTGATAACCACACGATTAAAATTCATTTTTTCCCCAAAAAACTTAAAACACACATGTATGTTTACATACCGACCTTAAGAATGCCCTAAAATAAGGGGTATTTACAACTAAGATTTTCACATTGCATAGACTAGAATACTATTTTTAATGCTTTTATTGGATATAGCTTAGAAACTGCATATTTATAACCATAAAAGATTGCATAAAACCAATAATAACCTCACTTATACTTTCCATTGTTGGCTTTTTATCCAAAATGCAAACATTGCCAGAACACCTTATAAACACTCATTTTCATTGTGCTTTAATGACATATTCTTTAAAAGCGATTATTAAAAACAACTCTTTTAGCCCTAAATCGTCACTTTCATATGATTTTCATTATTTTGATAGCAGAAACATTCAAAATTCTTCCAGTAATTAAAATTAAATACTGAAAGATAAAGTAAATAGCTTTAATATTAACAGTTGAACCAGTTTGATTACTATTTTTGAGCAAGAAATGTTTAGCTTTTTACCTGCGACAATAATCGGAAAAATTTCTTTTATAATTTATGTAGTCAATACAATTGTTTGGCTCATTCCCATTGTGATATTTTCATTACTAAAGGCATTAAGTCCATTTCGTTTATGGCGTAAAGTTTTTAGCATGCTATTAGATCAGATGGCCAGTAACTGGGTTGCGGTTAATACTCAACTACAAAAAGCATTCACGAAAACCGAAATTAATGTCACCGGTTTAGATAAACTAAGTATGAAAGAATGGTACTTAGTTATTAGTAACCACCAAACTTGGGTTGATATTCTAGTTTTACAACGGGTATTACACAATAAAATTCCTTTTTTAAAATTTTTCCTTAAAAAAGAATTGATCTATGTACCGTTACTAGGACTTGCTTGGTGGGCATTAGATTTCCCTTTTATGAAACGATACAGCCAAGCGTTTTTAAGAAAAAATCCACAATTAAAAGGCGAAGATTTAAAAACTACCCGTAAGGCTTGTGCAAAATTTAAATACAAGCCCGTTAGTGTGATGAATTTTATTGAAGGAACACGGTTTACAGATGGAAAACATCAGCAACAACAGTCTCCTTATCCACATTTATTAAAACCTAAAGCAGGTGGTATTGCCTTTGTACTTGATGCCATGGGCGAGCATTTAAATAAAATAGTCAACGTCACGATTTATTATCCTGAGGGAATCCCTAGTTTTAAGGACTTTATTTCAGGGAAAGTAAATAAAATCGACGTTACTATTGAAACGATGGCTATTGATAAAAACCTCAAGGGAGATTACTTTAATGACAGGGCGACAAAAATTCACTTTCAAAAGTGGGTTAATCAACTCTGGCAGGATAAAGAGAAAACACTGATTGCACTAAAAGAGAAACAGAATTGATCGATAAATAATAAGGATTTTGATGAACGAACTACTTTCAACTTGGTTAACTCAACAAGGTATTGATACTTTGTACTTACCTTTAACGACTAAGGTATTAGGTACATTAATAATAATATTAATTGCGGCATTAAGTTATTACCTTGCTAAATACCAAGTATTAAAAATTGTTAAAAAAGTGATTGTTCGTACTAAAAACACTTGGGATGATTTGCTACTAGAGCATAAAGTTTTTACTAATCTAGTGTTATTAATACCGTTTATTGTCATTCTTTTTTTAACGCCTATTGCTCTCCCTGCTGAAGAGCCTCTTGCTTATCTACTCAGTGTTATTGCAAGAGTGGCTATATGTTTTCAAGTGGCTAACTCAATCAGTGCAATATTAAAAGTTGTTAAAAGTATTTATCAGCAATCAGCCAAACAGCGCTATATCCCCTTAAATTCAGCCATTCAAGTAATTAAACTTGTTGTCTACTTAGTCGCAACCATCTTGGCTTTGTCTTATATTTTAGATCGGTCACCAATATATTTACTCAGTGGTTTAGGTGCATTAACCGCTGTTTTATTGTTAGTTTTTCAAGACACGATTAAAGGACTTGTTGCCAGTATTCAAATATCTGCCAATCGTATGGTCGCTGCAGGGGATTGGGTTGAAATACCTCAATACGGCGCTGATGGTGATGTATTAGAGATTGGATTAAGTACGGTAAAAATTCAAAATTTTGATAAAACCGTTACTACAGTACCAACTTATGCCTTAATCAGTGGTTCATTTAAAAACTGGCGAGATATGTTTAGCTCTGGTGGTAGGCGCATTAAACGTACCATTACTATCGACATTACTAGTATTGAGTTTTATAACCCTGAGCAAATTGAGCGCTTAAGTAAAATCAGCTTAATTCATGATTATCTCAAAGCAAAGCAACAAGAAATTTCAGAAAACAATAAACTAACCAATGCCGTTAGCGATGAAGATGAGTTAAATACCCGCCAATTGACCAACATAGGTACTTTTCGTGCTTATATTGAAGCCTACTTACAACAACATGATAAAGTTCATCACCAATTAACCTGTATGGTGAGACAATTAGCGGCAACAGATACGGGCTTACCGTTAGAGCTCTACTTTTTTAGTAATGATCAAAATTGGGTGAATTATGAAGTAATACAAGCTGACATCTTTGACCATTTATTTGCCATGGCTCCTCATTTTGGTGTCAGAATATTCCAACACCCGACAGGATATGATTGGCATAAAAATAACTAGGGATAAAAACGTTGGCAAAGAGAGAGTTTAAATATCAAAATGAGTCAGGAAATAAGCATGGGAATTGGTATGTTAATCGTTTAGATTATTTTGAATTTCATCAATTTCCAAAATTCAATCAGTACCGCATTTACTGTGTGATGACTATTTTACTGTCACTCTCTTTATTTCAATTATTTAATGTGTTTTTTAGCTGTTTTCTATTTTATTTCATCTATATTGCAGTGCAAACACTATCAATCTTTCATTCACAAACCTGTCGGCATAAAGGCTACTTCCTATACCCTAAAAGGTTCATAAAAGGCTTAAAACTTTATGAAAAAGAAGTCGACATTCTCGATTTTGATAGTATAGCAACCATGGGAACTTCAGGAGAAAAATTTGATATCACCAATGCGATAGCCAGAAATAAAAACCAATAACCTAGTAAATTCATACTATTTTTAAGATTTTCTAACGCTGCCGGATAACCCCTTCCTGCATCGTTGAGGCAACTAGTTGACCTTGACGATTAAAAATTTGTCCACGGACCAAGCCACGTCCACTACTTGCAGAAGGACTTTCAGTTGAATAGAGTAACCAATCATCGAAGCGGAACGGTCGATGAAACCACATAGCATGATCGATTGTCGCAATTTGAAAGTTCTTTTGCCAATGACTCACTCCATGAGGCATTAGTGATGTTGGTAAAAAATGAAAGTCAGATGTATAAGCCAACATATAAGTATGAATACGAAGATCATCAGGCAAACTACCGTTTGCTTTTATCCACATATTACATTGTGCTGGCATCATTTCAGGATTTAACCAGTTGTATTGCTCAACAGGTCTGATTTCAATAGGTTTTTCGGCTAAATATATTCCACGCACACTCTCTGGTAAATGTGCTTGATTAGCTTTAATGAAATCACCATAGGATGGGATATTATCGGGACCTGCCACATTGGGCATTGACTCTTGATGATCAAAACCTTCTTCAGGTTTTTGAAATGAAGCCGTCATATAAAAGATAGCTTTACCATTTTGAATGGCTTGTATGCGTCGAGTACTAAAGCTTTTGCCATCTCTAATGTTTTCTACTTCATACACTACAGGTTTTTTAGCATCCCCAGGGCGTAAAAAATACGAATGAAGCGAATGAACATTACGACTTTTATCGATAGTTTCTTGCGCAGCAGATAAAGCTTGTCCCATGACTTGACCGCCAAACAATGCCGGTAGTCCAAGATCTTGACTTTGCCCTCGATAAATTCCCTGCTCAATAACTTCTAGTTTTAGTAATGCAGAAAGGTCATCTAGTACTTTGCTCATTTTATCACTCTCCAGTGCTTGGTCAGCTCAATATATTATATAAGGAAAATATCTGCTATTTTTTTTACCTTTAATTCCTTTTGACCGTTTTTGAAATAAGGTAATATGCTAATTTTGTTGAAATTATAATCAACATCATATAAATTACAAAACATGACGAAATATATAATCTTATTGGTATGTTAATGGAAGCATTTTCAACTAGAGAACTGTTATTAGAAAGACGTTCTGCACTGACCACTTCTGCAAATTTATGGGATCAGTTAACTTTGGCACAAAAATTTGCAGCCAGCAGCTTAACTCAGTTTGGTTATGATCTTGCTTTCATTAGAGAAGCTAATAGTCCTCAAAATTTAGCCGTTCTGCTTTGTGGTCAAAGTAGTGCAACTATAACTAATGATGGTGAAATAGATACCGCACCACAAATTGTTATTCGCCCTTAATATCAAATAAATATCTAGGTTACTTCTTATCTTGTGGCTGCTCTATATTTACCAGTAAAGCTTCAACTAGTGAAACAAAACCATTTAAACTATTACTAGACCACATACGCTTTATTTGTGCATCCCTTTTAGCAATATACTGATTAAATTCTTTAAAAGCATTGCTATCGATAAGTTGGTAACATTTTTGAGTTATTGGTTTTAGTCTTTCTTTACCTTTTAAACACTCAGTAAAAATAGTGGAATAGTTATTAATAAGTGGTGCAATTTGTTTAATGTTTTCCTCATCGGCTTGAGGTCGACTTTTCAGCTCCTGAAACCGATTTCTTGCAAACTCTTCATAGCGACTAGCGAGTAATGCCATCGAATCAATTAATACTTTATTCTCTTTTCTCGCTATATTCCCTTCACGTTTAGCTAAAATAACTTCACGTTGTAACTTCTCAGCTCGAAAGAAAAAGTAAATACTAATAGCGACAAATATCGCCATAATAGATAAAACAAAAATCATTACTACAACCCACTATTTTTTATTGCTGCTATATTCAATGCCAGAACCCGCAGGAGCAGCAGTTTCACTTAAACGTGATAAAAAGATATAAGGATCGATATCCTGCACGCTTGGCGTATCCAATGTGAAGTGAATATTAACTGAAAAATCGCCTAAATTGGCAAAAAATCTCATATTTAATGCCTCTTTTAGCTGTTCAAACTCTTTTTCAACATCTTGGCTTGATTGATGAGAGTATAAGAGTAAATATTCTCCTTCATTTATCAAGCCAGCGGAATCAAATTCACCAATATGTTTATTTATCAGTGTCGCAATTGTTTTACTTACCTCTGTGAGTATTTTTTTATTAAACCTAAAGGTAAGTTCTTTCCAATTATCAATTGATATGTAACCTATTGAGATAGGATAATCATACTTTCTTGCTTTTTTATAAGCGCATTGATAAATCTGTTTCGTGGCTATAGGGCTTTCTAAAAAATAAGAAGGTTTTTCTATTTCATCATAAGCAATATTAATTCGCTTTGATCTTTCTTTAAAAGCATAAAAAACAATTAAAACAATTAAAACAATTAAAACAATAGATAATACAAAAATAATATAAGCTTGTTTTTTAAATTTCTTTGAATAAACAGCCGACAGTTCACTTTTTTCAGCAAGTTTTATTACTAATTGCCGACTTTTGTCTTGTTCTGGTAAGCTGTTATTTCGCAATAAAATATTAGATAACTTATTTTCAGAAAACTGCTGTTTGACGACTATATATTGGTTAAGTAGCTTTAATGCTTCTGCAAATTCCCCTTGTGACTCATACATAGCGGATAGTAATAAATATAGCTCTACTTGCTCATTACTTAGATCCATATTCACCATAATTTCTTCTGCTTGATGCAAAAATTGATGAGCAGATTCAATTTGGTTATTAGCATAGCTAGACTTTGCTAAGGCAATAACTGTATTTAAATGGGGTTTATTAAGGTTTTTTTTCTTAAAGATCCTTTCCGATTTTAGTAACGCAAGATATGAAGCATGGAAGTCTTTTTGTAATAATAATATTTCGCCTAAACCAAGTTCAGCATAAGCGAGTTGCACTTCAGATTCTTTTGCTTGAGCATATTTCTTTGTTTCCCAATATGCATTATAGGCATCATCAAACATACCTAACCGGTGGTAAGAGCGAGCTAAATTATAATAAGTGCGACCTAAGTCAGGCTTTAATGACAAATCATAACGCAATTTTAGTATTTTTTGATTAATGGTCAGTGCTGTTTTAAAGTCCCCAAGATAATAATGTGCTGTTGATATGATTTCTAACAATTCAATATTTTCAGAGAACACCTGATTTTTTTCTATAATATTTTCTACTTGTTGAAGATCTTCAAAAGCTTGTTCATACTCTGCCAGTAATGCATATGCCATTGAACGGTAAGCTAATGTCAGTAACATATACTTTGTATTTACTGTGCTTCTTGCAATTAAAATAGCATCATTAGAGACTTCTAATACTTTATGATAGTGGCCTTTTGCATAGTAACCCGACGCTACTTTAAGTAATAAGTTAAGTTTTAACGACAGGTCACTAATCGATAGCATCAGCCCATCATTGGCAAATTGAAATGCGCGATCTACATCATTTTTATTACTCGCCACATTTGACAATAAAATAAAAACTTTAGCGATAGTATTTTTGGAATAGAGTTTTCGCCGTTTAATTACCTCACTGGAGACACTAATAACTTCCTCAGATTTCAAGGTACCTTTACTTAAGTTAAAAAGCTCTTCTATTTTTTGAGTGTTTTTTTCAACAGCTAATGAACGTGTAATATCTTCAGAGGCAAAGGTGCCCAGTATTTGTAGATTAAACAATACAAAAACAATCAATTTTATATAAATGTGACTTCGCCTAATCTTAATTATTAGTCCAAGCAAAATTGTACCGCATTTAATTATTATCTGTTAGTTTGAATAAAATAAATATTTTTAGTGTTTATTTTTATTTCTTGTTTTATACTTGTTGTGAGCTTCTAAAGCTCGTCAAGGGCAAATCTGGTGAAAACCAGAGACGCAAAGTTACCGGTCTAAAGGGAAACCTATGACAGCGGGACTGCCAAATTTAGATATAGTGGGGGCTTGTCTATTTTTTCAGTTTACTTTCATATCCACGGTAATCTTTGCGTGCCTTCCCTTCTCTTAGTATTACCCATATTCTAAACGCCATCCAATCTACTGATAATTAAATATTTTTATCCTTAATAGTAATTTTTATGACATTTACCAATTTAAAGCTAGATGTTTACTAGAATTTACTAGAAAATGGTTTTCTAATTGCTTTCAATTTTACTTTAGTTACAGGCTACGTATTGAAATATCATGACTCTATAAAAAAAGCCAATCAATTAATGGTTTTAGCTATTGAGCAATTAGTTAGTTGGAAACTAGCTCCAACCCCTATTAACTATACTGTTAGCTATGAATACATATGCCAAAAAAACTCAACTTTAATATCAAGTATTAAATTACATCTTAATGAAGGTAAAAAGTTAGATAACTTTTTTATTGAAGAACTTTATAAAACCCACATTTTAGGGCAAAGTAAATTTCGTGAAGGCATAGTCACAGAATTGGACAATGTCCTGAGTGGCATGCAAAAAAACTGTCAGCAATCATTCTCTTCTGCAACAAACTTTATCAATCAACTTGATAATAGTACAACAAACATTGAATCAAGTGACCAACAGGCTGCAATAACTGCAATAAAGCAATTACGTATTGCATCTGTTTCTTTTAAATCAACTCAAAAGACTTTGCTTAGGCAGCTAGAACAATCACAACAACACAGCAAAGACTTGCGTGATGAGCTTAAGGAAGTTAGAAAGGAGATTGATTTAGATCCCGTTACCGGCCTTTACAACCGTAAAGCTATTTCCAAATATGTTGAAGAATGGCACAGCCAAGATCCTAACAAAAACATTGCAGTTATTATCATAAATATAGACCAATTATCCGAGTTTAGTCAGCGGTTTGGCTCGTTATTGGGGGATGTCATCTTATCAAAAATAGCAAACAAAATTAGTAGTTATGTCAATAATAGCGGCATTCCAGTACGTACTGGCGGTGATGAATTTTTAATTTTATTACCCGAAGTTGAAAAAAACACGGCAACTGAAATCGCAGAAAAGATTAGCTTTGGTGTAGAAAAACTTCGTTTTGTTAGTGTGCAAACAGGTGTTAGATTACCAAAAATCTCTGTTTCATTAGGTGTAAGTGCAGGGCATTTAAAAGAGCCGATAGAAACCTGTATTAATCGAGCAAGAGAAGCTATTGAGATCTCCGATTAATGTTAATCAAATCTCCATTAATTTCATTTATCTAACTTTTCAACTAGCTGTTCAATAGTTTCTTCTGAAAATATTTCAATACCGTTCGAATAAAGTAACTGACTTGTGATTCCTTGCCCTAACTTTTTTTTATTAGTAAAAGAGCCATCATAAATTTCTTTGCTTCCACATGAAGGGCTATACTCTTTCAGCAATGCAAATTTAATCATGTATTTATGGCAAAGACTCAAAGCCGATTGTGCTCCTATGAGAAACTCAGCAGTAACATCAACCCCTTCACGACTAATCACCCTAGAGGTCTCTGGATCAATTTCCGCGGGACTTCTAGGAACAGATAATCCTCCGACAACCTCTGGGCAAATACTAATAAACCTATTTTGCTTTTGCCATAAAGTCATTAATTGGTGGGATAATGGCTTATTCTCACCATTGTAACGAACAAGCTCACCTAAAAAACATCCACTAACTAAAATTTTATCCATGACTACTTGCTCGGTAATTACTTATATATTTTGATAATAACGGGAATTTGCTTGTGCTACTACAGCGCAGTTTCTTCCTCTATTTTTTGCTGCATATAACGCCTTGTCGGCTTGAATAATTAGTTGTTGTGTCGATACGGCATGATTAGGATAAATGGCAACACCTATTGATAAAGTTATAGTACCTAAATTCTCTTCGTCATAACTTAAACAAAGCCCGTTTATACAAGCAATAAGTTTTTCAGCTAACACATACGCATCTCTTAAGTTTGTATCTGGGCATATTACTATGAACTCTTCACCTCCATATCGGCAGGCTATATCCTCTAAACGCAAGTTACTTTTGAACTCTTCTGCGATATTTTTTAGTACAAAATCGCCAACCTCATGACCAAACTTATCGTTGAATTTCTTAAAGTGATCTAAATCAATCATTAATACTGCAAGGTGGTTTTCATGACGTTCCGTTCTATGTAATGCCGGTTCAAATGCTTCCATCATAAACCGTCGGTTATATAAGTTAGTTAAAGGGTCACGAATAGCCTGACTTCTTAATTTGTCTTTCAATCGTAAATTTGAAAGTGCAAAACTAATTTGTTCAGCTAAATTGGTTACGATTAAACGTAACTCATCATCAATGGCAACCTGGCTAGTGACAAAGTGGATTATCCCTAATATACCTTGTTCATCGACTAAATTAACACACAGAGCTTGTTCACTTAAAGGACAGACCTTTGCAGAGCAAATGTGAAGTTGATTGGCTATAGAGTTTTCATTTCGATTTAAGCTCTGCTCTTGCCAGCATTTAGCTGATGAAATTGAAGAATCACTAGACCAATCTTTACCCCAATGTGTTAATTCGGTTATTTCCTGAACTTCATCTTTAACAAGAAATACGGCACCGCTCAGGACAGGTAATAACTTAGGGATGATAGTGTGTAAAACTTTAGCGGCATCATCAACACCATTGACACTATTTAGCATGGTGCTCATAGTTTGAATTAAAGTAATCTCTCTTGTTTTCTTGATTAATAACTGTTCTTGAATATCTTTCTCTTTTTTAATTTCATCATTCATTAGTTGAATCATCACCCAGCTAAGCAATGAAATAGAAAGAATTGTAAATAAGGCAATTGCAAATATGTACCAGCGCAGTTCTAGTACACTTTTAGAATAATCATTAATGGTGTTTGACAATATTTTTTCAAAATGATGTTCCACAACAAACATATTGATCAAAAAAGCACTAATGACTACAAGGATCGGTATAATAATTATTCTTAATTGTAGTTTCATAACTTTGCGGACTTTACATTTATTAGTTAACCTAAACTCAGCAGTCCGCCAAACATAGCGAAAGGGTTCAGACTATTTATTATAAGTAATTTAGTTAATAAACAAGCATAACTATGTTGAGTATAGTCAAAATTTGAAAAATGTAAAAATATGGCTTAATTTATTTAAAAATCAGACGAAAATTTAGATTATTTTATAAATACTCGGATCGCATAAAATTATTAGCATTCAAAAAAAAACATTTATACCTATGATATTCTGAAATTTGTTACCTTTTGCCAATATATTCCTATTACTTTGATTGAAAATAAATATACTTAGAAAAAAATCAGCGACAACTTAAAGATTTTATATATAATAAACGTAGAATTTTTAATCATCAATGAGATATAAGAACTATGAATAAACTTACTCTTGCTATCGCAGCAACCGTTATGATGACTTCTCCTGTTTTTGCTGGCGATGCAGCTGCAGGTAAAGCAAAAGCAGGTATGTGCGCGGCATGTCATGGTGCTGCAGGTATTTCTGCAATTCCTATGTACCCAAACCTTGCAGGCCAAAAAGAAGCTTATCTTGCTAAACAGCTAAAAGACTTTAAATCAGGTGCTCGTAAAGATCCTGTTATGGCTCCGATGGCAATGGCTTTAAATGATGAAGATGTGGCTAACATTGCTGCTTATTATGCTAGCTTAAAATAAAACATTCATAATAATGAACTTAAAAAGCGCTCTTTGAGCGCTTTTTTTATGCCAACAGTACCTATATACCAATTCACAAAGTAAAAAAACTTACGATAACAGTTACATTAAGCTCGCTAAATATATTCTTTTCTAATCCCCCCCTAACCTAGGTGTTGCTGAATAAGTTGTAAAAAAGGCTGCCCATAACGTAATAATTTAGTGTCGCCCACACCACTAATATTTAATAAACCTTGTGATGACCTAGGTTTTATACGAGCGAGTTCTGACAGTGTTGCATCATTAAAAACAATATAAGGTGCAATATCTTCTGCATCTGCAATTTCCTTACGTAAAACTCGAAGTTTAGCGAATAATGCTCGGTCATAACCAAGCTTCTGCTTAGTATTTTGCCAGTAACTTGCCTTTTGTAATCTAGGACTTGCCAACATAAGGGGTTCAGTTGCTTTTAATACACCTCGAGCAGCTTCGGTCAGTATCAACGCAGACTGTTGTTCTATATTCTGCTGTAAATAGCCTAAATGGATCAGCTGCCCAATGATAGAAAACCAATAACCCGCTGTTTTATCTTGCCCAATTGCAAAGGTTGAAACTTTTTGATGATTATTTTTCAGTATTTTAGGGCTTAATGTTCCTCTTAATACCTCTATAACGTAACCAATGTCACCTTGTTGTTTAATGCGAAAAACACAAGACAAGACTTTTTGTGCTGCTTGAGTACCATCAAATTGGCTAGGTGGGTCAAGGCAAATATCACAATTACCACAACCTTGATCCGTATATTCAGCAAAATAATTAAGCACCACCTGACGTCGGCAAGTTTGAGAATCAACAAAACCTGTCATCGCTTGAAAGCGCTGTAACTCAACATTGACTCGTTGTTCACTTTCTCCTTCCCCAATACGCTTTTTGATGCGAGTAATATCTTTTTCATCATGTAGGAATAATGCCTCTGCCGCTAAACCGTCTCGTCCAGCACGGCCAATTTCTTGATAATAAGATTCTAAAGTTTTTGGTGGCTCAAAATGAATAACAAACCGAATGTTAGGTTTGTTTATACCTAAACCAAAGGCAACTGTGGCAATAATTATTTGAATATTATCTTTAGTAAAGCCTTCTTGTACTGTATTTCTTATTTCAAGCTCCATACCCGCATGGTAAGCGGCACAATTAATGCCTTTGCTCGCTAGTAATTTACTGAGTTTTTCAACTTGCCAGCGGCTATTACAATAAATAATGCCACTGTCATCACTCCTCTTTTTCAAGTACCCCAAGACTTGTTGTTCACCATTATATTTACTCGCCAATGTTAAACGTATGTTAGGCCGATCAAAACTATCAAGATGAATGTAAGGATTGTTGAGCTGCAGTTGACTGAGGATATCTTTTCGAGTTGTAACATCTGCCGTAGCCGTAAGTGCCATTATTGGTACGTTTGGAAAATTTCGTTTGATACACTGGAGTTGGGTATAAGATGGCCTAAAGTCATGACCCCACTGAGAAATACAATGAGCTTCATCAATCGCAAATAAACTAATATTGAGGTTTGATAAACTCGTTAAAAAATAGTGATTGCTCAACCGCTCTGGTGCGACGTACAACAATTTTAAATTTCCACTATTTAACCGCTGAAAAACTTTATTTATTTCAGCGCCATCTAAACTTGAATTAATAAAAGCAGCGGAAATACCTTGATGCACCAAACTGTCTACTTGATCTTTCATTAAGGCGATTAACGGTGAAACAACAATTGTAATACCTGTTAACAAGGTTGCAGGTAATTGATAACACATTGATTTACCGCCACCAGTGGGCATTAAAACTAAAGAATCTCGTCCTTGAAACAAGTTTTGCATGATTTCTTCTTGGCCACTACGAAAAGTTTGATAGCCAAAGAAGTGCTTTAAGCCATCATGCAGTTGTTGGGTAGAAGGGGGGGGTAAAGAGATGTTCAACAAAAAAATCACTTAGCTATTATCAGAACACTAGTTTAACTCATAGCGATAAAACCAAGCAATTCATTAATGGCACTTCTATTACAATTAGTGCTAATCTAGAAAAACAAGTCATCAGACCAGATAGCATTAACAATGAAAAAAGATAAAATTTATCAACAAATCGCAGAGTTATGGACAGAAAATATGCCATTTAATCAATTGCTTGGTTTAAAGATCACTCAATTTAATAGTAAACAATCTGAAATTCGTTTTGCTTGGCAGGATAAGTTAATCGGTAACCCTATGCAAAAAATTCTTCATGGAGGTGTCACCGCTTCTGCCCTAGACCTTGCTGGGGGTGTTGTCGCAGCAGCAAACATTATTGAACAACTAGATGATATTTCTCCTGAAAATATACAACAAAACTTGAGTCGATTGGGAACAATTGATTTACGTACTGATTTTTTAAGGCCAGGGCGAGGAGAAGAGTTTTTTGCTACAGCACGCATAATTAGAAGTGGAAATAAAGTTGCGGTTGCTCGCATGGAATTACACAATGAACTTGGCGATCATATTGCTTTTGGCACAGGCACCTACATGGTTGGCTAAGCTGTAAACATAGCTACAAAATTCGAGGCTTGCAGGATGCCTAATCAACTTTTTTCTATGATATGATCCGTAAGCTAATTTTCATCACGTATATTACTATGGCCGACATTTCAAACTCTCAAAACCACTCAGGTGTTCTTAATGCGATTAGCGCCTACTTCTTGTGGGGTTTTGCACCGATATACTTCAAACTAATCGACACCATTAACCCTAGCGAAATTCTCATTCATCGCATTCTTTGGTCAACCATTCTTCTATTAATAATTATTATCGTTACCAGAAAATCAAAGATTTTAACCTTAATGTTAAAACAACCCAAAGTATTACTAAAACTTACTATTAGCGCCTCATTTTTAGCCATCAATTGGTTTTTATTTATCTGGTCTATTAATAATGATCACCTACTTGACGCTAGCTTAGGTTACTTTATCAATCCTCTTTTCAGTGTTGCTTTAGGGATGGTTTTTCTTGGAGAACGATTAAGAAAGTGGCAAAAGTTTGCGGTTGTGTTAGCAATAATTGGTGTCTTAATTCAATTAATGATCGTAGGTTCACTACCTCTAATCTCTTTGGCATTAGCAGGTACATTTGGACTATACGGACTACTACGTAAAAAAATGCACCTAGACTCATTTGTTGGCTTGTTTGTTGAGTCACTAATGATGTTACCAATTGCTTTAACTTTTTGGATATTTTTTGTTTCAAGCAATACCAGCAACATGTTTAATAATGGCTTAGGGCTTAATGTGACGTTAATGATGGCTGGCGTGGTAACAACAGCACCATTATTATGTTTTACCGCTGCAGCTAAGCGGTTGACATTATCAAGCCTAGGTTTTTTTCAATATATTGGTCCTAGTATTATGTTTATTCTAGCGACGTTATATTACCAAGAGACTTTACAGCTAAGTAAAATGGTTACTTTTGCATTTATTTGGTTAGCCCTAATTATCTACAGTGTTGATTCTTTAAAGGCGAGAAAAAGCGATTAAATACTTGCAGGTAACGTTAATACGATAGTTGTACCGTTGCCTTCTACACTGTCAATATTAATCTCTCCAGCCAAATTTTTATTAACAATATTATAAACTATATTCATCCCTAAGCCTGTACCACCTTTATTTCTCTTGGTGGTAAAAAAAGGTTCATAGATATTTCTCAAAATTTCTTTATCCATACCCACGCCATCATCCTGATAAATTAATGTCGCACAGTCATTAGCACTTCTTTCGATTTCAATGGTGATATTTCCACAATCGCGACCTTCAAAACCATGTCTAATCGAGTTAGTCACAAAATTAGTTAGTACTTGAGCAATGGCACCAGGAATGGTTGTTATGGTTAATGCTTCTACTCCTTTATAGATGTATTGAACTCGATGGCGTTTCAATTCAGCAAATAAGGTGCCCATAACATCTTCAACGTAATCGACTAAGTCCAGCTCTCGAGGCTCGCCAACTACTTGGTCTGCAGCAACTTGTTTGAAATTAGTTAATAGAACAATAACCCGTTCTAACGCTTTGGTATTCATTATTGATGATTTTTCAATATCATCAAGATACTTTTTCATTACCGTTTTAGTTAACGATCCATCATTAAATTTTTCTTTAATATCTTCAGTTCTATCTACAGCCATGCTGGTTGAAGTTACCGCAATCCCTAATGGTGTATTGATTTCATGCGCAATGCCTGCTGTTAATGTGCCCAAAGAAGCCATTTTTTCTGATTGAATAAGCTGATCTTGAGTATCTTTTAGATTATTAAGTGTATTACCAAGTTTAGACGTAGTTTTTTTATTTTTAATAAACAATGTTACCAGCAAAATTGAAACAATTGTCGTTAGACTAATTAAAATGGAAGTCACGAATATATAGGTTTTTTGCTCGCTAATCGTTTCATTTCGATTAACCAGTTCTTCTTCTTTTTTATCTAACTGTGACAACTGCTCATCAACTCTAATTTGTTGTTGGATGAGTATTTGCTCATTTTTAATAATGGACTTAGCCATTTCTCTGTTTTTATTTTCTTTATCTGTAACAGCTAAATGCTGCAACTCTAAACGATCTTCTGCTTCACTGAGTTCTTCTATAATTGAAGAAAGTTCATTTTCTTTTGACGTTAATTCATACTCTTTATCGATCAAGGCTAAACGTTGGGAATCAACATCAACTTTTAATTTATTGAATTTAAATTCTTGCTCTTTTAGCGATTTATTACGGATAAATAAATCGTTATTGAGCTGGGTAAGCCGCTGTGCTGAATCTGAAATTTGACCTTCTTGAATCGCTAATTTCTCATTTAAAGCAATTTCACGTTGTCTTGTTTGTTGCATCGCTACTTCGGTTTCTCTGTATAAAGTGGCAACCTCTAATTCTGTTCCACCAAAAAGCAGTAACTCATCAGACATTAATAATTTTTCGTAAATAATATTGGATTTATTAACTTCAAATTTAATAGCTGAGGCTTGATTATTGTAGAATAAATTTATCATTACATTGTTCTTATCTTTACTGCCATCACTCACAAGTAAAGTGTGGGTGAGCCTTATTTCAGCAGCAATTTCAGCAAGTTTATAGTTATGTTCGGCAGATACGTAGAGTAAATCCGCTGATTTTGCTTGCGCTGTGGTTCTAACACTCACCACTTTAATTAACTTGCCTTTTACTATTCTCTTATCCAGTGTTCTTTTTAATGCCTTAAAAAATATTTTATTGTCGTAAACAGCTAAGGTGAATTGTTGTTTGTTGATTTCATCAGGCCAATCAATATGCTTAATAAAATTAAAAATTAAGGCCGCTTTAACTTGCTCACTATTAAGTTCTTCTGCGCTTATATAAGCGCAAAAATTCATTAAAATGCAAAAGTATAAGAGACATCGCCCCCTTATAGTCACCAACTTACAACCCCCTACTCAGATAAATACACTGTAGTACAATATCTTATCTAATATACCTTATTTAAAAAAATAGTATTTATCAAACCGGATGTTAAATTTAGATCTTAATCACACAACGATCTGGTTGACCATCATAATACTCTCGGTTACTCTCTGTAAATAAAGATAATTTGATCACGGTCGTATTTTGTTCAATTTTAGGTTACTCATCTTAATCAGCATTTTTACTCTATCTTCTGCTGCTGCAAATCAAACAAAGCAAAACTATTTAGACTTGTCATTAGAAGAGTTAATGAAAGTTAAAGTAACTGTAGCATCTTTATCTGAAGAGACACTATTAGAAACACCTGTTCCTGTTACCCTGATTACCGAACAAATAATCAAACAAAGTGGGGCTTTGACTTTAAAAGAATTATTAATCACTTATGTTCCAGGTTTTACTGATATAGAAGATCAAAATGAAATTAATGTTGCTGCTAGGGGCATTTATACTTCAGCCCAGCAAAAAATATTAATTTTAATTAACGGCCACCGACTCAACTCTAGAAGTTACTCAATGGCAGCTCCAGATTTTGGTATCTCTCTTGATAAGGTAAAACAAATAGAAGTTCTCAGAGGGCCCGCTTCTTCTCTTTATGGCAATGTTTCACTTACTGCTACCATTAATATCATTCTTAAAGAAGCTAAAGATAATCAACAGTTGAGTATCAAAGCACTCATTGGCAATTATGGTCAACAAGGTTTATCTTTAAATTTTGGTCATCAATTTCAGAGTTTTGACTTATTTGCTTGGGCTTCATTATATAAAAGTGATGGAGAAAAGATTTACTTAACTCAAAATGAGGTATATACCGCAGAACCCGCAGTCTACAATCAAGCTATTCTTAATGCTCACCAAGACAAATCACCATATGACTTTGGCTTAAACATTAGTAATTCCGACTTCCATTTTCTCTTTAATTCACATGCAAGCCACTACACCGAACCTTTTTCAGGCGGAGGGTTGACTGGCGAACCATACGATTATCAAGAATATGACAAATTTTCTGGATATGGTGCAGGGCTAGGCTACGTCATGAACCATTTAGAGTACGGACGAAAATTTCACTTTGATAAATGGTTAAATGAAACTCGAATTTACTGGGATGATAGTCAATTCATAGTTCCTCTTATTATTGATCCCAGCCAAAAACTTTATGGTGCTCCACAGTGGCAGGATCAATCACTAGGGTTCATATCAACTTTTGAAACAACGTTATCATTCGGAACATTACTCACAGGTATTCAAATAGAAGGTTATAAAGTTTATGACTCTAAGTTTCCGTTAGCCCTTGGACAGCCAGCCATTCATTCTGAAGTTGAAGATATGCTACCTAGCGGTAAAGAAAGTAACAGTTCGGTGTTCATACAATATAAACAACAACTGAATACTAGCTGGCATACGAATCTAGGGCTTAGATATGATTATAAAAATAGAAAAGCTACTGATAATATTCAAGAAGTCAGCCCTCGTTTAGCGCTTATCTATACTCAAGGCGAAACAAATATAAAAATATCTTACTCACAGTCTTTTGTTGATGCAACCTACTGGAATCGTTTCTCTAACCTTGCATCTTTTAAAGGGGCAAAAACTTTAAAACCTGAAAAACTACGTTCTCTACAGGTTTCGCCCTCATTTTCAATGCCTGAGATGAAATTACAATTAACGACCAATTTATTTTATGATCAAGCAATTGATGTTATTTATCGCGACAATAGTGCCACAACTAATAATTACAGTAATGCGGGTGAACTCAATAGTTGGGGGGTTGAACAAGAAATAACATATCTAGATGATGACCTGCAGATTCGGTTAAATGCCGCCTATCGACAAGCATTGAACAGTGAATTAATTATGGAAGATCACGGTGATATTGCCAATATACCAACATTTACTACTAACTTAATTATAGACCAAAAGATAACGGTAAACTCTTCGGCAAACTTAACATTTCGATATGTAGGTAAACAATACTCACCTATTCTTATTCAGCAAAATGGCGTTAAAGTACCTGATCCATTCCCAAATACGGGCGTAAATTTTGATGACCAATATAATTATGTTGATGATGTCTTTCTTGTTAATAGCAACATCAATTACCAGTTAAAAGAAAGTATTAGTTTAAACTTTAAAATCAACAACTTATTTAACCAGCAGTACCAACAAGGCGGTTCGACATTACACCCTTATCAAAAACCAGGTCGTTGGTATTATATCGCTGCAGAAGTTAGCTTCTAGGGCTGTTATGTTTTAATATTCACCCTAGCTATTCATGCCCACCGTGAATTGTCAGTTGATTTCGACCATTTTCTTTTGAAGCATACAGCGCATTATCCGCTTCATTCACTTGTTTTGCTAATGGTAACTGACTATTAAATATCGCCCCTAAACTCACCGTAATGCTGAGGTGATCCTCTTCATATTGTAATTGAGCCACGGAAATTTCCCGGCGTAAATCATCCAGCTTTGCGTATAATTGGTCTTCATCAACTCCAGTAATCACTGCAGCAAATTCTTCTCCGCCTAAGCGAGCAATAATTCCGCCAGTTAAATATTTTCGCATGTATAAGGCAATGACTTTTAATACATGATCACCCGCTTCGTGCCCATAGTTATCATTTACTTTTTTAAAAAAATCAATATCTAACATAGCAACCGCATAGGGAATGTTTTTTTCAATACATTTAGCAGTTAAACGTTCTGCATCTCTAAAAAATGCTCGTCGATTTGGTAATTCTGTTAAGTAATCAGTATTAGCAACTTTTTGAATCTGTGCAAAATTATTCAAGCTTTCAATGTTTTGAGTTATGCGACAATAAAATTCTTCAGGACAAAATGGTTTACGTAAAAAATCATCTGCGCCGTTTTTAATAAAGCGCGCTGAGTGGATTCCGCTACTAGCTCCAGAAATACCAATAACAGCTAATTTATCCCGACTGATTTTTTTTCTTATTTCATTCGTTAATTCAATGCCATCCATATTTGGCATTTCAAGATCAGTAATCACCATTTTAATATTGGTATTTTGCTGGAGAACTTCTAATGCCTGTACCCCATCATTAGCAACAAATACTGTAAAATTTCGACGCTTTAGCAGCTCTACAACATGATTACGTGCAGCGGCAGAGTCATCAACGACTAAAATACAATTTTTGTTATTGGTTTTTTGCCAATGTAAAACTCGTTTTAAATAAAGAAAAGCTTGACTGTTTTCTTTAGGAATATAATCAATAACAGGTTTGGATAATATTTTTTGTCGAGTTTCTTCATCCATTTTACCTGTCATGACTACACCAGGTATGCCATGGGATAAAACACAATCAATTGCTTCACCTTCAGTTGCATCAGGCAGAGCATAATCTATTGTTGCCGCAAAAAAACTATTATCACCTTGTAATAAGCGTTCAACTTCCGCTAACGTTGTCGCAATAGTAACTTCAAAGTCTAAAGAGTTAGCAATTTGTTTAATAACGGTAGCAATAGGTTTACTGTCCTCTACTACTAATAATCGATTTGAAATTGACGACATATAATTTCCTTCATTGATAACCCATAAACATACTTACATAAGCATAGTTAAATAAATTGGCTTTAATTAAATTGCTTCTAATCTAGCATAGGCGACAACCAACCATTTACTACCTAAATCTTCAAAATTAACTTGAATACGTGATTGTGCACCACTACCTTCATAATTAAGCACCACACCTTCGCCAAACTTTGCATGATTAACTCGCTGTCCTAAACTAAAACCAGTATTTTCAAACGTTTCGGTGGTAAAGTTTGATGAAAAACGTCCGCTAGCGGCAGGACGTGATACTTGGCTTTGTAAGCGTATTTCTTCAATACACTCGTTAGGCAGTTCCCTTAAAAAACGGCTCACTTTATGAGTTTTCTCTTGTCCGTATAGCCGGCGGCTTTCTGCATGACACAAGTATAGCTTATGCATGGCCCTTGTCATGCCGACATAACATAAACGTCGTTCTTCTTCTAACCGACCGATATCTTCTTGTGATTGTTGTGAAGGAAACATCCCCTCTTCAAGTCCGGCAATAAAGACTAAAGGAAACTCTAATCCCTTAGCTGAATGCATAGTCATCAGCTGAACTGCTGGCTCATAATCGTCAGCTTGTGATTCTCCTGACTCTAAAGCAGCGTGTGTTAAAAAAGCCGTTAATTGGGTTTGTTCATCTTCAAGCTCTGGATCCATTTCAAAGGTCTGGCAGGCCGTTACTAGCTCATTTAAATTTTCAATTCGCTGTTCAGCACGTTCACCTTTTTCAGCTTGGTACATGGCTTTAATGCCACTATTTTTGATAACTAAATTAACCTGCTGATCTAGATCTAAATCTCTTGAGTCGTCTTCAAGTTGCTCAATTAATGCAATGAAGTTACTAATAGTTTTGGCGCTACGGCCTTTAAGTAAATCACCTTGCAACATATGCTGGCAAGCTTGCCATAAGGTTACTTTTAAACTTCGCGCAGCATCTCTGATTATCGCCACACTTTGATCGCCAATTCCGCGTGTTGGTTTATTAATAATACGCTCAAATGCAGCATCATCATCACGATTATTGATCAATCGCATGTAAGCTAATGCATCTTTAACTTCTTGCCTCTCGAAGAAACGCTGACCCCCATAGATACGATAAGGTATTTGCGCTTGAAGCAGGGCTTCTTCTAATAAGCGAGACTGTGCGTTACTGCGGTATAAAATAGCAACTTGATCTAAGCTACCTTTATTTTCATCTTTTCCCCAGTCAGAGCCTTTCCAGTCACTAATTCGACCAGCAATAAATCGAGCTTCATCAATTTCATTAAAAGCAGTGTAGATAGAGATTTTTTCGCCGGGCTCATCTTCTGTCCATAACTCTTTACCAAGGCGATTATTATTTTTTGAAATCAATTGGTTCGCAGCATTTAGTATATTAGCCGTCGAGCGATAGTTTTGCTCCAAACGGATGGTTTGAGCATTATCAAAATCATCAAGAAAACGTTGAATATTTTCTATTTTAGCGCCACGCCAGCCATAAATAGATTGGTCATCATCACCAACAATCATTACATGACTTTTTTCTTTACCGAGCATATTCAGCCAAGCATATTGAATCGCGTTGGTATCTTGAAATTCATCAACTAATATTTGCCCAAAGCGTTGTTGATAATGCTCAAGTAATACGGGGTTGTGTAACCACAGCTCATGAGCACGCAATAATAGTTCGGCAAAATCTACTAACCCTGAACGATCACACGCTTCTTGATAACCTTGATAAATTTTAACAAAGGTTTGTTCTGTCGGATCATCATAAACTTCAATATGCTGTGGACGAATACCTTCATCTTTTTTGCCATTGATATACCACTGCATTTGTTTAGGAGGCCAGCGTTTTTCATCTAAATTTAACGAACGAATAATTCGTTTAACTAACCGCAGCTGATCATCTGAGTCGAGCACTTGAAAGCTTTGTGGTAGCTTGGCTTCTTGAAAATGCATACGTAATAAGCGGTGTGCTAAGCCATGAAAAGTACCAATCCACATACCATGAGTATTACCGTCAACTACCTGTTCAACACGTGCTCGCATTTCTGCAGCGGCTTTATTGGTGAAAGTTACCGCTAAAATACTATGGGGTGAGGCCTGTTCAACTTTTATTAACCAAGCAATACGTTGAACTAATACCCGAGTTTTACCACTTCCGGCACCAGCTAATACCAACATATTCTGTTTAGGGGCAGCGACAATTTCACGCTGTTTATCATTTAAAGCATCAAGTAGTTCAGAAACATCCATAGGGAAAATCACATTTATTAAGTTAGAAAAAACGAATTAATTATAGAATCAATTTTAATTTTTGTTGGCTAGTAAGTCTGCAAGTTCAGTTATATCAGAGAGTACCATGTGTGGCAGTACCGTTAATGGTTTACCAATGTTATACAAAGGTAACCATGCCGTTTGGCAACCCGCAGCTATCGCCCCTTGAATATCAGCACGACCACAATCACCGACATGTAATAATTGCTGCGGTTTTATAGCGAGTTTTGAGCAAGCCATCTGAAACATTTCTGCGTTTGGTTTTTGTTTTATACCATCAACTGCGTGAAAAACATGTTTAAAATAATGGTTTATTCCAATCGCTTTGGTATCAACATTACCGTTACTGATCGCGACTAAAGGGTAGTAATGGGCCAGTTTTTCTAATAACCGATGACTTGCTTGTGGCACGGTGAATTGGCTGCGAACAATAGAAAAATAGTCCATGGCTTGTTGGGCTTTATCTTTCGCTTGTTTTTTGGAAAAACCTAACGAGCATGCCCCTAAAAAATAACTTTCAAGGCGTAGTGCAACCACATCATGAGTTAATGATGCTTGTTCCGTGATTGCTTGGGTTCTAAACGGCCACCAAAACTTTTGATCTAGTATCAAGCCCTTATAACCATTAGTTAAACGCTCATTAAAGTGTTTTGTAAAATACGCCACCATTTTAGCTTCAGCGTTTATCATCACTGAAGCATTTGCGTATAAGGTGTCATCGAGATCAAAACTAATAGCTTTAATAGGTGCTAATGGGCGATAGAACTTCATAAATTCACTGACTTTTTAAAGCGCTAAATGCTTTTGTAATAGTTTAGCGACAAGTTTTTTAAACTGGCTTAACAACAACGTATCCATTCTCGGGTCAAAGTGTTCTGCATCTTCACTGTTAATGGCAATAAAACCTAAATCCTCTCCAGTTTTATCACCCGAAAGCTTAACTAAAACCACAGAACCCAACGTTGGCTCTGAAAATATCAACTGTTGCTCACTTTGCTGAAGGCGACCAAAATAGTAATCTTCATTTGTCAGTCTATTTTGCATTACACCGGCACAGTCATTTTCAACAAGACTGGCATGGCAAACTTTAACATCTGATGTTAACCATAATTTCAAACCAGCAAGGGATAACAGTTCTGTGGTAGTTTGATGCAAACAATCCAGTAACTCATTGGCTGACTGACAATCGAGTAATCTTAAATATAAATCACTATAGAGCATAAAAAGCTGCTCATTATGATTGGCTACCGACATTAATTGGGTAATTTCTTCTTCAAGCGCGTGAGCTTTTTGACGTAATTGCTGTTGTTGACGCTCAACTAAAGACACTGCCCCCCGATGGCTATCAGCAAGTTGTAAACTGTTCAATAAAACTGGATTTCGAGTGAAAAAATCAGGATTATCTAATAAGTAAGAACTAATTAACTCGTCCGTTAATGGTAACTCATCTAATTGGAAAGCTATTGGTGTTTGAATTTTTTTTTCGTCGACATTCATTGCGATATATTGCTCATTTTTATTTGTTTTTTTATCGGTCATAATTATTTTTACAACGATTAAATTTGAATTTGGCCATCAAATACATGTGTAGCTGGTCCTGACATTTTTACTGGATTGCCGGGGCCTTTCCAATAAATTCTTAATTGACCTCCGGGCAGTTCAACGGTAACTTGCTTGGCTAATTTCTTTTGCATCTGACCTATAACGACTGCCGCACAAGCGCCACTACCACAAGCTAACGTTTCTGCTGCACCACGTTCATAAACTCGCAGTTTAATTAACTCAGGTGACACAACTTCCATAAAACCAACATTAGTTTGTTTAGGAAAGCGTTCATGATGTGATAATTCTTGGCCAAGAGAGTCAACTGGAGCTTGTGCAACAGAGTCAACGGTGATCACACAATGTGGATTGCCCATCGAAACCACACCACAAAGAACCGTTTCTGTTTCACTACGAAGAATATAGGTGCCTTCCATTTTTTGTGCTGTAAAAGGCACTTGTTTTGGTTCAAATCGTGGCACTGGCATATTCACTGATATATTACCGTCGCGTTCAATAAACAAGGTCATCTTACCCGATTGAGTTGATACTTTAATTTTTGTTTTATTGATCAAGCCTTTCATGCGTACAAAGCGTGCAAAACAACGAGCACCATTACCACATTGCGCCACTTCACTACCATCAGCATTAAAAATGCGATAATGAAAATCTAAATCGGGATCGTAAGGAGGTTCAACAATTAACAGTTGGTCAAATCCAATACCAAAATTGCGATCTGCCAATTTTTTAATTTGTTCCGTAGACAAATAAATACTTTGAGTAACATTATCGATGACCATAAAGTCATTACCCAAGCCATGCATTTTAGAAAAATTTACTAACATTTATTTATCTTCTTATTATAAAGCGAGTTCAAAGCTCTCAAGGTAATAAAGACTCACCCAACCAAAGTTGTTCAATCGACTCTCTTTGTCTTATTACATGCATTTTGTTGTTATCAACCATCACTTCTACTGCACGTGGACGACTATTATAATTTGAACTCATAGTAAAACCATAAGCACCAGCAGAACGTACAGCTAATAAGTCACCGGCTTTAATGGCTAAAGATCGCTCTTTTCCTAAAAAGTCACCTGTTTCGCAAACAGGCCCTACAACATCATAACTTTTAGCCGCAATATCATCTCGATGTTCAACGGGAATTATCGCTTGCCATGCTTGATAAAGTGCAGGACGAATAAGATCATTCATTGCGGCATCAACAATGGCAAAATTTCGGTCTTCATTTTCTTTCAAAAACTCAACCTGTGTAACTAATATGCCAGCATTTGCCATAATGGCACGACCGGGCTCATAAATAAGCTTTAAATCGTAACCAGATAATTTTTCAGCCAGCGCCTTAGCATATTCTTCAGGGTGAGGTGGTGTTTCATCTTGATAACAAACACCTAAACCGCCACCAACATCTAAGTGAGATAAATTAATACCTTGCTGTGCTAGGTTATCAACTAATAACAATACTCTATCAAGTGCATCTAAAAATGGCGTTAACTCTGTAAGTTGTGAGCCAATATGACAATCAACGCCCTTAACATCAAGATTCGATAAGCTTGCCGCATACTGATATACCGATAAAGCATCATCAATGGCAATACCAAATTTATTTTCTTTTAACCCTGTAGAAATATATGGATGAGTTCCTGCATCAACATCAGGGTTAACCCGTAATGAGATTGGAGCCGTTTTATCCATGGCTTTGGCCACTTGGTTAATACGATCTAACTCTGGTACTGATTCAACATTAAAACAGTAAATACCTTGCTCTAAAGCAAATGCGATTTCTGAAGATTTTTTACCAACACCAGAAAATACAACTTTAGCTGCATCACCGCCAGCTGCTAAGACTCTTGACAACTCACCTTGAGAAACAATATCAAAACCTGATCCTAAGCGTGCCATTACATTAAGTACCGCTAAATTACTATTAGCTTTTACTGCATAACAAATAAGATGATCTTGTTGACCAGCTGCATCATTAAACGCATGCCAATGGCGCTCAATAGTTGCCCGAGAATAAATATATAAAGGTGTACCGTGTTTTTCAGCAATTTCTGAAACAGCACACGCTTCAGCGAACAATGAAGCATTTTTGTGATTAAAATAATCCATTAATTAGTCTCTTTGTTAACGGGTGTTTGCGGTTCAGACTTTTCACTTTCACCAGTACTTTCTTTGGAGTCTATTTTATCTGTTTGCTTTTCAACGTTTTCAGGGACAAAACCTTCACCTTTTATTGAATCAGGTGTTTGATATAAATCACGCTTTAAACCACATCCAGCTAATGCTAAAAGTGAAAGAAACCCGCAAGAAATTAAAGTTTTATTATATTGTAAGTTCATTTATTGAGTTTTATGCCATGAAAGTCGTTTAAATCAATGTTTTTTCTTAGCCAAAGTCACGCTGAAAGTGATTTTTTCTAAGCTGATTGGTATTATACTCACATGCTTATCATCAATTACAGCCATTAATAGCTCTACGGCTAAATAAAAGCTCAAATATCGCATAATAAAAGGAAGCGTAATGAACGACAGTCAATATAATTTTCTCTCAGAGGAACTCATCTTAGCCGTTGAAGAAGCGATTGAAGATTGCGGCACTGACATCGATTTTGAAGGCGCAAGTGGCATACTTACACTTACTTTTTTGAATAAAACAAAAATCATCATCAACAAACAAGCACCTTTACATGAAGTATGGGTAGCGACAAAATTTAATGGTCATCATTTTTCTTTTGACAACGAGCAATGGAATGATAAACGTGGTGGTGGGGAATTTTGGCAGTTTTTATCTGATGCTGTATCAAAGCAAGCAGAAACAAACATCAGCTTATCGGCAGAATAATTAACTTTTAGGATTTATCAATGACTAATAAAATCGTACGTATTGCAACACGTAAAAGTGCTTTAGCAATGTGGCAAGCAGAATACGTTAAAGCACAACTTGAGCATTTTCATGACGATGTTACTGTTGAGCTTTTACCGATGACAACCAAAGGCGACATTATACTAGATACGCCACTAGCTAAAGTCGGTGGTAAAGGGTTATTTGTAAAAGAACTTGAAGTGGCAATGTTAGAAAACCGTGCCGATATTGCCGTTCATTCAATGAAAGATGTACCGGTAGATTTTCCTGAAGGTTTAGGCCTTGAAGTTATCTGCCCTCGTGAAGATCCTCGTGATGCTTTTATTTCTAATAACTATGATAGGTTTGAAGACTTACCTCAAGGCGCTATCGTCGGAACCTCAAGCTTACGACGTCAATGTCAGATTAAAGCCATTCGGCCAGATCTTGATATTCGTGACTTACGAGGTAATGTAAATACCCGATTAAGAAAATTAGATGAGGGTAACTACGATGCAATAATTTTAGCTGCCGCTGGCATGATCCGTTTAAAAATGCCTGAGCGTATTCGCCAGTTTATTGAACCTGAAGTAATGTTACCTGCCAATGGGCAAGGGGCTGTAGGTATTGAATGCCGTAGTAATGATGAAACCATCAAAGCATTGTTAGCACCACTTGAAGATAAAACTACTCGCATTCGTGTATTAGCGGAGCGCGCGATGAACAAAGCACTCGAAGGTGGTTGCCAAGTACCAATTGGCGCTTATGCCATTATCAACGAGGAAGAAATCTACCTAAGAGGTTTAGTAGGCGCCGTAGATGGCAGCGAAATTATTCAAAGCGAAGTTCGCGGTAAGTTAGATCAAGGCGAAAACTTAGGATATAACTTAGCGCAAACGCTCTTATCTCAAGGCGCTGATGTTATTTTAAAACAGGTTTACGCTGATCAAAAATAAAGTAACACGTCATGTACTGATAACACGGCCTGAAGAAAAAGGTCGTCAATTAGCCCAGCAGCTAAAAACGATTGGCATAACGACAACTTGCCAATCGTTTTTTGATTATCAACCTTTAAATGATCAAAAAAACATACAACGTACTCTTAAAACAAATCCACCAGAGATAATTATATTTGTCAGTGTTGCTGCGGTAAACTTTGCCAATCAAGTTTGCCCCATTAGTACATGGTTTAGCATGACAGATAGAATCGAAGTTTTTGCTGTTGGTCAAGCAACTAAAAAAGCGTTAGAGTTGTGCTCCATCAATCAGGTTCTTTCTCCCAAACAACAAAATAGTGAAGGTTTATTAGAGCTTGTAGAGCTTAGTGCTGTAAACAATAAAAATATTATTATTGTTCGAGGTGATGGCGGTAGAGAACACTTAAAAGAGATCCTTGAACAACGAGGTGCGCAAGTCATTTATGTTGAAAGTTATCAACGTTTATGGCGAAAATTAGGCACCTCTGTAGTTAAGCAGTGGCAAGACTCAAAAATAAACACTATCGTAATTACCAGTAACGCTTTATTACAAAGAATTGTAGACATAATAAGTGCTTTTACTGATACTTTAACAAGCGAAGAAAAATTAACTTTTAATCTTTGGTATAACGCTTGTTTCTGGATAGTTGCCAGTGAGCGCATTGCCAACAATGCAAAAACTCTAGGTTTATATAACATTGTTAATGCGAACGGCGCTAACGATAAGGCTATTATTAGCGCTTTAAATTAGATTTAAGATAATTAAAATTAGTTAAATCAAAAAATCATTACCTCAATTACGGAATTCGATCATGACAGAAAAAAAACAGCCACTAGATAATGATCAACAAAACACTTCTGAGAAAAAGTCGGCCCCTGCGACCTCTTCTGCTCATAAAATAGAAAAGCCTACTAATGACAAACAAAGTTCAAAAGTGACTCCACCATTGACCAATAAAAAAGTGGCAAAAACAACCAACAAGTCTATGCAAACATACAAAATGTCTAAAATTGGTATTGCTGCTTTTATCGTGGCATTTCTTAGTATAATTGGTACTGCAGGCAGTTATTATTGGCTCAATCAACAACGACTTACTTTAACCAAAGAATTAAAAGCAGCTAATGAAAAAAATAACATTGCCTATCAACAAAAAATTACACAACGGCTAATTGACCAACAAAATAAGCTTTCACAACAGCAACAAAAACAACTAGCACCATTACAACAAATGGTGATAAAAACACAATCAGACAGCCAACAAAAAATAACTCAACTTGAGCTAGCCGTTAATCGTCTTGAGCAAAATAAACCTAGTGATTGGTTAATTCATGAAGCAGAATATTTGATACGAATAGCGGCGAGAACCATGTGGTTAGAACGAGATACCACCGCAGCAATTAACTTATTAAAAGATGCTGATGCTCGTTTAGCTGAACTCAACAGTCCTGAATTTCTTCCTGTCAGAAAATTAATCCATCAAGATATTGAACAATTACAATTAATGCCGGTGCTTAACACCGAAAACGTTGTTCTATCTTTAATGGGGCTCAATAGTCAGGTGCCAAAACTCCCTTTAGTTATGGAGCAAGTTGCGACAGAAGACAAAACAGCGGCACTGGAGCTATCAGATAATATTAACGACTGGCAAGATAACTTAGCTAAAACTTGGCGAAACTTCCTTGATACTTTTGTAGTTATTCATGTTAGGGATGGTAGTGCTAAACCTTTATTATCACCACAATATCAACAGAATTTAAAAGAAAACCTTAGCTTAAAACTGCAACATGCACAGTGGGCGGCAAGAGAGGAGAAGCCGGCGGTATTTCTACAAACCTTATTAGAAATTCAAACTTGGTTAACCGATTATTTTGATATGAAAGATACCAGTAATCAATTATTTTTCTCAAGCATTGAACAACTTAAAACTGAATTAATAAGTTACGACTACCCTAGTTCATTATCTTCACTTTCAGCCATACGTAATCTTCTAACAGATAAACCAATAGTGACAAAAATACAAAAAAAACTACCTGAAGAAGTTCCTGACAAGCAAGCTCCAGTTAAAAAAGAGCAAGAACAAATAGAGCCACCAACTCAAGAATCAGCCCCTAAAAAACAAAGTATTGAAGAGCAAATCCAACAACAAACAACCATTCAAGAACAATTAGATAAAGAATCTAAACAAGATGAGGGTGAAATATGATCCGTTTCATCATTATAACTTTATTGATTTTGATAGTCGTGGCTTTTACCCCTATGCTGATAAACGAGCCAGGTTACATTGCTATCGCAATGGGTGGTAAGATTATTGAATTGACGGTATACACTGCTATCTTTTGGTTTATTGTAGTATTAATAGCGACTTTATTGATTATTCGCTTGTTGCGAGGCGGATATAGATTAAGTTTTGGAGGCTGGCGGAAAATCGCTTTTGCTAGTCACCGCAGGGCAATAAAGGATTTTAACAAGGGCATCGCGGCATACGTTTTAGCAGACTATCAACAAGCTGAACACTTGCTGGCTAAAAGTGCAGAGCCTGCACTTCAGCAACAAACTGCCTATTTGTTAGCGGCCTCAGCTGCAGAGAAACAAAACCTTCGCCCTAATACCCAGCATTACTTAACTTTACTTGAAGAGCATACCGCGGGTCAAAACAATATTAAAGCCGCAGGACTCGAATCGATTATTGTCAAGCTTCAACTATTAATAAGTCATGGTGAGCATAGCAAAGCGCGCACTATTATTGATGAATATCATAAGCATGTTGGTCACGATGTTAGGTTGTTGCAACTAGAAATTGAGTTATGCTTAATCGAAAGGCGTTTTGATGCTGCCATTAAAAATTTAGTTGCGGCAAGAAAGCAGAAAGACTTCAATCAGATAAATTTAATTCAAAGCGAAGATATTGCTTTTAGTAGTCTATTCGAAGAACTTATTCAAAAACATGATCAACAAACCTTAGCTGATTACTGGCAAAAACTGCCCAAGAAAATAAAACAGCGTGAATCGGTGCTATTTTCTTATTGCCGAATTTTAGCAAAGAATAGTATTTTGGCACCATTAGAAGACCTGTTATTACCTACACTAAAGAAAGATGCTAGTGAGAGCTTTATTCAACAATTAACTTGCCTGCCATTAGATAAAACTGCGAACAAAGCAGATAGTTTAATTACCGCTGTACAAAAGCATCTTCATAAAGATCAAGACAGTATTAAATGGTTAACTGCCTTAGGGCATTTAGCATTAGCGAGTGGCCAATGGCAAATGAGTGAAAAAGCTTTTCATCGTTTATTTACCATTGAGGATTATCAATTAAATAATCGCGACTTAGTAGCATCTGCAAAAGCGCTGAGTGAACAAAGCAAACACCAACAAGCAAATGAGTTATTAAGAAAAGCTTTACGTTAATCCACATAAGCTCATTCCCTCTCAGCTAGATTGAAAGGTCTAAAGGGAGGTTTGGGGCTTGGCTAGCAAATATCCCGATAGCTTAAATAAAAGCAAATGCGTCAGCATACATATGTTCTAGCAATGCGCCATGTTCTACAAAGTCACTCCTTACTAAGCCAACCATTTCAAAACGGCCAGCAAGATAAATATCATAAGGCTCTAAACTAATAATATCGTGCATTACTGCTTGATGAACCAACCCTGTTCGCCCTTGCCAATCGCCATCAGGGTTCTCAACAACAGGAATAAAGTTAGCATGAGGTAATTTGGCGACAATAGCTGCTGTCTCAGCTAACTCATAACAAGCACTGGGTTCACGTAAGCCCCAATAAACCATCACAGGACGAGTACTTTTTTGTTCTGCCAAGTATTCAAACATCGACTTAATGTAAGAAAAACCTGTGCCGCCTGCCATTAATAACAATGGCCGTTCACTTGTTGTTCTTAATTGCGCATTTCCTAATGGGATTTCAATAGTAACGATATCAGTAGACTTAATTCTCTCAATAACTTGCATCGGGTAACTATCAGCGCCAAAAGCACCAATTTGTAATTCGATTAATTCACTGCTCGGTGAACTGGCAATTGAAAATGGACGTTTATCATCATCACTCATAACAAAGTTTAAATATTGCCCAGGAGCAAAATCAAAACTTTGCTCAGGCTTTAACAGCACTTTGTAAACGTGTGCTGTAAGGGATGAGATAGAATGAACCTGACAATTTATAACTTTCATTTATTTTTAAAACCTTAACTTATACGTTAATTTGTGTAGCTTACTAACAGGCTAATTAAATATTAGCTGATCATTGCTAATACCAATTCCCATAAGTTTCTTCCCAGTCAGCGATTCGATAACCGCACAGAATTTCTTTCATATAGAATAACTATATACAAAAAATTCTATTTTTTCTCAAAACGCTGGCAAACTCTGAGTGGGAACAAACTTAATAGACTTGGTATACTTATTCGAAAATACCTAACTCATCCCATAATTCATCAACTTGAGATTTAACCTCATCGGTCATCGTTATTGGCTCGCCCCATTCTCTATTTGTTTCACCAGGCCATTTATTTGTCGCATCTAATCCCATCTTTGAGCCTAAGCCTGAAACAGGTGAAGCAAAATCTAAATAATCTATTGGCGTATTTTCAATTAATACCGTATCTCGGCTTGGGTCCATTCGAGTAGTCATTGCCCAAATAACGTCGTTCCAATCTCTGGCATTAATATCATCATCACAAACAATTACAAATTTAGTGTACATAAACTGGCGCAAGAAAGACCAAACTCCCATCATTACGCGCTTAGCATGACCAGCATATTGTTTTTTGATAGTCACCACGGCTAAACGATAAGAGCAACCTTCAGGTGGTAAATAAAAATCTTGTATCTCAGGAAACTGTTTTTGCAAAATAGGCACAAACACTTCATTTAATGCCACTCCTAAAATTGCAGGCTCATCAGGCGGACGTCCGGTATAAGTGCTGTGATAAATAGGATTTTTACGTTGGGTAATATGTGTGACGGTAAAAACAGGAAAGTCGTCAACCTCATTATAATAGCCAGTATGATCTCCGTACGGCCCTTCTGGCGCCGTTTCATCTGGGTTAATATAACCTTCCAATACGATTTCTGCAGAGGCTGGCACTTCTAAATCATTACTGATGCATTTTACCACTTCAGTTTTACTGCCACGCAATAACCCAGCAAAGGCATATTCAGATAGAGTATCTGGAACAGGAGTCACCGCCCCTAAAATAGTCGCAGGATCTGCACCTAAAGCAACGGATACAGGATAATTTTCACCTGGGTTAGTTTTCTTAAACTCTTGAAAGTCTAGTGCACCACCCCGATGAGATAACCAACGCATTATCACTTTATTTTTACTTAATAACTGTTGACGATAAATACCTAAGTTTTGTCGCTCTTTATGTGGGCCACGAGTTATTGTTAGACCCCAGGTAATTAAAGGAGCAATATCTCCTGGCCAGCAAGTTTGAATGGGGTATTTGGTCAGATCAACGTCATCACCAGTAAAAACTTCTTGCTGACAGTTAGCTTTTTTCAAGACCTTTGTCGGCATATTAAGCACTTGCTTATAAATGGGTAATTTGCCAATGGCATCACGAAAACCAGTAGGTGGCTCTGGCTCTTTTAGCATCGCCAATAATTTACCTACATCACGTAAGGCTTTAACGTCAGATTGGCCCATTGCCAGAGCAACTCGTTCTGGTGTTCCAAATAGATTTGTTAATACTGGAATAGCGTTTTCTACACCATCTTTGCCAATAGGACGTTCAAATAATAAAGCAGGACCTTTAGCACGCAAGGTACGATCGCTAATTTCAGTCATCGTTAATTCAGTCGAAACAGGTTGGCTAATACGTTTTAGTTGTCCCATTTTTTCTAACTGATTAATGAAGTCTCTTAAATCACTATATTTCATAATATTATGTTTTTCTCATCTATTAAAAAACAAAAACCAGTCGCTAAGACTGGTTTCTTTTAGTAAATCATGATGATTACTTACGTTTCATTGAATCAAAAAATTCATCATTGGTTTTAGTCATCGCTAACTTATCAATTAGGAATTCTATTGCTGCAACTTCATCCATTTCATGAACGATTTTACGTAAAATCCACATTTTTTGCAGTTCATCTGGCTTAGTGATTAACTCTTCACGACGAGTACCACTGCGATTAATATGAATAGCAGGGAATACACGTTTTTCAGAAACTTTACGTGACAGGTGTAATTCCATATTACCTGTCCCTTTAAATTCTTCGTAGATTACTTCATCCATTTTAGAACCGGTATCAACTAACGCTGTCGCGATAATCGTTAAACTACCACCTTCTTCAATATTACGTGCCGCACCAAAGAAGCGTTTTGGGCGATGTAATGCGTTAGCATCAACACCACCAGTAAGAATCTTACCTGATGAAGGAATTACCGTATTGTAAGCACGTGCTAAACGGGTAATTGAATCCAATAATATCACCACGTCTTTTTTATGCTCAACTAACCGCTTGGCTTTTTCAATGACCATTTCAGCTACTTGAACATGACGATTAGCTGGCTCATCGAAAGTTGAAGCAACAACTTCACCTTTAACCAAACGGCGCATTTCTGTTACTTCTTCCGGACGCTCATCAATTAATAAAACCATTAACTCAGCATCAGGGTGGTTATGAGCAATACTTTGTGCGATGTTTTGTAGTAATAATGTTTTACCGGCTTTTGGCGGTGCAACAATCAAACCACGTTGCCCTTTACCTATTGGCGAGGCTAAATCTAACACACGAGCAGTAATATCTTCAGTAGAGCCATTACCACGCTGCATGGTAAATCTATCTGTTGGATGAATTGGCGTTAAGTTTTCAAATAATATTTTATTCCGAGAATTTTCAGGACGGTCAAAGTTAACTTCAGCCACTTTTAATAAAGCAAAGTAACGTTCACCATCTTTAGGTGGACGAATCTTGCCTTGAATAGTATCACCCGTACGCATACTAAAACGTCGGATTTGGCTCGGAGATACATAAATATCATCAGGCCCTGCTAAATATGAAGAGTCTGAAGAACGTAAAAAACCAAAACCATCTTGGAGAATTTCTAATACGCCGCTGCCAAAGATATCTTCTCCGCTTTTAGCGTGTGCTTTTAAGATAGCAAAGATGATGTCTTGTTTACGGGTTCTAGCGAGGTGTTCAAGCTTCATTGATTCAGCTAATTTAACTAAATCGCCAATGGATTTTTCTTTAAGTTCGGTAAGGTTCATAGTGGAGTTCTTTAACATATTGGGTCTAATGTTGTTGCCTTGTCTGATGACAATTTAAAAGCGTAGGAATAGAAATGTTGATGTGTCTTAATTTTGTATTTTCTTTGAGAAACTAAATTTAGCACTAAATTGTGATGTCGTAAAGGTAGCAGCTTGAATTTATCGCACAACTATAGCTTTTTTCATCCTTGAAGTTACTAATTACAGCTATTGATGGCATAAAAAAGGTCCAAATACCGATTTGAACCTTTTATTTTTTCATTGAAAAGTAATATTAAATATTTTTATCTAAAAATTCTTTTAATTGAGTTTTTGATAAAGCGCCTACTTTAGTGTCTGCTAAAGTGCCATCTTTAAACAATAGTAATGTTGGAATTCCACGAACACCATATTTAGGCGGTGTTGCGGCATTTTGGTCAATGTTTAATTTTCCAATTATTACTTGCCCTTCGTATTCCTCAGCAATGTCATCCAAAATTGGTGCAATCATTTTACATGGTCCACACCATTCAGCCCAAAAGTCTACTAATACTAGACCTGACGCATTTAGAACGTCAGATTCAAAACTGTCATCGGTAAGCTGAATAATTTTATCGCTCATTACATTCTCCGTTGATGTCGGCATAATTGCCTAATTTAATAATTGTTGCGAAGTATAACGGTATCGTCATTTAATCGATACCGTTTTTTTGTTATACCTGTTAAGCTAGCGCCCATGAAACAAACACATTTAACAGAAATAAAATTCGCTGATCTTAATCTTGCTCCGCAAGTAGTGACCGGATTAGAAGCCATGGGCTTTCAACATTGCACGTCTATTCAGGCGAAATCTTTACCGATACTATTAAAAGGTACCGATATAGCAGGTCAAGCTCAAACAGGTGAGGGTAAAACCATCGCCTTTTTAGCCGCCACATTTCACCATTTACTGCAAAAACCTAAACCAGATCATAACCAACCTCGCGCCTTAATTATGGCACCTACTCGTGAACTTGCTATACAAATTCATCGTGATGCCATCGAAATGGCTAAAAGCACGGGATTACGTCTTGGTATAGTTTATGGGGGCGAAGGTTATGAAAGTCAACGTCAAGAATTAGAAAATGGTGTTGATATTTTAATTGGCACTTGTGGCCGACTTATCGATTATTTAAAACAAGGCATCTACAACCTCAATAATATTGAAGCAATAGTGCTAGATGAAGCAGATCGTATGTTCGATTTAGGTTTCATCAAAGATATCCGTTATATGTTCAGAAAAATGCCACCGGCAACTGAACGTTTAAGTATGTTGTTCTCAGCAACCCTCTCATTTCGTGTGAAAGAGCTCGCTTTTGAACATATGAATGAACCGGAAAGTGTTGAAGTTGCACCGGGTCAAAAAACTAACATTCGAATTTCTGAAGAGTTATTTTACCCTTCAAATGAAGATAAAATGGCGCTATTGCAAACGCTAATTGAAGAAGAGTGGCCAGACAAAGCCATTATTTTTGCTAATACTAAGCATGTTTGTGAAAAATTGCATGATCACCTAGCTGCCGACAAAATTCGTGTTGGCTTATTAACTGGCGATGTTATTCAAAAGAAACGCCTTAAAATATTAGAAGGCTTTACCGCAGGTGATATTGATATACTAGTCGCTACAGACGTTGCGGCCCGTGGTTTACACATACCAAGTGTCACCCATGTTTTCAACTATGACTTGCCTGATGATTGTGAGGATTACGTACATCGTATAGGCCGAACGGGTAGAGCTGGTGCAACTGGCCATGCCATTAGCTTTGCTTGTGAAGATTCTGTTTTCAATTTACCTGCTATAGAAGATTATATTGAGCACCCTTTACCGGTTAGCAAATACGATCCAGATGCATTGTTAACTGATTTACCACGACCTAGACCTCGTCAACGTCGCCATAAGCCACATGGGAATCGACAAGGCAATAATAGCCAAAATCGTAATCGCAGTGGTGGTGGCAATTACCGCGGTCGTAAGTCTTAGGGTAATGCTTCGTGACTAAAGGCACTATCGACAATAAAGAAGTCGTATCAGAATTACCACTATTTGCCGTCATCGACCTTGGCTCAAATAGTTTCCATATGCTGATCACTCGTTTATTAGAAGATAGTGTTCAAGTTGTCGACAAGGTCAAACGTAAAGTGCGTTTGGCCTCTGGTTTAAATCAAGATAATAAATTAAATGAAGCAGCTATTGCTCGCGGTTTAGAGTGTTTAAGCTTTTTTGCAGAGCGCTTACAAGATATTCCAGTAGCCAATATACGTATTGTTGCTACAGCGACCCTTCGAATTGCGACCAACGCAAGTGACTTCCTTATTAAAGCTGAAAAAATTCTCGGCCAAAAAGTATCATTATTAACTGGCGAGCAAGAAGCTCAACAGATTTACTTAGGGGCTGCTCATACTTCTTGTAGTGTTGAGCACAGGTTAGTCATAGATATTGGTGGCGCCAGTACAGAAATCATTGTAGGCAACTGTTTTGATGCCCAATTGGTCAATAGCTTAGATATCGGCTGTGTCACTTTTAAGAAACAATTTTTTACTGACGAAAAACTTTCTACAAGCAATTTTGCTCAAGCAATAAATGCCGCAACACTACAAATTATGCCACTTGTTGCTTCGTATCAACAAATCGGTTGGCAAGCAGCTCTTGGTGGCTCTGGCACCATGCAAGCATTAGCAGAAATTCTCCACGCTCAGCATAAGCCTGCAATAGTTACCCTTGATTTTTTGTTATCAATGCAAACAAAGTTACTAACATTTAATCACTTTGATGACATTGTTATTGAAGGACTCGCCAGTGATCGAATTCCTGTCTTTGCCAGTGGTTTAGCCATTTTAATTGCCATTTTTGATAGTTTCTCTGTTAAAAATTTACAACTTTCCAGTGGCGCATTACGAGAAGGTTTATTATATGAAATGCTGCCTAATATGCGACAACTTAGTATCAGACAGCGAACTGTAGCTTCTTTAGTTGAACGTTTCCATATTGATCAGCAACAGGCTAAACGCGTTAGCAATCAAGTACATAATTTATTTGATCAGTTATCATTCTATACCCAACTTGAAAAAGATAACGGTTATAAATTATTAACTGCGAGCTGCGCACTACTTGAAGTGGGTTTATTACTCGAATATAAACACCACCAAAGGCATGGTGCATATATTATAAAAAATGCAGACTTGCCGGGTTTTAACCAGGCAGAGCGGCATCTTTTAGCAACATTAGTTCAACTGTATAAAGGCGATATACATTTACCTCTATTGCTTGAGCAAACCGCTGTAGATAAAAAATCAGCACGTTTTTTGTTAATTATTTTACGTTTAGCGGTAATATTATGTCATCGACGTAAAGATGATGTTCTACCTTGTTATCAGATCAAGCTGGTTGATAAAATATTTGAGCTTTCATTACCCAATTCATGGCTAGATGCTCACCCGCTTATTCTTGATGAATTAAAACAAGAAAATAAACATCTACACAAATTAGGCTTTACTTTAATTATTCATTCGATTTAATTATCTATTAAAATTACTTTGCCCTAATGAAATAAGTATTTCTTTGGCTCTAATAAGAATTTAGACATCGTTTTTACAGTATTTGATAATTGCTTTTTAATACGATTAGGGTACTGAGTTTCAAGCACTGTTAACTGATCATACTGTGTATGCCAAATTTTCCCCCACTTTTTTTCGCTTTCTCGATGACAGGCTCCTTGAGTTTTAACGTCAAAACAATCCCAAAGCAGTGGGTTGATCGTTTGAGAATAACCATCAAAACCAGCTTCGCCATTAATTGAAAAATTGGTCGACTCGACATAGGCGATTGGAATACCCGCGCAGGCGAAAGCATAATGATCTGACCAAGGACCTGTTTCACCTTTAGGGTAGGCCTTTGACTCTGAATGCACAATATACTGGCTTTGCTTATCGTCTTGATTTTGAGAAGCTAATACAACAGCATTTCGTAATATGGTGCTTTTCGAATACGGTAAATCAGATTTGACACATCGATATGGAATTGAATTTGCACTATGAACATAAACAAAATCACCACCTGCAATCGTATCAAAATTTATCATACCAACAATATTGGCCACTTCTTCTGGTTTCAAACTGTTAACATAGTGCTTTGAACCAATTAAACCAACTTCCTCAGCACCAAAAGCAATAAATCTAATATTAAAATCAGTGGGTGGGTTTTTAATTAGCAAACTGGCAATTTCAAGCATAGCAGCCACACCTGTACCATTATCAATAGCACCAAAAGAGCCTTTATCCTTTGCTGTTGAATCATAATGAGCACCTACAACAATGGTAGGCAATGTAGCATCTCCTGTTTCAACAACGATATTATTAGAACTCAATTGTAGCTCTTTAATTTTAAAGTCAAATGACTGTAGAGTAACCTTATAGCCAAATTTTTTAAGTTCATTTGAGATAAATTTTGCTAACTTTTGTTCTCCTATTGAACCTGCTTCTCTTACTCCAATACCGCTATCAGGTAAAACAAGTTTCTTTAAGTATTCAAAAGATAAATTTTCTTGTGGTTGGTGAGCAAAAACCTGGCAAGTTATCAATAGACTTAACATCATGATAGATTTAAAAAAACAGTTCATTAACCTTCCTTATGTAATTAATTGGCATAAGCATAACGGTTTATTTTGTTAATAACATTAGCTATGACTAAAGTGATATAAAACAATAATTCACACTACCACCAAATTGTATATAATATACCTAAATCGTATGCAATTTATTATAGGATCGCTGATATGAATCAAGCAAGTATTTTCAATGATGTTTTAGGCCCCGTTATGCGTGGCCCTTCAAGCTCCCATAGTGCTGGTGCATTGCGTATTGGCCGGATAGCCCTTGATTTAGTAAAAGGCGATTTATCAACCGCTATTGTTGAATATGATCCTAGTGGCTCTTTAGTAACAACCCATAAATCTCAAGGCTCAGACATGGGGCTGTTTGGTGGTTTTTTGGGCTGGGATGCTGACGATAGTCGTTTAATTGATTATCAGCAGCACCTTTTTCAAGCAAATATAGTCGTTGATATTCGTTATATTGCCTATCAAGCAACGCACCCCAATACTTATAAACTCACCTTGAATATCGGCACGGCTAATGAGCATCAAATCACCGCAATCTCAACCGGTGGTGGCATGATGGAAGTTGTCAGTATTGATCAAGCTCAGGTCTCACTACTTGGTGATAGTTTTATTTTGCTACTCTATGTTGATAACAACAATGAGTATTCTACTATAAGTGCTGTTGAAGAGGTCGCAAAGAATATAGCCTCACAAGTTGAGTTTTCGACATGGCAAACCTGCAAAGGCTTACGAGACTTTGTTGTTATTGAGTCATGCGAAACATTTGATGAACAAATAATCAGAGAACTTTGTCAACTAAACCAAATTGAAGAGTTTCGTTTTATTTCTCCTGTAATGCCAATTTTAAACAACCCAGCTACGACATTGCCTTTTATAAACTCTTCCGACTTAATTGAATACGCAAGCAATTCAAACAGAACACTTTGGCAATGTGCACTTGATTATGAAGTTGCCAGAAGTGGCCTTACTCGTGAAGAGCTAATGGATAAAATGGAAGATATTAGAACAATCATGGCTAATGCCGCGAAAACAGGCTTAGCAGGAACAAACTTTACCGACCGATTATTACCTTCACAGTCACCCAATTTTCAGCAAAAGAATGCCAATGGTGAATTACTAAGTGATGGCATGCTAAATGGTATCATCATGAATGTAACGGCAATCATGGAAGCAAAAAGCTCGATGAATACTATAGTTGCCGCTCCTACTGCTGGCTCTTGTGGTGCTATGGCCGGTGCCGTAATAGGCGCATCTGTTTCGCTAGATGTTAGTAATGGTGATATCTGTAAAGCATTGTTTGTTGCCGGTCTAATCGGTGTGTTTATTGCCAACGATGCGACCTTTGCCGCAGAGGAAGCAGGTTGTATGGCTGAATGTGGCTCTGGCTCTGCAATGGCAGCAGCAGCATTGGTAAGCTTACAACAAGGCAGCCTAGAACAAGGTTTAGCGGCAGCTTCAATGGCATTGCAAAATTCTTTTGGTTTAGTCTGTGATCCAATCGCTAATCGCGTTGAAGCTCCTTGTTTAGGAAAAAATGTCATGGCTGCAACTAATGCACTTTCTTGCGCCAACATGGCCTTAGCAAATTTTCAACAAGTTATTCCATTACATGAAGTTATAATTGCAATGGCCCAAGTTGGTCAAGCCATTCCCCATGAGCTTTGCTGTACTGCTCTTGGAGGTCTATCTATTACACCCACCGCGCAAAAACTTGAACAAAAATTAGAAGGTAAGGTTGCTGGTGATATTATTCGATTTAAAAGTTGTTAGGATTAAAAATGAGATTAATTAATAACCTCGCTGAACAATACGTTAAGCTATCTTTGAAAATTGGCCAACATGCTCAATATTATGTTGATGCTTATTATGGCCCACAAGAGTGGCGTCCAAGTGATGAAAAAACACCATTAAATGAGTTAAAAAGCCATTCTGAAAACCTAGTCAAACAAGCAGAGTCTCTTGATAAAGATGACATTGGATCACAACAAGAGCGATTAGACTTCTTATTGCTGCACCTTAAATCTTCCGCTGTTTATATCAACCAGTTACTAGGTGTTAAGATTAGTTTTACTGATGAATGCAAAGCGCTGTATGACGCACAACCACCAAAATTTGACGAAAAACATTTTGATAAAATTTTAGCTAAGCTTGATAAGTTAGTCCCTGGTGAAGGTAATTTGAATCAAAGATTTACCAACTACCGTGAAGATTTTATTATTCCTGTTGATAAACTCGACGGCGTCTTTTCTGCTGCCATTAATGAAGCTAGAACACGGACTTTGCAATATATTGACATCCCTAGTGATGAGAATTTCGCAGTAGAATTAGTGAACAACCAAATTTGGAGTGCTTATAATTGGTATAAAGGGGATAGCTATAGCTTGATCCAACTTAATACTGACTTCCCTATTTATATTGAACGAGTGATAGATTTAGCGGCACACGAAGGCTATCCCGGTCATCATATCTTTAATGCTCAAATGGAAAAACACCTGGTTAACGCAAATGGCTGGATGGAGTACTCCATTTATAACTTATTTAGCCCAACCTCATTATTAGCAGAAGGTAGTGCAAATTACGGTATTGAAGTGGCATTTCCTTGGCAAGAACGTATCGCTTTTGAACGTGATGTTTTATTCCCTTTAGCAGGTATTGCCCCTGAGAAGAGTGAACTATACTACCAAATTCAAACAGTATTACATCAATTGTCTTATGTCGATAATATGGTTGCTCAACGATACATTGACGGAAAAGTTAATGAATCTGAAGCTGTTCAATTACTCATGAAATATGCATTAAGCACCCAAGAACGCTCTAAACAAAGATTATCTTTTTACCAGCATAACCGCTCTTATGTTATTACCTATAATTATGGTCAAGATTTGGTACGCGATTATTTAGCAACATTGGTAACAAATGATAGTGAAGGTGAGTTGTGGCGAGTATTTTCTGATTTATTAGCTAACCCTAAAACAGCGTCGATGATGCAGGTATAAAGCAAGTTTCAACACAGTCTTTGACTAATGGGTTAGTCGAAAAAGCTAACCCATTTTACTGTACTAAATCATACCCGTTATATTTGCTCTTCTTTTAACCACTGAGCTACTTGTTTAGCAAAGTAAGTGAGTATGCCATCAGCGCCAGCACGTTTAAACGCTAATAAACCTTCCATGACACAAGGTTTTTCTGCTAACCAACCATTTTGAATAGCCGCCATATGCATGGCATATTCACCACTGACTTGATAAGCATAGGTAGGCACTTTAAAAGTATCTTTTACACGGCGAACAATATCTAAGTATGGCATTCCCGGTTTAACCATCACCATGTCGGCACCTTCAACAATATCTTGTGCTACTTCATGTAACGCTTCATCACTGTTTGCCGGATCCATTTGGTAAGTATGTTTATTACCGCCTTTAATATTACCCGCAGAGCCTACCGCATCTCGAAAAGGGCCATAATAATTTGATGCATATTTCGCAGAGTAAGCTAAAATTTTGGTATTAACAAAACCATTCTCTTCCAAACCTTCTCTAATGGCGCCAACACGGCCATCCATCATATCTGAAGGAGCTACAATATCAGCGCCTGCTTGAGCATGAGAAAGCGCTTGTTTAACTAAAATCTCTTTGGTTACGTCATTAACTACATAACCTTCTGGACCAGCCTTATTAGTATCACTTTCACTCAAAATTCCATCTTGTCCGTGAGTAGTGAATGGATCAAGGGCGACATCGGTAATTACTGCAAGTTGTGGAAATTTTGCTTTTAATGCACGCACAGTCCGTTGTGCTAAACCATTAGGATTATAAGCTTCTTCAGCCATTAACGATTTTTTATCACTCGGTGTTACTGGGAAAATAGCAATAGCAGGAATACGTAAATCAACCAACTCTTGTGCTTCTTCAAGAAGTAAATCAATACTCTTTCGTTCAACTCCGGGCATTGAAGTAATAACTTCACGTTGATTTTCACCTTCGAGTACAAAAACGGGATAAATTAAATCGTCTACCGTTAATTGATTCTCAGCCATTAAACGCCGAGTGAAATCATCTTTGCGCATACGGCGCATTCTTCTAGCTGGATATTGTCCAAAGGTATTAGCAGTGGAGTGAGTCATTTAATTGCTCCTGAGAGATAAATTTAAAATTATTAATGATCAGAAAAATCATGCTGTAATGTTTGATTACGGCCATCTTTTTTAGCTCGATAAAGCGCTTCATCAGCACCTGAAAAAATTTGTTCTGGCTGCACATCATCTTGTTGTAGATAGGTGCTAATACCACAACTTATGGTTAAGTTGATAGCTAGAGCCTGATAACAGCAGGGCGCATCACTAATAGACAATCGCAATGCTTCAGCCAAAGCAAGAGCACCTTCAGCATCGGTATCGGGTAAAATAAGGCAAAATTCTTCCCCACCATAGCGACACCCCAAATCAGTACTACGTTTTAAACTAGCTTTTATTTTCTGTCCTAGCCAAGCTAAACATTGATCGCCTGCCAAATGGCCATGAGTATCATTGACCTCTTTAAAATGATCTATATCGATTAAAACTAAGCTCAAAGGGGTGAGATTACGTTTACTTCGTCGATATTCAGCCAGTATTTTTCTGTCGTAGAATCGTCGGTTATTAAGACCGGTTAAGTCATCTTGGGTATTTTTTAATTCCAGCTCTCTATTTGAGTTTTCAAGTTCTTGTAAAGCAATATTGAGCTCTAAAGTCCGTTCTTGCACATGAACTTCAAGCTCTTCTTGATTATCTTTTTGCAAGGACAATAGTTCTTCATTGGCTTGTTTTGCTACAATAGCATTTTCTAGTGCCTGTCTTTGTATTTGCTGTTTACCTCGTAACTGATAGGCATATTGGCGACTTAACATAAAAATAATAAGGAAGGAGTTCAACCAAAAGAACAAACCGAAATAAGCAGACTGATATTCAATAGTTGCTAAACCATTGGCTTGCAAAAGAATGACATTAAATATTAAGAATATGCATTGAATTACAGCCGTAAGGGTAAATAATTTTGCTAAGGGCTGTGATTTTTTTATTAACAGAATGCCTAGAATTATCAAGGAAAAACTCACCGTACCTTCGAAGAGTAAACTCATCAGGAAAGTTGCATTTACACCTATAAACAAACTGACAAAAATTGAAAGAAACAACAACCAACATAAATACTTAATTCGTTGATAATAAATAAATAATATTTCTTTTAAATTAAATAGCTCTATAGTGAAAAGTAACAAAAACATCAATGATGTAGCGGTTAACAGGGGTAAGTCTACCGCTCTAAGCTCTGGCAACTCTGGAAATAAATAATGTAAATTCCCTCCCAAAATTACAGATAGTAATAAGGCTCTGGTAAGAAAGTACCCGGCTATTAATAAGATACTCTTTAAACCGCTAGCAAAAAACAATAGCAACATCACCAGTGCTAACAGCATCATTCCACCAACAACAAAACCATAGTCATATTGAGCTTCACTGGTATATTGAAAAAAATAACTCTCACTGACCATCTTTATCGGTAACTTTAAGTTTGCATCACTATCAACTTTCAAATATACGGTACTTGTTGTTAATGCAGGCAAATTAATTAATGCTGTTTTTAAACTGCTGCTATTAAGGTGGAATGCTATTGAATTGAGTTTTTTTTCTTTTGTTAATTGGTAGAGTTGAACATCGATAAGTTGGAAGCGATTTTTAAAGGTTAAATATGCCGAGCTAGGCTTACCTGAGCTGTTGCTCAAATTTATAGCAAACCAGTTTTTACCTTTAACAACTTCAAAGCCACTGCTTATACTCTGTTTTTTCTGCCATTGATCATTAGTTAGTTGATGAATATCTGCACTTTTAATCGATGATGACTTTACTGCTTCGATTGACAAATAACCAACCACAAGATGAGTTTTTACCTTATTTAATTTCTCAACATCTACAGCAAATTTAGCAGCATCGGCATTAGACAGAGTGAGTATCAATGAAAGTAATAATATAAGTGAGGTTAATCGAGATAAGCTAGCCATCTTATTTACTCACTGTTGAAATCGGTAAATTAAATACTTGCTGAGCATTAGCCGTACTTTGTTCAATAATGACTTGTGGTGCATACCCTGTTATCTCAGCATATGTTTTTACTACATAAGGAAGGTAAGCTGGTTCATTGCGGCTACTTCTGGGTTTAGGTCGAATCGTTCTTGGTGTTAAATAAGGTGCGTCTGTTTCAATCATTAGCCGATTTAATGGAATATATTGAACTATATCTCTTAACTCCTGCCCACGCCGTTCATCACAAAGCCAACCAGTAATACCAATATACATACCAGCTGCTAAACAACGCTCTAATTCTACTTTATTACTGGTAAAACAATGACTCACCATAGCTGGCACTTTATCAAATACTGGCGTTAACAGCTCAAACCAGGGTTCAAAAGCATCTCTTTGATGTAAAAATAATGGCAGTTCGAGTGATACCGCCAGATCGATTTGCTGTTGAAAAACTTTAATTTGCTGTGCTGGAGCAGAAAAATTACGATTGAAATCTAAGCCACACTCTCCAATAGCCTTAACATGATGATGACTTGCAAGCTCAGTTATCTCTTCAAGGTAATTAGCACTGACATGATCAGCATCGTGTGGATGAACACCCGCAGTACAGCTAAGGTAATCAGGAAATTGTTGACATAAAGCTAACGCATTTTTACTTTCATCAATGTTAGTTCCGGTCACCAAAAAAGAACTGACACCATTATTTTTTGCGCGTTGAATAACATCTGATCGATCTTTATCAAATCTTTTATTGGTGAAATTAACGCCAATATCAATCAATTATTCACTTTCCATTATCGCTCGCAGGGGATATTTCATCTTCTTTTTTAGTATAAAAAGAAGCAAATATTAATCCGACTTCAAATAATAACAACATAGGAATCGCTAACATGGTTTGCGAAATAATGTCCGGGGGGGTTAACAGCATACCAATAAAAAATGCACCAACAATCACATACGGACGCTTCTGCCTCAAGCTGTTAACATCTGTTACACCAGTCCAACAAAGTAAAATGATAACAACGGGTATTTCAAAAGCGGCACCAAAGGCAAAAAATAGTTTTAAGACAAAGTCTAAATAACTGCTGATATCTGTCGCAATAGTTACTCCTTCAGGGGCAACCGAGTTAAAAAATGAAAATACCACAGGAAAAACCACAAAATATGCGAAGGCAATACCACTATAAAATAATACGGTACTCCCCACCATTAGCGGAACAACTAAACGCTTTTCGTTACGATAAAGTCCAGGAGCAATAAACGACCAAACTTGATACAAAATATATGGCATGGCGATAAACATCGACAAAACTATAGTCAATTTAAAAGGGGCAAAAAACGGAGAAGCAACATCGGTTGCTATCATCTGCGTGCCTTCAGGCATAGTTGATAACAAAGGTAGGGCTAAATATTGATAGATGTCTTGTGCAAAATAAGCCAATGAGCAAAAAACGACTAAAACGCCCAACACTGCATGCAGCAAACGTGTACGCAATTCTAATAAGTGATCGAACAAAGTGTGGTTGGGTTGGCTTTTATCACTCATGAACTTGGTTTCTGCTCTTCAATTGCTGGAGGCTGCTCTTTAATACTATCAGCTAATGGTTCAGCTAAGGCATTTTTAGTTGGTGAATTTTCATAAGGACGGGTAACCATTTCAGCCGCTTCTTTTAATGACTTCAACGACTCGGCAACTTCGGGACTTAGGTTTTTTAAGTCACTCTGTTCTGCTTTTTTTAAATTATCATGAAGTTCATTTATGCGCAGCTCTTCTTTTAGCTCGGTTTTAACACCTTCACTAAATTTTTTGGCACTCGAAATCCAGTCTCTAACCGTACGAATAGCGACTGGTAAGCGCTCTGGCCCCAACACAACTAAACTGAGAATACCAATTAACATTAGCTCCCAAAAACCCATATCAAACATGAATTATGCCTGATCTTTTTCTTTGGTTTTCGTTTTGTCTTCGCTATTTACTGTGGTACTTTCCTCTGATTTATCAGCTAAAGTATCTGCAGTTTTTTCTTTATCTTCACCTATTGCAGATTTAAAACCTTTAACAGCTGAACCTAAATCGCCACCTAAATTACGTAATTTTTTTGTACCAAATAACAGCACTACAATAACGGCAAGAATCAATAATTGCCAAACACCCATATTACCCATGAGAAACTCCTCTAATTCAATTCATTTGATTATAAAGTTTTCATAAAAAAAAGCATCCTTAGAATGCTTAATTAGTGAGATAAAACAAATTTTATTCACTTACAGCTATTATGGATATTAAATGTGACAAAAAACGACAGAATTAACTGCCGTTTATCATAATTCAAACAACTTACTAGCTAAAATTTATAAGAGGTACTAATGAAGAAAGTTCGTCCAACAACATCATAGATATTTGGCACCGTATTCATGTCATTACCATCAGGAACTTCTTCTGGCTCTTTATCAAAAATGTTTTTAATACCGCCGGTAACTTGCCAATCATTATTAATATGATAAGAGCTTGAAAGGTTATGATAGACAACATTGCTTGTTGAATACTCATCACCCCATGCATTGCCATCCATGCCTTGAATAAACTGTGCAGAATACAGCATGCTAACATCTTCGGTAACATCAGCATAAACGGATAAGTTAGATTTTAACTGAGAATACCCGCCCATATTACCATCAATTGTACCTTCATAATTCACACCGTCTTCTTCAAATTCAATCAGGTAGGTTGTATCAAGTGAAACTTTGAATAAATCATTACGATAATTAATGTTCCAATCAACCCCAGAGGTATTTTGTTGACCAATATTCGTTAACGTTGATGTCATATTTGATAGGTCACCTGCTTGAGTGATATTAATTGTATCGCAAGCGACTTGTTCGCCAGAAAAACATTTATTCATCTCACTTTGTACGTTCACCCGACTAATGGCATTGGTAATATCAAATTTCCAGTAATCAACAGTTGTTGATAAACCATCCATTACCTCCCATACAGCACCAAATGTAAAAGACTCACTTTCTTCTGGTTTTAAATCAACATCACTAGTGTAGTTTACTAATATTTGAGAGTCTTCTTCATTGCCCCAAGGGTCATCTAAATAATCAAACGATCCTGAGTTACCGCCATAAAGCTCACTCACACTTGGCGCTCTAAAACCAGTTGCCGCTACTGCTCTTAACATAAAGCTATCGGTGAAGCTGTACGTTGTCCCTAATTTCCACGTGGCAGCACCACCAAAGGTTGAATAATTGTCGTAACGAGTTGCAGCTTCAACAGAAAACTTTTCAGTAATGGGAACAGATACCTCACCATAAATTGATTGAACTGAATAACTACCTTCGGTGGGATCTTGTTGTGCGGCAGTACTTTCACCTGCTTGGGTAATTAAATCAGGTGTATAAAACCCACTTTCAAAACGTGACTCAACACCAAAAGCGTAACCAATATCATTTTCTGAAATACCGTTGTAACCTGCGGCTAAAGTAAACTGTTCATTACCTCCTTCATTAGTTTCTGTGTACATAATTCCTTGGTCAACCAAAAACTCTTGTGACAATTCATCACCACTAAACCACATATCTTGATGGGTATAGATACTTTGTTCCATATTGCCAGCGTGAATTGAGTTAGCGACACTATCTTTTGAATCATTGCGGCCATAAGTTGCTGACATATCCCATTGATCGTCATTATCTAGATAGCCAGACAAAGCAATTGAAGCCCGATAAGTGTCAGTTTCTTGTTCGTAAATACGAGGACCGGCATCGGTCATTCTGCGTTTATATTCTAGGCTCTCTAATTCAGGAATTAAGACATCGCCCATTTCGATACAGTTACCAATGGTGGCTTCACCTGGTTGACAAACAGCTAAATCAATACTGGCAGGTTGTGGGGCCATTTGTTGATTCGACTCTCGTCGGGTATACATAAGATCAACACTCAGTTCAGTGTCTGATGCTATTTCTTTATTAAAACTACCAAATAAACTCACTAATTCATTTGGAGTTTGTGCGTAGCTGTCTTCAGTATAATCATAAGAAGTATCACGAGGTTTAAAACCACCTTCACCATCAGGAATCATACCACCAAGAGATCCTTCTGGAACATAAGACGATTCTCCCGGTGGAACAAAGTCACGGTCGGCTTGAATAACTTCACCACGATTTGAATACTGTAAACCTAGTACTAAATTACCGCCAACAACCTCTGAGCCATTTAAAATACTAAAGCCGCCACTTTCACCATCGCCTTTATCTGTGATGCTGCCGTCAGCCGTTACTTCAGTGCCGCTAAAATCTTTTTTGGTGATAATATTAACCACACCAGCTATAGCGTCAGAGCCATATACCGCAGAAGCACCATCTTTTAATATTTCTATTGATTGAATCATAGAGACAGGAATAGTGTTTAAATCTACCGATGAATCAGCCCCTGTACCTGAAGCCACCATTCGACGACCATTTAATAATACTAATGTCCGTTTCTCGCCCATTCCACGTAAGTTAACGGTAGCTGAACCACCTGAGCCATTATTTGATGTTGAGCCTAAACTCATTCCGGCAGCAGCTGGCTGCATTGATAATATCTCTTGTACTGAGGTATAACCGCTCTGACTAATAAATTCTGCAGAGATCACAGTTACCGGGCTTGCCGTTTCAATATCTGTTCTATTAATGCGTGAGCCAGTCACTGCGATACGTTCAATTTCTTGTACAGCTTCTTCTTCTGCGAAGGCATATGCTGAAGTGCTAGCGGTAGCAACGGCACCTAACATTAATGCACGGCGCACAGCACGGCTAATTATTGTTGTCGAATTCATAAATCTCTCCGGTGTTTCTAGACGAATAAAGGGGAATAATTTTTATTAGGGGTAACTAAATACCGGTCATGATGTTGCTTTATGCGGAGAGAAAATAACGTTGTTTTTTGTCAGTAACTTGTTGTCTTTATTGCTGAATTGTAATTAATATCGATATTTGATTAAATTTCAATCATTGGTGCAATTTTTTATCTATATTCCACCATTCATTAAAATTTAGGCATAAAAAAACCGACTTTCGTCGGTTTTTATTAAACTTAATAATTAGGCTAAATAATTAATCAAACGCCATGGTATTTTTAAGTTTATTAAGGGCATTTTTTTCTAACTGTCTAACTCGTTCAGCAGAGATTTGATATTTGTTTGCTAACTCTTGCAATGTTGATTTACTATCAACTAACCAACGAGTACGAATAATATCTTGGCTACGTTCATCAAGTGTTACTAATGCATTAGATAAACGTTTATTAGAGTGCGCTTCAAAATTATCATCTTCAACAATTGTTGCTAGCTCTGATGATTTATCTTCTAAAAACTGCGCTGGAGAAAATGTACCTGCATCTATACCAGCATCATCATCTGAAGACAACTCAAAGGCTTGATCTTGGCTACTCATTCGAGTTTCCATTTCCAAAACATCTTTCTTGGTAACACCCAAGGTATCAGCAACCGTATTTACTTCCGCATCACTAAACCAACCTAAACGTTTTTTATTTTTACGTAAATTAAAAAACAATTTACGTTGTGCTTTAGTGGTAGCAACTTTAACGATGCGCCAATTACGCAATACATATTCATGAATTTCAGCTTTAATCCAGTGAACCGCAAACGATACTAAACGTACACCAACTTCTGGGTTGAAACGTTTTACCGCCTTCATTAAACCTACATTACCTTCTTGCACTAAATCAGCTTGGGGTAAACCATAGCCTGAATAGCCTTTAGCAATATGAATAACAAATCTAAGGTGCGACATAATCAATTCTTGTGCCGCTGTTAAGTCGTTGTCTGAATAAAGTCGAGTAGCCAGTTCATGTTCACGCTCAGCGGTAAGCACGGGAATGCTATACGCTGATTGCATATAAGATTCTATACTGCCACTTTTAGGTAAAGTTAGCGCCATTGACTGTGTAGTATTACTCATAAAAAATCTCCTGTTCTATCCCGCGATAATAACACATTTAACTTGTGCCAGCGAGCGATAAGCGAACCACATTAACCTACCAGATAGGTTAAAACAATATTATATTTCAAATTTAATAGTAAACTTGTATGAATTTGTAACGGCGTGGAAATGCAAAATTAATTTTAGAAAAAATACTTTAATAAGATCAACAATAAAGCATCATGCACGGCTCATAAATGGAATCATTAGCCCATTAATCCGTTTTAGGCTCTATATCTCGTATATGTTGCCGTACTGAAATATAACTGCCCAATAATCCTAAACCAACCGCAAAACCAATGAGCAATAAACTTTCATCAAAAGTTAGCCCCTGTAATACAAAATTACTACCATATAAATCAGTTAATACAGTTAGCGCTCCCGTAAGGTAATAAGCTAATAGGGCAATGGCAACACTGGCAAAAACACCACCAAAAATACCGTACCAGATACCTGAATATAAAAAAGGTCGTTGAATAAAATTGTCCGTTGCACCAACAAGTTTCATAACCGCAATGGCATCTTTTTGATTGATTATCGCTAAACGAATCGTATTGCCAATAATTAACACAACCGATAAGCACAATAAAAAAGCGACACTAGTGACTATATTTTCAATTAATGTTGCCATTGCCTCTAAACGAGATAACCATTCGAGATCCAATTTACCTTGTTCAACTTCCCGCTCTTTTTCCAGTTTAATTAATAACTCTCCAGCCGCTTGAGCTTGAGAAGCTCTTTTTGTTGGTGTCACTAATATCGTTGCTGGCAAGGGGTTTTCATCTAAATATTCAAGTGCTTGGCCAAAACCTGATAATACTTTGAATTCTTTTAAGGCCTCGTCTGCTGAAATATATTTAACTTTGGAGACTTCAGGGTAAAGCATAATGCGTTGAACTAAATTTTGGGCATTCTTATCACTTACCGACAAATTAAGAAATAAACTGATCTCCGAAGCGCTGTCCCATTGTTCGGTTACTTGTTGGGCATTTTTAACAAATAGATGCAATGTTGCAGGCAGTGTTAAACTTATCCCCAGCACCAAAACAGTCATGACGGTGGTAAAAGGTGTACGCCATAAATCCCCTAAACTGCCTACAGCTTGCTGAGCATGACGAATGGGTAATGATAATAATCGACGAACGAAAGTAGAGCGCTTTGGTGATTCCATACTTGGAAGAGGGCTATTCATAATGCTCTCCTTGCTCTTTTGTCGGTACTCCACCAGCAAGGCCATCAGTAATCATTGCCCCCTCTTTGATCGTTAAGGTTCGATACTTCATTCGTGCAATTAAACCAAGATCATGGGTCGCAATAAGCACAGTGACGCCAACGGCATTAAACTCTTCAAACAATCGAATAATATCCATAGAGAGTTTAGGATCTAAGTTCCCCGTTGGCTCATCAGCTAATAAGACAGGGGGTTTGTTGACTATAGCTCTTGCAATACCAACCCGTTGTTGTTCACCGCCAGATAACATATAGGGATAACATCGGATTTTACTAGTCAAATGGACTTTTTCTAAGGCGACTTCAACACGCTTTTTAATTTCTTTATGGCTATACCCTTCAATAATTAAAGGTAAGGCAACGTTATCAAAAACAGTTCTATCGGTAAGTAAGTTATGATTTTGAAAGATCATTCCAATACCACGGCGAACATAGGGGATATCTTTATATTTAATATTTGATAGCTCGGTATCATTAATTTGAATACTGCCTGAGCTTGGCTTTTCCATTAAGCTAATTAATTTCAATAAGGTACTTTTCCCTGCGCCAGAATGCCCAGTTAAAAAAGCCATCTCCCCTTGCTCTAGATTAAAGCTCACTTGCTTTAACGCTAGAAACCCACCAGGGTATGTTTTATTTACATTGTTAAAACGAATCATATTTTTATTATTATATTAGCTAGAGTCGAGTACGTTAATACAACGTTATTATTTTTCAAATAATGCGTCAATAAAATCATCCGCATTAAATGGTCGTAAGTCATCTATTCCTTCACCAACACCTAAGTTACGAATGGGGATAGAAAATTTATCTGCAACAGCAAAAATAACACCACCTTTAGCGGTACCGTCAAGTTTTGTTAGTGTTAGCCCCGTTAAATTAACTGCCTGATTAAATAGATCTGTTTGGCTTAACGCATTTTGTCCCGTACCAGCATCTATGGTTAACATCACTTCATGTGGTGCATTTTCGTCAATTTTTTTCATCACTCGAACAACTTTTTTAAGTTCTTCCATCAAGTGACCTTTGTTTTGTAATCGACCAGCGGTATCTGCAATTAATACATCAATATTACGTGCTTTCGCTGCACTTACTGCATCAAATATCACTGATGCACTATCAGCTCCAGTATGTTGAGCAATAACGGGGATTTCATTGCGCTCACCCCAAACCTGTAATTGCTCTACAGCCGCCGCTCTAAAAGTATCGCCGGCAGCTAACATTACCGACTTCCCTTCGGCCTGAAATTGTTTGGCTAATTTACCTATGGTTGTTGTTTTACCGACACCATTAACCCCTACCATTAAAATAACATAGGGGCCATTTTCTGAGGTAATATCCAACGGCTTTGAGACTGGCTCAATAATTTTTTTTAACTCAATTTTAAGTAACTCATAAAGTGCTTCAGCATCCTTTAATTGTTTTCTGTTAGCCGAGTCGGTTAATGAGGCGATAATTTTAGTGGTGGTATCAACACCAACATCAGCCATCAGTAAATGAGTTTCTAACTCTTCGAATAAGTCCTCGTCGATTTTTTTACCGCGAAATAAATCAAATAAACCACCGCCTAAGTTTTGACGAGTTTTTGACAAACTTTGCTTTAATCGAGTAAAGAAACCAGCTCTTGGCTCTGGCTCTGGCTCTGGCAAATCATTAACAACTGTA
>Ga0209707_1000032_pt1 | contig 90075 bp, 87 predicted proteins | sample EN4Hudsemesocosm_FD_184630 | JGI IMG/M metagenome (GOLD analysis project Ga0209707, IMG submission 184630) | Methane-oxidizing microbial communities from mesocosms in the Hudson Canyon - EN4B Hudson Canyon (SPAdes) (version 2) | ecosystem: Environmental > Aquatic > Marine > Cold seeps | place... | reverse complement strand
CAGATTTGGCAAGAGCTTTATCATTTTTTAAAATCTTAAAATCTATATCTCTTGTAAGATTACCTAGCATTATGATTTTATTGTACATTTGGTCTCTCCTTATTATTTATAATATAATTGTACAAACCAATATGGACATATTATGTCTACTCCGTATCATTTTACTAAACTTTCCATTAAACCTAATTCAATCATTGAATTAAAATTATCTTCTATGATTTTAATTTTGTCTTGATTGATTGCAGGCATTAAAATTTTAATATCATCTGATGCTCTGGTAATTGCTACATATATTAATCGATAAATTTCATTAAAACTCAGTGTAGTATTTGTAAACATATAGAGTAAATCTATATAGACTGTTTTATAAGTACTTCCTTGTAGTTTATGAATAGTTGAAGCATAAGGATATTTTACCTCTATAAACAGGTCTTTGATATCAAAAAATATTTTCCAAAGCTCTTGCCGTGCGGGATATTTTGCAGCTTTAGCTGCTTTTGCAATCCTATTTAATTCTTCATTATATTTTGTGTAGCTACTAGGATCAATTACTTGAAATTCGACTTGAGATCTATCCTTACATTTCCAGTACCAAATATTAAGTGGTTTAAAATACTCTTTTTGCACATGTGCAATTATAACTTCATCTCCATTGTAGTAAACGGGTATATTTTTTATGGTCAAAGTACTCTGTAATATTAGCTTATCTCCAACCATAAACGGTTTTATATTATTTTGACCTTTTTCGCTCCAATACTTATCTCTTATAATGGCATTATGTTTATCAACATTATTGTTTGTAAAACTGGTAATAATTTTATCTTCATTTTCCCAATATTTATTTTTGTAAAAATCACTATAAAAATCCTCTTCATTATTAAAAAACTCTATTTCCAAATCACTGTTTTGTGAAAAGAAAGAGTAAAGTTCAGTATACTTTTGACTTTTAATCATATTTCTAGCTTTTGATGCTACATTTATAATATAACTGTCTTGCGCTTGTCTGACTATTTTTGACAATTTATACTGGTGTCGAATATTAAATATTTTATTTTCACTATTATCTACTGGTAATAATTGATAATAATCGCCCACAAATAAAATAGCTTTTACTCTTTCTTGGATAATAGTATCTTCTATATACTCATACAGTTCGTTACTTACCATGGAACTTTCATCAATAATTAATATATCCGTTTTAGATTTATCAATTTTTGTTTTATCTGGTCTAAAAGACTGTACACCTTTTGTATAATCAGTAAAGAGTTTAATATTCAAAAATGAATGAATTGTTTTTAACTCAATATCATCGATATCATTTTCTTTAAAGTTATCTCGTATAACTTTTAATGCTTTATGTGTAGGTGCCGTTACTGTAATATTATATTTATCATTTAAATATTTTATTAGCTGTGTAATTAAAAAAGTTTTTCCAGTACCTGCAGCACCACTTAATGCGAGTATATTATCCCAGGCCATATCAATGGCTAGAATGTCTTCTAATTGATTAATGATTTTTTCAAAAACATCTTGTTGATCGTTTGTAAATTTAATATCTGATGAGTAGTTTGTTGCAGTTTTATTTTTCATAATATCTCCATCTATTTTGAAGAATTATAATATATAGAATAGGCATATTATGTCTAATTATAATAATACATTTAAAGTTATGCTCAAATCATTTTAGTACTTATTTAAAATAAAGTTAGTACAATAGATTAAAAACAATTAGAATTTGGGATATGTCAATAATTACAATAAACACAGATAATAAACAAGAAATAATAAACCTTGATATTATAGAAAAACGATCTTATGAACAACAAGTTTTAATATTTGAGCAAGTTGATAAGATACTTATAGAAGTAAATCAGCAAAAGTACAGAAATTCTGTAGAGATTATTAAATACATTAAGTCTATTAAAATACCGCTTCTTATAAACAGATATAATATAACATTGCTATCTCTATTACTATATTTTCAAAAAATATTTACCACTAAACCATTTTATATAAATATTAATAACTTCAATATTAAGTATATAAATTTTGAAAAAATTAATATACGCTCAAAGATAAATAATTTTCCTCACCTTATAGGTATAAGTGGAGTTCGGAATGAGTTAGGTATAATTACTTCTAAAGAAAAACCAAAAAAATTTATTGATGGTGTAATATATCAATATATACTTATGGAGTCTCATGATAATTATAAAATAGATTTTGAAAAACTTGAAGTATTTTCATGGATCACACAAACATTATCAAATCCCACCTATATTTTAACAAAAGATGCTATTAATACAAAAAATACAAAATTAAGTGCTGATTTTATTTTTATAAGAAAAGTTATGCATTCAGATAAATATGCTTTTCATGTAATAGGTCTTAAACATGAAAATACCAATAATTTTGCATTTATATCTCAGTTTGCTATTTCTAAAAAAAGATATTATCGTATTAATTTAATGTTTGATTTAAAAAAAGCAGTTTATTCATTTTATAATAAAGATGATACATGAGGTACCCCGATAAGCTCGGGGCCAGCCAGGTTAATCTAAAATATTATTAGATTAAGATCACTAATTAAAATAATTTAAAGTAGTGATAATTACATGTTATTATATCTCAATAAGTATAAAATACAATAACACTTTCTTCAATAAAAAAATTTCACTATATTTGATATATCAATATATTATGAAATATAAAGAATTATATACAGTAACATGCTCATATATTGTCTATTGATAGATAGTATTATTTCCTTATTGATTTAGGCCCATTTATATAATATTTATCTTCAATCTTAATGTTTTCATCTAAACATATTAGATTCGCTTGTTCGAAATCATATTCATATACATGCGCAGAAGCTATATACCCTTTAAAGCTTCCAACTTCAACTGCACACCTTTTTGCAATGTCATTTTGTAATTTTACTAATGCCAATAAATTTGCATATTGTCTTCCAAAAATATTCTGACTTCTAAAGAAAAATTGTAGAATTAGTTTATTATCTCTTATCTTGAAATCAATAGTAGTCAAGCAAGGTAAATTAGCTCCATTTTTACCTTCAGTTAATAAACCTATAGAAGCAGACTTTGTTTCTTTTTTCGAAATTAAACGATTTACTAACCATTCAAATTGATCAACTCCATTTTTATTATAAATACATTCCCCATAAGTAAAGGGTCGATCATCCATTACGATCCCTTTGGAAAACTTTTTCAGCATTTTACTTATCACATTCTCATCCCCATATTTAGTGATGATTTCATCTTCTATATCTGGATTTTTAATTTCTATATTAAGTCCCAATATTTCTTTAATTTTAATGTCTTCATCAAAATGTTCCTTACCATTTTGGATTACTGTTTTAATTGAATTTATCCAACCTTCACCAATTGTATCCACACTTATACTGTTCATCCTATATCCGTCTTAGTCTATTTTTTAAGTTGATACTTATACTATCATCAAAAATTGTAATTTGATTTTCTAGTATTGTGAAGAAACTTTCTCCAGAATGTTTACTAAATCGATCATTTTCCACTCTAAGTAATGTTTTATATTCATTTTCCAAAGTTTTTATTACCACTTCATTTTCTTCGATTACTTTACCAATAATTGAAATTGGGAAATCAATATTTTTTGCAATTTCTTGAACTTCATTAATATATTTTTTAGGGATAGAATATAAGTATTGCCAATCTCCACCAGTTAGTGTTAATTGCATAGGTCTTATATTTAAATTATTTGCAATTTTAATAGATTCTTCATGAATTGGTATTTTAGATTCATCAATGATTGCACCAACTCCACTTGCATTACATAAACTATATATGCTACTTGGTAAACCATCACTAATATCTGTACAAGCATTTGCAAGTTTCGATTTTGATAACTTTGTACCTAATTCATAAGGAGGGTTTTGAAATATTAGCGCATTTTTGAATAGTTCTTTTGCATTATCCGAAAGATTTATTTTATGTTTAAAAGCAATTTTACCAGATAACATAGTACCCAAATTTCCAGTGACCACTAGTAAGTCATCGATTTGTGCATTTGATCTTGTAAGCCTTTCTGATTTATGGGATTTTCCTGTTGCAGTGACAACCATTGCAAATTTAGGGTTTTTTTTAGTATCGCCTGCTGCTAAAAATGCACCATACTTTTTAGCTGCTTTTTGTGCTCCTGTCATAACCTCTTTTACAAAACCTAAGGTAAGATCCTCTGGCAACAACAATGCAATCGTAATTGCAATAGGCTGGCCTCCAGATGCAATAATGTCGCTTATTGCATGAGATACTCCAAAATCACCAACACATTCACCATTTGCTAAACCTAATCCATATGCAGAGTTTTTCCCTGATCTATCAGTATTCATAAGAAGTATTTCATCTTCTGCTATCGTAGTATTTATAAAAGCTGAATCATGACCAAATCCATCAAGTAGCATTTCATCTACTTCTAACATTTCGGTTATTTCTTTAACTAAAATTTTTTCATTTAGTTCACTTATCTTTTTATTATTCAATGCTTTCCTTTTATAAAATTATTTCAAAATAGTGTTGAGCAACTTTAATACTTTGTTCTTTTTGTTTCACTGCTTTAATTAGTTTTTGATTTAAATTTTGTTTTCTTAAATCTTCTAGAATATCTATATCTGTTCTATCTTGGAAAGCAATATTAGTCTTCGCACACGAGTCTGCAAAAAAAAGTAATCCTATCTCTATCTTATATTTCTTTAGTTCAGATAGTTCATTTAGTAATATATTTTTAAATTTATCTGAGTGAATAAATTCACTGCTATAGTTAATGCCTGCTTTTTTAATTATTTGACGAACAAGTCCATGATTTTCAGCACAAGTTGCAATATACTTAATTTGATTTCTAGATAGTTTATAATACTCATGCAATAAAGGATATATATCTTCTAATATAATCTTTTGAGAATAAACTTCATGTTGACTGAAAGAGCACTTAACTTTATGATTTGGTTCAATTGTGTAATGTTTTTTAAATTTACCTAGATCATGAAGTAAAATTCCAATATAAATAAGTTTAGATTTTGTAATACCATCAATTTTTTCATTTAGATGTTTTTCAATTACTTCTAGTTTGTCCCACTCTTTTAAATAGTTTTTCACCTCATTGTCGTACAAACTCATACAAGCTCTAGAATGAGTTACAATCCCCCATTGATGCCAGTTATACTTATGTTGTCTATTACAATCTATTTCAAAGAAAAACTGCTGTTTATAAAGCTTAATAAGATTATTCTTTTCTATGAATATTTCTTTAGCAACAATAGATTTAGCAATATCTTCTAAGTTTAAATTAATTTCATTAATAATTTGTTCAATAGTAAAAATATTTTTATTATTCATTTTACTTATCTCTATTACTGTTCAATAAATTAAGGACTTCATGTGTTCTTTTATACTTTTTATCTTTGTCAGGGTTTTTGGCTGTAGATATTTCTTTCCAGTCCTTTGATAATTGCATATTTCTTTTTAGTTCATCTAACGCTTCAAAAGTACACTCATTAAAAAAACCATCCTTAATAGCTTTTAAAAATACTCCATTGCTATAAGAACTATTCATTTTTTTAAACTCTAATTTTTTTATTTCATATGTAGTATTGTTAATATATTCTAGCTCAAAGACTTTTATTTTATCTAATGCTTTATTTTTATAGTCATCATTTCGCTGTTTTTTTAAAAACTTTTTATAATCTTCTATGTCTATAGATTCCTTAATCTTTTCCCAATCTTTTTCATGATTTGTACCTCTGACACACCTAATATAACGGGTTTTATCTCTTTTATTTTTGCCAATATTTTCGCCTTCACTATCTGATCTCCTTCTTCCAAAATGGATACCATATGCATTATCCTTATTCCTAGGATTAGAAGTAGAACTCCAGAATCTGCTATGTTTCATTTTCATTGAATATAAAAGTGGTTTTTTAATATACGTAGTTTCGTCATAACTATATGGGTTTTTTGATTTTTCATCTACTAACAACGTTTTTAATTCGTCGAAAGTCGGAATTCTCCAATCATTAAAATCTCCATATTTTTCTCTATTTTTTGAATCACAAAAATAAAAAGAATCAAACCAGTTGTATCTACCTCCATTTTCATTATCGTGTTCTACAACTTTTTGCCATGTCAATCCTGTATCTATGTCATACCATACTTTATCAATTTCACTATAAATATTAAAAACAATTTCACTTACAGTATTCTTATGTTTTTCATTCTTAGAGAATTTACTAAATATTGGACCGTCCAAAAGTTGAATTTGCCACGCTTTGTAAACACTGTCTTCAGAAAATTTAATTTCATTATTAGAATATAAATCACCTATACCAAAAATAAAAATAGTTTTATTTAGATGCAAAGCCTCCTCATATTCTAAATGAGTTATTGATTTATTATATTCTTTAAGTTTTTCACCATAAGTATCGCCTAACAAAAAAATAATTATATCAGCTTTTGATATAGAGTCCAAAGAACGATTTAATGCAGTTTGAGAAACAGCTTTATTATCATCTAAATCCATAGTAATCAATTTAAATTCTTTAAATTCTTTAGTCAAATTTTTTTTCAATTCTTCAAATTCTTTAAATCTTGAAGCTATAAAAACATTTTTCATATTATTTCCTTATTCTCAATTAATAAAATTTCATAGCCACTCTTTGCCATAATAAAAGGGATATATTCATTAATCATAAAATCATAACCTTCAAGTACTCCTAACTCATAACCTTTTGTAGCTAGTTCGTCACTCTTATTTTTAAATTCATCAAATGGTATTAAACACATATGTTCTTTTTTAAGTTCAAAAAAACTTTTTAGCTTTTTATTTTCTTCTTTACTAATAATCTTCATTTTCTTGAATCCATTTAGAAAATGAAATGTATTCCATCTTTGATGTTCGTTTTTTGCAAGCTTAAGTCTTAATGTATCATTCATAATACTTTCATAAACACTTTGGTTCATAGTAAATATTATTTGAAAATCTTTATTTGATTTTTTATATTTTAAACCTAAATATTTTAATTTTGTTTTAAAATGATCCGCTACGGCTCTGTTTGACTCTTGTTTAAAATATCCAAGTTTTTTCCATTCGATATCAATATCAATAGGCTTTTTTGTATCAATTTTTGTATACTCAAATAAATAAGATTGGTAGTCTAATATTTGGGGAACAACATTATTGTAAACATAATTAACACATTTTGATTGAATATCTCTCTCCTCATTAATAATAATATCTTTTTGACTAATTTCATTAATACAACCAAATGTATAGAAATTATTAAACACCTTATTATTTAATTTAATATTTTTAGTTAAATTATAATCATTAAACATGGCAAATATAATATTAGTATTTAATGTTTTTTCTGCAATCTTATCGATATATGTAATGTTCGCTAAGTTTGATGCAATATCTAAGTTTTTTTGTTCATCTTCCAAACAAATAATAACATTAGTCATATTATCATGCCAAATACTACTTTGATAAAAACTTTTTGAATTTATATCTAGAGAATGATATTCCAGAGATACTGTTTGTATCTTATCAATTTGGGTATAGTTTAATTCAACACTTTGCTTAAATTCTTTTATATCTTTATCTATACAATATACTTTAAGAATATTTTCATTAGGTAGTTGACCTACAATACACGCTTGTGAAATAACTTCATGAGATAGGTGTGAATTACCTATAATTGCAATTGAAAAGCTTTTATTGGAGTTTATGATTGTATTGTCGTTTCCATCAATATTAAATTTATTAAATAAGTCTCTTGAAGCTTCCTCATAATATGAATATATTTTAATAGATGAACTTTCAAATATACCTTGTTCTTTGTGGAAGTGTCTTAAATGTCTATCCTCTATATTAACATATAAACTCGCATTACAATCAAGTTTTAAAACTTGTGTTACTATTTCTAGATTTATTAAATCTTGTCCTGTTGATACCAATATATGTTTGGCTTTCTCTATTTTTATAGAAGCTAGTAACTCGAGGTCTGTTGCATCGCCAATTTTAACCATTAATCCTTTATTTTTATATTTTTCAATACTTGGATTATCTTTATCTTTCACTATAATAACTATTTTATTATTTCCGTCTTTTATTTCACTATCTATATATACACTATTATTTTCATCAAGACCACAAACCAAAATATATTTACTTTTTAATATAATAATTTTTTTATAAAAATACTTAGCCTGTTTTGATAGAAAAGGTATAACTGTAATCAAAATACCTATTAAAGATATTGTAGATAAGAGTGTTAATATAGCATCTATATCTGTCCATAGTATTTGCGTAAAATATCCTAAGACTAAGTCTTCACTTTTCAATATGACACCTCTTTACAATAATATTTTTATATCTTTAGATGCTCTAGTTACAGCAACGTATAAAAGGCGATAAGCCATATCTGAGTCACCCCTATTTATTAGGGATATTATTGAAGAAGCACTTATATAAGCATTTTCATAGGTACTTCCTTGTGATTTATGAATAGTACTGGCAAAAATATACTTTACATCAGCGTACTCATCCTTTGATGCAAAGTAGTGTCTCCATTTTTTTCTTCTTAAAGTATCTTCTTTGAAACTTATACCTCTAGCTTCATTACGTACTTTTATAAGATAATCATTGTATTTTTTATTGTCATTTGGATCAACAACCTTAAAACCTCTTCCAAGGCTATCTATACATTGCCAATAAAATATTTTTTTGTATTTATCAAATTCTTTTGTTGCTTTATCTATTGTAACAATTTCAGAGTTTTGAAACTTGTTTTTATATGCATAATTAAATACAAGTTTTTCATCTTTTATTATAGCATCTGTTGATTCTATACCTTGATCTTTCCAATACCTATACCTTAATAATCTATTTTGTTCATCCACTTGAGAATTTGTATAAGATATAGCTTGGTTATTATTTTTATACCATTCCGTTTTTGATGTGAACATATCCAAATATTCTGTTTCATTATTAAAGATTTGTAACTGATTATATTTTTTTGTATTAAAAATCTCTGGAATGGGTGTGTATTCTTTATTTTTAATACACTCCTTTATCTCATTTGCTATAACTTTGATGTAGCTATCTCTTGCTTGCCTTACAATTTGAGTTAATTGATATTGCATCGGAAGTGATACTACACCATTTTGACCTTCATCAATTGGAGGAAGTTGATATTGGTCCCCAATAAAGAGTACAGTTTTTAATTTATTTTGTTCTAAATTTTCTTCTATAAAGTTAAGTAATTCATTACTTATCATTGAGCTTTCATCTACGATTAATATATCAAGATTTTTTTCAAAATCATTCATATCTTGCGTTTTATCTCTTTGAAAAGACTTAGTACCTAGTAAATCATCCTCTTTTAATTTAAGGTCTAAATATGACTGTAATGTTTTCGCATTAATATGTATATTATTACTATTTATCATATATTTTGCAACACTTAATGATTTGTGAGTAGGCGTTGTGAGTAGTACTTTATACTCTTTTTTTAAAAATTCTTCTACAAGCTTTGATGTCAAAAATGTTTTACCCGTACCTGCTGAACCGTTAAGTGAAATAAAGTTTTCTTTGGGTTTTTTAGTAGAGGATATATTGTAATTATTTAAAATAGAATTAATGTTTTCAGTAACACTATTAAATACTTCTTGTTGATGAGGAGTAAGTTTTGCATTTTTGTATCCATAAACGTAATCATCTATAGCTTTATTTATTTTAGTATAATCATCATTTTCCAAAATTGTAATAATATTTGCCAATTCTTCATTTTTTTCTAATTTTAACGTATCGATTTGAATATGGATCATATCTTCGTCTTCAAGTTCTATTAAATTTTTTATTACTTCTAGTCTCTTAACGATTTGAACTTTAGTACTCATAAACTTCCTTTTATTATATTAATTCAAAATATGTTCTAACCTCATTAATAAACGTACCTATATTATTTAAGGGATTGCCTTTTAATAAAATTTTATTTTCTAATGCTCTCTTATAAGGTAAATGTGCCACAGGATTGTCATCAATATTTATATTTTCTGGTTCATCATAACTTGTGACAATACAAATTTTTCCATCATCATCAAGTAATGGTTTTAATCCCATATACTTATAAACTATACTATCAAGTTTTATATTTTTTGTAAATTTGCATTCTACCATATGCAAATGATTCTCTTTCATTATTAATATATCAAACTCATTTGGTATATAGTTTTTTTTATCAATATATTTTTTTACAGTAACGCCAATCTCTATATCATCGAAGTTCAAGTCTTTAAGTTTCAAATAAATATAATATTCGAAAAATCCACCTGTAATAAGACTTTGGTTTGACTTTAAGTCTTTTATCTGCATTCTACTTATAATTTTATTTATTTTTTTAAATCTTCTATCATCAAGAGTAGGTAAATATTCATTTTGCACATAATACGCAAAAGTTTTAAATTCATTGTAGTGTGATTCGAAGATAGATAATATTTCATTTTGATATTTTTTGGCAAATTTTTTATTTCCAATACTTTCAACTTCAATATTTCTTAATAAAAAATGGTCTAATATTGGTATTACTTCATCTACTTTATAACTATCCATACTATTTTGCGTGACAATATTAGTTTCATTATCAAATCTATCATATGATATAAGATTTGCTCCTAGTGGCAGTAACTTTATACCTATTAATGTGTTTATATTTGATAGGCCATCAGTAGTGTTTAAATATAGTTTATTTATTTTCTTACTTTTCTCTTTAATAAACTCTATAGTTTTATCTATAGCTTCATAACTGTCTTCATCAATACAATATGTATATGTTTTCATATCGATTTTATGTTTTTTATTAAAACTTTTTATACCTTTTATTATGTTTTTCGCTTCTTTTACATCACCGTGAAAATCATCATATATAATAATATGTCTTTTTATATTATTTTTAAACTGATAATATATTGGTAATATTGAAGAATGAAAGTCACCTATTATTGAAACTAATGTCATTATTAACTATCCTTATTTTATTAATAGTATCGAGATGAAGATTATTGCGAATATTAACTTTTATATTGATGATAATGTTTCTTTTCAAGTGATATCAAATCAATTTTTATTACACTTTTATTTACCTCTAAATATTCACCTCACATTAAGTGAGGTGAATATTGCTGAATGGGGTACAAAGATTGTTAACAACAAGTCTCAAAATAACTACCCCACACTAAGTGAGGTGAATCTACAGATAAGTTAATTCTAAAGTCCATTATTGCTAGACGTCTCAAAATAACTACCCCACACTAAGTGAGGTGAATAATAGAAGAACTTATAGAAGCTGAAGAAGCTAAGTCTCAAAATAACTACCCCACACTAAGTGAGGTGAATCTTCAGCCAAGGAAGACATCAACGATAACATTGTCTCAAAATAACTACCCCACACTAAGTGAGGTGAATATCCTTGTGATAAGTGTTCTGAGACTTTTGCTAAAGGTGTCTCAAAATAACTACCCCACACTAAGTGAGGTGAATGTATGAGACTGTTCGAACCCGTAATTTATGCAGGTTAGTCTCAAAATAACTACCCCACACTAAGTGAGGTGAATTCGTTACAGAAGCAAGGAACATGAGTGCAGAAATAGTCTCAAAATAACTACCCCACACTAAGTGAGGTGAATCGTATTAAGTGGTATCTGAACATCGGGAATACTAGTCTCAAAATAACTACCCCACACTAAGTGAGGTGAATCACGTTAACAGAGGGTATATGTGTAGCTCTATTAAGGTCTCAAAATAACTACCCCACACTAAGTGAGGTGAATAGCCATTGACTGGCTATTTTAATAATTTAACTATATCAAATAATTCCTTTTCTAACCTTATAAGGGCATCTCAGGATAAAAGTTCGCAAATAACAGTGGATTTTTAAATAACAACCTGGCACTTTTGACATTTTTCTGGAACAAAGACCAAGAGATAGGTATTTGTTCTAAAAAATAGTTCGCAAATGTGCTTGAATAAAAGTTAAAGAGTATAGAATCTCTAACTTTTACAGAAATACATATATTGGAAGGCACCTAAAATAAGGCTCGCAAGCTTAAATTAAAATAAAAGTTCTCAAATTGAATTTCCAATAAACTATTTAATACACTTTTGCCAAGTTCAGATTTTTAATTATATTACTTTTTACTATATTTTATATTTAAAAAAGTTCGCAAGGCTTTCTCATATAAATAACTCCTTTTCTTCAAATATATCAGCTCTATTTGAAACTTCAAATGATTTAGGAACACAGTTTTTACATATATGATAAAATCTCAAACTATCACTTTTTTTATTTATGAATTTTTTAGATTCTATTTCATTTAGAAGCTTTTTTAGTTTTGTTTTATTTAACTCACATTCAAATACAGAATAATTAACTCTATATCCATAGGTTTCTAATAAGTCACTAATTTTTTTTCTATTTTTATTGTCTATCACATCATAAGTAATTAGATAATACATCAAAACTTTCCAATAAATACTTTATATTGAAAGGAATGATTTTCAACTGTTTTTGCTAACTTGTAACACTGAGTCATAATAATATTCTCAACTTTTACAGACTCTTTTTTCCACATCGTATAGCTACCAAGTTTTTTTTTAATATTTTTTGAAATTAATTGCCTACTAGACTTTGTAAGTAATCCATCATTTCCTAGTTTTATTGGTTCATCTTTATTTAACATAGAGATAATTGTTCGATCAACAATAAATGTTCTAAACTCTTCAATCATATCAAAAGTCAAAGTTGGTTTGTTTGTATCTATAGAGTGTAAAAAAGATATGTTTAAACTAAGTCCTGCATGAACCAGAGAATGTTGTATCTTACCATATAAGATTGCATAGGCATAATTTAAACTGGAGTTTACTATATCTCTTGCACCCAAGGTAACTCTTTTCTCAAAAGGAACAGTAAGTATAAGTCTTAAACATTCCCAATACAAAGATGAAATACTTCCTTCATATCCCATTAATTCACTTATCGTTGTAGCTTGTTTCTTAATTTGATGTATTAAATATTCCATTTTACTTATATTATTTTCGAATATTTGATGATATTTATTTAGATATTTTATATAATTGATTTGATTTTTTGATTTTCCTTTTATAAACTCTTTTGCAAGTTTTAATTGCAAAGGGGTATTTAAAACCATGGCTTGTTTATGTACAGTTTGAGCAAGAGTACTTTTATAAGTTATGAGTGATGCATAATTAAGTGCATATCTATCTATAAAATCAATTGTAATACTTTTGGAAGCACATTTTTTGATAACATCTGAACTAAGAGTAAATCCCTTGCCTTCAAGTATAATTCTTGTGATTTTATCAATTGCATATGAATTTTGTACCTTACCATACCGCTTTATAGTAAATTTATTTTTTGAAATACCTAGCATCAGACCAGGAGTAGAAATATGTAATGTTGTAACACTTGAAATTTTTCGTGCATATTTATTTTTCTTTTTTTCTATTTTTGAAATACTGTCCTTATATGATTTATTGGATAAATATTTTTCATAAGCTTTTGCAATAATTAATTCAGTTTTATCTTTAATAAGTTCAATATCAAATAAAATGCTTAAGTTAATTTCACCTATAGCTATTTTGAACTCCTTTTTTGTACTGATTTGTTTATTTTGTTTACAAAGAAAAACTTTATGTGCGATACTATCAACTAAATTTTCTTGGAGAAGGTTATATTGTGTTGAATTTTTTGTAATGATTTTAAGATAATAGTTTTTTAATGCAAGTAAATAGCTATTTACTTCTTTAATATATTTATAAAATCCCGATTTGTTTTTTGATAAACTGTGAAGTTTAGATATGACTTTTTGCAATCGTTCGTTATTAATTGATTTATTTCTTCCTCTAAAATCAACACCTAGAAAAGTAAAACCTTCATTCACTGTAGTTAATGAAGTTTTATCTTCCCCCAATGTTAAATCAAGGCTTTTTAGAAAAATCGTTAGTTTTTCATATATTGTCTTTAATTCTTTCTCTTTTTTTACTAAAATAATAAAATCATCTGCATATCTTACAAATGATATTTCATAAGTAGCTAAAAATTTATCCATTCTGTCAAGATAGATATTTGATAATAGAGGTGACAATATATCACCTTGGTGAATACCATCTCTATGGTTAGTATAATTGTATTTTTTAAAACTTCCATTTTGCAAAAAAAGAGATATAAGTCGAATAATTCTTTTGTCAGAGATTTGTTTATTTAGTATTAAAAGCAATTTATCATGATTTATAGTCTCAAAAAAATTATCTATATCAGTTTTTAAAATAAAATAGTTTTTTTGAAGTATAAATTCACTAACTCTGTTTATAGCTTTTAATGTTGATTTATCTTTTCTATAGGCATAAGATTTATTTGAAAATAATCCATCAAAGAATTTATTTAAAGTTTTATAAAGCACTCTTTGTACCAATTTATCTTTTATGCTTGATAATGCTATTGGCCTCTTTTCATCTGAATTTGGTTTACCTATCTCTATTTGTTTTAAAGGTTCAGGAGAGTATGAACCTTTAATGAGATCTTCAATAAGAGTATCTATGTTTTTAGCTAGTTTTGAAGTAAAAGCTTTAAAATTTACTTCATCAAGACCTATTGCACTTGATGAAATTTCATCAAGTGCTTTTTGAAATTTTTGTTTCGTAAAAATCTGTTCAAAAGTATTTGTAAACATTATATTAAATACTTATAAATTTTTTAAAAAACTTAACTTCACTTTTAGGAGCTTTATTTTTTTGTTTTTTCCAAAAGTTCTCTATAAACTCTTTCTGTTCAACAGTAGGACTTGCTTTTTTACCTAAAGACTCATTTATAATTTTCATTGCAGTTTTTATATCTTTACAATTTTTCAGTTCTGAAATACCTTGTGCTTTTTCTACTTTTTGTTTTTTAAGTTCTTCATTTAATTTCTGACGTTGAAGTTCCTCTTGTTCTTTTTTCAATACTAAATCGTGTTTTTCTTGCTCTACCTCTTCTTTAGTTTTATACGGTAAGAAACTAGTAAACTTCCCATACCCAACATTTGTTTTTGCTCCAAGACCTAAGTCATCTAAAATATTTTGGAACAGTTTCAGTTTTGAACTTTTCGAAATTACGCCATCATTTAACTCAAAATCAAATCTGAAAGTAATATTTGGTAAAACTTTTATAAATCTAAGGGGTACGGGATTTTTCAATAGGTCCTCACCATGGGGTGCTAAAAAGTCGTCTCCTAATATTTTGCTAAGTCCATCGGCTTCAATAATATTTGCATCAAAAAAGATATCTCTATTATCAAATATTTCTTTTTCTAATCCTGTTACATCTATACTATCATCTAGATACTCTTTGATATAATCAGTATGTTTAAAAGCACTTCTTAAAACACCTTTTATACTACTTCCAGAAATTATAGGTAGCCCACTTGTATAATCAAATGAAAAACCTAAAATTGCTTGACCTTTAATTCCTGGTAATTCATGTGCATTTCCACTTCCTAGTATTAATCCTGGATATGTAGTAGTAGCTTTAAAATGAGCATTACCTAATACTTCAGTATCTTCAATACTTGGAGTTTGTAAAAGTATATTTTTCACTTTAGCTTCAATAGTTTTTTCATTTGACTTATCTTCTAAATTAGAATAATTTATATCCGAAAAATAATCTTTATAAAAAAGCCATCCTATATTTGCATTACTCATTTTTTTCACCTTTTTCAAGTTTAAACGTTCTAATAGATAGCTTGACTGCAATTGCAATATCCATGATTTCTTTTTTTAAATAACTTTCGTCATTTTTCATTAAAATATACCGTAATAATGAAGTTTCCGTTGTATCTTCATCTAGAATTTCCAATATAAGCAATGGTAGTAATTGTTTTTTTTCTTTTGTATTGGCATTTTCATTTTCAAAAAGTGCCAGGGTAGGCTTAAGGCCACTTTGAATAACACTGGCACCAAATGAAGATATATAGCCATTGTATGATGATGGAATTATACCATTGTCAAAATTCGCCTCTAAAACTTCTATGGCTTTTGGAATGTGTTTCTCTATGTTCTTTTTACTCATAAGGATGCCTTCGTAACTTTTGAAAACCCATATCCAATAGATTTATTTGCACCAAATTGTACTTTTGAACCATCTTTATCAAATCTATTTTCAAAACCATCTATTTTTTGTTTTTTATCTTTTTCATCAACATTTGTAGGTTTCGCAATAATAAAGGAAAATGTAGATTTTTTAGGAACAACTTCTTCATACCATAAGTTTTTACTTACGCCCTCTTCTAGATAATTTCTAGAAAGTACTGGTAAGTCCAAATCAGCAAAATCATTGTCATGAAATAAAGCTATATCACTTCCCAAAAATTCGCTTACTATTGAGGCATCAAAGTTATAAAATATTGCTTTCTCGTCTTCCAAAATTGCATTTGTAATATTTTCAAAAATTATTGGTTTTGATTTTTCTACTTTGATACTGGATAACTTTTCTAATTGAGTTGTTAATTCTTCATTAAAATTAATATCGAACTCTTTAATAGTTTCAAGTAAACTTTTTAAAATACCAGGAGATGTTGCATTAAAATAAGACTTAACATTACTTCTTACAGGTCTTGTAAGTAATTGTGCTTCAAAAAAACTATATGCACCAGTTTGGTGTGAGTTATTATCACCATTTGTTGGACCAAAAATATATTTAACCATATTGGATTCTTCGGTACCTTCTTTTGAAAAATGTTCTCTAAAGGCACCTTTTAAGGAACTACTGTTAATCATTGGCAAATTAGTAATACTATCTCTTTGTACTTGATTATCAATTACATCGAAATTTATATCTCCACTTCCTACATGAAGATTACTTAACGTTGTGATTTTATATAATTCTGTTTTCATTAATTTTGTCCTTTATATGTATATGTGTTATAACCAATTTTTTGGCAGTTTTTATTGTTTAAATTATCAATCAATTCTTTTTTTGGATTGATAATAACCGAACCTTTTTCATACAGAAAAACTTTTTCCGTTTTTTCGAATGTATTTGGTTTATATGCGTGCTTTTGATTTTTTAGGCTTTGATAACTTATCTCCCTAGTAATTGCAAATTCACAATTACCTTTTAATGGTATTGTTATATAACTATCACTTAATAGTGTGAGATAACTATCATTGTCTGAATAATCCAATAAAGAGTTATCCTCTTTAATTTCAAGTTTAAAACTACTTCTATCTGCACCTAAAGTTACGATTGAATTTTGAAGTTTATAATCTGACTCTAAATAAAAAGCGAATTTAAATGAATCTAATAGCTTATATGCTGTTTTTTTGAAAAGTGAATTTTCTAGCCCACCAGTTTTATTTCCAATTTGTTCTATTGCCTTAAATATCTTTTCTGACGATATATTTTCATTTGTGTCAAGACAGATAAAATTGTCGTAGATACCTATTTTTGGGTTAAACGCACTTAGCAACCCATTCTTATAAATACAGTTACTTAGATTAATTCTTTTGATATATTTTTTATCATTTTTCATCAAAAAGATTGGTTCAATGGATTTGATAGATCCAAAATCTTGTAGTGAATTATTTGATATATCAAACTTTTCATTTCCTACTAAAGCATTTGCTTTTTGCTTATTATTACTATCAACCCATTCACCTCTAACTTTTCTAGTTAATACTTCACTTTGTGTCATAATCTCTTTTTTTATTATCCCAAGAAGTGCACTTTGTTGCGGGAATTGTCGCCCTTTAACCAGATATGATCCATTTATATCATCACCCAATTTTCCAAAAGTATTATCTCCCCCAAATAAAAATGCTTCAAGAGGGGTAAGCGTTACTAGATACCTCATACTTTATCTCCTCGTACAAATTTTATAAATCTAAGAGTCGCATAGACCAAATCTAGTTTTTTCTCTATTGTATTATCTTGGTAAACCACATACATAAAATCTATAAGTGCCTCAAAAAACGATTTATATTCTTCATGACTTGTTTCATTAAAATAATTATCAAAAAAGTTTTGAAGTTTAGATTTATTTGTTGCAATAATATTTATTGTAGTTTTATAAGTGTCAATTTTATGATGAATAGAGTGTAGGAAATTATCCATATCTTCTCCACCTTGAGTATTTGAAGTGAATACTAAAAAGTTTTCATAAACTTCTTTATTACTTTTATGGATAATTGTTTCAAAAGATTGTCCACTATGTTTAGTAACATTAAATGCGATATTGTTTTTTTGAGTATTTTTTGCTTTAATAAACAGTAAATCTCTACTATTCTCAACTGCTTCATACAGTGGAAATTTAATATAATTAATACTTACTCCAAAACTAATAGTTGATTCTTTAAATCTATTATTGAAATCAACTGATATTTCATCACAAAGTTCAAATATTGTTTTGCTTTTTTCTTTGCTTAATACTGGAGCGAAAAACAGTAAATCGTCTCCTCCTGCAAAGATCGTTTGCCCACCAAAAGATTTTATAAGTTCATTAGATTTTTTGCAATACTCAAAAAGGTTTTTAGATACTGCCTCAATTTTTGAGCTGTCCACAATCGCTTTGCTCATATTATCACCATCAGCATGTACTACACAGTAATATTTATTATGAGATAGTTTTTCTAAATCATGAATAATACTTTTGCCCTCTGTAAGAAAATTGTCATTATCGCCTTTTTGTCTTCGTAGACTTTGAGGGAATGTTTCATCTTGACAAACATTGAAAAATAACTCTTTGGTATCAAGATAAGGACTTAGTTCTAAAATAGGATTTTTAGAACTCTCTATATCTTTTTCTAAGTAATTAATTTGAAGATAATCCTTTACTTGGTGTAAATCTATATTTAACCCAGTAGCAACATCTTGACAAACATCTAAAATAGTTTTTTCTAGCTTATTAATATCACCATCTTTACTTTTAAAAATAAATCTGTCATGAAACAATCCGATTTGATTCTCATCATCAAAAATTGATTCATCTTCTATATAGGGTGTTATAAACTCTCTATCCCTAAATTTTCCAATAATTTTTTTCATAATATATGAAAATATATAACTACTGGCAAAAAGATCTTTTGGTTTTTTTGCATTAGCTAATGTTTTATAGATTGGCCCAATTGTTAAAGCTATGTGATTCATTTGTTCCCCCTTATTTCATTAAATATTCTACTTAATGTAGTATATTCTGATTGATTATGATATTCACTTTGAATATGTTTTGATAAGTTAATATTAAATGTAAAATTAAAAAAATCATCAAAATTAAATTTATTTGGAGTCGATAGTTTTAAATCACCTTTTTTATCTACTTTTATTAAGAATTCCTTATTAAGTATTTTTTCAATAGTATCATCTGCCCAAAAATATACTTCGATATTTTTCTTATCTCCAGAGAGAATAGGCTTAAATGTTATAGGAGATTTAAATCTATCAATTTCTTTGTTTTCTTTTAATATTCTAGCTTTTCTATATGTGTACCACTCTTGTTCACTTGATAAACCAAACAAATCCCTAACCAAATGTTTATTGTTTGTTGAATAATTAACGCAGTTATCTGCTTCAATATGTTTAATTTTTTGTTCATTTAGTCTTGTAGAAAAGTATTTCTCTTTGATGGCTTTTTTATCCCATGTTATATTTTGATTTTTCATGTAGAGAAAAATAGATGGTTTAGAATAAAATCTAGTTCCTTCTCTATTTGGTAGGTTTATACCTTGTCTCATAAATGAATATAATATTTTAATATCTTCTTTATATTTATTGGGATTTGAAGTGAACTTATAACACTTGTGTTTTACAAGAGATTTCTCATAATCTTTATTAAGATAAAAACTTCCATAACCTTTAGATTGTCTTGTTCCAAAATTTGTATTTGCGATAAAACTTTCAAAGTTATTCTTAATTAAATCCAATAACTCTATTTTAAATGAGAAAAATATAATTTTAAAAGTACTATTATTCGTTTTAAATTCTTTATCTTCCCCATCACCCATATTCCCAAAAAACAGAGGATCTCTATCCTTAATTGATTCGGACTTTGATATGTTTTGTTCAATCGTTATCTTATAGTCAAAAGCATCTTTATCCTTGTCAATTAAATATGTTGAATACTTTTCCTTATTCTCAAAAGCATACTTTATTAAAAACTTATCAAATTTAGGTTTTAATTCCGTTGCTCTTAATGTTGCCCCACTTTGTTCACTTTGAAAATGAATGATGGGGGTGTGTTGTTTGAGTGTAAACTCAACTTTAAACTTACTCATGATTCTCCTTTTTAAAAAATTTATCTTTTATGAATAAACCAATTGGCAAACACAATGCACTTAAAATAATATATATAGCCAATTCATTCACGGTATGATTTTCTGGTATAAATTCAATAATGTTCATACCAAAAAAGCCAGTTAGAATTGAAGGAAGTACCAAAGCACCCCCAATGTATGCAAGAATTTCTAAATTACGATTTGTTTTTTCAAGCTCTTTTTCAGACTTCTTCTTTTCTTTTAATTCAATGTATTTATGAAGTTCTTCAAGCTCTGAATCTAAATCTTTAATATCTCGTTCAATTTTGAAAATATCTATTGCTTGTTCATAGAGTTCTAACCCTTGATCTTTTGCAGTTATTTCTCTAAAATAAAATTTATTCACAAACTTGATATAATTTTCATACAAATCAGTTACTTTTTCTGATGTTGATTTATCTTCAAGTTTAACTGCAATAGAACTTACTTCAGAAGAAAATTTAAGAATAGTAGCTCTTACCATAAGTAATAAACTAAACATGCTAAAATAGATAGTTTGCATGTGTTTCAAAGGAAAACCAGCATTGGTAAGACAGACAAAAGAGTATTTACTCATACCATACATAGTTCCTGATTCTTGCCATCTTGGATAAGTGGCCTTTTCCATAAGTTTAGCTTGCATTTTTTTATTTTGAACAGTTTTACCAGCACCATCAATAAAAACATATTCATACCATTTATCATGATTTTCATAGTCTGTTTTTAATTCATCAGAAATTTTAGAATTATTATAGTAACAAAGAGTAAACATCCTATCATCAATTGCTGGAGTTATTTCATTACCAATCAACTTTGTGATAATTTTTGAAATTGTTGGTTTTGTGTCTTCTTCTTTATATATAAAATTTTCAGAAATATCATGAAGTTTTATATACTCAGGCAATAAAGAACACTTTTGTTCATTATCTAAATATTCAGGGTAAATTCTTCTAGCATAATCATTTATTTCTAGAATACTTTTAACATCCTCATAATCATTATTTATAATGTTAAAGGTTAAAACTCCAATACCCGTATCAAAAATTCTTAAATTTATATTTTCCAAAAGTAAGTTATATTCTTTTCTCTTTTTTACTATAAATTTAGTATTTGAATATTCTTTTCGTGTATAAAACTCACTGTTGTTACTTGAATTAAACATACTATCTTTAAAAAAACCATGAAAATATGATTCTTCGTTATAACAAGCTTTATATGTATCGAGGTTCCAATTTTTTATTACGCTTTTTTTGTTTTCTTCATTTTTAATAATAAAAGGTAACATAAAAGTATGGTAACTGTAGATCGCTTTTTCTTCGTTTTTCATTTATATTTAAACTCCTTTATGATTTTTTTTATTTGATTTTTATTTAATATATTCTCTTTAATACCCACAAATCCAAATTCACCTCCACCATGATAATAATTATTTATAGTAATGTTGTATTTTTCTAAATATTCTATAATTTTATTTTTTTCGTAATTATAAAAGATAATTTTTCTGTCATTATAAATAATATATTGTTCATGAATATAATATATAAAATCACTTACAACACTAAATTTTTCCGTCAATGAATATACAATGTGAGAACTCGATCTTTCTATTGACTTTTTTGCTAAGATTTCATCCTCATTTGTTATACCTTGTGCTTTACGATCTTGCTTTCTTATTTCATTTATTTCATCCTCAGATGCGTTTATTAATTTCATACCTTCTATATATCTACTATCATTTGCAGATATAAGTTCTTGTTTTCTATTAAGCGATATATCTAATATACTTGCAACTTGTTCTAATGATGATGGATTATTGTCATTTATACCATGATGATCTATTTGTATATAATTTGCAGGGGGTGTGATGTCTTCTTCCAATTCAACTGCATAAATTATCCCGTCAAAATTTAATTCATTTTTATACTCACTAAGTTTTGAACCCCAAGATAGTTTTTTATCTACATAGCTTATTTTATAAGCATCTAAGATACTTTTTATTTCAAGCATTTCTAGGTCATAACCTCCCAGTAAAAATAATTTCTTTTTCACAAGAAAATTTTACTTGTCATAAAGTTATTTTTCATTTTTTTTACAAACTGATTATTTATCAATAACGTAGATGTATAAGATTTACCTATAATTGAAGATATTCGCATTTCTTTGTTTCCTTGATTTATTTTTAATAGCGTATAAAACTTGTTAGTCAATATTTGACTAACTATGGTTATTTATTGTAATTTCCAAATTTTTCATATAGGTTTCACTTAAATCAATTGGTTCTAGTATAATTAAGTTTGGCATCCAACTTTGAACAAATGGCAAAATTTCTATTTCTTGTGAATACTCAAGACTAAACAAAATACTGCCATCATCAAGTTTTTCTATAAATTTCTGAGTACTCAAAAACTTTTTCATCCCGTTATCGAAATATCGAGATATTCTAGGTAATGCCCTAAATTTCGCTTTTTTTATCTTTGCACCATACTTTGTCATTGAATTTTGAAGTTTAGTATTTAGAAAAGTGACATGATCTTTAACGGCTGACAGTTGAAATGATTCAGCTTTTGTCGCATAATTCACCTCTTTTATAAATGATATTCTGCCAAGTCTTAACTTATCTTGATTATCACTAAATGCAAGATACCAATTATTATCTATGAAAATTAGTTTTAAGCATCGTAAGTTGTCATACTCTTTAGTAGTAAATTTATATTTAAGTTTTACATATTCTCTGTTTTTTACTGCACGCTTTAATTTTCTAAAAATATTTTTTTCTTCTACTGTTGAGAGATCTTCAAATGGAGTATTTTGGAATTTATATATATTTTTGTTTTCATTTGTAAATTGTTCAAGTTTCCTAAATATATCTGGGTCTGCATCATGAGCCATGTTGAAAAACCATCCAATTTCCTCAGATTTATCAAATGCCTCTACAAAAAGATCAATAGGTTTGGTAAGTTTATATGTCTTTTTTTTTGTTCCCTTAATTTCAATTATATTGTTAAATTCAAAACTAAGTTCTTTTATAAGTCTATCTATTTGTTTTGGACTAAGATCTAATTTATCAATTAATACTTGATCATAAGCAGTTAACATTTTATTTTGCTTGTTTTCAAATTCTTCTAGAATAATTTTGTATTTTTTCAAAGTACTTATTTCTGACATTTAATTTCCTTTCCACAAAATTATATTAATAATAAGTTAATTATTTATTTTATAGTACCAGAATAATTCTAAATTAAATAATAATAAAATCTATTTTTTACTGCTCTAGCATGCGTAGATATGATCACATCAAAAATTGAAGTAAATTTTGTCTAATAGTCATAATGTGTCTAGACTAAATAATATACTTTCTAACAACAATTAAGGAAATCATCATGATACATATTACCTACCACGCAGGACAAAGGTTTTTGGAAAGAGTTATGAATAATCTAAACTGTTCAAAATATGAAACTCACAGAACTGTTGAGTATCTTCAAAGGGTTTTTAAAGACATAGTTCCCAGTAGCTACACAAGCCACCTTCCAGTACCAGGTTTTGAGAATAGTTTTAATGCTGTATTTAAAGGGAACAGCATTGTTACAATAATTCCAAGAGAAAAAATAAAGAGAAAAAGGACTAAAAATGTTTAATGAATTACAAAATGAACTCGACAGTAAAGTAAAAGAAATAGCAACAAAAAATGTAATAAAAAAACTCAACAAACAAAGTATCGATATAGCTAATATTGATGATACAAAGTTTCTTGAGCTTGTGGAACTTGAACTGGCTATTTTAAAATCAGATGGTAAAAAAGTGGGTTCAGGAATAGCTGTTGGAATTGGAATCAGTATTTTAACGGGTGGATTACTTTAAAGGAGTATGTTATGAATACAAAAGAACTTGAATTAATTATTGATGGGAAATCAAACCAGTCTACAGCTGGGAAAGTATGGACTGTAACAAAGTTTCTAAGTGAATTTACATGGTGTACAGGAAAATTCATTGCTAAAAATGCACCAACAGCTATTGGAATAGCATGGGAAATCAAGAAAGAAGTTAGCCAAGAAATAACTATTGGCATTCACGAAATTGCAAAAAAACAAAAGCAGATAAAAATGGAAGAGAAAATAAAAATGCTATCTCATAAAGGAGCAAAAGATGAGTCCTGAAAACCTATTTGATGATGCATTAAAATCTATTAAAGATACAACTAACTCTGTAACTAGTAAGTATGATGAACATATCAGAGAAAAAGCTGTTGAAAAAGTCAATGAAAAAATTAAGGAGAAAAAATTGTCAGTAGATGAAATTGAAAATGATGATTATGAAGTTATGATTAATGACTTATCAAAAGACATTAAAGAAGACTACTCAAAAAAAGCGTCACAAGGATTACTTGCTTTTATTGGTTTAGATTTTTTATTGGGATGGTAGGATGTTAAAATTTTTCTTTAAAACAACTGCATACTACATTATTTGGAAAAAATTTAAAAGTCAAATAATTTTGTTTGTAGTTTCAATTTTTTTAATTGGATTAATTGGAAGTATTTATGATGATTTATTTAAAGTTTTAAAAGTTACCAATAAAGAAAGTGTTGGTATTTTACTTTTTATAAAATGGTTTTTAATCTCTTTAATTGTGGTTTACAATCTATATACTTTTAGAACAACTACTATTGAAAGTAAAGATGAAATTATGACAAAAATGAAAGAATCTGATTCCAGTATCTTTCCTAAAAAATCACAAGAAGTTTTAAAAAAAGAAAAAATATTATCTTCTACTGATTATATTTTAAAGAAATATGAGAAAAAGTCATGATTAAAATTTACCTTATTCTTTTTTTTAATCTATTACTTTGTGCAAAAGAGACTTTATATGTAAATTACCCAAATTATTTACCTTCAAAGAGTGTAAAAACTTCTTTTGGATATGAACTAATAAAGCTCATTGATAATTCTAAGTCAGAAATTGCATTTGCTATATATGGATTAAGAGGTCAAGATGATATTTTAAAAGCACTAACAAATGCAAAAAATAGAGGTGTTGAAATTAAAGGGGTAGTTGACAGTGATAGTCATGGAAAAAACTACTATACAGATACTCATTTATTATATAAACACTTTGATATTTCAACAGATAAAAAAAGCTATATAATGCATAATAAATTTTTTATTTTTGATAAAAAGATTTTATGGACAGGTTCTTCTAATATAAGTGATACAGGAACTGGTGGCTATAACTCTAATAATGTATTAGTTAGTGATAATCAAGAGGTTGTAGATGTATATTATGATGAATTTGAACAAATGTTTGAAAAACGGAAATTTTCTAATAAAAAGCACAAACATAGTGTTAAAAATATTGATACTGGTGATTCAGTTGTATCAATATACTTTTCACCTAAATCAAATACATATAACAGTGGCCTAAAAGATATTGTGAACAGTGCAAAAAAATATATTTATATTCCTATATTTTATTTAACCCATAAGCCCTTGGCTAAAGATTTAATAATTGCACATAACAGCGGTGTTGATATAAGAATAATACTTGATGCCAGCGCGGCAAGAAACAAATACTCGATTCACAAAAAACTTAGAAAAATGGGAGTTCCCGTAAAAGTAGAAAACTTTGGTGGAAAAATGCATAATAAATCAATGATAATTGATGATAAGTATATCGTATCTGGATCTATGAACTTTACAAAAGCTGGAAATAGCAAAAATGATGAAAATACTATTGTTGTTAATAATAAAAGGTTGGCAAAACAATATAAAGATTTTTTCTTAAACTTATGGGTAACAATTCCAGATAAATATTTATACAGAAATCCTAATCCAGAAAGTAAAGATAGTATCAATTCATGCTTTGACAAAATCGACAATGATTTTGACAAATCAATTGATAAAAATGACAAATTATGTTTAAAAAAATACAAGGGGAAATAACATGGAAAAAATATCAAGAGATAGACATTTATTGAGATTTTACAAGTACTTATTCAATATAAACGAATGGAGCATGTTTATAAAAAGACTAATTTCTATTTGTGCTATATCCATACTCTTGTTTGTATTATGGATATTTCCTATAAGCATGTTTGTTGCACCATTTTATTCAATTACAATTGATAAGACAACAAAACCAGTTCTCTATAAGAACACAATAGGGAAAACAACAGTAAATGCGGTTAAACAGAGTATTACTGACCTTTTAAGTGAAGGACTAGTTACAAACTTTGTAGGAGTTAAATTATATATAGATAACAAATATTATGAACAAATAGGCCAAATTGAGATGATTAGAATTGCTATTAATACTCTTGAAAATCATCTTGCAAGGAATAGAGGAACAGGAGGTGCAAATAAATATCTTGTACAAGCTCGTTCTGATATTTATGCAGATTATGAACTTTCCATATTTACAAGTTATTCTACCAGGATTAAACAAGCTAGTAAAAATATTGATAAATATATCCTACAACTAGAATTAGATAAATTAAAAGATATGAATATGAAAGAGGCAGTATTTATAGTAAATTCAGATAACTTAGCTGAAGTATTTGATAAATTAAAACAACAACTACAAACTAATATTATGATTAAATCAACCTTTATTACTGAAGATGATAAGTTTTATAGATTAAAAGGGAATTTAATTGCTATGCATAAATTTCTAAATGGGCTAGATATTGATTTTAAAACAAAAATGTTAGATAAAACAAGTTATAATGAAAACTTTAAGCCAATAATATCATTAATGAAAAATGCAATATCTCAAAATCATCTTGTAATATTAGAGTCTTTAGGACATGTTTCTAAGTTAGAAAAAGAAGTGAATTTAATCGCTCAAAAATTAGGAGAACTTAGAGATAAATTGAAAAATGGATAATAATGATACATTATAATAAAAACTATAAAGTGGATGGTACAGATGGAAAATATGAAAGTTTTGGGAACAAGTGGACTTAATTATTATTTAGAAAATTTATTAAAAAATGCAGTAAAAAAAATAATTTTAATTACTCCCTATATTAAACTTGGAAATAAAATAAAAGAAATATTGCAAAACAAAAAAAACAATGGTGTTGAAATTATATTTGTAACTAGAAATGATGACAAGAATCATGGCAAACTAGATACACTTAAAGATTATTCTACAAAAATTTATATAAGAAATAATTTACATGCAAAATGCTATCTAACTGAGAATGAAGCTATCATAACTAGTCTTAACTTATATGATTTTAGTCAAATAAATAATGATGAAATGGGAATTTATATTAATAACACATCTGAGTTATATAAGGATACTTTGGAATTGGCAAATGATTTATGCAGTAGTAATGCTGATATTGTCACTAAGAATAAAGTTAATACAATATCTAATCAAAATGAAATGAAAATATTAGATGTTGAGATAGTTGAAGGAAGAAGTATAAATCTTAGTTGGAATGATCCTATGCAAAAAATTTCAACAAATCAAGGTACATATATCGATGCTTTGAAAAATTCACGTTATAAAAAAAATGGAGGTGGATGTGATTGGAAATTATATATCAATCAATCTATAACAAGAGACCAATATTATATTAAAGATGAGAAACCTTATCCGTGGTTAAATAAGACTGGTAATTAGGAAAATATATGAAAATATATATAGATTACGACACAACATTAATTAATCTCATTGATCCCTGGGTTCAATGGATCAATGAAAAATACAACGTTACAATTAATTCCTCTGATATTAATCGTTGGTATTTCCTTAGAGAAGTATTTGGAAAAGAAGCAGATGATTTTTGGAGAAGTAATGAACACAATCATTATACAGATAAAGATATTTTTCAACCATATGAAGGTGCAATAGATTTTTTATTAACACTACAAAATAAATTTGGTATGGATAATATATTTATAATTTCTTCAACAATGGATCATCATTTAGAAGATAAAATAAAACATGCTCAACATTATTTTAATATAAATACAAAGCAATTTATTCCTGTAAAAAAAGAAAAATACATACATACATTTGATGGTATTCTTATTGATGATTATCCTCTGCATGTTATGGAACACATTTATCATAATGACAAAAAGGGTATAGTATTTAATTACAAGGATAGCTTTGGTTGGGCTAAAAAAGAAAATTATTCATTGGACTCTACTCTTAGTGATTTTTCAGATATGGTAGAGAATAAAAAATTTATAATTTCCACATCTTATGAAGAAATATTAAAGGAACTATATAGTGGATAAAATATCAGACAAAGAGTATTCAGAATATATGTTGGCTAATTTTAGTCTTGGTTATATTGATACTTCAATATTTATTGGAGCTAATCTATTTGAGAAATATTTTGAGAAAAATGTTTCAGAAAAAGAAGCAATACGAGAACTCCAAGGTAATCAGAAACATCCAGTTTTATTTCATTACATTGAAGCATATGTAAAATACAAATCTAATGAAGATGTCCTCTCTCCAAATGAAAATAACTTAAAGAAAGTATTACATTCATTTCGAGATTTAAGAAATGATTTTATACATGATATGAATGAAAATAAAATTATGGGACAAGAAAAGGAAATTGAAAAATTTATATTGTATATATATTTTTCTTTTAATAAAGATAAAGAGTATGATTGTAGTATTATAAATAAATCAATCAATAATACCTTATTGCAAGATTATAAAATTAAAGAAATAACGGAAAGAATGATTGCCAGAATGGAAAAACAAAAAATTCCATATAACGCTGGGGTTGTACAATCATTTAAAAGTATTGATGAAAATGATTTTTATAATCTTTTTGAACTTAGAAAAAAACTACGTTATATTCAACGTCATCTTGAAAATGAAATGTGGAATATTGGTCTTGTACCTACAATATTATCTCCTGTTGATTCCACTAGTGCATACGTATGGATGCCATTTGTAGATGAACAATTCACTGACACAATAAATAAATTTGAGACGAAAAGAAACAATTTAATATTAGGTTCAACTTCAATTCTTGCAACCCCTATGGACTTGAGAATATATATTGATTTTGGTGGTGGAGATTATGAATACAGGCTTGCTTTTCAAGATTTTATAGAAACTAAAGAATTTATACATTGTATACAAAAACTAAATACACAAATTCATCAAATCAAAATCTTCGATACAAAATGGTATTCTTTTCTTACTAGTGAACATAATATAGCTAATATTATTTCAAATAATGAACTCTCTAAAATAACAGATAGAGCAAGGAAAATCATTAAGAAAGAGGAACAAGAAAAGAATATTTTAACATGTGGTTATAATAATGTTGGGTATATATTACCATCAAATAATATAAGTAAAAAAGACATATTTTTACTTTTTAAAAATATATCATATTTATATTATAGTTTTTTAATATATAAATTTAATGATGATAAAGATGTTAATATTTTAAAAGATGCTAAAGAAAAAATTTTTAATTAAAGGTACATATTGAAAAAAGGATATACAAGATTAATGGAAGAAGCTTATAAAGCAAAAGAAAATGCATATGCTCCATATTCTGAATTTAAAGTTGGTGCAACTATTTTAACAAAAGATGGAAAAACTATTGATGGTTGTAATGTTGAAAATTCTGCTTATGGTTCAACAATGTGTGCAGAAAGAAATGCTATAGCAAAAGCTGTATCAATGGGTTATAAACCTGGCGATTTTGAAGCAATTGCAATAGCATCTAGTGGGGAAAACTTTTCTCCTTGTGGTTCATGTCGTCAAGTTATAAATGAATTTGGAGAAGATATTAATTTAGTCTTTGAGTGGAATAATGAAGTAATTGTTGAATCATTAAAACCTATGTTGCCATATAATTTCAAACTAAATAATTAAATTTAAAAATCTCATTTTTGATTCAACCTAGACCTGCTTATAATTTGAATACCAACTAAAGAAGATAGGATTAACTATCTTCTTTATACTTCTAGTATCATACTTTTCAATTTTATCATTTTTTAAAATATAAATTTTATTACAAATGTACAACTATTGAGAATATAATACTCCCTTTTTCAAGACCAGTAAAGTAAATTTTCTTATTCCACCTTCTTACGATACCGTTGGTCTAAAAGATATTGAGAACAGTGCTAAAAAATATATTTATATTCCTACATTTTATTAACCTATATGCCCTTGGCTAAAGACTTAATAAATACTCGCTTCAGAAAAACTTAGAAAAATGGGCCGCAATTCCAAATGAATATTTATATAAAGATCCTAATCCAAAGAGTATTGAGAGCCACAACTCATATTTTGACCATATCAACAATGACTTTGATAAATCAGTTGATTCAAAAGACAAGTTTTGTTTTAAATAGTTGTTTTTATATCAAACAATAAGTAGTCAGTATTTGTCTACTAGAATTTATATAATTCTTTAACCACTAAATATTGTGATTATTGGGAACAGGAAGTTCATTATACATACGGTAATGAAGAGTTAGGAAGATAGGTCTAAAGACAAAATAAGTCCAAATCATTAAGTACCTTTATAAAACTAAAACATAGGATTAAACAATGGATAAACTAGTACAAAAATTAAAAAGTATGACAAATGCAACGCAAGAAGAGTATGACAAGGCAATAAAAAATTATTCCAAGAAAGAAGTGATACAGGAACTAAAAAAAGCTGGGATTTCAAAAGAAGAATTAAGCCAGGAGGATTTCGATTCACTTTTAGAGGAGAAAATTAAACAATCTAAGTCCTTTAGTAAAGGTGCAATGGCAGCTGGTGGAGCGATACTATTTTTGGATCTTTTAGGATAAATATATGCATCAAATAGATTTAATAAACAAACTTTTATCGCAATATAAACTATGGACTATAAAACTTTGTAGTGCAGGTGTAAATATAGAAAACAATATTTTACAGAAGGATGAAAGTGACCCCATAGAACAAAAAGTTCTTAGCATTGGTATTGCTTCTTTATTTGTATGGATAGGTACTGGATTAATTGGTCTTTTTGGTGTAGCAACTGGCGGTTTTATATTGGGAATTGTTTTATTTATTATTGGTTGGATTTTATCTAGAGTTATTAATAAGGTGATATTTGGGAGTCCTAGAAAACTTGAAAATATTTCTTCAAGTGAAAAGGAGCTTTTAAATACTCTAAAAGAAATTGAAAACAGACACATATTAATACGTGATAATATTAATAATAAATTGACAATAGTAAATTTCAAAGATTATATATTATTAAGACAAGAATTTGAAAATGCACTAAATGAATTAAATAACTTTAATGCAATACATCTTGCTTTAAAATATAAATTAAAACATAAATATGTAACAAGTAAATATAAAATAGAAGTAAAAAAATTTCACAAAATTTATGCAAATAAATAACTTTAATGAAGGACTAACGAATGCAAAATACACTTATAACAGCAACCATTGTAATGGGAATATTAGTATTATTTTCGATGAGTATCAGTAAAAGAAGCACAAGAAACTATAAAAATGAAATAGTGAGTTTAGGAGTACTTGGTACTTTCATAGGAATTGCTATGGGTTTATATTACTTTGATGTTACAAATATAAAAGAAAGTATGCCTCACCTTTTAAATGGGCTTAAAACTGCATTTATTACTTCGGGGGTTGGTATATTCTTTTCGATCATAATATCAATATATAAACCCCTAAAATCAAATAAATCAGAAACACTCGATGCCTTAGAGATGGTTGTAAAGGATTTTAATAAAAACCTTACTACACAGTTTGGAGATAATTTCAGACAATTAAATCAATCCGTTAAAGCAATGATAACTTGGCAAGACAATTATAAAACACAAATTGTAAAAAGCGAAGAAAGTTTGAATAAAATTTTATCTCAACTTAAAAAAGTAGAAGTCATGAAAGAATCAGAACAAAAGAACATTCAAACTTTAATATTGAACTTATCATCATCAAGTGATAATGTAAAAAAATCTTTAGAATCTACGACCAGTATTGTTAAGGAACAGATGCAGCTGCTTCTAAGAGAAGCCAATAGGAAATTATAATTATGAATGAATCAAATGAATCACAATGGATAAATATAGCAGATATAATGTCAGCACTAATGATGATTTTTATGTTTATTGCTATTGCATTTTTGTACCAAATCATGAATGAAAAAGAGGTATATAAGGTTCAGCTAAACAAGGCCCTGCACTCTGAGTTCGATAAGGATTTAAAAAACTGGGCAGCAATTATAACATCTGATAATATCATAAGATTCAACTCTCCTTTTGAGGTGGGGGGCCATGATATACCTGATAGTTTCAGTTTAATTTTATCAGATTTTTTCCCTAGATATATACAATTATTAGCATCGAGTGAGTTTAAAAAAGAGATTGAGGAGATAAGAGTAGAAGGACACACTTCAAATGGATGGGGAACTGAAAATCAAAAGCAATCATATCTATATAATATGAATCTATCTCAAAAAAGAGCTAATAATGTTTTATCGTACTGTTATAACATTGGCAGTGAGGTTTTACATACAAATATATTATGGTTACAATCTAATCTACGGGCAAATGGTATGTCCTTCTCCAAACTTTTATATAATGCTTCAGGTAACGTAAAAACTGAAGATAAAGAAAGATCTAGAAGAGTTGAATTTAGAGTTCTCACAAAAGAGCACATCAGTAGCGAAATATGATAAATTTAGTCCATTCATAATTCTAATAAAAAAATATAATAGTTATTACCTATATAAGACTCTCCTATTTATTATTTTCAACTTAATTTGCACCGAACCTATGGTTAGTAGACAAAATATGCCTATTAACTGGGATAAACTTTATTTAATAAACTTAAAGGTAGGCAAATGACTAATAAAAACAGTAAATCATATATTGACATCGAACTAAACGAAAAATGGGGCACATCAACTGTTTGGAGTGGTAACATAAATTCATACACAGAGTTTTAATAATTCTGGGGTAAAATAAATGAATAAGGGTTACCATGAAAAAATATAGTAAAGAGTTTAAAGACTCAACGGTTCAATTAATAATAAATGAGAATCAAAAAGTCACTGACGTAGCAAAAGATTTAGATATAAATCCAACAACATTATATTCCTGGGTTACTGCATATAAGAAACAGCATAATCTTCCAACTAAAGCTATCAATTTTAAAGACACCACAAAAGAGAGTGAACTTGAAGAACTAAAACGTCTTAGACGTGAAAATAAACTGCTAAAGCAAGAAAGAGATATTCTAAAAAAGGCAACAGCGTACTTTGCGAAAGAAACCCTATAAGGTACGCTTATATAAAGAATCATAGGGATATTTTTAACATAAATTTGATGTGCAAAGTTTTAAAAGTAAATAGTGGAGTGGTAACTTAAATTCATACACTTTTTTTCACAAATAAAAAACGAACAGGAGCAATAAATGCAACAACCAACACTTGAAGATATGGTTAAGCTTTTTAAGCAAAATGACTTTATTGAAATTGGCTATATATCATGAGTTAAAAGGGTTTATTTATCATAAACTATATTTTACATTCTACGGCTACAATTAGTAGCTGTAGAGGTTTTTTATTATATTTTGATTTTTAAAAATAAAAAATCAATAAAACTATTAAAGTTATCAAATAAAATTTCAACAAATGAATAATCATCATATGATAACCGTACAACTTGTCCATCTTTATTTAAAGCTAAAAAATCTTCATCATTAATACTACCTATTGCTAAAAAACCAAAAGATATAATATTCTTAGGAAGAGTAATGATCATTTTTTCTAATGTATTTAACTCATTAATGCCATAAAGTGTATATTCTTTTATTTGTATATCCATAAATTGGCTTGACATACAATAGTCAATATATTGTCTTGAAATATCTATATTATAATTTGCCTCAAGATTTTTAATCTCAGATATAGTTGTTTTAGCCTCGAATGGTTTCCATTCAATCCAACCATCTTCATCTTCGCTATTATCTATAATCATTTCTTTTGGAGCAATAACAACTTTATTTAATTCTTTTTTTACTAAGTTATCATAATATTTTTCTAAAAATTCATCAATTAACATTTTAACTCCTAGTGATTTTTTGTTTTAAAACAGACATTGTTTCTGGAATAAGATTCATATTATCGACATGCATTATTTCCTTATTTAAACCAAGTCTATGAAGTCCCGTTGGAACAAAACCAGCATTTCCAGTATTGTTTATGTGGTGATGTTCAAGAACTTGCCCAATAAACGATTTGTGATTTGGATTAAATTTTACCCATTGCTTATCAGCAATTGGAGATAAGCCATTTTTTATTCTTTCTATATTATTTTTACTTAATGTTTCTGGAAATTGTTCTAAAAATTCTCGTCCAAATTTAGTAGAATCCCTTAAAAAACCAGCAGAGTTAGTATTTTTTAGATGAGAGCCTATGTGCGGCATTTTAATAGTTCTTGTTAAATCTATTACATCAGCAATTTTAGCAGAAAACTGTTCTCCTAAACCATTTGTAAATTGATGGATTTTACTATTATTTACTAAGCCTTTTATCTCATATCCTGCTGTTTTTATTTTATCAACAACTACAATTTTAACATCATCAACGATATTGCCAACTTTACTTACTGTTTCAAGACTAGTGTTTTTAGCTACAACTGTCACATCATCGGCACTATTAATAGCCAATTTAGGAATACCTTTTCCTACAAATTTAACTAGTGCTGCACCTGAAACAACTTCAACTCCAATTTTAGCAGCCATTGCAATACCATCAGAAACTCCATTGTGTTTTAAAATTTGATTTACAATTTCTCCTGTTGCTCCCAAGGCTCCAGCACCTATAGCCCCTGGTATTGCACCAATACCACCAGCTAATGAACCAACAACTCCACCAGCAACAGCAGAAATTGCAGCATCTTTAGCAATAGCCTCATAATCAAAACTAGGTATCTTCTCTCCTAATTCAGCAGTTAAAGCATTTATAGATTCTTGAGTAACATTAAAAATTTCATTAGAAACTGCACTAGCTTCTTCAGCAGTTAATTTTAAACTACTAATACCTTCCTCAAAAGTGTCATTAAAGGCTAATTTCATTTCTTCTGGTGACATCTTATATTGTTCAATATTTGGCATTGGAATATCATCAATAGAATCTTCCCATTTAGACATTTGTTCTTTTGATTTATCTATTACTTGTTCTAAACTAGGGACTAAGTTTTCAACATTCATCATATCTCCTATACCAACTTTTGTTGTGCTAATTTCATTTCAACTTTCTCTATCATTTCTTCTTCTTTTATAGAGTTGGCAATTTTTATTAAGTTTATTACTTGCCATTCAAATAGTTCAGAAGAAAGAGAAATCTTTTTTTGCAGCAAACTGCTTAATTTAATCTTTTTTTCTTCTTCTGTAGAAACTCTTAGTATCTGTTGTATTAACAATTCCCCACCGAGAAGTATGTTTAGTATTTTGGCTTTCTCACTCATTTCTATCTTATTACCATTTTCAAAATATGTTAGAGCTTTTATTTTTGATAAATTATTTCCAGCCCATAATTCATAACTGTTTTTATTTGACAAATACTCTTCTAAAATATCCTGTCGTTCTTCTTTCAATATCTTTGTTCCACTTAATGCAAGTGTTTTAACAACATTTGTTAGTATTTCTTTTTTATTACTGCTGTGTTTTTGTGGAGTGTATGAGTATTTAATATTTCTACTTTTTAGTTCAACATCACTAATCTGTACTTTGCAAAGTATTGCCTCTTCCCAACCATTTTGATAGACAACTGCTACGCCTCTGTCAAGTTTTGGTATCTCATCAATCTGTTCATCCGATAATGTAGCTGATTTACCTATATCTTGTCTATCGTCTAATTCAGATAGCCTCATAATGATTTTGGTATTTGTATTTCGTATAGCTGAAATGTCTAACATATTTGGAGATTGGTCTACGATGATAAATCCTTCTCCATATGTTCTCATCTCTGCAATAGCATTTGACAACATTTCAACAGCTTTACCCTTTATATTTCCAGATTCAGAGGAAGATTCTGTTGACACTCTTGGTAATAAATGGTGTGCTTCTTCTAAAACTGTTATATGTTTTAAATCTGAATTCATATCTCCTTTTGCTAAACGATATTGATTTAATTTTAAAAGTAAAATACCCATTATCAAAGATTTTGTTTCTGATGAACCAACTCTACTAATATCAATAATAACATTTTCATCAAATAGTGATTCATCTCCAATTTCATCTTCGTCAAATATTTTTCCTACTAATCCTTGTGTTAAAGACTGTATTCTTGTCATTAATGCACCTTTGTAATCAGACTTGGTATTCTCGGAGTATAAAGAGTTATCAAGCACATAATTTAAAGAGATACGCACTTTTTCAAAAGTAGGAAATATAAGTTCTTTATTCTCAGACTCTTCCAAATCCCACCCACACTTTTCATAGGCTTTTAATACAGCATCTTTTAAAACAGCAGGCATAGCAGCATACATAGGCCAGCAAGCATTAAATATCTCTATTAGTCTATCAATATGCTCTAGAATATGTATTTCCTCTATAGGAAAACTAAAAGGGTTTAAGGTAAGTAACGGAGAGCATTTATTATTTGTCCCATAAACAAATACATCTTTCTCATTTCCAAATATATGTTTGTATTCACCTTTTGTTGGTTCAATAACTAAGAATTTTTTATCCGCTTTTCTTAGTTCATCTATCAGCTTATAAGTTGTTGTTGATTTTCCGGAACCAGTAGCACCAGTTACTAATGTATGCATCGCAAAATCTTGTTGTGATAACTCTACATGTTGTTTAGTTTCTTTTCCTAAGTGATAAATCTTACCTATATCAATTGTTTTATCATTAGTTTTAGAAATGATTTCTCTACTAAATTCTACACTCTCTTTTACAAGTAATCCATGAAGTGATTTTTTGGGTAGATTCATTGCTATTGCTAACTCTTTTGAGTTTATCATAGTAGATATTGAGATTAATTCATTGTCAATCTTAAATTGAGGATGTTCAAAATTAGCAAGGTACTTACAAACTGTTTTAGAATTATCATAATCAAAAGGTATAACATAAGAGTTTCCTAAAAATGATTCATCTCCTCTAATTAATGAATTGTAAATATTAGCAGCAGTATTAGAAGTTTCAGTATCATTAGATATAAAGTAAGCGGCAAAATCAAACATACCATAGTTCTGAGATTGTTTAATTCTTTCAAGTTGCATATCAATGGCGTCTATATGATTTTTAAAAAACTTGTCTTCATACTTTATAGTCGTTTGAAGTGAAGTGCCTGAAGTTGCATTTATGTTAATACTATTTGAATTACCAAAACTTGAAGTTACATTATTAGTTTCATTTTGATTTTTTGTATGATTTTCTCCATTGAATTTATTGTCATTTTGATTGTCATCATCCTTCACGTCTAATCTTTTTTTAGTCTTTCTATCTATAATGTAGGCTACTGCACCTGCAAATGGAATGCCAGACATTTGTATTTTTTGTAAATATGATGGCTTTTGAATCGAGTCACTTGTTCCTTTAGATAGTGATTTAGAAACAGATTTATTTAATGTTTCAGTAAATGAAGAACCCTCCGAATTACTTTTATTTTCTCCATAAGAAACATCTTTTGTAACCAAAGGAAAAAGATTAGTATAAAGTTCTTCATATCCTGTTTTTCTAGTTTCCACTATATCAGAGATATTTTTAGCTAAAAGTATAGTAGTATAGTTCTTATCCTGCATTGCTAAAAGAAACTTTTCAAGACCTTGAACAAAGTTTTCTTTTTGTTCATCTTCATCTTTAAAGCTTGGGACTGTTGTCGCCATACTTACGATAGCATTATCATCAGCAAGAATACTTTCAATGTTTTTAATTTCTTCACTATTTGCACGAAATTTTTCACTTACTTCACAGCCACTAAAATTTGAGTTAAAAACCTGTTTTAGAGTTTTATCGGAGTTGGTCAAACCTTTACTATTCTCATCCATTACTCCAATGTAAAAAGTTAATTTAGGATTTTTGTTATGTAGTATATACATTAAATCACTACCAAGTGAATTAATTGTACTAAAAATTGTAGTGAGCTTATGTATATTGTCTTCATCTTTGTCAAAGACAATTTTACTAATTTTTCTAAGTCTAAATCTTTTAGAATCCAGTTTGATTAAATTGTCTGTATCTTGAATTAATGATTCATGCACATTAACTTTTTCACCTAATGAATAATTTAGTAAATCATCTTTGGTTAGTTGTTCTATGTTATTCATTTCAACTCTTTACTTTTTTAGTAATATCTATAAATTTAATTATTATAGCTTTATCAATATTGTTGTCTTTTTCAAAAATCTTTGCTTTTTTCTTTAACTTTGTTACATTAGATTTTATTCCTATAAATATAATTTCAATGGATTCCCAATTGAAAATTTCATCACTTACAATCTTTAGAACTTTATCAATTGAATCTTCGAATGTCTGATAATTTAATCCATCTTTTTTATCCCAAATTAAACCTTCGTGTTTAATAGTACATTCGTCATCATATTTAACTATGCATTTATCATAATCAACATCTATTTTTTCAATTTCTTTAATAATTGGTTTATTCTCTTCTTTGATTGCTTCTTTTACTATAGGTGTAGTTTTTTTATTTATAGGAGTTTGTTTTTCTATTTTTCTAGTAGGTATATTGTCTGTATCTCTGATAGGAAGAGGAATAGTTTCTTCTTTCATTTTATTTATTTTAGATAAATAAAATTTTTGAATTTTTATTTTCTCTGTATTGAAATATTCTATAAGTTCTTCAACTTCCTTTTTATTTTTATAATGTACTTTTCCATATATAAATAAAGCAGCAAGTAGAATTGGTGCAGCTGTTATTGCAGCCCCTCCAATACCTATTGCGGCAAAACCACCACCAAAACCCAAAAAAATTGGAGCAGCGGCCACATTATATCCGACGGTAGCTCCTCCAATACCTAATGCTCCAAGTCCTGCATCAGCAATAAAATCTGTTAAATGTTTATTTTTCGTGATAAATTTTTCATCTTTTAATTCATCAGCTGTTATCAATTTATTTTGTAAAGCCCATTGTAACGCAATCTTATTGATTCTTAACAGTTCATTGTTAATAGTATCTTGTCTTTCAACTTTAGGAATACTATCTAGTTCTTTAAAAGTAACATCTTCTTTTATGAACATAGAATTAAGTGTATTTTTTAATTTTTGTTTTTCTTTTAAGTTCATTATTAACTACTAATTATCTTGGATAAGGTGAGCACCTTGCCCAATTATATGCATAAGTGATTTAGACCATAATCTTACATCATCAATAAAATCATCATCAATAGCAAAACTTTTTGTCAATTGATTAATAATTTCTTTTTCAGATTTTTTAAATTCTCCATTTGCGTCTATTATAGACATAAGTTCTAAGATGATAATTTTTTGAGATTGTTTAGTGTTAAATTCTTTTGACAAAACATCTAATGACTCATTATGAACATTTAGTTCAATATCCTTCATACCCATCTCATTATAGTATGAACCAATAATAACTTTTTCATTCTCACAAAACTGGCCATCTGACAAAGCAACAATATGAGCAATTTTTAAAAAAGCCACCTTTTCATTTTCTTCTAAATAGTTTAAATACATTTGCTGCCTTAGATTTTGTTTATTTTGTTTATTTTTTTCATAATATTTTAGTGATAAATTCTAGCTGAATCTACTTTAAATAAAAAAATTTTGCTATTGAAAATAAAACGACACAACCGTGCAATATTTCTTGTTAAACTACTTCTATAGTTAAATTACGGCTGCTTAGAATTGTGAAAAAAAGTGTATAAATTTAAGTTACCACTCCATAGTACATATCCCAAAATATGGAAAATTTATAAAAAATCATATGAAAGAAAGATTTAAAGCAGAATTAAACAAAATAAATGAGGATTTAAAAAAATAAAAGAGAAAATACTTGATTCCTTAAATCAAGAACTAGAAAATAGTAAAATATCATTAGTGAACTATTATTTTCCAATAACTAAAAAATATCCTCCAAATAGTTTACTAAAGTTAGATAAATATGTAAGTGACAAAACTATAGAAAAGTATTTAACTGATGTCTTCGATAAAGAGTCTCCTGATCTAAATAAAATGGTTAATAATATTGAACTTACTTGTAACTTTAAAGGAATTACAAAAGAGTCACTTCAAGATAAGATGTTTATGAAGCTTTAATAGATAAGGGCCTTGACAAATAAATAAAAGTATCAGAGATTAATACTCATTAACTATTTATGCTTAAATTGTTGGAACATTAAAAAATATCAGTCGTCCTATTTAATTGATTTTTGTCAAAGTGGGTATATATTCTAGATGTATTAATGTCGGCGTGTCCCAATGATTCTTGCACTAAAATTAAGTCTCTACTGTTCTGGTATAACAAGGTTGCAAAAGTATGTCTCAGCATGTGAGCAGAATTTTTATCTTTTCTAATACCAATGCTTAAAAGTATTTGCTCAACAAGCCTACCTATGTAAGCTTGTGTTAGACGTTTTTCTTTTTGATTACATACAAATAAGTTATTTTCACAAGATCTTTTGTCTAACCAGGTAGATAAATCATTTTTTATAATTTTTTCTTTTATCATTACAATACGAGGTTTATTACCTTTACCCCTAACTTGAATAATATAAACATCACCATCTTTTGTAAAGTCCTTTAAAATGATACTGATAGCTTCACTGACTCTTATCCCAGTGTAAAGTATGATTTTTATAATTAGTCGGTTTCTAGCACCTATATGAGGGTTCTTATATGGGTAAGCATCAATTGCTGCAATAAACTGTTGTACTTCACTTTTATTTAGAAAAGAAGGCAGTTTATTTCCCCCTTTTCCTCCTAAACCACCCCAGTTTTTAAGCTCGATTCCATATCTATAAGAATTACCATTGTCTTCTTCGTTTTGCTTGTCTATGTATCCAAAGAAACCAAGTAAAGCTATACGATGATTTTTTTTACTTGCATCGGATAAATTTGACGTTTCAGACGCCAGAAAATCACTTAAAAACTCTTCATCAATTTCTTTCATTGACCCAGCACCATATGTCATGACATAATAATATAGTTTTTCTAAAGGTAAATAGTAAACATGAACACCACTCATACCTATATTTCTAACTTCTTTCATAAGAATTTTTAGATCTTTAATATCATCAAACCCTTTTATAAGCACTTGAATGATTTGAGCCAATCTATCTTTGTTGGAAACATGTCGGTTTGATAATGAAGTAATTTTACTTCTCACAAATCGGCTAAGCCAAAATAGATATGTTTTGCTTAATGTATTTTCGAAGTCCAAGGGGTATCTCATCATATTTCCTTATCATTTGTTGTAAGTGTACTATATTGTAGTTTGAAAATATAGATTTCCAATACTATAGCCTATATTAGTATTAAATAAACTCTTCACAAATCTCCAACAATGACGTTACAAAATAAATAGCCTGGATGTTTTATCCTTTGAGTTATTATATATATTTTCGTCATTTATACACTTATGATTAAATTTAATGATAAGTGTTCTAATTACCTACTTTATAGTATTTTTTTCTTAGAAAAATTGTTTACTCCAGTTTATTAAATATTAATTTATATTAATTACCTTTCTCTCATTTTTATCTTTTACTTGTTGGAAACTTTTTAAAAATATTTTTCTTTTAACTTTTTTATCTCCCAATTCTGCTTCAACAAACCAATTGTCTTTTACTATTTTAAATTCTCTAATTCTAGAATCAGTTATTTCATCTTCTGGTTTTGAAACTACATAATGTAATCTAACAGCGTCAATTAATGCCCCTGCCCCTCTAGTATTGTCTCCATCTTTTGTATGATGATGAATTAAAAGAATTGTGATGTTTTCCTTGATACAAAATTCATTTAATAAATTCATAAAGAATCTACCTTGAGAATTTGAATTTTCATCTCCTCCATGAAATGCAATTAAAGGATCTAGCACAATAAAATCATATTTCTTAGCAAATACCTTAAATTCAAACCAGGACTCACTCACTTTAAGTTTTCTTTCTTCCTCAAAAAAATGAAACGGGATAGTTTCATTTCCAAGATATTCAACATTTTGTGCATTTACAGTTTTTAATAGTTCATTAATATCTGTTGCTCTTTTCTTTATTACTGCAAGAGGATCCTCACTTAACCATAATAATACGTTAGCTTTTGAGTCTTCTTTTGCAATTCGTTGCGCAATTTGAATAGCTGAAAATGTTTTACCTGTTCCGCCTTTTGCAGTTAGCATAGTTATAGAATTTTTAGGAATAGGAAGCCAGTCTTTTATCCAAAATTCAATTTGTTTATCTTCTATTTCACCGATTTTTTTAGGAGAAAACTTAGTCATTATTCCTTGTTTTCTTTTTTCTGTTATAACTTCAAGTTCTTGTAATAACCTTGCACTTGAATATTCTTCTTCATTACATCTAAATGTAAGTTTTCTCAATTCCTGATTTAATATTCTTTTATTTGAAACTTCTTTTATTTCAGATACATATACCATAGTATTGGTAATAGGGTTAGCACTTAAAATTTCTAATAACTCAGATTCTATTGTTGGAGTATCAATATATTTTCTAACGAATGTTTCATCAATTGGTTTTTCTTCTTTATGAAGAATTTCCATTGCTTTAAAAATTTGTTTATGGTCAGGAAGATACATATCTTCGGCATTCAGTATTTTTATTATTTCATCAAATTCTGCGGGATTATAAAAGACTGAGTTTAACACTGATCTTTCAATATTTATACTATATGCACTATCCATGAGTTTCCCTTAATTTATATTATAAACAATTATATTATCTATGTGATTTTTAAAGCTATCTTAACGAAAGAGCAAAACGTAACGAATTAATGTACAAAATTCAAAATACTTTTTTAAACGTAACGAATTAATGTATTGAGTTTTTTAACGAAGCCATTTAATGTACTAGCATTTTACACTACAATTTCTACTTTTTTATTATTACGAAGCCATTTAATGTATTAATAGTTTATATTTTATATTAAACGTAACAACCTAATGTATCAATAGGAAGGTATTCGATTATTAAAAATGTGACAATACCCTACCCTCAATTATAAAAACGTAATCAAATAATGTATTAAAATAGGTTCCTATGTTAATAACGTAACAACCTAATGTATTAAATAGATCCTCATTATCAAGACTCATCCAATTGTACTACATCAAAATCATAATGAAAACGTAACCAAATAATGTATATATTAAATTTTTATCTCCCAAAAAGCCATACATTCGAGGGTTTCTAATGAAACAATCTGAGTTCTGAAAACGTAGCCATATAATGTACATTAGAATACTATAAATACTACTATATTAATTATTTATTCAAAAAACGTAACTATCTAATGTATGTCTAGAAAAAAGAATATTCATAATAGCCCTACTTTTCCAAAGATGTACGTAGTAATACAATGGAAACGTAGCAAAATCATGTATCTTCAAAATCCATCTCTTTGAAATACTAAATAATCTACGTAACCAAATAATGTAGAAACGTAGCCATACAATGTGTAGATTTAATAAAAAACGTAACTATATAGTGTGATTTACGTAGCAAATTAATGTAGTTACGTAACGATTTAATGTAAATACGAAGCAATATAGTGTAGAAAACGTAACCATATATTGTCCTTCTTAGATATTCTAGACTATATATTTAGAATAAATATATATAGTCTAGTTTAGGACATATCTGCAACAGTGCTTTTAAGCACTTGCATATACTTAGAGGTTATTCTGTCTAATCCAACTGACAAGTTCTATTTCAAAATCTTTATCATTTTTTGCTTTTTGTTTATTAAACTTAAGTGTTTCATCTGAACCTGCAATATAAATAAGATAATAATCTGCTTCATCATCTTCATCTAAAATCAATTCAATATTTGCAATTGTATATGAATCATTTTCAATTTTAATTCTAGATCCATTGTATTCACTCAATTTATTTTCTTTTAATTTCTTATTAGGTTTTTTAACATTACTAAATAATGAAGGAATAAAAGCTACATTTTCATTTCCTGTATAAAAAAAGATTTCTTCTTTAAAATTAAAATCAATTCCAAATTTATTTAGTATCCCTATTCCATCTTTAATACTTTTTTTATGTAATTGGAACATTCTAAGTGATAAAAAGTCCGTTGGAATACCAATTGCATCAAGAACCGTTGTTAATCCATAAGATGTTTGTGATGAGTGTGTAAAGAACCATCGAATTATTGTTTTGATAATTGGGTCTTTAATTTGAAGTAACTTAGGTAACTCTTTTTTGTAATTGATTGATAACTCTGATTCATAAAATTTTACGTATGCTTTGTCAAGTGTAATACAATACATTTTTAATTCTTCAGAGTGAGAAATATTTGAAATAAGGTTAAAGTCGAAGTTATCTCCATTGTTTCGGACATAATTAACTGTTAAGTCTCTTATTTCTTCAATTCTTTTTTTTAACCACGCAATATTAGCATTTGGGTTTTTATGTCCATATTGTTTAAGTATGTTGGTTAAAGTAAAATATATTTTGATATCACCATTCATGCACAACTCAGTCTTTCGATTATAAGTTGATATACAGTCCAGAATATCTCTATGAACACTTGTTAAAAGTTTACGACCTCTTAATTCAACATTTCCCCATGAAGTTTTTAGTTTCAGAATATTTTCATTTTTTTTAAACTCAAGCGCAATCTTTGAATTATGTGCAATCTTTGCGACAGGCAAAAAGATAGGTACTCTTATTTCAGATACAGTAGATGTTGATTGCTCTATCTTTTTTTCAATATTAAAAAGACTTGCTTGACTCTGTTTTTTTTTCTCTATGTTCATGTCGAAGATTATACCTAAGCTTACTTAAAAATTATAAATTAAATTTAGTTCTTTTTCTAAAAAAGCTGCATCTTAATTATTACTCGTGCTAACACGAGTAATAATATTAAGAAAATAAAAATGACGTGTACTACTTGACATAAAATTACTAATTAGATATCATTAATTTTATTTTATAAAAAGGTTACTCGTGTTAACACGAGTAATCTAAAGGAAATTAATGAGTGATTCAACTAAATTAGGAGATGTATATCCAGCCACTGTGCAAAAAGGTGGTGTTGGTAAGAGTACAAAAGCAAACGCCCTAGCCTACTATTTTGCAGAAAAGGGATATAAAACTATTTTAGTAGATTTAGATCCACAAGCTACACAAACAGGAGCTTTTTTTGGTTATCCTCACACCACATTTATAGGTGATAATGTCAGTAATATTTCCAATATCTTTAAAAATCAAGAAGTAGAACCTATTCAAGTTAGAACAATTAGGTATATTGATAATCCAAATAAAGGGAAAATTCATGAGCCTCACTTTTTAGAAGAGGAAATGGTAATTGACTTTATTCCTTCTAATAAAGAATTATTGGATGCTACAGAGTCAGATGATATGACATATGCAGAAAAAATAGAATGTTTAGTTAATTTCATAAATACATTAAAATCTAAATATGAAAAAATAATCATTGACTCCCCTCCTTCGTTTGGATTAATTACAAAGGCAATATTATTAACAGCAAAAGCAATATTACTTCCTATTGCAACTAAAAGTGTGGATACTGATGGTTTAGTTGGATTCTTTGATAGCTTAGATTCAATGTACAATAAGTATGATATGTCGCATCTTCAAAAAATTGTAATTCAGCCAAATATGTTTGACAAGAGAGTTACAGATTCTAAGGATGTAATTCCACAGTTAAAAAGAACTCCTAACTTATTACAAGTTACAAAAAATCTTAGAAAAATTAAATGTAAAGTACTTGAACCATTCCCTCAAAGAAGTTGTGTGCAAGAGGCACCCTCTATAAAGATGTTTTTGGTACCATTTATAATGGATTATAATAGAAATAATAAAGATTTAATATTGCACATTAATACAATTGCAAATGAATTAGAAGCATAATTACTCGTGTTAACACGAGTAAAAGAAGGAATATAAGATGGCGAAGAAAAAACCAACTAAAGAACAATTAAAAGCAATGAAGACAAATCCAATAGATTTATCAATAAAAACCCATTCTGCTGAACTTGAAAAAGAAAAGCAAAATTTTGAATCTAGTAAAGCGTTTGCAAAAATTGAGTTAATTAATATAAAAATGATTTCAGAACTGAAATTGGATAATGATGAGTATATGCATAACAGAATTACATATTCCAGAACTAAATTATTAGAACTTGCTAGTAATATAGCAGAACTTTCAAAATCTAATTCTGGAATTTTAGGCACAGGTTTACTAAATCCAATTATGTTAAGAAGAAATAAGGGTAGGTTAGAGCGAATACATGGTGATAATAGAATAAAAGCTCTCATAGAAAATAAACAAGAAGTAGTTCCTTCAATAATATTAGAAAATGTCTCTGATGAATTAGCTAGATTTATGAGATCTAGCGAAAATCTTAATAGAGAAGATTTAAATCCATATGACGAAACATTATCAATTATTGAACATATTCAATTAGCTTGTAAATTTGAAAGCATTGATAAGGTAAAAAGTTTTATAAATAAAATTAAGAACTATAAACAAAGTAAAACGACATTAACTGATGAAGAAATGAATAAATTTAATGAAGTAAGTGATGTGTTTGATAGAATAGGGCGTTTTAATGTTATAACTTTTGTTGATAGGCTAAAGCTTTTAACTGTTCACGAATCAATCAAACAAGCCCTAGTTGATGGGGAAATCAGTTATTCAAAGGCTATTATAATTAATAGGCTGAAGAACTCAGATGACGTATTAAAAACCTTAAGACTTGCAAAATCTTCTGGCATGTCTGATAAACAATTAAAATCACATGTGTTAGAGATATTAAGTGAAAAAGAACCAAGTAGCATAATAAAGACTGTAAATAAATTTGATTTATTAAAGAAGAATTATTCTAAAATCTCTAAAGCAAAATATAACAAGTTATCAGTTGAACAAAGAAAAGAAGTGGATAAAATTATAGAAGAGATGACAGGGTTATATTCATCTATTTCATCATACTTTAACTAAATTAATTTACTCGTGTTAAGACGAGTAAATTAAAAATCATTATATATTTACAAAAAAATATCCACCAATACCTAATACAACAACTATTAAGATAATAGATACAACTACATATTTCCCATTCTTTTTATCATTAAAATTATATTGTCTTTTCAAGAAGTATCTCCAAAATTAATTTATATAAAATATTTAGGCTATTAATAAACTTACTTAAGTATATCAAAAAAATGTATGTTTGCGTAAAATGGAGAAACACATTAAAACGTGACATGTAGTTGTCAAATAGCAAGATATTACTTTAAAATGAATAATATGTATTGTACTAAAACAAAAAATCTCTTCAAGTCTGTAATAGTCAATATTATCTATAAAGAGTAATTGCACTAGAACAATATAAACTTCCTTTTTATGTAAAAGGGTGGTTGATACAGACTTGAAATATGGGAATATCTTATTAAGAAGAAATAGGGGGGGCAAAGTAAAATAAATCTAATAAATTACTTATGATGTATAGAGAAGTAACTTTATAGGTTAGATTCAATGGTTTTATCAAGATTGAAATTTCCAAGGAGCATATATCTCTAAAGCTGAAAATACGTTGACAGAGTCGTGTCAGTCATGAAATATATTCTTATTTGTTAGAATTTTATTAAAACCAACCCTGAATTTTTTGGAAAAACCACTGAAATAAGGATATGTCTTCTTTTTTATACTGTTTAATATTTAACTCTTGTTGTACCTTATTTTCTACTTTTGATGGCATGTCAAATCCAGTAACAATAAGGGTTACTTTAACTTCATCTTCCTTCATTTGGTCATCATAGACAGTACCAATAATACATTTTGCCCCTAGATCTGCATTGTTTTTAATATAGTGCATTATCTCACTCATTTTGTGAATTGGAAATTTTGGATTGAAAGTAAAATGCACTATCATTGATTTTGCTTTATGAATTGAATCTATATTTAAAAGTGGTGATGAAATTGCTTCCTTTAGTGCCTTCTTTGCAGCATTCTCACCTTGGCTATGTCCAATTCCTATTAAGGACAATCCTTTTTTTGTAAGAGTTGTTGAAATATCTGCAAAATCAACATTGATATTTAATTTGTAGTAGTTTAAAATAACTTCACATAAGCCATGGACTGCATCAAATAATACATCATCAATTATTTTAAATGATTCTTGTACACCAGTTGTTTCTGGAACTATTGAGAGTATTTTATCATTATAAATTATCATGTATGAATCTACATGAACTTTTAACTGATCTAATGCATTCTGTGCAATAACTTCTCTACCGATTTCATATTCAAATGGCATAGTAACGACAGCTATACAAAGTATTCCCAAATCATTAGCAATTTGAGATATGGTAGTAATAGCACCGCTACCTGTTCCTCCACCAAGACCTGCACATAAAAAAATCATATCTGAACCCTCTAATTCTTTTCTAATTTCTTTCGTACTTTCGATTGCCGCTTTTTTACCAACTTCTGGATTCATACCTGCTCCTAATCCATTTGTTGTCTTAGGACCCAATTGGATTTTTATAGGAGAGGATGATTTTTGTAAAGCTTGATTATCAGTATTGGTTGCTATTATTTTTATTTTATATTTATTTTTTGAACAATAATTGTCAATCATATTACACCCACCACCACCAATTCCAACTAGTGTAATTTTTGCCATATCTTCGCCCAAATCTGGATTTTGAACAATTTTTATATTTATAGTTTCAAAAAGTGATGTTGATGTAGAATTTTCATTCATGTTATGCTCCTAAAATTTTTAATAAAGTTAAATAACTATACAACTCTTTTTAATTACCAGTGTACAAATGGCTAAAATTTATATAATAATCCAACTGATAGGAAATTAACGTCCCCATCTTTAAATTTATATACTTCATATTCCGTTCTTATTGCAAAACTATTCATAATAGGAATGCTAAACCCAGCACCATATAAAATATCAACTCCATCATCTTTAATAGATGCTGATGCCGTTGTTGAAGAAGTCACATTTAATTCATATTCCCATTTTTGAAGTCCCAATTTTACAAATGGTTCAAAGTATTTATGTGCAGGATATGAAAATATACCAGATACCCCAAAACTTGCTGCATTTGATTCAATTTTAGCACCATCAACTGTGAATTGATAGGTATTTCCTTTATAGTTAAAGTTATCGCCATTATTACCTGTTAATTTAGAGCTACCCAAGTCAGAATAAAATAATTCAGTTGCAATATACTTATTTACTTTGTAACCAGCATATATTTTGTATCCTAAATCTTTTTCATCTAAGTTTGCACCACCTGTAGTATTTGAGATTTGAGTATCTGTATTGGTTTGTCCCATTCCAACACCCATATACCAGTCATTATCATTTGCGAATAGTGACCCACTCAAAACTAAACTCAATGTTGTTGCGATTGTAAATTTTTTCATTTATTTCCTTTTTGAAATGTAAATGTATTGTAGAAAATGATTTAGACAGATATTGTCTTTAAAAATAAATATTATATAAATAAGAAATTATTCTTGTTAAAGTGGAGTGGCAACTTAATTTCAGACATATTTTTATAGCTCATTGTAGTTTCCTTAATAGGTCATATCTATTTATTATTCATTTTGTTTTTGGGTAGTACTAGTTTTGTAAGTATAAAGATATGAGCTGACAGCCTTATGTCTGGTTGATATATAAATAGTAATAAGATTTCAAATCATAGGGACAGAATAATACAAGAATGGAAGAAAAATTTCTACAAAGATTCAAACAAGTTGATAAACCAATTTTAACTTGCCTAGAAGCATCGATAATTATTTTTCGGATTACTTCATCGAGAATATAATAAAGGGGCACTAAATGCATTTATGACCTATTTATATAAGAAAATGATTTTTTAATAAATATTTTTAACAGACATGAAGATGTCACTCTCATTTATTATAATAAATAATCAAAAAGGAGATATTTAATGAAACATCTAACAATATTTGAGCATACAAGAAACAGTTTATTGGGCTGTTGCCATATATATTTTGTAAATGGTGAAATAAAAAAGATATTCAATAACTTAGGAGATATTCCTAAAAATTGTGTGATACGTTTAATAGCGGATGAAATAAATTCATATGAAGAATACACAAAACCGTGTCCTACAGACATTCTAGAACAACAACTTGGCGAGAAATAATAAGAAAAAATTCCACAGTTTTGATGATCGTACAAATACTGATGAGGGTAGGGGAGAATGAAAGTATATCAATCTTAGAAACCATAAAACGCAAAAACGACTTTTTTATTCAGTATAGATGATAACAGATTTGAATTCAAAAGATTAAATGACTGGTTATTAAACAGATTTTATTAGTATAAAATTTTATTATGGCAAAATATGTCCAAATAAATTATTATCATCAATTTTATAATTAATATAACTAAATCATGTATGAGAGGGAAGAACCATAAATGACAAAATACATATTATTTGATACTGAGACTACAGGTATGCAAGAAGAAGATAGAATTATCCAAGTAGGTGCGATGGTTATAGATAATAAAGGTAATGTTGAAGTTTTTAACGAGTTTTGTACTACACCATTACCAATAAAACTCGAAGCTATGGAAATACATAACATAACACCAGATTTACTTGAAGGTAAACCTGATTTTGTTGAAACTACATTTTATAAACAACTACTAAAACTTAATACTAAAGATAACTATTTAATTGCACATAATATGCCATTTGATTTAGGTATGCTTGAAAAAGAGGGCTTTACCTCGAATATTAAAATTATAGATACACTAAGATGTATTAGGCATCTATCACCAGAATCTCCTTCTTGCCGACTTCAATATTTAAGATATTCGCTAAAACTTTACCAAAAAGAACAAATCGAAGCAGATAAATATAATATTGTAATTAAAGCGCATGATGCAATAGGGGATGTATTAGTAATGAAGTTATTATTATCAGAACTTGTAGCAAAAGTAAAAAAGAAATATCCTGACATTAATCCAATGGTAAAATTGGAAGAACTCACAGATAAACCGATTTGTTTAGAGACATTTAGATTTGGAAAATATAAAGGAAGAAAGATTAGTGAAGTATGTGATGAAGATATTGAATATATTAATTGGATAATGGATAAAACAAAATTAGACGTAGATATGAAATATACACTTGACAAATTAATGGGACATAGATAAAGGATAATTTTTGACACAGATAAATGAAGATTACAGATACACAATAAATAAGCATGTAGCAATAACTGCAGGTGCAGGAAGTGGAAAAACCTATACTTTAAGTAGAAGATATATTAATGGATTATTAGGATTTGACTTTTTTACCCTTACTAAAAAACCAGTATTTCCAAAGAGTATTAAGGAAGCTCAAGAAAAATCTGCAACTCCTCAAGAAATAGTCACTACGACTTTTACAGAAGCAGGTGCGATGGAAATGAGAAGTAGAATTGAAGAATTAATTTCTATAATGATACAAATTATTGATAACCCTAATGTAACATTTGAAAAACAAAAAGATAAAGAAGAAATAAGTGCAAGACTGTGTTCTTTAAATCCTAAACAAAAAACTTATGTCAGAGAAAAATTACAGAGCTCTTTAGAAACAATTCATTTATCTATAATATCAACAATTCATAAATTTGCACTATCAATTATAAAACAAAACGTTGAATTAGTTCCAATGGATACATCCATTGATATAATAGATGAATCGAGTATGGATGATATATTTAATTCTGTCTGGTTTACAGTTATAAACAGTAACCAACAAGAATATTTGGATATTGCAAATGAATATAGTAAATATAATTCGCATGAATTCGCAAAAAAATATACTTTTGATTCAAGAATAAGAGATGGATTTGATAGTTTTATAAAAGAAATAAATAATAATACAACACTTAAAAAAGCATATTTAAAACTTTTTTTTGAAAAAAATATTGACGAACTTATTGCAGTTTTTAAGAAATACGAATCCTGTGATAAATCAAAATTTGAAGATAATAAAATTGTTTATACACAGCCATTAAAAACTTTTTTAGAAAGTATATTTGAATTAGAGGTACAGGAATTACCAGTACTTAAATATCATGGGAATAGTCAACTATTCACAGGTCTCAGAAATTTGTTCAAGAATAACTTCATTAAGTATGATTATTTGGAAGAGAATAATTTTCAAACTTTAATCATAAAATTACATGATATATTAAAACAAACAAGACAAGGATATTTGCAAAGAATTGAAAATGAAGGTAAATTAGATTTTGATAGAATTCTTGAAGCTGCAAATAAATTAGTAAATAATAAAGCTGCAAATTTAAAAACATATAAGTATTTTTTTGTTGATGAATTTCAAGATACTAATTACTTACAATGGAGTTTGATAAAAACCTCTGCAAATTTAGACCAAGATAACAGCGCAAATATTTTCTTAGTTGGGGATGAGAAACAGTCAATATTTGAATTTCAAGGTGCCGAAGTTTCGACATTTCAAACAGCTATTAAAGAAATAATTAACCAAAAAGGTAAAAATTCAATAGTAACTCCAAGTATGGTGGTAAATTATAGAAGTGATCAAGATATTATTTCATTTGTTAATGGTATATTTCAAAATATGATGACTAAAAATGACAATTTTACATCAAAACCAATATTTGAAACAAAATCCATTCAAAACTTCATAGATAAAGTTTATGATGAATACTTAAGTGATATAAATAATGACCATGAAGTTGCATATAAAGATTTAAGTTCAAATAGTAAAAATACGGGGACTGTAAAAATTTTAGTAAAAGAAACTCCTCAATTAGAAGATGATGGTAAGTTAGAAGGTTATAAAGTTGATAGTGTTGCCTTACATGAAGCTAATATGATTGCTTACTTTATAAATGAAATTAAAAATAATAAATACCCTGAATATGAAGATATATATAAGAAAATAAAAAACAATCAAAAAGCAATTGCAATATTGTGTGATGCAAAAAAAAATATGTTGATTATCAAGAAGGCACTGAAAAAATATGGATTAGAATCAAAGGTAAGTGCAAGTGAAAATTATTATGCAACTCAAGAAATTGTTGATATATTTTACGTATTAGCAATGTGTGAATACTTAAAAGATGATTCTAATTTAAAGATATTCAAAGATGAAAAAAATGGGACAAAATCCCAAAAAGAATTAGAAAAACAGAATATACTGGCTAAACAAAAAAGGTTCTTTTTATTAGGAGCATTAAGGTCAAGTGTTTTTAAATACAGTGACATAAAAATTAAAGAGATTATTTCCACAAACACTCTTCCAGATGAAGTGAAGCAACTTATTTCTTTATCTGGTATTGTAAGTTTAGTAGATTTAATTAACTATATAGTTGAAAATTATGAGGTTAAAAGAGTTTTTGCACACCAGGAAGATTATGCACAAAAAAAATCAAATATTAAAAAACTTATTCAAATGGCAAGTGATTTTAAACCACTTATATATACGCCGTTAAAGGAGTTTGTTGAAATGTTGGAGGGTAGAATATTATCTGATGATAGTAATAATGAAGAACAAGCTTTTTATGAATCAACACAAACAAATATTATTGATATAAGAACAATGCATAGTTCAAAGGGATTATCTTGGCCTATGGTAATAGTTCCAGAATTAGGTCGTAGTTTACAAGGTAAAACTCAAACGTTAAATTACGCAACATATATGAAAAATGACAAAAGATTAGAATTAGTTGGTTTTAGTATAGAGGGTAAAACCAATATTTCAAATGAAATTGCTAAATTTATTTCACAGAAGAAAAAATTTGCAGAGAAAAAACGATTGCTTTACGTATCAATGACACGCCCTGAAAATCATCTTGTAATAACTTTAGCAAAACAAGACAAAGAGAGAATAGATTCGAAATCCTATTGGGCAAGGTGGCTTGGAGAATTAAATATAACTTTTAATAAAGATAATACTGAAATTACAGTTAATGAAAATAATTTTCTTGATAGCATTAGTAAATTTAAAAATTCTAAAAACATTAGTATAGAACACTATAATAAAACACTTATTTTAGGAGAACATGCTGCTGCAAATGAAGAAGATATAGTCGAGCAAAAAGAGAATCTTTTACTTACTAAAACGATTAATATTACAAAGCTTGAACCAACGGAGGTGAGAAGTGATATTGAAAATATTTTCGAATCAAAAAAAGCTGCAGAATTTGGTACATTGGCACATCTTATATTAGAACTGGGGTATGCGGATAAAGTTTTTGATACAGATGAGGAAGAAAATTATATAGAAAACTTTATAAAAGAGCATAAAATAAGTGAAGAAGATAGACTTAAAGAAGCTGTATATGGCTTCAAAAAGAGTGAAGTATATGAAGAACTTAAAAACAGTGAAATAATCAAATTTGAACAAGAGTTTAATTTTTTTGATAAAAAGAAGAATTATAATCAAAGAAGAATTATCGATTTACTTTACTATCATGATGAAAAATGGAATATTATTGATTTTAAATCTAACTCATTAAAAGGCAGAACAAAAAAAGACATTATTATCAAATCTAATTATACAGAACAACTTCAGGGGTATTATGATTATGTAGCAGATAGCTTTGGTGAAGATTCAATTAATAGATGTGAAATATTGTGGTTAGAAGATGGAACTTTAAGTAACATGAAGGAGACAGAATAATGTTGAAATGCGAATTATTTATTGCTGCTTCAAAAGAGGCAAAAGAGTTATATCAAGTAAAACTTCCTAAAAGTGGTTTTTTTAATTGTGAGGCTATGATACTTGATGAAATATATAAAAAGTGTATAAACACAGAATTTTTAATAGATGAATTATCTGCTAGAGTTTATTTTAAAGAGACAGTGATATCACTAATTGGTGAATTCACTCACTTTGTTTTTACAAAAGATAATTTATATGAAGATAGTATCGATTTAATGTTTGATTTTTATGAAAAAATTAAATTAAATGACTTATCTCTTTCTTCATTTATTTCTAATGGTAAAAAACTGGATATAGAAAAAATATTTAAAAAATATGAAGAACTAAAAAAGAGTTTAATGGTAATTGATAAGGTTGACTTCTTATTAAATGTTAATACAAAAAAAATTACAAAATTTCTTAATAAGTATGATTCAATATTTGTAGATTGGCAATTTTTTGAAGAAAATATTCAATTTGTAAGATCTAATAAAGAATTAAAATTATTTGAATTTATAAAAAATCATAATATAAAAATACAAGCAAAATATAAACAAGACTATACTGAAAATATAACACTTAACAAAGTATTTGATTTTGCAGATGAAGCAAAAGAGGCAGTTAAAATTGCTAAAGTACTTCTTGAAAAAGGTGAAAGTACAAATGATATAGTTATTGTAGCATCTAAGTTAGATGGGTATAAACATAGTATTCAAAATTCATTGGATGAGTATGGAGTAAAAGGTTACATCACATCTGGTAAAGACTTTACTCAAAGTCCTATTTATTATGAAATGAGAGACTTAACAACACAAAAAAATTTTAATCAATATGTAATGAGTAGTGAAAAGAAATTAGAAACATTACCTTTAATTTTACAAAAAGAGTTTGCATGTAGTGTTAATACTGGATTGAAAGTTGCTAAGAAGTCTTTTATTCTTCAAGAATCATTATCTTCTAAAGATTTTAAAATCAGCTTTAAAGATATTTTTGAAGAACTTTCAATTAAGAGTAATATAGAAATTGAAAATAGACTGGATGCAATTTTAATTGCAGAACATAATCAAGTGCTTAAAACAAAATATAAACATATAATTTATATTGGAATTGACTCTACCCATTTACCTCAAAAGTTTAATGATAATTTTTTATATACTTCTGAAGATTGTGAAGTATTAAATATCAGTAATTATTATAAAGATGCTGTATATATTTATGATAGACTAAAAAGAAATGGGGAGAATTTACATTTAGTTACAGCGCAATATCGCCAAAAACGTGAACTGCAAATCTCTTCTGTGATAACAGATAATTATTTACATGAATTAAAAGAGTACACAATCCCTAAAAGAATCGACTCATTAAATGATTTACTTGACGAAGGAAAACAGACTAAAATCAAAGATAATATAAAAGATTTTATTCTTGCTAAGCAGATTAAGAAACAGAATGAATATAATGGGGTATTAAATATTACTAATGCTGATGATAAACAAAAAGGTATTAGATTTTCTGCTACAAGATTAAATGAGTATTCAAACTGTCCTATGAAGTATTTTTTTAACTATGTACTTTCTTCTAAGTCACCTCAAGATTTTAATGATGATGAATTTGATGCAGCAGAAGCTGGTACGCTTTTTCATAGTGTAGTAGAGGATTTTGCAAAAGTATATAAAATGAGTATAGAAAAAAAGTTAATGATAGATATTAAACTAGAAGTAGGAACTATATTTGATTATCACTATAAAAACTCATTGCCTTTAAAAGATGGAAAAACCCATGAAACGGTATTGCATAGACTTAAAAAGATAGAACTACAAGAAGCTGTAAATAGATTTATTGATTACGTTGAAAAAGGTTATTTGGATAATTTCGAATCTGCAGAGGAGAGGTTTGAATTTGATATGGATGGAAATAGTTTTGTAGGAATTATAGATAGAATAGATATTGATAATAAAAATAACAAAATAACACTTATTGATTACAAAACTACAAAAGCACAGTATTGTACTGGTAGTAAAGATGAAAAGTATCAAAAACTTGTAGATTTTAAAGAGTTTCAACTTCCACTATATCATTTTTTTATAGAACAAGATGAAAATTTCAAACACTATGATGATGGAGAATCTTATCTACTGACATATAGTGGAAATATCAAAGAGGATCAAACACATAAAAAATTCGGTCAGACAAGTTCAACAATTTCAGATCCCGATAAAAAAATATTTTTGTTTGATAAAAAAGCGAAAGAAAATTATAAAAAAGAAATTAAAGATGTTGCTACAAATATCAATAGTGGAAATTTTTATTTTAATAGTAGTGAAGATTCATGTGCGTATTGCAATCATTTAACAATGTGTGGTAATGGAATAAGAGTTGAAAAAAAGTTTTAAATAGGGTAAAAATTGATTTATAAAATTATTACAATAAAAAATGATGAGTATAAGATTACGGAACAAAATAATGTTCAAATAAAACATAAATTTTTATATGAAAGTGTTCTCAATGAGATTAAATGTTTTAAAAATGAAGAAGAGGGTATTACTTATTATAAGTTTTTTAATAATATCACTTTTATAATTTTAAGTGCAGAAGATAAAATAAGTGTAGATTCAATAAAAGTTTTTGGTTCTGATAACATTGGAGATGTGTATTATTCGCATTTTTTTGATAAAGACCAATTAGATGATGAAATATCTATAAGTTTGAGAAACTCATCTACGTTAAAAATAGATAATGAAAATTCATACAATAGTAAAAATATGAGAGTTGTTTTTGCTGAGAAAGGTTTTGTCTTATGCAATAAGACTCAAACTTATGATCTAAGTGATAATTTTGATAGGTTACTACTTCTATTTTTACTATCATTAGCTTACAACTCGTATACTGAAGTATTAATCAATGATGTAACAAAAGCATATAATAGTTCAGACTATAAAAAAATGATTGAACTTAGAAATGAGATATATTCTTTTGGACTTAAATGTTTTTTCCATAATCCTGTTAAGCAAAATAGGCATGAAACTTTTAATCTTTGGAATTTAATAAGTGAAAATTATTATGTAAATATCAAACATCATGAAATGAAATCTCAAGTTGCAGATTTAACGGGCGTAATTGAGAGTAAATATAAAGATATAGAACACAAAAAAAGCAAACGATTGGAAAAAACTCTTAGTATTTTTGGTTTTATAATTGCCATTACTTCACTCATTGGCGTTTATAAAGACTTAAAAGAGTTTGGATTATTTTAAAAAAGGAGAAGATGATGACAATTGCTTTGATTTGTCCAGATAGTTTTGATAATTCCGAATTAGTAGAGGAATCGCTTAATAAAAATAGTAACATAGCTAAGATTACTTGCGCTACGAGCAATTCTTATAAATTATCAAAAAGGTACGCCGATAAATTTGATATAGAACATTATAGAGAAACAAGAGGTGGTAAAATATTTAATTTAAGACATATTGTTAATTGTGCAGATAAAGTGCTTGTTTTTGAAAAAAAAGATCGTGATAAATCAGTATATTCAAGAACCCAAAAAGCACTTAATGAGGCCAATAGATTAAATAGAGAAGTACAACTAATTAATTTTTAAAATGCTTGGAGAATCGCAATTAAAAAAGTAAAACCAAATTTAGCCATATTTTTAAATAACAACTAAATCTACTCACATAGAGTACTTCCAGACACAATGGTGTCATATATATTTTGTAAACTCTTTTATAAGGGTTTACCGTGAAAAACATACTACCAGAAATCTTAAGACCAACATTTCAACTTTATAATAGTTGGATGGTTCCTATTATAAACAAGGATTCGAATAAAATTACTTATCATATTTTTTGCAAAAAGTGTGGTTTATATGAAACAAGTAAAGTCTGGATATATCAAAATAAAGATTTTTATATCCATAACTATTATTGTCCAAATTGTTATAATAGGAACTTTTTCAATTCCATAAGTTTTGCTAACAAAGATACTAGAATCGTTAATACAGAAAATATATTTACAGAATCTGATTCATTGTTTAGAAGCACTTTCTTATTTCACAAGCCAGTGGTAATCGATGGAGAAATAGAAAATGAATCTGAGGTAATTGAAGAGAGAGATTTGTGTAAAAATCATGGACGTATACATATTTTCAAAAGTAACTCAAATTATATAACAAGTAGTGATGTTGAAAAGTTTTTTCTAGGGTGTATTGTAAAGAGTCTAAAAATAGATTCAGCATGGTTTAATAAAAAAATTAAATCTTATAATTACTTGCCTACAAAATCCAAAATTCTTCAGAATTATTATATCTACAAAAGTGTCAAAGATTTTGAATTGCTATTGACAACTAATTTAAATGAAAAATATAAAACCTTATCTGAATATTTAAATTATATTTCAAACTTTAACAAAGCAAAAAGTATTAAAAAATATTTGTATAAATCCTTTCAATATATGATACAAAACAGTGAGATTAATAATCCAAATGCTATGTATAGTGAAACAGCTGACTTCATTATCTGTAGAGCTTTTACAGATGTAAATATAATTGTCAAGCTATTAAAAGAACAAAAGCTAAAGGTAGGACTTTTAGGTTTGTTTGAGGCAGAATTTATGATTAAATTATTAAAGTGGTTACTGAAGTTTTATGCTCAAAACCAAGTGGCAAATTTACTACTAACAACAAAAAGAGAAGTATTAAGAGATATGTTTAGAGTAGCTGAGATGATAACAGAGAATACACCTTATATTTATAACAGATATTTTGTAAAACCAATTTGTAATGTGCAATCACTTCATGATGAAATTGTTAGATTGAGTCATATGGGAAAACAATATACATTGAATAAAGATAAATATCTATATGCCCACTCAGAAAAACTAATGGAGATGGAGATTTTTGATCTTTCCTTTAGACTTCCTATTAATGGATTTGATCTACATACTTGGGGAGCTTTATTAGATAATTGCCTTGATATTTATGATGAATGGATCAGAAGTAAAGATAGCTTAATTATTGGCGTATTTAGAGATGATAAGTTGATATATGCAATTGAATTAGTAGAAAATCGTATTGAACAAGCTTCTGGAAAAAATAATGGATGTATTAATGAAGTTGATATGTGTCGAATTGAAGAATGGCTTTATAAAGTACAAATGGCTAATAATATTGAGAAATAGCACATATTTAGACATATATACTTACTCAACTACATATGGAGAAGAGAATGTTAATTTGGGTTAATTTTGAAATAAGTAAAGTTTTTGCAAAAGTTGATGAAGATAATCTAAATAATAAAATACTTAGCTTTGGAGCAAAGTTTGCAGTTATTACACTTGAAGAGCAGGGCTGGAGCTATGAGAAAGAAGAAAAAGTTTGTAGCAGGAGTTTTCAAAATATTCAAGAATTGTGGAAAGTTTTAGAAGGAATAGAAGTCCCAAAGGTGGGTATTTTAGAAATCATATCAAAATCTAAAAAGTGATAATTTTTCAAAAATAACTAACCAGACATAATGGTATCCTATGTATATATTATAATGATTCTATACAATACCTAGGAGTAATAAAATGTCAATGAAAAAGAAATTTAGTCTTGAGATAGATAAAGAACTTATAGTAGAAAAAGAGCTAATTGACAAATGTACTCTCTGGATGTTAAGAGTTATTTTGAAACTTGGTGGATATCAATGTTTTCTGAACAATAATTCTTTTGCAAATGATGAAGTTGCATTATTTCTTGACTTAGAAGAATTTGTCGAAAAAGAAGATTTATTCACTAAAAGTGAGATATTATGTACTTTAAATGAAAAGCTAGAAAACTTGGAAAAAAGAGTGATGTTAAGTACATCAAGTACTCTAAAAAGGAATATTACACAAATCTCTAAGCTAATGAACCTATCTTATTATGAAGAGGAAGTTTTGGAGTTTTCTATAATATTAAGAGAATATGATATTCTTGAGCAAGTTTTGGATTTTACAGGAAATAATTTAAATACTAAACAAACAAAAAAGATATTATCGCAGGTTCTTGATATTCCAAAAGATAATATAGATAAAATTTTTTCTAGTGATGCAAAATTAACAAAATCTTCAATTTTATCAATCACCAATACTAATAATTATTTAACAAGAAAACTAATCATTCTAAGTGATAAATTCTCAACTAATATGTTATCACTTGATGAAGATATTGATCAAGTGATTAATGAATTAGTTAAAGAGTGCTCAAACAATACTTTAGTTGTTGATGACTATAAATATATACAAAAAGATCTTGATATATTAATTCCTTATTTAGATGCAAGTATTAAATCTCAAAAGAAAGGAGTTAATGTATTATTTTATGGTTTACCTGGAACAGGTAAAACAGAATTATCAAAAACAATAGCAAATTGTCTTCACTACAAATTATATGAAATTAGTTATTCCGATGAATTAGAAGACCCTGTAGCTGTAGACGTAAGAATGAGGTACTATCAGTCTGCAAGTGAATTACTTCAAGGGAAAAATCACATTTTAATGTATGATGAAGCAGAAGACATATTTGAAAGTAATGATAGTTTTTTTGCATCAAAAAAACAAAAAGATAAACTTTGGATAAATAGAATGCTTGAAACTAATTCCATTCCTACTATTTGGATTACTAATGATATTAGAAGCATTGATAATGCTATAGTACGACGTTTTGATATGACATTAGAATTACCAATTCCTCCAAAATCAATACGGGAGCAAATTATCAAAAAATACAGTAGTGATTTACTTGATAAGAATACAATCGAAAGGCTATGTGTTCATGAATCCATCGCTCCAGCACTCATAAGTAGTACTGCAAAGGTAATAAAGTCAATAGAGTGTGATAATAAGTCAGAATCATTTGAAAGGGTTATAAATAATACACTAGTGGCACAAGGGCACAGTGGAGTTAATTCATCATCAAATGATATCTTGCCAAATAGTTATGATCCTTCATATGTAAATACAACAATAGATTTAAAAGAATTAACATCAGGTATTAAGGATTCACAGAATGCAAGAATATGCTTATATGGACCAGCTGGCACAGGGAAAAGTGCCTTTGGAAGATATATAGCTGAAAGTTTAGATAAACCAATTCTTATGAAAAAAGGAAGTGATCTTGTAAGTAAATGGCTGGGAGAGACAGAAAAAAATATTGCGGCAGCTTTTTTTCAAGCCCAAGAAGAAGATGCAATTTTGGTATTTGATGAAGTCGATAGTTTTTTAAGTAATAGAGAAGATGCTTCAAAAACTTGGGAAGTTACACAAGTAAATGAGATGTTGGTGCAAATGGAAAACTTTGATGGAATATTTATAGCCACTACTAACTTGATGGAAAATCTAGATAAAGCTAGTTTAAGACGTTTTGATTTGAAATTGGAATTTGGGTATTTAAAAAGTAATCAAGCACAAGAGCTCTTTATTGCATCTTGTAAAGAATTATTTAACTCATATGATAAAGAGTTAACTTTAGCAGTCATGGAAGTTGTATTAAATGATATCAGTAACTTATGTTATTTAACTCCAGGGGATTTTTCCGCAGTTATTAGACAAAATAGATTTAGACCAATCGAAGATGTAAAAGATTTTGTCGTTAGACTTGAAGACGAGATAGCTGTGAAGAATTTGGATACTAACAAAAAAATGGGATTTTTATAATATTTAATTTTAATGTGTTATAAGAGGAGAACGACTTTCTTTTGTAATAGTTCACTATATTCATGTAGAAAACGACCAGAAAAATGATTTGAATAAAGAAATTTTTTTATTCAGGGTAAAGCCTTAATTAGAAAAGGGTTTATGAGTAAATAATTAATATTATTTTTCATGCAGACAAATTAATGTCTGTTATGATATTATATTTCATTTTAAAAGTAGAGGTTGATATGGCATATAAACACGACTATGATAAAACACTTACGAGATTGGTTTCTATACTTTCTAAATTGTATGATGGAGAAAGCTTATCAGTAAAAGATTTAGCGGAAGGGTTCAATGTATCCACTAGAACAATACAAAGAGACTTTAATGAAAGACTGATATCATTTCCAATATATCAAGAAAATAGATTATGGAAAATGCAAGATGGTTTTAGACTTGAAAAATCAACTTCTGTAGAGGATTCAGTGGTACTTGACATTATGGAAAAGCTTGTTGAAGGCGTTGGTGATAAGTTTTCATCCAAGGCAAAAAAACTACTTTCTAAAATTAAAAATGAAGATCTTAACCCAATATACGCAAAATTGAACTTGGAAGATATTGGAGATAAACTTGATGTTATAAAAGATCTTGAATCCTCAATCAAATCAAAGAATGAAATAAATTGTTTATATAAAATCGAAGATAATAAAATTTTAAACTCAAAAATTAAACCACTAAAAATTGCTAATTTTGAGGGGTTTTGGTATTTAATTGCATTGGATATAAATGATAAGGATACCTTAAAAAAATACTATTTAAAAAATATCACAAAAATAAAAATATTAGATCAAACTTTCGAAGTCACAAATAAATTGGAACAATTGTTAAATAATTCATTGTCAATATGGTTTAATGAAAAGAATGAACCTTTTGAAGTAAAAATTAATATATCTCAAACAATTGCAAAGTATTTCAAACGAAAACCTATCTCTCCAACACAAATTGTCGAGTCTGTGTATAATGACGGTTCTATTGATATTGTTATTAAAATCACATCTGATATGGAAATAATGCCAATTATTAAATATTGGTTACCACATATGAAAATTATTGAACCAAAATACTTAGATATAAAAATTAAAAAAGATTTGAGTGATTATTTATCCGAATAGGTAAATTAAGAAAAAAGAACTCCAAATAACATAAAAGGTACCATATGAATAAATACCAAGATCTATTTGAAAAGATAATAAACTTCCAAAAAAAACAAGACTTGCAAAAAAAGAGGGGCTTGAATGACTATAATATGGTTAATGTTGTAAGGAAGATAAATCATGAAGTAGGGATGCATTCGAATATAATTTATTCACTAATTAATCCAAATGGGCAACATTATCAAGATGATTTATTCTTAAAACTTTTTATAAAAAATGTACTATTAACAGAAAGTATAAAAAATGTTGATAGCTTTGGTGATGTACTCGAAGTAGAAGCAGAGGAATCTACAGATAAAAAGAGAAGAATAGATTTTACTATAAAAACTAGCAACTATTATATTGGAATAGAGATGAAAGTAGATGCTCCAGATTTAAATAGACAAATTTATGATTATAATAAGTATTTAAAAGAACTTGCAAAAAAAGATAATAACCAAGATGTAATTATTTTTTATTTGACAAAATATGGTAAAGATGCTCAGCGACATAGTAAATGTATAAAAGAGAATGACAAATATATAGAGTGTGTTGATATACAACAAGTATCTTTTGATAAACATATACTAAATTGGATAAATGATTGTCAAAAGGAAATTTACAATATTACAAATCTTAATGATGCATTTGAAAATTACAAAAACATAGTAAGAAAAGTTACAAATAAATATGATAGTAAGGTAATGAAAATGAATGAGTTCTTAGATATCGAGGATAACAAAGAAAAATATTTAAAAACTATTTTTGAAATGAAATATAGTATTCATGAAATATTAGGTAAACAACTTTTCAATCTTTTTGTAAAAATAGATGAACATGTTAGTAATGTATATGATAAAAAGAATGTAAATTTTCTTATAAATAAAGCTAGTCATATTTATAATACTGAAAAGTGTGAAAATTGGTTTTATAATGATGAAAAAATCAAAGGAAATCAAAAAGTGGAATGTATAGGTAGTTTTTATGAGCTATCTGATAATACTCTTTTAAGAATTGAGGTAGCTACCCGGTATTTTCATATTGGGGTAGTATCATATAAAAAATGTGATGATGGATATGTAGTTATTGAACCTCAAACTGAAATAAAAAATTTAGAAAGTGAAGGACTGGAAGAAAGAAAATGGAAGTGGGCACATTGGTATTCTAAAAGTTTTGGAGATTTTATAAATCCCAATGAGGAAAATATTAAGTGCTATCAAAATTTTGATGATTGTTTTATAAAGTCAGAGATTAAAAAAATAATACAAGTAGTAAGTGATAAATAACTATATTAAATGACTGTCATCTAAATTAACAACCTTGATAAAACACCAATTGAATGTATTAAACACTACCTTTATATCAACTATATACCTTCATTTGCACATTGGTCATATGTAGTCCGACTAGCAGTATCATTATTATGCTCGATACCAAACCCACCTTTTTTAAATTTATTATACACTTGAAGTGTCTTTTGTCTATCTTCTGAAATATAAGTAGTGACACTATTGTGATGTCCAATACTTTTATATTTTGTTATTTCATCAAAACACTTAGCAATAAGATGTTCTTTACTTATATTAAAATAGGTATCACAAATGTGTCCCCATGCAGGAAAACCAAGCTCATTAGAAAATACATAAGAGCATTTAATTGTATCTTTGTTAATCTGAAAAGCTGTTGGAGTGTTTAATACTTCAGGGTTAATACAGGCTGCTTTATATTTATTGAAATTTGCTACGAAACCTTCCAAGCTATAGGATTCATTAGTCATTTCAAAGTCTCTTATAACTTCATGAGGTTTAATCATGCGTATGGATAAAGTTGAGCCTTTTTTTAGCATAGAAATAAAGTCTGAGTTAAGAATAGGACTAGTTAAAAAAGTTCTTCTTCCATTGATACCACTAATAGTTAAGTTGATTTTGAAGCTTGTATCTTTGGTTTGAAATTCAAGTAGTAAATTTTCTCCTATGTTATTTTCAATATATTGCTATCTTAACTGTAAAAGTAAGTTTAATAGTTCCGTATGCCAAGGTCATACTACACTTCGCCTACAAGGTACGGCTCATAAATTCCATGATTATTGGGACTTCTGTTATATACAGTGTAATAAATAATCACACTATTTTACTTTAATATATCTTTATATTATAATTGTAACAACATTGTCACAGCAACTATTAATGCACCCCTTATAAATTTTATCCATACAACTTTTAGCATTCTCAAGACTCTCAGGCTTGGATCAAACTTTAGGTATTAGAATCTTCTTCATTTTATTATTCCTCTTTGTCTTTTTATTTTTCAATTTAGATTAATAAAATTCACATTTACTTCTTGCAAGTTGCAAATCTCTTAATTTTAATTGTCTCAATTCTGTCTTTATTTGCTAAAAAATAATCGATGTTTACCAGTTTATTTTCAATGCTCATCTTGTGACCTTTTATGACGTTTTATTAATATAATATTGTATCCTTGTGGGTTTTTTTCTCGCTTCATTATCGTTTACTTTTTTACAACATTTTCAAATTTCTGACAATCACTCAAGTCTACCAGTGCACTTAGTATTAATTTCAACACATCACAATTTGTTATTTCGTCAACAAAATCGTCAACAAAACCATCAACAAAATCGTCAACAAAATAAAGTTTACTCAACCCCTATAGTTAGGTGTTTCTAGTTTTTTTTCTTTAAAAATCGTCAATAAAATCGTCAACAAAATCGTCAACAAAAAAATCTAGATTCATATTTTTAGATTATTCGACTCAGACTTTCAATCATATGAATGAAATCGTCAATAAAATAAAGTTCACTCAACCCCCGTAGCTAGATGTTTCTAGTTTTTTTTCTTTAAAAATCGTCAACAAAATCGTCAACAAAATATTTGGCTTATATTTCCCAAAAAAGCCAAACCAAACAACATAAGCAATTACGCCTTTATATTGCTTTGTGTTAATGGCGTAATTATTGTATTGAGTGCCGATATCTAGGTCTTCTACTTAAATTTCACTTTTAAGCCACATCCTCTAAAGACAAACAAGTAAAATCGTGTTTGTGAATGAAAACGTGGCTGTATAAAAACTATACAATTTTGGACTTATTACGGAAATATTACGCTAAATTTTAAGTTTTCACCAGTGGTACTTTAAGTTTGGCCATTTTGAAACTTAAACTGCTTTAAGTTTTATACATAATTTTTGTCTGCACTAATGCAAACTCAAGGTATAAAAAATTGCTAAATTAGAAAGAATAAAAGAACATTAGCAATAAATGGTATCTGTATTATATTCATCAACTTATTGCAAAGTAAGAAAGAGGAGTCAATGTTTTGGCATACCTCAAAGAAATTAGAGGTATACTCAAGAAGTTGAAGAAGAATAGAGGGATATCAAGAGGTGTTATTAAATCAGATATTCTAAATACTGAAACTGCCAATAACGTACAAATAATTTGAAATTACTATAGAAGGTTATTATACTCGTGAAAAATAAGATATACATCATCTCAGATGTACATGGCTGTGTAAAAACATTAAAAGCACTCATACAAAAACTACCAAGTAACATAAAAATTTGTTTTGTCGGGGATTTAATTGATCGAGGTGCATATTCAAAAGATGTTGTTGATCTAATAATCTCAAATGATTATGATTGTGTTCTGGGAAACCATGAGGCTAAGTTTATTGATACACTTTCTGTTTTAATAGCTGGTTTAGATAATGGCAATAAAGATTTTCAGTGGCTTGAGAATAAAGTACGTCAAGAAACATTATTAAGCTATGGTATTCACTCTATGAAAAATTTCACAGAAGAAAAACTCATTACTATTAAAAAACATTTAGTCTTTTTTAAGTCTCTTCCTTTATATAAAGAGTACAAAGAAATAAAAACAGGTGATAATCGTCATTTGGTGGTATCTCATTCTCATGTTGCTGATAAATGGCAGTATAGAAGTTGGGATATAGACTCTTTAGAATATAAAGTATTTATGAAATATTCTTTAAGTTCAAGATTCAAAAATTTCGATAATAAGTATATTTACAATGTCTATGGACATACACCATTAAATAAACCAATTATTGATGATCATAAGTCTTGTATTGACTTGGGTTGTGCTTTTAACAATAAATCAAATCTAAAAGGTTATCTGTGTGCCTTAGAGTTTCCATCTATGCACTTTATTAAACAAGAACATATTGAGTAGATTAATGAAAGAGAAATTGTCTTATTACAGAATGCAATACTTTTCCACTAACTGATTTTTTTTTAGTAAAATACCTCATAACATAACAATGATATAAATTATTTCAAATTATTAGGATTAAATGGGAAAGAGGTTAATGTATGTTAATTTTTGTATATGGAACATTGAAGAGAGGTTTTTACAACTACAGATTTCTAGAAAAATCAAATTTTATAGGAACCGCAATCACAAATAATAAATATCCCATGATAAATTCTGAGGGATATTTCCCTTACCTTATAAATGATAGAGATAGGGGTAAATATATAAAAGGTGAAGTCTTTGAAATCAATAACACAACTTTAAAAAAATTAGATGTATTGGAAGGTTTTCCTGATTTATATATAAGAGACACAATTGACGTGAAAATTGCCAATAATACCACCGAAGTAGTTGTGTATTTTTTAAATGACATAATTGATTATAACAATTATGAATTATTAGAAGAGTTCATTGAGCAATAATAATTATAATTTTAATTTGAAGGATTAAAAATGTTAGATTATCTCGAAACATTTGATATAACTGGTGCGAATATATGTTTTTTGAAAAATAAAGAAGTTACTACGATTACTATACATATTCCAGATATAGAATTATCTTACAATCAAAAAGTTGCTTTTTTTGTAGTAGCTGATTACTTTAAAAAATTTCTTTCTCAATATATAGAAAATATTTTTGATAAAATAGAGAACAAAACTAGAAAAAAAAATCTCAATAGAGATGATAATATTATAGATATAGCACTGCCATGTATTTCAGAATACTTCAGAAACTATATAACGAAATTTGAAATAGAAATAGCATGTGATATTGAAAGGGAAAAATCGCCTTGTTACTCTACAAATTATATGAATAAAGAGGAGATGATAAAAAATGGCATTTTTGAATTCAGATATCAGATAGTAAAATTTATTAATTTGAAGTGAGTCGAATTAAAAAGTGCACTTTATGACTTTAGCGTAATATCAAAAGTTTTATAATGTTAAGTATACACAGGAGTTAAGTTTGGAAATTATAATTTCCAATACAAAATTACATACTACGTGGAAATCAATTCAAGGCTTTTCTGATAATACAAGGTTTATTGTTTATTTTTTTACTGTATCATATTATATGAGTTTAACATTCTTTTAAATAAAAAAGAGCGTTACAGTATTTTTGGCTACTTTTTTGAATAAGTTTAGTTTTGGGAGTTATTGTGATATATTAAATGTTTCTTATTGGTTTCAGACACAATTATTACAATATAAAACTTAAGTTAATTTAAGTTTTATATTTATATTTATATTGACATAATTCTTTCATAAGAAGCATTACAATTATCTATATTTGATTCAATTCTAGAATCCAATGTACCCATTATAAATTTATGCCTGTCGTCATCATTTACTCCAAAAGCATCTAATTTATCAATCATAAATACGACAAATAAGGAACCTAATCCTGTTATTAAGCCACCCAAAATTACAGAGATTGTATCCGCGAATGGAATTCCACCTAATAATCTTGATATTGATTCAGTAGCTAATATTCCACCAGTTATAACTAATCCTGTTGCTAAAACTTTTGTTGCTTCATGTGCTGCTTGTTTTTTACTCATTCCTTCTTCCGGAAATATCAGTGTTTTAACTGCTTTCATCAAAGACATAAAACCTTCTCTAATTAACCTAACAATATTTTTTCCAGTTCTTACAAACATATTAATTAAAGCTGTTATTATTCCTGACAAAAATCCAGACAATGCACCAGTACCAAAAGACATAGCAACATTTTTCCATTTTCCTAATAATTTATCTTTAATTCTTCCCATTCTAATTTTTAATACTTCAATCCAAGAATTATCATATTTTCCATCTTTCCAACCATTAATAAAGATATCTTTTACTTCTGCAAATGTTGCCGTTACAAATTCTGACAACAAGGTACCAATTGCCTGCTGTAAACCTTGTGAAGCACCTAATTTAATACCATCTTGTGCACCTTTTTTTGCTACAAAAGCAGTTTTTTCTAATTTTCCTGATGGCACATATTTTTCAGCTGTTTTTTCACCTCTTTTGTGTGCAGCATTTGTTCTTCTATTATCAAGATTGTATTTCTTTTTGTTGTTTTCATCATCTGAAAAATCTTTATGGTCTTGACTACCTTTAGAACGATTTGTACTATTATGTGTAAAATCATGATTATCTGAATCTGCTCCAAATTCTCGTTTATCTACATCATCTAACATAAAGCCACCGTCATTATGGAAATTCTCTAAAGGTTTATTATGATCCAAATCCATTTCAGAGGCATCATGCCATGAACCTGTATTTGCATCTTGAATCTGTCCATTTTCATTTATAGCGTTTGCTCTTGTTCTATCTCTAACGGTATCAAATGCATCACTTTTTCCACCTATTGATTTTGATGACTTGGTATAATCATCTCGAGTATATTCAAAATTTCTATCAATATTTGAGACATCTGCTCTACTCAATTTTAATGGTTTTAATAATTGGTCAATTAAAACTTCTTTACTTGATTCAAAGAGTACATTATATTTATCTTTTGTAAACTCTTTATCTAGAAGTTCTAATGATTCTTTAATTTCATTTTGAGATACATTAATACTGTAAGTTTTGTTATCTTCAGATAATTCATTTATTAAATTATCATCAATATCTTGAGATAATAATTTATCTACTGAATCTGAGCTAGACACTACTTTTAACTGTGAAGTTTCTTTATAGGATTTTATTTTACTTTTACGTTGTTTAAATTTATCTGTTCTATTAGACATTTCTAATTCCTTAATTAAGCTGCTGCTAATTTATTCCAAGCTTGTTTAAATACTAATTCCTTTGGATGAACTTTATCGTCTGCATATATTGTGATTTCTATTATTTCACTAAATAATTCTAGCGAATCTAATTCTAGATTTTTGGCTAATTTAAAGGCTGTCTTTACATTAGGTGGATTTGTCCACATTTGTTTGATTTTATCTTTAATATCACTTGGTAATTTATCTCCAGCAACTCCAGTAATAAAATCGTTTATTTCTTCTTTTTCTTCTTTTGCAATATTACCATCACAATTTGCGCAAGCAATACCAACTGCAGTCATTGCTAAAATCCCTTCAAAATACTTACCTCTTTCTCCTAGTTTCTTTTCTACATCATTGAAATGTGATAGTAATTTTTCCATTTTTTTGTCATATTCCGCTGCTGCCGATGCTCTCCCTCTATTTTCTGCTCTTTCTTCTGTATCATCATATTTATCAGCTACTGCTCCTGCAACAGCACCTGCAGCAGCAGCTGCAGCACCACCTGCCAATGCAACTGTACCCACTGCTCCTGCAATTGGTAATGCTGCAATTGCAGCTACACCAAGAGCTGCTCCACCTAATATTTTAAATAATCCCATTATTTTTCCTTTAAGTTTTAATTCTAGTATTATGATAGCATCAAAATTAATTATTTTTCTTAATTATTGTTTAAATTTACAATGATGACATTCATGTTACATTTACTTATGATTAAAAAAATATAATCAAATAATTACTAATTTTCTAATAATTTCAGAGATAGAATATATAATTATGTAAAGTGACTATTCTGAATTAAAATTAAAACTGTCCACTAAATGGGCCATATATAGCTATACAAGTCGGTATTCACCGTGCCTTGTGAGTTAATTGTGACAGATATTCTAAGTTTTTTAATGCTTTTGTGCAGAATCTTGTCACAATCATTTTTGTTCTGTTTTTACATTATGATTCTAAATACAAAATATACTTAAACTAACACTACTCATCTAAATAATGTTGACATAATTGTTCTTGTATCAAGTTATAGTGATTTTTCTGCTTTAGCGATAGATATAAGAGCAAAGTGTATTGAAAGTATTGGCTTTGGTGAAGAAAAGACACCTGCCTCTTTAAGGAGAACATTTAATACATTCTATGAATTACCCAAAATAAAGAAAAAGAAAACCCCAATACAGTTATTAAAAGAAGCTATTAACAGTACGAAAGATGACAATGGATTTGCGAATGTATCACAAATTGGAATATATCTAAAGAATAAAAATTCATCATTACATGCTCAAAATTTTGGGGCACAGAGATGGAGTGATATTTTCAGGGAACAATCCAAGCATTTTTCAATAGATTATAAAAACAATAATTTTAATGCGGTTTTTATCACTACTTAGTCACTTTTACGCAATTCCAGATGCACGTAAGTAATAAACTGTATCAAATGTTCAGATGTAAAATATATGTTTCTGGGCTTATTGTTTAACGTAATCTCTAAAGCAAACATATTATAAAAATCCAAATGCTTTTTAAAAATAACAGCTGTTGATGTATCAATTATATTATGAAGATTTACCATTACTTTTTCTATATTTTCATTCTTGGTATCTTCTAGTTTATTCGTAAAAGTAGGAGTAAAATCCCCAAATTTTATATTTGAACTACAGTTTCTGCACAAGCACAAACTATCTCCCGTAGTAACAAAGCTTTTTTTCTTTTTGACTATCCTCTTGTCATTCCAGTTAAACATTTCAAATGAATTTTCATAATCAGATGTTTTTCTAAATGTAAAGCCACAAATTTGGCAGTACCCTTTATATGTTTTAGATAAAAATATTTTTATTTCATTGCCAATGTCCTTATTATTGTTTTCTTTTGAAAGAACTATAACCTCTTTAATAATTTCACTTGTCTTAGATTCATTGTAGTTGCTAAAATCTTTTTTAACTTTTTGTATAAAATCTTCTTTATATTTATTTTCATCGATTATAATATCTGGATCGATTTCCTCATCCCATTGAGTTGTTTGTGATTGAAATCTTAATATATTATCAATACCTGCACTTTCTACAATACATTCTCGACTTAATTGATTAGTTGACAAATCTTCATTAATACTATTTTCATTTGAAAGTTTTCTATTCTTAGATTCTAAAACATTTCCTGGTTTCTCAATTTCATTTTCTTGCATGATATTGTTATTTTTATCAGATAATCTAATTTTCTTTGATTTTATCCAATATTTTTTCATGGAATCATCTTTAAAATACTTATAATAATCATCATTAGAGATATTTTGATTTTGCTCTCTTAATTCTGTAGTAGAATTATGTAAATTATCTTGAAAACTTTCTTTGCCCTTTGACTTTACCCAGTCCTTAAAATTGGTTTTTTTAATATCTTTAGATTTATTTTCAAATTTTGGGTACTTTTTATTTTCTACTATCTCAATATCTAATTTATGTGATTTTGTTTCAGTGTCTTCATTGTGTTTTGATATAAATATATCTTCTGAATTGATTCTCTTTATATCAATATCTTGATTTTCCAATTTTAAGTATTGATTGGTTTTTTTAGGAAAACTCGTTCTTTCAAGGGTGGTTGATTTTACTAACTTTCGATTATATGGTAACCCAAGTGTTTCTAATACATTTGAACAATCTAATAATAATGCATCTTTTTTATCAGGGGAAACTCTTAAACTTCTTCCAATCATTTGTTGATATAAGTTAAATGATTGTGTTGCTCTTGCCAATACAATAGTATCAGTAGAAGGCTCATCAAATCCAGTAGTAAGCTGCTCAACAGATACAAGAACTTTTATTCTATTCTTTTTAAAGAGAAGTAATGCATCTCTTTGTTCTTTTTTCTTAAGTTTTGAATGAATTGCTTTCGCTCTAATACCATACTTGTTATATGTATCAGCTAATATTTCAGAATGTGAAATATCAATTGCAAATACAATAGCTTTAAATCTTTTTTCAATAATATCTTTTGTACTAATAACTATTTTTTCAACTTCTTCAATTACATTAAATCTTTTGTTGAGATCTTTTTTATTAAAATCTCCTTTTAAAATTTTGATGCCTTTCAAATTAACATCCAGTATTTGGTGAGTAATTAATGGAACCAAATATTTATTTTTAATCATATATTTTAGATTAAAATTGTTAATATGCTTGGAATAACCACTTAAAATATTTCCATTAAAATCATATGGAGTTGCACTAAGTCCTATTATTTTATTACTATACTTTCTTTTAATTGTATTTTGCAAAAATCTACTATCCCCATAATGTACTTCATCGATAATTAATAATGATATATCTTTAGGTATACCTTTTGAAGCAATTGTTTGTAATGTACTTATGTAAATATTACTTTTAATTCTTTTTTTATTTGTGTAGTGTAATAGCTCAGGATTTAAACAATTAAAAACATTCATTGTTTGCTCAATTAAAACAACTTTTGGTGCTACAAATAATACTTTACCCCCTCTTGATAGTTCATCTTTTGCTATAAAATAGGATATTAAAGTTTTACCAGAACCAGTTGGCAATTCAATTAGTACATTATCCGTATAATATATACTTTCCTGTACAATTTTTTGCTGATAACTTCTTAAATCTTCCCATTCAAATTTCTCAATTCTTTTACTTTGATTTAAATTTGAAAATAATATTTCTTCTTCTGCAATGTCAATTTCAAATAGTAGCTTTTCTTTTGAAGGAATTATATATATATTTTTTTCATTAAATTTCAATAATTTTTTTTTGCTTAACCAATCTAGCATTGTGGTATTATTATAATAATTATTATAGTCAATGCCAGATATCTCAAATAATCTCTGTATTTTAATATTTTGAATAACTCCACTACTATTACTAGCCATCAGCAATGATTTACCTAAAATTATAAAATCTTTAAGTAGTTCTTTTGGGGTAGGCCTAATTTTTGGCATCAATAAATTCTTTATAAATTATTCTATTTATTATTTTCAATTTTTACCACCCCTAAAATCTCAAAACTACTCTTAATTTCTTTTTGATTTTCTAGCTCTTTAATTTTCTCATTTCTTCTCACTTCTAAATTATCTATTTCTCCAATTCTCATTCTTTTAACATCTTCTTGCAAAACTTTATTTTCTAATCTTTTTACCTTGTGAATTTGCTTATCAAAGTAATTTTTTATTGAGTCTATTTTTATATCAATTTGCCTGTTTTGATTTAATTTCTCAATTTTTGATTGATTTTCTATACTTATAATAATTTCATTATTTACAATATCTTTAATTTCATTAAAGTTAATTTCCAAAATAGATTCAATTGGAGTACATTCATGAATAAATTCAAAGTAATCAATTTCATCAATATATTTAAATTTATCGCTTAGTAGAATTGTTTTTAAATGGGATTTTAATTTTAGTTGTTTAAAATCTACTCTATATATAATTGCATATCCATTATTATATATATGATTAGATAGTATTGAATATGTTGTTCTATGGACTTTATCTTTTATTATAATTAATATTATTGGGTTATTTAAGAATAGATATAAAGTTTGAAACTCATCATTATTATTTGTAGAAAAACTAACTTTTAATTCTTCATAGCTACTAATCTTCTGCAATAAATTTCTTTCTTCTTTGTACTGAAGTGGATTTCTTTTTCCATCACTCATATTAGACTTCAATAAATTAAAAAGTTTTTTAAAATTTATTGATGAAATTTTTACATCTTTGCTTTTTAATTCTAAAAAACTTATATCATTAATTTCTAAATAGTTAATAAATATCTTTCTACATTGTTCTTGCAAAATATTGACTTTTAACGGATTTAATAGCTTATCATTACCACTATCATAATCTAATTCATCATTAAGCATTTTTTGAAACTCAATACTTTGTTCAGTTATTTCTAATTTTTTTCTTTCTATTGCTAATTCTTTTAAATTTAATCTTTTATCAATTTCAAATTGTGACAGATTCATCAACTCTGGTATATTAAGTTCTTTCTCAAGTTCTCCTAATATAGGCTCTAATTCTCCGACTGAATCTTCAAAAATATTTAATTTACTATATAACCTATTTAATATTCTATCCTCAATTGAACCAACTATACAAAGGTTAAAGATATGAAGCTTATCAAATTTCTGACCTATTCTATCTATTCTACCTATTCTTTGTTCTACTCGCATTGGATTCCAAGGTAAGTCATAGTTTATAACAACATTACAAAACTGCATGTCTAGCCCCTCACTACCAACTTCAGATGATAGTAATATATCAAAAGAACCATGTTTAAATTCTTTGATTTTAGAAAATCTATCCTCTATAGAAAAATCTCCATGTATTTTACCTATACTATAACCCAAATTTTTCAGCTTAACTTCAAGATAATCTAGTGTTTTTTTAAAGAAAGAAAAAACTATCATTTTCTTAATATTTTGTGATTTTAAATCTTTCAAAATTTCTTCGAATTTCAAAAATTTTGAATCATTCTGGCCAACAAGTTTTCCTTTAGAGATTATGTCATCGAGATATAATTCAGCCTCTTTCTGTAAATCGAATTCTTCTTTTAAATCTTCTTCTTTATCCAAATCATCTACATCTTTAACGAATATTTTTCCACTTTTTTTTATTTTCTTAAAACTTTCAAGTGATGCTATTATTGAAGAACTTGCCATTCTTTCCGGCATTATTGTGATAAAACCTTGTGGTGTACCAGGGTTTAAAAACTTAACAAATTCTATAACAGAGTTATAATATTCTTGCTCGTTCTTTGTGATTTCAACAATTACTGATGTTGCATTTCGTGGAATAGCAAGTCCCACATCTTTTTTCTTTGTTCGATTTATAATAAAGCTCAAATGGTCAGAGGAAATAAGCTTGTCTATCAAGTCAACCTTTTTTGAACTATGCAAATTTTTTAATTCTAAGATTTCATCAAAAATTGTTTTTAAATAAAAAGAATTGGTTTCATCTCTATTCTTTATAATGAAATTTTTAATTTCATCTAACGAATAATTATTACGAACATATGTTATTAATTTATGGATTGTAGAATTTGGCTTTATCATTTTCTCAAAATAATCATTATCTTTGAAATAATCATTATCTAATAGAGATAATATGTTAAATAAATCATTTAATGAATTTTGAACGGGAGTTGCCGATAAAAAAATAATATGTTCAGATAGTGAAGTAATGATTTCTGCACTACTAAATGTTGATGTTCCTGTATTTCTCATAGTATGAGCTTCATCCATTATTAAAAAATCTACTTTAAAAAAACTATTATTATTGAGTTTTTCTGTAACTCTATCATCTCTTAATGTATGATATGAAATTATAATTCTTTCATTAATTAGTTTTGAACTATAAGAATTTTCAACTTCATCAATGAAATTTATAAATTTATTGGTTTTATAGATACTAAAGTGCTCATCAAATCTTATATTTAACTCATCTTGCCATTTATACGTTAAGGAAGAAGGCACTACAATTAAAGATATTTTTAGTTCTTCTCTTTTATCTATTTCTTTATATATCATACCTGCTTCAATAGTTTTTCCAAGTCCAACTTCATCTGCAATAAGAATACGATTATTTTCAGAATTCAAAAATTTTATTAACGGTTTATACTGGTGAGGCTCAGGTATAAGTCTGTTACTATTATAGGAATACAGAATATCACTTAAAGGATTTTTTACGCAATTAAGGAATATATTCTCTTTAAGTTCATCCAAAGTTGATAAACCTTGTTCACTCTCCAGTTCTAAAGCATTTTTTGATACAGTTTTATATTCTCCATCAAGAAAAATTTCACAGTAATTATCTAATTCATTTATAATTATTGTTTTTTGTTTTGTCGGTTTATATATTGCTTTTTTCAAATTATAGATACTCCTAAAATATATCCGTTATTTAATAATATTACTTGGTATAATTATTCTAGTTAGTAACTTTTTTCACTGTATCTTTTACTTCATCAACACTACGGACAATAACATTATCAACTTTAACATCGTTTTCTGTCAAAGCCCTACATTCATTTTTTGCTTGTTTCATAGCATAAATTAATTGTAACGACTTAATTCTTTCTCTTAATACAACTTCATCTTCTTCACCAGCACTATAAATACCCATAGTCAAAACTTTACCAATCACATTTTTTGCTAGGTTTGTGTTTTCTTCATCTCCAAGTGAAATTTTAATATTTTTTGTTTCTGCAATAAGTGCATCACATGACATCGCAAAATCTGTTGCTTGTACAGTACTAAGAGTTGATTGATTATTACTTCCACACCCACTCATTAAAATGGTGCTAATTCCGACTACTGATAATAATTTCGCTACTTCCAAATTCATAACTTCTCCAAATTAATTTAAAATATTATATCTCAACATACTCACACAAATGTCACATTAGGGTATCTATGATTGTGATTTTTAAAATGTAAGTGTTTTTTTACTTATTAAACTCAACAAAAATTATTCGTCTGTTGTACAATATTCGAAGGACTAAGAGTTCAAAAAGCTCGATATCACAGAATATAAAAAAAGAGATGCGTTATGGGAGAAGAAGATAAAGTTGGGTTTTTCAGTATCATACAATAATAAGTTAAGAGATATTTTTTCTAATTGAACTATAATTTCATCTACTCTAACCTATTTTAAGTTGACTTTTTAAGCAGCTAGCAGAAGAATTCCTATCATTAAAATAATCTCTTTTCCTTTTCATAAAGCTCATCTGATTTAATTCATTGATAACTCCTATTTAGCAGGTCAAGTATTACTCTCAGCTAAGACAACTTATAACTATTTTGATATTAAAAAGCTTTTTAAAATTGTACAGCGAGTTCATATGGAATGAAATCTTTTATATTAACTTCATAATCAATATTATTTTTACATCCTTTTATCGCTGCATATATTGCACAATTTGTATCTGTATCTCCTCCTACAGAGACGATATATTTAAAACCTTTTATAAAAGATAGATTCATTTTTAATGCTTCAATTACTATATAAAGAGAATAAACTACCCATGCAGTATCACCAAGTTTTAATCTTAAAAGTAATTCCTTGTATTCTGTTTTATCTAATACACTTAATCCATGTAATGCGAGATCTAAACATATTCTATTAGACATAAAAACAGTTTCATTTTCATGAGTTATCGCGGAATCTATATTCATCATTTCAACTGCCTCATCAAATGTATAGCCATTTTTGATAAGTTCAACTCCAAAGGGAATTACTCTCATTAACGCGCCATTACCTTGAGAGTCTTTATCCTTCTCACCATCTAAAAGTACTGCCATAGTATGAATTCCTATTCCATCTCCATCTTCTCTCGCCCATACACGATATTCTTCCGATAACTTATCTGGATAAATAGTTTTATTTTTTTTATAGTGTTTCAATAATATAGTAGCCATTTTAGTATCGTCAGTTATGTTTGGGAACTTTGGTTTTCTTGGCAGTTTCTTAATGTTAAATGTACCTCCTGTTAAGCCTTCATATTCATAATGACTTCCATAGGAATCTCCACAGGCAAGTGCTAATAATGATTGATTTAGTGTTTCTTTTGCATTCATCTAATCTTCCTTAGTATTGTTATTTCCATCATTTTGAATTTTAACAAATGATTCAATGTGTGTATAAATAGATTATACAACTATTCTATGATAGCTTTATGTCTGGTTTATTCATAGTTTATAGCTTGGTATTTATTAGCTAGAGATGTAGATATGGCTGTAGTTGGAGCTAGTAAAATATGTCTACTAAAAAAGTAGTTGCAAGATTGTGATAATTCCAAAGTTAAGAAAAAATCTAATTTCCTTTTTAATTTTAATGATTGGGATATTGTTCTACTAGAGATAAATATATTATCAAAATTATAGAATAATGTTAAGGATTTACATGAGTTTGATAAACCACGAAGAGTTTAAAAATATACTTAAAGAAGTAATACAAACTGCATCACAAGAAGAACTAACTCCTCAGAACTTTGGAGAACAAAGATGGACTGACATTTTAAAAAGGAAAATGAACATTTTGTATTTGCTTATAAAATCTTAATGACAGAAGAACTCTATTGGTTAAAACTAAATAAGGCAAATTACTAATCTAATTACTATTTTAGTTGGCATAAAAACAAGACATGTTTATAGAGTAGGTACTTATAAAATCAGATTTCATCACTCTTTTACTTTTCCAATTTTAACCATTTTGTTAGTTTGGGGAGGCACAGTCAAACTCACCATGCCCATTGAAATTTTATTTCTTAGTAAGATGATACCCATTGAAATGAGGACATTTATAAGTATTCGGAGAACACCATGCTCTTTACTTTGAGTATTTCTATATTTAGGTATTAATTACCACAACCCACATCTATTACATTCATATGGAATCAAATTCTTTATAAAACGTACATTTTTATAGACAACATTACTTGTTGCATCCCCAAAATCTGTATATGTCGTTAAAGGAGATTTGTCATATCTACTAAAACAAGTTTCTCTCTTATAGCTTATTATTTTTCCCTTTCCATTTGTTTTCCTCTATTACCATGAACTTTTGAATACACTTTATTTGTTCCATTTGTACCTTTATTTGAATTTCCCTGATTAGCTTTATGATTATTATTTGCCATAATTATCTCCTTTGATAACAATATTTTTAATTCTTTGAAACTGAACGTTACTTTCTTTTGTAAAATATAATGTCATATAGTTCCAAATACCATCTTCACTTATTATATATAGTTTTATTTCTCGTATAAAAACTATACTAGTATTTGAATGTATCTTTTTAATGAAACATTCATTAAATTCAATTTGAATCAACTGATTTAGATTTAAATAAATAGCTTCATGTAAAGGTTCAATTAGTGTCTTAGAGGCTTCAGATTGAAAAACACTTTTTTCGCTAATTTCAAGAAACATATTTACTTCCGATATCTTTCAACAAAATATTTTCTTCTCTGATAATAGAAAAATCATCCCCATCTATCATCAACCCAACCTCTTTCCTCTGCCCAATCAGGGTAGTTACTACAATAAATTTGCACGTACATTTTAAGTCCTTTTTCTTTTGAATTTTGATAAAATAAATATAATTATTCGCATTTATTCAATCAGTAAAATGATTATGACATTAAGTATGGGGACAAGTATGGGGACAAATAAAACAAATTTAGAAATATATATAGAACTATGGGAAAAATTTGAATATTTATTAAATAAGAATAATATGACTCTTAATGAATTTTCTAAATATGGGGATAAATTTGATGAAGCAGTACTCTCAGAAAAAGAGTATAAACAATCAACATTTTTAGATACTCTCAAAAAAATGCAATCACGAAAATCTAAACTAAAAAATGTTCAAACTAATTCAATTGATAAAATAAAAGAATATATAAAATTCTTGGATAAAGGGTTTATTACCCAAGATTTACATCATACAGAAACATATGAGAGTTTATTTAATTAGTTGTCACATTTTTTGTAGTTATTGTTTAATATCTCTTCTAATTGTTTCACTACACCTTTAGTCAATTGTAACTTATTTATTTGTGTAATAAGTCTATTAGGTAGCTTTTCAATTGCACAAGCACAATTATCTCTTGCATCAACATAACTAGTTAAAATTGTATCTTGATCATCAATACATAGTTTCATCATTTTGTACTCTTTTAAAGTAGACGTTCTTTCTTTTTGTCCATAGTATCCATACATATAATTAGTTAATAATACAAATACTACTAATCCCTTTAAAATTTTCATTATTCTCCTTTTAATTTATTATAAATTTAATACCTGTTAATTTAAAAGTGTAGATTGAATATCTTTAATGCATTCATTATAATACTTTTTAATACCACCTTTTACACGAGCACAAGGATGATTAATTCTATAAATGGTTAAGTTTAGGTAAGTAAACTTCCACAATTTTCTTGGTTCAAGTCGTAAATTATTTCTATCTGGAAATATTTTTTTTAAGATAAAATCATATTGTGTACCTGTTTGACATAGTAAAATATTTGGTTTTAATAATTCGAGTTCTTTTTTTAAAATCTCAATTGACATATCTACAATAAATTTATATTTTTTTGAACTCTTTCCATTGTAATCAACCTTTAATAAATTATTCCAAATAATTTTAGTATTGTCTATTTTATTTACACGATTACTTATTTTAACAAGCCTATGAATAAAACAACTTTTACCTTTTGATTTTTCACGGGATAAAATTCTTTTTTGAAAAGTTGACTCATATTTTGTCATTGTACTTTCGATATCAGATATATTAAAATCATTTAATGACCCACACCAACCATGTGTCTCTTGTCCCAAAACCATAATTTTATTCTCTGCCTCAATAAACTTATCAGGTACATTAATTAAAAACGGGTATGAAAAGTTTTGCTTATTAAAATCATAATCTAAGAGTTTTTTAATTTCTTTAGTGTACATATTTTTCAACTGATTATTCAATTTATAATTCCTCATTTTATAGGATTAAATGTAACATAAAAAATACTTGACACGGTTTTAAACACGGTAATTTCCTATAGTTACAAATTTATTTATAAAGTAATATATGTAAAATACAACTATTTATTTCCATTCTCTTTCATCCATTGTTTTAACAAATAATTCATAAGCTTTTAATGTATCGTAATCACTGCTATGTGCTTCGTTTTCATCAAATTCTATTCCATAAATTTCACATGCTTCTAGTAGTTTAGGAGCCTTATTATTTGGAGTCTTACCTCTATTTTCTTGCATTGTACAAAATTGCGAATATTCTTGATTTTGTAATTTATTTTTTATTTCATCCGGTAAAAATTTTAAATCAAAATTTGTATTATGTGCTACTATGTTATTTACATCAAAATCTATAAATGTATTTACTAACCAATTAAAATCATCTTCAAAATACAAAGGATAATCTATATCTTTTCTATGTTTTTCAATAACTTCTTTTTTTAGTCCATTTACTGCAATAGCATGTTTGTTATAGTAAGTTTCTTTTGGAAAATAATATCTAGTTTGTTTATCTAATATTTTATCTTCTTTGCATATTATAAAACTTAATGATAATACACTACAATTATGAAATCCATTTGTCTCTGTATCAAAAATAAAATGAATTTTATTTTTCATTATACAAATCTAGTTGGCGTTAAACTACCTCTTAAATAAAGTGGATGAGCCGGTTCTCCAGTTTGATTTAATTTTAAATAATATAGGTTATTAATTGTTGTTAAAATTTTTTGACTTCTATTTTTGTAATTACCATCATTCCCCCATGCACATACTACTTTATCACATGTTTCAGAATATTCCTTAATATATTTATCATTATCATTTCCTATTGGATTTTCAGTTGCTTTCATTACCTGAGGTTCTGTAGCTCTAAATGCAAATAAATTCAACATATATACTCCACCATACCCCCAAGCTTTTGCAAAATTTATACATCTCGCTATTGTTGGGTCATTTTCCGTTTCATCTGCCGTTGATGGATTTAACCCCATAATCATTACAGTAGGTTTTGAGTCATCCCAAATTCTTGATAATACATATCTATATTTTCTATCTTCTGATAATATTGCATCTTTTTTCATTTTATATATCCTTTTTATTTTTGAAGCTTATAATTTCTAGTTGTTAAGGTTTACACATTTCTTTTTACACTCTCAATTTCTAATAGGCATTGACTAGAATGGTATCCTGAAATTCTACATTTATATTTGACTGGCAAATTATAGTATATTACTAAGACAACTTTATGTCTTGTTTAAATTATTAATATTTTTATTTATAAATAAAAATAATCCCAGTCGCACGCTCATTTTTCAGTAGGATTTTTTATAAATTCAATTGACATACCATCTTTTTCAATGGCAAGAAGCTTCATCTCTTCAGTTGGATTTTCTATATATTGAATTGCCGAACCATAATTCTTAAAAGCAAGCTGTATCATTTCTTCAGTAGGATTTTCAATATAATCAATTGCAGAACCTTCACTTTTAATAGCCAGTAGTTTCATCTCCATTGTAGGATTCTTTATAACTTCAATTGACATAGCATCATTTTCAATAGCAAGAAGCTTCATATCATCGGTTGGATTTTTTATATATTGTATTGCAAAACCATTATTTTTAACGGCAAGAAGCTTCATCTCTTCAGTTGCTTTTTTTACAAATTGTATTGCACTACCCCAATTTTTAACTGCAATAAGTTCCATTTCTTTTGTAGGATTTTTAATATATTTAAGTGTCCAACCACGTCTTTTAACAGCAAAAAGTTTCATATCTGATGTTTGTTCACTTATATATGGAAACTTAAAAATATCTTTTTTTAATTCTTCAAACTGAACAAAAATAGATTTTTTATTAATATCATTTACACTTACACAAGATGACGATAGAAGTGTATTTGTATAGGTTCTTAATATTCTATATACATATTGGAACTCTTTACCATGTAGTTTATATTTTATATCTTTATAAATAATTTGGGTCATACTATCTGCATATTCATGTGCAGTAAGTGTTATTACAATATCTTGAAAAGAACAATTATCTAGTCCTCCTATTATTTCATCCACATAATACTGTTTATCTTCACGAAATGTATCCTGATATAAATACCTACCCACATCTACATTTACTTGCTTATTATTAGATTTTGTTTTATCCCAACTATCAGACACAATAAGCTCTTCTATCTCTTTGTTTATATTATGCCCTGATTCTATTATTTTGAGTCTCAATGTAGGAATCAAATTACATATAAAATATTTTATATCTTCTAATGAACTATCATTTTCAATTGACTTGATTTGTTTCGTTTCTATTGGGTATTTATTGTCAGTTTTATTATAGTGTTCCAAGTTATAACTCCCTTAATGTATAGATTTTATTATAAAGGAGTGGCTTGACAGCATTGTGTCTGTTTTACTTTGTTTAATAAATTTCTATTTTATCTCTAAATAAATCAAGCTTGATTGCTTACTCTTGTATCATTATTGATTTCGTAATTTTTTCATACTCATTTTTAATTTTTATGTTTTCAAAAGGTACAATTTCTGGCATTTGTATGTCATTTATGACCTGCATATCTTTTTGACTTTCATCTTTAATACCCTGTATATCAAAGCTCATACTAACTGTAAAATATGTGTCTTTTGCAAGATCAAGCCGTTTAACAGCTTTTTTCTGTGTATCAGCAACTTGCTTTTTCCCTTCTATTAGCTTTTTTCGATAACTTGTAATAACTTCTAAATTAAATTCTTTATTTTTCAAGTTATTTTTATATCCATTCTTTATTACTTTTTCAGTGGCAGATTTTATTTTTTTAATTGAATGTTTAATTGATAATTCAGCCTTAGAAATTAGTTTATCAATTTTTGGAATATATACATTGTTAACTTTATCTATGAACGTTTGTTGTATATAGACTATCACTTCAAATGTAATTAAGTTCATGCCATAAAATTGTTTTGCTTCAGCTAACCCCTCATCACTCTCATTAACAAGTTTTAATACTTGCTTTGTAATATCTTGTAACAATTCAAGTACTAAACTCATCTGTAAGATATCATTACCATCAACTCGTTTTAACAAAACATCAATTTGTTCAGGTTGTAATTTTACTCCTATATCTTCAAAGTTATTTTTTAATTTTGTCTGTATCGCGATAATGTCATTTTCATAAATCTTAATTTGATCTTGAGCATCTTTTATTTTTTTTGTATAACCTTCTTTAGTTGTATGCACTAAACTTTTTTGGGGTGCACCAACTTTTTTGGTTCTATAAACGGAAATATCTGCCTTTGTTTCTAATATCTTTTCATTAGTGTCTTCATATTCTTCTTTATACGCAGATAAGACATCACCACTTAATGCTTCAATGATTTTTTCTAACTGTTTATTCATATCATTTTTTAAACTATTTTTATCTGATCCAAAAAAACTAGACTCAGGTGCATTTTCTATTTTGTCTATATATTCAACACTTTCTTCTAAGTTGTCAAAAATGTCATTCCATGCCTTCGCACTTCTTTCTTCTCTTTTTTGTTTTGAGTTTAAAAGTGCCTTTTCTCTCTCTTCATTTAAACTAAGTTCAGGTGATTCTAAAAAATTAGATACATTATTTATAAGTTCTAATCCAGATTTTTTTATATCTGTAGTCATATCGGCTTTAAGCGCAAGAGTGCTTAGTAGCGTAAAAATAAGATAAAGTTTTTTCATAAAATCCCTTTTGTATAATAATCTATTTTATTATAACTAATTGAAATCATATTTTGTTTGAAATTATTTATATTTTTTTAATATCAATTAGTATTTCTCTTCTAACATACAAAATATGTAATTTAATAACTCTTTTAGTAGTACCAACTAATTTTATATTTAGAATATCCTCTTTTATGAGATATAGATGTGAAATCTTTATCTTAAGTATTTACTTTTTAATTTTCCACATTCAAAATATGAATCGTAAACCCTAAACTTTAATTTTGAAATTTTATTAGCAACATCTTCTTTTTCTTTTAATGCAAGAATATACTCAGGTTCTGTAATTTCACCTTTTTTAAACTTCTTCTTGCTTTCAATTTTATTTTTTTTCAATGTTTCTAATTGTGAATCATATTTAAGATTAATTTTTTCATAGATTTCTTCTATTTTAAACCCATACTTTTGAATGTTGTCCTGATTAAAATAATTATAGCTTGCACTATCCACTACTTGTTTATATATATTTATTTCATTCTTTTCATCTGTTAATGAATCATCTTGGTTTAAAACAAGTTTTCTATTTCGTACTCCCATAGCATAACACACACCAGACTTGTGAGACCTTCCAGCACTTAGCTTAATGGGTTCTAAAATTTCAGCTTCCCAAATATGGGGTAACATTGACTCTTCTGTATATGTTACATTTACAACAAAGTAAACACCATTATTTTTAAATTTAATCTTTTCTGTTTTCATAATAGATACATCCTTCAAAATCATTTCTCTATTTCTTAGCCAAATCATCAAACTTTAAAAATATTTTTAATTCATGAACAAAGTTAGCATCAAGTGATTCATAACTTCTTTTCATGCGATTATATTTTCCCATTTGGTTTTTTTCTTTTGCCTTTTTCATTCCACGAATTAAATAATGGTATCTAACCAATTTTTTTGAAAATTCAGATATAGGCCAATTTTTCACTATTACATACGATATTTCTTCATGGTTATGGAATGAGTATTCTCCTGTAGTTTCATCTTTTTCATCTTGAAATGCGATAATTGGCTTTCCTATGTCATGTAAAATCCCAGCAGTAATCATATTGAATTTTTTATTTTTAATTGCATAATATACAAGCTTCATAGTATGTCCTAATACGCTATGTTTATGCCAGTTATTTTGCTTAATAAAAAGTGTTATGAAAAATTCTTTTCTTAAAATTCTTGCTAACTTCACTAAGCTACCTTAAAATCATAATTGTAAAATATATATTCACCTTTTACAGAATAAGTTGCTTTTTTATTAACTACACCAGCAAAGTATCGGTTAATAATCATTTCTATATTATCTTTAGAATTATCACTAAACTGTTCATTTAAAAGTATTACTGATTTAATATAAATACCATCCCAAAAAGATTCTTCAAACAAAAACAAGAAATCATCTTTGATATCAATTTTCTCTGATTTAATTCGTGTATCTTGATCTATTGGTCTATTCAAGAGTTTCACTTCTAATTCTTCCATTTTATTTTCCTTATATATTTTATCTTTATATAGTAAATTATAACAATCTACTATGACAACATCATGTCTGGTTTTAAATAATGACAGAATTTACAGGAAAATATTTGTTTAACCCAGTCATCAAGTAAAATTTTACTTCTTTTTAGAAAAACAATAGTGTATTATTATATGAAACTTCCTATCTGAGGTTGAATAACTTTAATGTGGGGAACATAGGAGGAAAATAAGTCGTAGTACTTAATAAATCTGATTATTTACCTTAAAAGCAATCATTACCTATACTTTCATTTTCCCAACTAGAAAAACTAACCTTTTCATTTTTCTTTAATTCTTCAATATGTTTTCTTGAAAACTTAATAGAATATCCATGTTTTATTTTGCCTTTACTATTTGGCTTTTTTTCACTGCCCGTTTTATTAAATATATCTGGAATATCTTCGATTTTTACGCTAATTAAATAGAATTTATTTTCGTCGTTTAAACAAATTAATAAACTAAATAAAGGGGTTAACCCAAATATTTCAGAAAAGTATTTCAGCATTTCTATATGATTTGAATCAAGGTTATACATTAAACTCTCTTTTGAGTCATCTTTAAACCATCTAGTTTTAACAGAAACTGCAAATCGCTTATATTCACCATTGATTTCTTTACTACAAATTAAGTCCGCACCAACATGGTCAACATATGCTACTTGGTAACCTTTTTTTATAAAATCATAGGTAACTAAGCCCTCACCAAAATCACCAATCTGTTTTGCTGCACGTGAAGGATTCACTTTTTTAGTATCATTCAATTTATTTCCTTTTTCTTAATTTCATAGATTTAGTAAATTTAGTTTATCATTTCAATGTCTTATAATTGTCTCATAACCACTAAATAAACAGATAGTTACTTGTATTGTTTAATTGTTTTGCCCATTCTTTATTTTTAAGCTTGAAGGATATTTCATAAGCTAATGTAATACATTCTTCTTTATACTTTAGTCTTTTTTCTATATCTTTATATATTTCAATAGCAAACTCTTTATCATCTAGGTACAGAGTGCTCACAATAAGCCCTATTAAGTTTATAAGAGTGAAGAGATATTCATCATTGATTTTTTTCTCTTCTTCAATTAATTCTTTTTCCTTTTTGATGACCAAGGTTTCAGTTTCTTAATTTTATTGTTTATAGCTGTTCTTTTTTCAATAAAATTTTCTTCTGTTAAGCCTTTAAATATTGCATTATGAATTTTCTCACTTTATGTATATGATTTAGCTTTTGTAAAAGGATGTAAAAATAATATTGAAGATGAAGTTAATATAAAAGATTTCATTCCGTATGAACTCGCAGTACAATTTTAAAAATCAAATGATGATTTAATCAAAAAAGTTGCTAACCTTATTGTTGAGATTGAAAGATTCTGGAGAAGTATCAAAGATGAAGAGATTTATCTTAATGAGTATAAAAATATAAAATCACTCAAAAAGCAATAGAAAAAGGTTACATTCAGCCATTGGATATAAAACTCCCAATGAAGTTTATTATCAAGCTATCAATAATTTAGACTCTAAAGGAGAAAAACTGCTACCTGAAGTATCGTAAATAGGTGAAATAAGAAAACTTGTTTTACTGGTCTTGAAAAAGGGAGCATTATAAAATCTAATTGTAAAGGTTTACACAGTTCTTTTTACACTCTCCTAATTTCTCATCTACCTTTCATGATGAGTTTCAAGTCATATCACACTTGCTTCTCAAGTACAATATGAACTCAAACCAATCAAGGTAAATTTATCTAATTTTACTATTCCTTTTAAAATTTTCAATGCTTGAATGTATTACTTTAGCACTAGGAACAACAGATGAAGACAAGTCAAGATGTACATCTTGATCATCGAAAAATATATCTGCTCCAAAAGCTTCTAATATTTCATATTTTTCAGAACCACCCAAGAAAAAAGCTTCATCAATTCTAACACCCCAAATATTTAATGTTTTGATAACTCGCTCATGAGTAGGAGCACTTCTTGCTGTAACTAAAGCGGTTCTAATTGGTGATTCTTTATCTTTGAATTTTTCTTGTATAGTTGAGATGGTAAGCAGAAGTTTTGCAAAAGGACCTTTGCCCAAAGGATTGTCCTGATTCT
>Ga0209707_1000031_pt1 | contig 90509 bp, 89 predicted proteins | sample EN4Hudsemesocosm_FD_184630 | JGI IMG/M metagenome (GOLD analysis project Ga0209707, IMG submission 184630) | Methane-oxidizing microbial communities from mesocosms in the Hudson Canyon - EN4B Hudson Canyon (SPAdes) (version 2) | ecosystem: Environmental > Aquatic > Marine > Cold seeps | place... | reverse complement strand
AAACTGAATTTGGTCATATTGAAGAAGTGATTAAGCGCATCGCACTGGCCCGTTTTGATGTCGCTTTTGTTTTAACGCACAACCATAAAGTGATTAAACAATTTCGCATCGCTAATTCTGCCGCACAGCGTAGTAAACGTGTTGCACAAATATGTGGTCAAAAATTTATTGATAATGCACTAGAAGTCGATTGCCAGCATGATGGTTTTCATATTCATGGTTGGATAGCACAACCAAGCTTTTACCGTAGCCAAAATGATTTAACTTATAGCTATGTTAATGGCCGCATGATGCGCGATAAATTGATTAATCATGCTATTCGCCAGGCATATGCTGAATTATTACCGAATGACAGTTACCCTGCATTTGTATTGTTTTTAAAGCTCGATTTTCGTGAAGTCGATGTTAATGTGCATCCTGCAAAACATGAAGTTAGGTTTCATCAAGGGCGTTATGTTCATGACTTTATTTATTCTGTTTGTCATCAGGCATTAATTTCCGCACGCGAACCAGAGCTAGCAATTGATGATAGTACCGGTGAGATAATTCCTGCTCGTAACAATGCTTTTCATCAAAGTTCAGTTAGCAGTGCCGATACCAGTTTTGTTACGCCATTGCGGACAGAAACACGAGCAAACAGTGAATCATCAGCAGGCCAAGCGTATACACGGTCGGAGCCTCAAGTTTCACCTTCAGACTCTGTAAGTTCTGAGCAGAGTTCGATAAGGCAACACTCGATAGGGCAACACTCGACAAGACAATATTCACCGGCGGCCACACATTCATATACATCGAAAGTGAGTGAACAAGCGAGCAAAGCTTATAGTGATTTAATGACACCGCTAGTAGACACTGAACAAGCACGAGAAAACCCTGTCATATCGGATGCGGAAGTAGCGGTTAATCCAGTACCGGACAACCAATTAGTAAGTGATACCGAGACTAAAATTTTACATTGGCTTGAACCACATTATTTAGTGTTTCAGCAGCAGCAAGAGCTGCGATTACTATCCGTTAAGAAAATTGATTTACTGATAAAATTGCAAACCGTGAAGCAGCGCTGGCATGAAAAACTGATTTCTCAGCCATTATTATTGCCAATAAAAATAGCGGTTAGTGAAAAAGTTGCTAATTTTGTCGAAATAAATGAAAAGCAATTTCAACATATTGGCATGGAGATTCGTCAGCTTAATAAAGCCACGTTACAAATTCGACAATTCCCCGCACTGTTGAGAAATAAAGATATTACTGGTAGTTTTGATAGATTAATTAAACAGTTACAAGTTGAAATTCAGACCGAAGTACATTCAGAAATAGAATGGCAAATGGCATTAGCAGAACTGATGGTGAATGAAGAAGTGAGTCAGGATCAGGCTTTACAGGTGTGGCGAAACGCAAAAAGCCAGTTTAATTGTCAATTTGAACAACAGTTACGCTTGAATTCTGTCGCTATAGACCTTACATCGTCTATAAGCCAATTAGCATAAATACCAAATAATAATGACTGACGTTGTAAGCCAATTAAATGCTGAATTACAGCAACCTCCCGTTATTTGTTTAATGGGGCCAACAGCATCAGGAAAAACCGCACTAGCGATGGCACTTTTCGATGCTTTGCCGTGCGATATTATTAGTGTTGACTCAGCGCTAGTATTTAAAGGCATGGATATTGGCACTGCTAAACCAACGTCTGAAGAGTTAGCGAAATATCCACATCAGCTAATTGATATTCGCGACCCAGCTGAAAGTTACTCTGCGGCTGACTTTTGTCAGGACGCATTAAAAGCAATTGCCGTTAGCCGAGCTAAAGGACGCATTCCTTTATTAGTCGGTGGCACTATGATGTATTTTAAGAGCTTGATAGAAGGTATTTCACCTTTGCCTGAAGCAGATGTTGAAATACGTAAAGCAATTGAAATAGAAGCTAAACAAAAAGGTTGGCTGGCAATGCATGAGCAATTAGCCAGTTTTGACCCAGTATCGGCAGAACGTATTCATCCCAATGACCCGCAGCGCCTAGCGCGAGCCATAGAAGTGTACCGAAAAACAGGTAATACTTTGACACAATTAACCGAAATAAAGGGTGATAAAGTCAGTGGAAATGTTTTACAGTTTGCCATAGCACCAAAAGAACGCAGTGACCTACATGCTCGAATAGAGTTACGTTTTAATCAAATGATTGAGCAGAACTTTAAACAAGAAGTTGTTACTTTAAAAGCAAGAGATGATTTACATCATGATTTACCGGCTATTCGTTGTGTAGGATATCGCCAAATGTGGCAACATTTACAAGGTGAATGTGACCACGATGAAATGGTTTTTAAAGGTATTTGTGCGACACGCCAACTGGCGAAAAGACAATTAACTTGGTTACGCAGTTGGCAAAATTTACACTGGTTGCATATGGAAGATGAAAATAATTTACAAGTTATTTTATCTGCAGTAAGCAAACTTTAAACATTGATGTATAATTACTTTAGTTGTGCATTAACCAGCTAGTTTTATTGAATAATTTTAATAAAATATTTTGATATTTAACTTTTACTAAAAATAACAAAAGGGGCCAAATAATGGCAAAGGGGCAATCTTTACAAGACCCATTTTTGAATGCGTTACGTCGTGATCGTATTCCAGTAGCAATTTACTTAGTCAATGGCATTAAACTACAAGGACAAGTAGAGTCATTCGATCAATTTGTAATTTTACTTAAAAATACCGTTAGCCAAATGGTTTATAAACATGCCATTTCTACGGTTGTTCCAGCTCGTGCAGTTACTACTATGCCAGCTCCACAATCTAACCAATCAGACTATAATCAGGATTCAGAAGATTAATGGAAAAAGCTAGTATTGTATGGAGTCGCTCATTTGTTTGATCGGTATCAAGCAGGTGAGCAGGCGATACTTGTTCATTTAGATTTCCCTGATGATAACACTCGAGAAGATCTGCAAGAGTTTGAAATGCTTGTCAGTTCTGCGGGAGTAAGTGCGTTAAATACCGTGACAGGTAAACGTAATACCCCACATCCAAAATATTTTGTCGGCACGGGAAAAGCACAAGAAGTTGCTGATGCTGTGCGGATGTATGATGCGAACGTTGTACTGTTTAACCACAGTTTAGCGCCGTCGCAAGAAAAAAACATTGAAGCCTTGTGCGAGTGTCGAGTGATTGACCGCACAACCTTGATCCTCGATATATTTGCTCAACGCGCTCGAACTCATGAAGGTAAGTTGCAAGTAGAACTAGCGCAATTACGTCATATGAGTACGCGTTTGATTCGAGGTTGGACGCATTTAGAACGCCAAAAAGGCGGTATCGGCTTACGCGGCCCAGGTGAAACGCAATTAGAAACTGATCGACGTTTACTGCATGAACGTATGGTTAATATTCGTAAGCGTTTAGGCAAAGTTGAAAAGCAAAGGCAACAAGGTCGACGGGCAAGAACTCGCGCTGAAATTCCAACGATCTCTTTAGTGGGTTATACCAATGCGGGTAAATCAACATTATTTAACCATATAACTCGAGCAGATGTTTATGCAGCTGACCAGCTATTTGCTACTTTAGACCCCACTTTACGTAAAATTGAAGTAGAAGATGTTGGCCGAGTTATATTGGCTGATACGGTTGGTTTTATTCGTCATCTTCCTCATGATTTAGTAGCAGCGTTTAAAGCGACATTGACCGAAACTCGTGAAGCAGAATTGCTTTTACATGTTATTGATATTTCTGACGAGCGACGTAGCGAAAATATTGAGCAAGTAGAAGAAGTTTTAAAAGAAATTGAAGCCGGCGATGTTCCTCAATTATTAATTTGTAACAAAATAGATTGTTTGGATGACGTTGAGCCAAGAATTGATCGTGATGAGCTTGGAATGCCAATTCGTGTCTGGTTGTCTGCACAACAAGGTATTGGTATTGAGCTGTTATTTATTGCGCTGGCTGAACGCCTAGGTAAGCAAATAGTCCAACATCAGCTGTGTTTACCGCCAAGTGCGGGTAAATTTCGTGGTCAGCTTTATGAATTAAATTGTATTCTTGATGAGAGTTATGACGAACAAGGTAATTGTTTAGTGAACATAAAATTACCGCTTCGAGAGTGGAATCGGTTACTGAAACAAGACGAAGTAGAAATAGAGCACTTTATTCAAACTTAACAGACTGATATATTAGACCAAATCTATTGTTTTATTGCGAATATATCAGTTACGCATTAATTTTTTATAGCGGAGAGCACCATGGCTTGGAATGAACCGGGGAATAACGAAAAAGATCCCTGGAAAAATAAAGGTGGTAAAAATCAAGGTCCACCTGACTTAGATGATTTATTAAAAGATATTGGCAACAAGTTTGGCGGTATTTTTGGCGGCAAAAAATCTGGTGGCGGTTCTGGAAAAAGTCTTTCTAGTGTTGGTATCATGGTCTTGCTAATTGTAGCTATTTTGGTTTATGCCTTTACCGGTTTCTATACCATCAAAGAGGCTGAAAAAGGCATCGTATTGCGCTTTGGTCAGTATGCTGGCTTAGTAGAGCCTGGCTTACGTTGGAAGTGGTCGTTTGTTGAACGTGTTATCCCAGTTGATATGCAAACAACTCGTGATTTGCCATCTGCTGGCTTTATGCTGACGCAAGACGAAAACGTAGTGCGCGTAGAAATGCAAATTCAATATCGTGTGGTTGACGCTCGTAACTATGTATTTAGCGTGACTAATGCTGATGATAGTTTAAGCCAGTCGCTTGATAGCGCGCTTCGTTATGTTATTGGTCACTCGAAAATGGATGACATTTTAACCAGCGGACGTGAAGAAGTACGTCAAGCCGTTTGGAAAGAGCTAGATAAAATTATTGAACCATATAACTTAGGTTTGATCATTGTTGATGTTAACTTTAAAGATGCTCGTCCTCCTGAAGAAGTAAAAGATGCTTTTGATGATGCGATTGCTGCACAGGAAGATGAAGTTAGATTTTTACGTGAAGCAGAAGCCTATGCTAGAGGCATCGAACCTCGTGCCCGTGGTCGAGTTAAACGTTTAGAACAAGAAGCATTAGCTTATAAAGCACAAGTTTTATTAGATGCTGAAGGTGAAGTTGCACGTTTTAATAAACTGTTACCTGAATATCAAGCCGCACCTGAAGTAACCCGCCAACGTATGTATTTAACAACGATGGAAAAGGTTTACAGTAATACCAGTAAAGTGATGGTTGATGTTGATGGTGGTAATAACATGATGTACCTACCGTTAGATAAGATTATGCAACAACAATCTACAGGCCAACGTGTTATTCAACAGTCATTACCGAGTGTAAACTCAACGAATAGCACTAACACTGCGCCAGCGTTATCAGGTCGGAATGATCGCTTCAATAGCGGGAGAAATTAAGCCATGAAAAATTTTATACTGGCAATAATTGCTTTACTATTTGTTTTAACGATTTCATCCGTTTTTATTGTTTTTGAAGGTCAGCGCGGTATCGTGTTTGAATTCTCGAAAATTAAACGTGACGGCGATAGCGGTGATATGAAAGTGTATGACCCAGGTCTACATTTCAAATTCCCATTTATTAACACCGTACGTAAACTTGATGCACGTATTCAAACTTTAGATGAAGCACCTGATCGTTTTGTAACATCTGAAAAGAAAGATTTAATGGTCGATTCATTTGTTAAATGGCGCATCGTTAATTTCTCTACTTACTATTTGCGTACGTCGGGTTCAATTGATAATGCCCGCGCGTTATTAAAGCAAAAAGTTAACAACGGCCTACGTACTGAGTTTGGTACTCGTACCATTAAAGAAATCGTATCCGGTGACCGTGATGATATTATGGCAAAAGCACTAGAAAGTGCAGCAAGTAGCCGTGAAGACTTAGGTATTGAAGTCATTGATGTCCGTATTAAGGCTATTAACTTACCTACTGAAGTTAGTAACTCAATATACGAGCGTATGCGCGCTGAACGTACTGCCGTGGCTAAAGAGCATCGCTCTCAAGGTCAAGAGCAATCAGAAATTATTCGTGCAACTATTGATGCAAAAGTAACAGTAATGTTAGCAACTGCTCAAAAGAACGCACAGGAAATTCGTGGTGAAGGCGATGCATTAGCAGCAAAAGTTTATGCTGATTCATACGGACAAGATGCCGAATTCTTTGATTTCTTCCGTAGTTTAGAAGCCTATGAAACAAGCTTTAGCTCTAAGAATGATATCTTAGTTGTGAAGCCTGATAGTGACTTCTTCAACTATTTGAAAAACGGCAAGAAAGATAAGTAATATCTTTTAAGAGTCGTTATAAAAGCCATGGCATTTGTCATGGCTTTTTTATGTGCAGGATGTACGGTATAACGCGATCACATGGTCGTTCTTTGCCTTCCATGGCATCACGACATTAATGTATCCCTACATGTCGATGTGAAAGAGCGTATATTTACAGGATGTACGGTATAACGCGGTCACATGGTTGTTCTTTACCTTCCATGGCATCACGACATTAATGTATCCTTACTTGTCGATGTGAAAGAGCGTATGTGTTTAGGCCTCTCTCATACATCCTGTGTTTCGAGGCACAAGAGCATATAACTACAAAATAAATTGACGTAATTTGATGATATTACAAAACAGGTATCATCAGGAGAGGAGCGCTTATGACGACTACATTACTGATGGCAATTGCTATTGCATTAATCATTGAAGGGCTTATTCCTGCTTTATTCCCGAATAAGTGGCGTGCTTATGTACTCAAACTGGCTAATGAATCTATCGGCTCTATCAGACAGATTGGCATTTTTTTAGTATTTGTTGGTTTAGTGCTGCTGTGGCTGATAAATTAATTCATTGCTAACTTGCCTTAGTACTTAGCTTTTTTTAATTTGGACTAAAAATCAACAATTATTGCTTGGACAAAATATTGATATTTGATAGAATCCCCGCCTAATTTTCTTACCAATATGTGAACATGGGTAAAAACGTCGTAGTTCTAGGCACCCAATGGGGTGACGAAGGTAAAGGTAAAGTCGTAGACTTACTTACTGATAAAGCAAAATATGTAGTGCGCTATCAAGGTGGCCACAATGCAGGTCATACACTAGTCATTAACGGTGAAAAAACCGTATTACATCTAATTCCATCAGGCGTATTACGTGATAACGTGAAATGCTTAATCGGTAATGGTGTAGTTCTTTGTCCTAAAGCACTTATGACAGAAATGGCTATGTTAGAAGAGCGCGGCGTACCTGTACGCGAACGTCTTTTAATTAGTGATGCATGTCCGTTAATTCTTCCTTACCATAATGCTTTAGACGCAGCTCGTGAAAAAGCTCGTGGCAGCAAAGCCATCGGTACTACAGGTCGTGGTATCGGTCCAGCTTACGAAGATAAAGCTGCTCGTCGTGGTTTACGTGTTGGTGACTTATTTTGCGCAGAGTCTTTTGCCGCGAAATTAAAAGAAATTATGGAATACCATAACTTCGTATTAACTACTTACTACAAAGTGGAACCTGTTAGCTACGAAGAAGTACTTCGTGATGCAATGGCTGTTGCTGACGTTATTAAGAGCATGGTTGCAGACATTTCTGAAATGTTAGATCAAGCGCGTAAAGCGGGTGAATCTATCATGTTTGAAGGTGCTCAAGGTACATTACTTGATATCGACCACGGTACATATCCATATGTAACTTCGTCAAATACAACTGTTGGTGGCGTTGCTACTGGTAGTGGTTTTGGTCCGCGTTACTTGGATTACGTTTTAGGTATTACTAAAGCGTACACAACACGTGTTGGTTCAGGTCCCTTCCCAACTGAATTAGATGACGAAGTTGGTAATCACCTAGGTACTGTAGGTCATGAATTTGGCGCTACAACCGGTCGTGAACGTCGTTGTGGTTGGTTTGATGCTGTTGCTATGCACCGTGCTGTGCAAGTAAATAGTATTAGCGGATTTTGTTTAACTAAACTTGACGTATTAGACGGTTTAGAAACATTAAAAATCTGTACTGGCTATAAAACAGCAGAAGGCGAAGTTATCACTGTACCGCCAACAGCCGCTGAAGGTTACGAAAAAATTACCCCAGTATATGAATCAATGCCAGGTTGGAGCGAAACAACTGTTGGTGCTACATCTGTAGATGCTTTACCAGCAAATGCAATTGCTTACATTAAGCGCATTGAAGAAGTTACCGGCGTACCTGTTGACATTATTTCTACTGGTCCAGATCGTAACGAAACTATGATTTTAGTTAATCCGTTTGACGAATAATTAAATTTTCACAGTTTCAAGCAATTTTAAGAAACCACCTTTTAGGTGGTTTTTTTATGCCTGAAATTGCGTAATTATCCAAATCACATCATCGCTACTTTAGGTTAATAATTTTTTCAGTTAGCTGTTGGCTATACTCTAAAAGAGAATTTAGCAGGTTAACCAGTTGTTGGCCAAATATAGTGAACAGCGTCGAATTTCTGTAATCTACAATGAAATGATACGAAACAGGCTAACTTTTCAGGTAAAACGCTTGTTTTAAACTTAAGTTTTATTATTAACTCGGTTAGCCTTGTATATGCCGATGTAAGGTCTATTAATCTATGAATACTTAGCTCTATATGCTGAATATTCAGCTAAGTTATGTGAAATATCAAAATGATAACGCTATATTATTTATAGCTTGTAGCGAATTAATATATATAAAAAGGCTTGAAATCACCAAGCTCAATGCAATAGTATACAAATTAACAATAATGAATATAGATTTCATGAAGTGTACTTTAACGATTGCAGCATTGACTCAACTTACGCATTAGCCTCATAGACTAGGAACAGACATGACCGATTTTCGCCAGCAGGCCCTTGATTATCACGAATACCCAACTCCAGGTAAAATCAGTGTTGAACTTACGACACCTGCTGAAACTAGCCTAGATCTCTCGCTTGCTTATAGCCCTGGTGTTGCTGAGCCTGTTCGTGCTATTGCTGAAAACCCTGATGATGTTTACAAATATACTGGTAAAGGTAATACCGTTGCTGTTATCACTAACGGCACCGCTATTTTAGGTTTAGGTAATTTAGGGCCAATGGCTTCTAAACCTGTAATGGAAGGTAAAGCATTATTGTTTAAACGTTTCGCTGGTATCAATTCTTTTGATATTGAAGTTAAGCATAAAACCGTTGAAGATTTCGTTAATACTGTCGCTAACATTGCCGACAGTTTTGGTGGTATTAATTTAGAAGATATTAAAGCACCAGAGTGTTTTGCTATCGAAAAAGCGTTGATTGAACGCTGTAAAGTACCGGTATTTCATGATGACCAACACGGTACGGCAATTGTAACTGCTGCAGGCATGATTAATGCCTTGGAAATACAAGGCAAAGAGCTTCGCCACGCCAATATAGTTTGTATGGGCGCAGGTGCCGCTGCAATCGCTTGTATGGAGCTGTTAATTAAATGTGGTGCACAGCGTGAGAAAATTTATATGCTCGACACCAAAGGTGTAATTCATACTCGCCGTGACGATTTAAATGAATACAAAAAGCTTTTTGCCAACAACACGGATAAACGCACTTTAGAAGAAGCAATTGACGGTGCAGACGTTTTTGTTGGAGTATCTGGACCAAATGTATTATCTCCTGAGCATGTTAAATTAATGGCGGCTAACCCGGTAATTTTTGCTTGTTCAAACCCAGATCCAGAAATTAAACCTGAACTTGCCATGGCAACACGTGATGATTTAATAATGGCAACAGGCCGCTCAGATTATCCAAACCAAGTGAATAACGTACTTTGTTTCCCATTTATTTTCCGAGGTGCATTAGATGTGCGCGCCCGAACGATTAATGACGAAATGAAAATTGCTGCAGTACACGCAATTCGTGCCCTAGCAAAAGAAGAAGTTCCGGCAGAAGTATTAGCTGCTAGCGGTAGTACAAGCCTAGTGTTTGGTAAAGACTATATCATTCCAAAACCTATGGATTCACGCTTACGTTCTGCTGTTGCTATTGCCGTTGCACAAGCCGCAGTCGACTCAGGTGTTGCTGCGTTAGAAATGCCAGAAAACTATAACGGTTAGATATTATTACTGAAAAATATTTACTGGTAAGGTTATTCAGAAGGGAAGCGTGATGCTTCCCTTTTTTAGTTGGTAGGTTTGATATATTCATCAAATAGGCTTTAGCATTTGTTAGTTTAAGTAAATTGCTAGGGCAAGCAACAATGGGCTGACAACAGCATTCATAACCGAAACTGCCATAGCGATAATAATACTATTCATTATTGTCGCACGTTTCATTAATACTAAAACAACTACTGGCGCAATAACCATAGGTACCAAGGTTGTATAAGCTAGTGCTGGAAAATTGTAACTAAGCAAAATAGCAAGAGTATTAATGATCGCTAATAACGCAAAAGCTAGGTAAACATAAAGGCTATTTTTGATACCATATTTTATTGGAAAGTGGTTTCGTCCAACACTTTTATCAGGCGTTATATCGGGAAACTGATTGATCAGAAGAAGGTTGTTAGTGAGAAAAAATGGCACTAACGCAACTAATAATACTGCCCAAGTAACGCCACCGGTAAGCACATAATAAGTGCCGAGGATCATTAACGGCCCAAAAGCTAAGCCACTACTGAACAAACACAGAATTGGTTTAGTATTTATCCATTGAGTGTATAAAAGAATAATCGCTAGACCTAAAACGCCGATAAGAACTATGGGGAGGCCAATAGTCAAAGCAAAATATAGCCCGATCACCATCGTTATCACTAAAAATAACACCGTCATTTCACCAATGAATCTAGCTGCTGAAGGCATGACTATTAACGCGCCGCTACCACCACTAAACGGTGTTTTTTCAGTTAAATTATCTAAGCCACTATGAAAGTCTTGATACTCGTTGAGTAAATTGACACTAATATGTGCTGTTAGTGCTCCACACATAACGAGAACAGCATTAGTGATAGATACTTCAATAGTACTAGTTGTTGCTAAAGCTATGCCGAGTAAAACAACAGCAAGCGTCAGTAGTAAAAATGGCAAGCGCATGGCGGTAAGTAAAGCGGCTGAATTATTACTCATAGGATCCCTCCAAAGTTGCAGTTCAAATTCTAGCTTACTGGCTAGTTGTCCTAATATGGCATGGATAAGCACGGCAAACTATCGATTACATCAACATTGAATGCTGTTGCTAGAGAACTTTTGATTAAGAGATCCCTTTTCTATTTTGTCAATATCAAGGATAATACCCTCGACATATCGTGGCTAGTATTTAAAGCACTTAATTTATCGATGAGAAATAAAATGAACAATGAAATTAAAGCCTATCTTGCCGATTCAGAGTTATTGCTTAATGCCGTCGGCGAAGGTATTTATGGCTTGGATGCACAAGGGCGGGCTATTTTCATTAATCCGGCGGCAGAAGCGATGACAGGTTGGTCGTCAGCTGAATTGTTGGGAAAAAACATTCATCAATTTCATCACCATAGTTACAGTAATGGTGAGGCGTATCCTGCCTGTGACTGCAAAATTTTTAATACTGCCATTGATGGCGTTTCTCGACAAGTCAGTGGTGAAGTTTTTTGGCGTAAAGATGGCAGTAGCTTCCCTGTAGAGTACACCACACAGGCAGTTTATAAGAATAAAGAAATCATTGGCGCTGTTGCGGTGTTTCGTGACGTTAGTCAGCAACAACAAATTGAATTGGCATTGCGTAGTGCGTTAGAAAATGTGCAATCGCTTACTGAACAGCTTAAAGCAGAAAACACCTATCTACAGAATGAACTCGCGCAAGAGTGGTCATCGGCAGGCTTAGTTGGTCAAAGTAAAGTGGTAACTAAAATGCTCTCGCAAGTCGAGCTGGTTGCACAAACCGATAGTACGGTACTAATTTTAGGTGAGAATGGCACAGGTAAAGAGCTGGTTGCGCGTAATATTCACGCCTTAAGTCAACGTAAAAACTCTACTATGGTAAAAGTAAATTGCGCGGCGTTTACGCCAAGTTTGCTTGAGCCTGAGTTATTCGGCCATGAGAAAGGTGCTTTTACCGGTGCTACTGAACGCCGTAAAGGCCGTTTTGAACTCGCCAATGGTGGCACCTTGTTTCTTGATGAAATTGGTGAATTAACCATGGAAGCACAAGGAAAACTATTGCGTGTACTGCAAGAGCAAGAGTTTGAACGGGTTGGTGGCAGTGAAACGCTAGCCGTTGATATTCGTATTATTGCGGCCACAAATAGAGATTTATCGGCGATGGTTACTAGCGGAGAATTTAGAATAGATTTGTTTTATCGACTTAATGTATTTCCTGTTACTGTGCCACCACTGCGAGATCGCCAAGAAGATATTCCATTACTATCACAAGCCATTATTACGACCTTGAATAAAAAATTAGGCAAAAGTATCACTGCAATTAGTAATAAGAGTTTAACCAAATTGATGCAATATCAGTGGCCAGGTAATATTCGAGAATTGCAGAATTTACTTGAACGCGAAATGATTTTGACTAAATCATCGATTTTAAATTTCAATTTCAAAAGTTCGGCAAAGCCATTAGCAGCAGTTGAATACGAAACTTTGGCGCAAGCAGAACACAAGCATATTACTAACGTACTTAAAGCCTGTAAATGGCGCATTGGTGGCGACTTAGGTGCTGCAAAGCAATTAGATTTACCAGAAAGTACCTTACGTTCGCGTATGAAAAAGCTCAAAATTGTTAGACCGAACTAGATTCCCCCTCTCTATAAAACTTCTTATTTCCACGATATATCGCGAAACCACGCTATGTCGTGCTTTTTGTGTGTGGTAAATATTCCGTATAAATACATTTTTTCATTTAAAACAACGCTTTATATTTATAATTGAACTTGGTTCGTAAATTGCTATTAGCGGGTATCCTGTTGTAAGTATTAGTAGTAAACCATGAAGTTTGATTATAAAGCTGAAGATTTGATCATCAAGCCATACAAATCTGAATCCCCCGTCTATGTTCGTAAGCAAAAAGGGCGCTATCAACGTATCCGTCAGCTTACGGGTTTTGTTTTTGTCATGGTATTTATATTATTGCCGTGGATAAGCTATCAAGGCAATCAAGCGGTATTATTTGATATCGGTAAACAGCAATTTCATATCTTCTCAGAAACCTTCTTCCCACAAGATTTTACTTTATTGGCGGGCTTGTTGATTGTCAGTTGTTATTTATTGTTTTTTGTTACCACTTGGTTAGGGCGAATTTGGTGTGGTTATGTATGCCCACAAACCGTTTGGACCTTTAGTTTTATTTGGGTTGAAGAATGGTTGGAAGGTAGTCGAAATCAGCGTATTAAGCGTGACAAGCAGCCAAAAACCTTAGACACCATTGCGCGTAAATCTGCCAAACATATTGTTTGGGGTTTGATGGCATTTTTAACTGCAACTACTTTCATGAGTTACTTCCTGCCAACGCATGAACTTTACCTCGACTTAATTGCCCTTAATTGGACAGGACTAACAACATTTTGGGTATTGTTCTTTGCTATTTGTACCTATGGAAATGCCGGCTGGCTACGTGAAAAAATGTGTATTTATATGTGCCCATATTCGCGCTTTCAATCGGCAATGTTCGACAAAAATACCCTCTTGATCGCTTATGACAAAGTACGTGGTGAAAATCGCGGTCGCCGTAAACGTAAAGATAACCCAAAAGAACTTGGCCTGGGTGACTGTGTTGACTGTAACCTTTGTGTTGAAGTTTGTCCGGTAGGTATCGATATTCGAAATGGTCTGCAATATGAGTGCATTAACTGTGGTGCGTGTGCTGATGCTTGTGATCAAACCATGACGCAATTTAATTATGCTAAAGGCTTAATCAGTTACACCAGTGAAAATGCCTTACTAGGCAAAAAAGCTAAGTTACTACGACCAAAAATTATTGGCTACGGCATATTATCGATATTAGCGATGATTTTTATGGCCTATACCATTCAGGTGCGAGTGCCGATTGAATTCTCTGTATTACGTGATCGCGGCACCTTGTTCCAAGTTGATTTTCACGACAACGTAACGAATAGCTACTTGTTAAAAGTAACTAATAAATCTCAGCTAGACCGTCACTTTAACGTTAGCGTACTCAATAGTAATGTCAGTTTAAGTGCCGATGAGAATATCTTAATTAAAGCAGGTGAAATTGCCAGTGTGCCAGTGCACTTAACGATGACGCCTGATGAGATTAAAGAGCGCGTTAGTGAAGTGTCATTGCAAGTGAGTGTTAGTGACATGCCTGATGTAAAAGCGGTAACGGAGACTAAGTTTTTTTCAAATTAGTTTGGTGTGTAGATTGGGTTATTTAACCAAGGCGTCGATGGGACGCCTTTTTTTTAGGTAAAATTAAGGCAAAACCCTGTGAATTAAAAAGGTCACTCTTTGCTTGATAGTCTTCATGCAGAAGAAAAATCTTGCTTATTGTTTAGTTCAAAATGCAGTAAAATGTCTCTATTGCCTAACCAGAAAGTAACAGTGAAATTAGCATGACAAACCCAATCGAACAAAACATTTCAAATATTGCCTTAGTTGTTGAAAGTTATGATGACGCAATCGAATTCTATACCCAAAAGTTAAACTTCCAGCTTATTGAAGACACTGACTTAGGTGGTGGAAAACGTTGGGTGCAAATATCTCCACCTAACTCTACTGGCACTAACTTGCTGCTAGCAAAAGCAAGTAATGATGAACAGGCTAAATCTATTGGCAATCAAGCGGGAGGACGAGTCTTTTTATTCCTACAAACTAATGACTTTTGGCGTGACTATGAGCACATGAAAGCTCACGGCGTTGAGTTTGCTGAAGAACCACGCGTAGAAGAGTATGGCACTGTGGTGGTATTTAAAGATTTATACGGAACAAAATGGGATTTATTGCAGTTGAATAAGCCAAACTAGTGATCAAAAAAATTCACATAGTCGGTAATAAAAAGGCGCTGATTACGCCTTTTTACTGCCATTTAGCAGGGATTTTATATTTTAATAAAGTAAGGTATCGCCACTAAAATAATACCGACAATAAGCAGCATAGCGACGTTCGGCATAAAGTAAGGAAATACAAAAAGTGACAAGCCTACGCATAGGGGAACAATAGCTCTTTGTTTTCTACCGTACCAAAAATAGCCGATACCTATACCGCCAAATAAAATACTCCAAAGCATTATTGATTCGCTTGCCATTTATTAACTACCTATTTATGTTTATTGCAAAAACGCCTGTGTTTTATCAATGAGACAACTTTCAACTGGCGTTGGAGTATTGGAACGGTCAATCACCCAGCAATCTTCATAGACAGAACAATAGCAAAGCTCAATGGTTATGCTGTCATCAATATTTCTCAAAGCTTTGGCGTTATCGCCTTTGTATGACAGTGGTGTAATACTGTTTTGAGGTGATAGTGTACGATTGTTTATATGTGACTGTCTTATTTCACTAAATTGCTTTACATCGCTCCAACGCTTCAGGTATTTTGATCCATTCTTTACCTTCGCATATTTTATTAGCGCAGGACCTGTTCCGTTATTTGTCACACCATAACTAAATGAATCAACGCTAACACTTCTAAATACTTCTAACCGCGGCCAAACTGATGCTCTTGAGTAAGTTCTATCAACGTAAGCCGAATAAATAGAAGTAAATGCGGTTACTAAACCAATAAATAGTGCGGAAAGTGCCACTATCATTTCTGGGTTTTTATACCATTTGAGGTTACTCATTTTTTTGTTATTCCTGTACAAGTTTTCATAAAACTGTCTTCAGCAGCTATTGGTGTTTTTAAAAGCGTTGGAATGAAATTAGCTAATTATTTTGTTAATCAATCTTTCGTACGAATCAGTTTATTATACGTGTAATCCGACACTACCTTATATTGCTGTTTACTTTAACTACATACAAAAATAATACAAATAGCTGAAATAAAAACAATACACAATCTGCAATAATCTAACTAGCCGAGCTAAAAAAAAGGCGCTTAAAGCGCCTTTTTACTATTGGATTTTTACGTCCGTTTAATCTTCAACTTCCGTTTCGTATTCACTAAAGTCAGTCACACCTTGTGCTTCTAAGGCTTTACGAACACTTGCTGGTAGTTTTTGTGTATTGTCTTTTGCTAAGTCACTATCGTCTGGCAAAGGCTGATCAGTAAAAGCATGTAAAAACGCTTCACATAATAGTTCGCTGTTAGTTGCATGACGTAGGTTATTTACCTGACGACGTGTTCTTTCATCGGTTAATACTTTTAACACACGTAAAGGGATAGACACGGTGATCTTTTTTACTTGTTCACTTTTTTTCCCGTGTTCGGCGTAAGGGTTAATATACTCGCCATTCCACTCTGCCATGAATATTCCTCTAAACTTAAATGATTGTGATAAACCTATAATTTGCTTCTCTGGTAGTCCAGTAAGTTATAAGTTTATTCTTGACGGCTAATTTTACTGGTTGTGAGGCGTGAGTCAATAACGAATGTGTAGAAGCTTAGATGTCTAAAGTTCTTGACCCGAGGATTTAAACCGTTTAGATTTGTAGACGTCCAAACATCTAAATATTCAAGCGTCTATACTGGAGAGCACATGAGTGAGAAAAAAATTGCTACTACCGCGGTTCGAGCAGGTATTAATAGTGACCAACATCATGGTGCTGTTGTGCCAGCGCTTCACCTCTCTAGTACCTATGCGTTAAAGGGTTTCAACGAAAAACGTCAGTTTGATTATTCACGTACAGGCAACCCAACTCGCGCCACTTTTGCACAAGCCATTGCTGATTTAGAGCAGGGGGCTTTAGGTATAGTGACCAGCACCGGTATGTCAGCGGTGCACCTTATTTGCCAATTACTTAGTACTGAGGACACCATCGTTATTCCTCATGATTGCTATGGCGGCAGTTTTCGATTATTTACTCATTTAGCCAAGCGCGGGCAATTTAACTTAGTGGTGGTTGATCAAAACGATCAACAAGCCTTGTCTCAAGCGTTAGCAGCAAAACCTAAATTGGTATTAGTTGAAACGCCGAGCAATCCTTTATTACGTTTGGTTGATATTGCCGCGATAGCGGAACAAGCACATCAAGTTGGGGCGTTAGTCGCTGTTGATAACACCTTTTTATCACCAGTTTTACAGCAGCCATTATTGTTGGGCGCTGATATTGTTTTCCATTCAACCACTAAATATATCAATGGTCATAGTGATGTTGTTGGCGGTGTTTTAGTCACTAAAGAGCAAAGTTTAGGTGAAGAATTAGCTTGGTGGGCAAATTGTATTGGTATTACAGGCTCTGCTTTTGATAGCTATTTAGCATTACGAGGTTTGAAAACTTTGCCAATTCGCATGAAGCAACACCAAATAAATGCTGATGCTGTGGCTAAGTTTCTTCAGCAACACAGTGCTGTCGAGCAAGTATATTTTCCAGGCTTAGCAGATCACCCTCAACATGCCTTGGCTAAAAAGCAGCAATATGACTTTGGCGCCATGATGAGTTTTGAAATCAAAGGCGGTGTTGATGCGGTAAAAATGCTGTTCGATAAAGTTGAACTTTTTACCCTTGCACAATCACTTGGTGGCGTTGAAAGCTTGATCAGTCACCCATCAACCATGACACATGCCGGTATGGAAATTGAAGCGCAACTTGAAGCTGGAATTACGCAGTCATTGGTGCGACTTTCGGTTGGTATTGAAGATATTGAAGATATTTTGGCTGACCTTTCTCAAGCACTTGAGGCGAGTCAACAATAGTTTATTCAGTCACTTGAACTTAGCTTGTTAACGCATTTGTTGTGAACGTGAAATCAGCTAATTATTTGAATAAAGGTAATTTTAAATTTTAGTTGTTTGATAGATAACCCTTGGTAATAAAATGATAGATTCAAATGTAGCGGTAAAGCTTACGCCGTCAAAAAACCAATTAGCAAAAACAGCCTGCAACGTGCATAAATTTGGTGGTAGTAGCTTAGCTACTGCGGCTTGTATTGAACGTGTGGTGGATATTATTCGTCAACATTGTCAACTCAATGACATTATTGTGGTATCAGCTAATGGCGACACAACTGATGCGTTATTTAGCATTTACCAAATTGCCATTGAGCTTGATGAAGTTAAGCAACTTAATATTGAGCAAGATAGTCAAAGTAGTAAAGTCGCAGCATTAGAAGAGCAATTATCAAACGTCATTACCGAACTAGAAGTTAACCAAGGAAATTTAATTTCTGCATTATTAAATGCCAGTAGCGCTGTGCGCCTACAAAGTTTACTGAGTGATGATATCGAAGAAATATCTCAACACTTATCTGCGAGTCCTGAGCGTTATCAAAATGACTTTCTAGCCTTTGGAGAGGTATGGTCGGCTCGACTATTATCAGCAGTGCTCAGTGAAAGTGTTTGCCCAAGTTACATGTTAGACGCCCGAGACTTTTTACTATTAGAAAATGAAAAAAGTTGCGCCATTAATTATGTCGTAAGTGAAAAGAACTTCACAAACCTGCAACAGCTTGAACAGCTAGCAGTAGTGACGGGGTATATTGCCCGTAATCAGCAACAGCAAGCTTGTACATTAGGGCGTAATGGTAGTGATTATTCAGCAACGATAATGGCGGCATTATCTGGGGCGCGTAATGTAACGCTGTGGACCGATGTTGACGGTATTTACAGTGCCGACCCACGTGTTGTGCCACAAGCGAGAAAATTACATCGCCTGCCTAATGCCGTGGCCAATGAGCTTGGTCGTTTAGGTAATCCGGTATTACATGCGAAAACATTGCAGCCATTGACCAGCCATAATACCCATTTACATGTCGCTAGTAGTTTTGCACCAGAAATTAGCGGTAGTGAAATTGGCAAGTTCGGCCAAATTGCTAAACAAGAATTATCAGTCACTTATTTAAATGATTTGATCCTCGCACAATCGGTAAGTTTACTCGGCGAGTGGGGAAACCGCGCCGTTAAAGAGTTTTCACCGGTTTGTTATAACCTTGATGAAGGTTATGTGGTGATCACGCAGGCGCAACAAAAAGCGTTAAGCCAATGGTTGGCAAGTCACGATACTGAAGTGTCATTTAAGCCTGCTGCCATTATTGCCGTTGTTGGTTATCAAGTGGCAAAGCAGGGCGGTATGCGCGCTCGGTTTAAACGAGCATTACGCCATCATCGCACTTTACACTTTGCTCATGCGGAAAATCAGCATAGTTATATCGCTGTATTACCAGAGCCTTGTACTGGCGAACTACTGAATAATATCCACGCAGATATGACTAAAGATGCCAGGAATATCGCCTTAGTTGTTGCGGGATTAGGTAACATTGGTCAGCGATTTTTAGAAATACTACCAAAGCAGTTAGCCCGGTTACCAGTTTTAGAGAATGTTCATTTAGTGGGGTTAGTTGGTTCGACTAGAGCGTTAATCAATACCGATGGCTTGGATGTTACAAAAGCTATTACGAGTTATCAGCAACAAGCAAAAGCCTATGAAAGTGAGCAGCTTGTAGAGTGGTTAACTAATCATCCATATGATGAACTAGTGGTAGTCGATATTACGCCTAGTGAAGACTTTAGTCAGCTATACCAGCAGTTTTTTGCGCAAGGTATTCATGTTATTGGCGCGAATAAATGGGCGGCTTCTTCATCAACTGAAAACTACCAACAATTACTGAATACAGCTAAAGCAAGTAATAGCCTCTGGCTTGGTAATACTACGGTAGGTGCAGGTTTACCAATAAATTCTAGCATTGAAGAGTTAAATAATAGTGGTGACGTTATCAGCGAAATTTCTGGTATTTTCTCCGGTACTTTGTCGTGGCTATTTCAGTATTATGATGGTGTAACACCATTTTCTGAATTGTTAGCCAACGCCCTTGAACAGGGCATTACTGAGCCTGATCCTCGTGAAGATTTATCGGGCAGAGATGTGCAGCGCAAGCTACTTATTCTGGCGCGAGCGGCTGGTTTTGAATTGTCATTAGCAGATATTGATTGCCAGAGCTTAGTGCCAGAACAATTACGTGATATTCCACTAGCGGAGTTTCTGCAAAGAACTGAAGAGTTGAATGATTTGTTCTTATTACGCTTAAGTGCCGCAAAAGAGAAAGCTTGTGGTATACGTTATGTGGCAAGATTTGTTAGCGAAAATGGTAAATTAAGTGCGAAAGTTAGTTTGGAAGAATTAGCCAATGATGATGCCTTTAGCCAATTAACGCCGTGCGATAATGTTTTTCAAATTAAGAGCGAGTGGTATCAAGAAAATCCATTGATTATTCGTGGCCCGGGGGCTGGACGTGATGTTACTGCTGGCGGTATTCATGCTGATTTAGTCACAGTTTGTCAGCAACTGAGCCATCGACAGCAACAAGTGAAAATTAAAGGCTTAAATTAGTAGGCTTAAATTAGTTTTTAGGATTGCTAAATATGGCGCGTGTGGTTGAAAGCCATGTGGAATTCACGCGCCGTATTATTTGTTTAATTCATTATTTCAATTGGTATTATAGGTCTAAATCAACGCTATAACTAACGACAAAGTTTACATCGCCATCAGCACCGTCAATATCGGTATCAGAAATGGCAAAGGTAAAGCCGTTTTTACTTAAGCTAACGCCGTAGTCAACATAATCACCGCCAGCATCAAAATCATAACTACCAACATGTAAGCCCAGCTCTAAGCCTGCTGAAATTTCAAAAGCAGCATCAGCTGAAATGTAGGTGTCATCGCCGAAATCACCGTCAGCGTCTGAATCGACTAAAGTGTTGTAAGTAATTGAATAGGCGTCGTACGACAATGAAAAGTTAACTTCACTAAAGTCAGCCTCCGCATCGCTATCGTAGCTGTAATAAATATAACCAACACTGTAGCCAAGCCCGTTGTCTAATTCATTTGAATAGGCCGCGTAAACATCAAGCTCGTAGGTCATGCTTTCTGCCCAGTCAGCATTTGAAGCCCACGCGCCTGCTGAAAATCCTGAAGTGGTTTCATAATCAATACCACCTGAAACGGCTGCTGCATTGGTGGTTTGTGTAACACCACGCCATAAGTAATTACTTGCTGCCGCCGCGTTTGCTGACAAGCCGTCAACCGCAAGCGCAGATGTTGAAAGGCCTGCTGAAATAGTTAGTATTGCCGAAATTGAAAGCGCGCTAATTGTTTTGTTCATCTTGAGTCCACTAAGTTTTTATAATTACTAGCACCATTGCAAAGACAATGCCTGACTAGAATGAAATTTTATAATCTATTTAATATCATGGTGTTAAGAGATTTGTTGTTGTCAGTTATCGGGGGGCGGTGATGGTTGATTGTGCTGAATTGGTGCAAGAATAAATGCTTATGTACAAAACAAGTGCATGGCTAGTAATTACAGTAAGCGAAAAGTTTACAAAAAATGGTCAGTAAAGTGAGCTATTGGCTGATAATGTGCTGAATCTCAGTCGCATAATTCACCTAATTAAGTTAAAGTAGCGCTGATTTTATCGAGGGTCTAACTATGTCTGATTTTTTAATTGCTCCATCAATTTTATCTGCAGACTTTGCTCGTTTGGGCGAAGATGTTGCAAACGTGCTCAGTGCAGGTGCTGACGTTGTTCATTTCGATGTAATGGACAATCACTTTGTGCCGAACCTTACTTTTGGCTCAATGATCTGTAAGTCATTACGAGACTATGGCATTACGGCCCCAATCGACGTTCACTTAATGGTAAAGCCAGTTGATAGCTTAATTCCTGACTTTGCTAAAGCGGGTGCCGATATTATTACTTTTCACCCTGAAGCGAGTGATCATATTGATAGAACACTACAGCTAATTAAAGACAACGGCTGTAAAGCAGGCCTAGTATTAAACCCTGCAACGCCATTACACGTTCTAGATTTTGTTATGGATAAGCTCGATGTTATTTTATTAATGTCAGTTAATCCTGGCTTTGGCGGTCAATCTTTTATTCCGACTACCTTAGAAAAATTACGTTTAGTGCGTGAAAGAATTGATGCCAGTGGTTTTGATATTCGTTTACAAGTAGACGGTGGCGTAAAAGCCGATAACATTGCAGAAATTGCTAAAGCAGGCGCAGACATGTTTGTTGCGGGCTCAGCCATTTTCTCAAAACCAGATTATAAAGTTGCTATTGATGACATGCGTGCGGAGTTAGCAACGGTAAACAGCTAGCAACAGTTAAATAATTACTTAAACTCAAGCAATTGAAATAAAGAAAATTGAAGGATAACAAATGAGCAAACCTATTGTATTAAGCGGCTGTCAGCCATCGGGCGAATTAACTATTGGTAATTACCTTGGTGCGTTAAAGCAATGGGTAAGCATGCAAGACAGCCATGAATGTTATTACATGTTGGTTGATCAGCATGCTATTACGGTTCGTCCTGAGCCAGAAGCATTACGTAAAGCGACTTTAGATGGTTTAGCTTTATATTTAGCTTGTGGTGTTGATCCTGAAAAAAGTACCATTTTCATTCAATCACATGTGCCAGAGCACGCGCAATTAAGCTGGGTTTTAAACTGTTACACCCAAATGGGCGAGTTAAACCGCATGACGCAGTACAAAGATAAGTCTTCAAAGTCTGAAGCGAATATGAATTCAGGCTTGTTTACCTATCCAGTATTAATGGCTGCTGATATTTTATTGTATGGTGCGAACCAAGTTCCTGTAGGCGATGACCAAAAGCAACATTTGGAACTAGCACGTGATATTGCAACACGTTTTAATAACTTACACGGTGAAACGTTTAAGGTGCCAGAACCTTATATTCCAGAGTTCGGTGCTCGTGTAATGAGTTTATTAGAACCGACCAAGAAAATGTCGAAGTCTGATACTAACCCTGGTAACTTTATTGGTTTATTAGAAGATACTAAGAAAATTACTAAGAAAATTAAACGCGCAGTAACTGACTCAGACGAACAGGCTAATATCTATTTTGATATTGCTGAAAAGCCAGGTGTGTCTAACTTATTATCACTTTTATCATGTACAACCGGTAAGTCAGTTGAAGAATTGGTGCCTGAGTATGAAGATAAAATGTATGGTCACTTAAAAGGCGACGTTGCAGAAGCGGTTGTTGCTTTATTAGCGCCTATTCAAGAGCGTTATCACCAATTCCGTAATGACCAAGCTTACTTAGATGAAGTCATGCGCAAAGGTGCTGACAAAGCATCTGCACGTGCAAGTGCATTGCTTGCTGACGTTTATAAAGCCATTGGTTTTATTGCTAAGCCTTAAACTTTACTGTTAAGTTGCAGTTACAAAAAAGCCTGAAGTGATTCAGGCTTTTTTATGTACAGGATGTACGGTATGTCGCGAGTGCATGGATGCACAGGAGCGTGTATGTACAGGATGTACAGTCAGTTTTTTTGTTCCAGACAAAAACTAAGTACCTACAGCTATGTAGGTACTTTTCTATTCATCATTATTAATCTTTTTTGTCTTTTTCAGCTTCTTTAGTTACTTGTTCGAATAATGCCGAGCTATCGCTTACAAAAGACTGCACATCATTACTAGGCATGAACAAAAAGCTAGGTGACATGATGGTAGTGTTAAAGTGCGGACGAGGGCTAAAGTCAGGCTTTTTACTCATCTGCACTACAAAGCTGCCACCGAACAATAACACCACTAAGCCAAATGAAACTACATTACGTCGGCGTGCTGTCATATGAAATCCGACATAACAGTTTAGCCAAAATAAGCCAAAAGCTAGTACCAATGGAATGATGGTGATCAACCAAATCATTGAGAAGTTACTTGAGGTATTAAATTGGACAATATTTTCGAAAATATCGCTTAGCCACATTAAATTAAAGAATACAAAGCTAATGCCAATTTGCGTCCAAAAGTGGGCGTCATGCTTGGTTAAATGTGAGACCAATGCAACAGCGGCAGGCCACAGTGCAAAGCCAAGTGTTAACCCAATAGTTGGCACCAACATTTGAGTTAGGCTTACTTCCTTGGCATTATTTAAATCAATAATCCAGCAAGCAATGCTGGCAAATATAGTCATGCTTAAGGCTAAAACAAAAGGATGACGAGCTAAATTAATTAAGTTTTCAAATGGGCTAATCGCAATGCTTTCAACAACTGGATGGCTTGGAAAAACAAAGCGAACTTGGCTTTTACCAATAGTAACAATATCGCCAGATATTATTTTGTGTTGAATAATATTGTCTTTGCTGCCCTCAAGGTAGCTGCCATTAATAGAACCCTGATCGTTAACAAACCAATGCTCGCCATCGAAATGCAGTTGTAAGTGGTCGGCACAAACATGTGGGTCACTTATTATTACGTCATTGTCGTAACCGCGGCCGATGGTGATATTGCTCGATGAAAATTTATGGCGACCGAGCAATTTATGGCCGTAAGTGATTTCTTCAATAATTAATTCCATTTGACCGACTCCATAAACTTAGTCAAAAAGGCCAGCGAAGTGTCTTGAGCAACCCCTGAAATCGTAAAATGACTCAGCAGAGCATATTGCTCGTGATCGATTGAAATACCGATATATATGACGTCAAATAACTCAGGAAAGTCTTTGTAAGCGCGTGTACAAAATACCGCTTTATTATTAATATTACTGTCAGTCGGCATTACGATATCGTGATGACATTGATATTCAGTGACATCGTCTTTACCGGCTTTATTACCTGGAGCTACTTGATTAAGCTGACGTTCAAAAATATGGTAGAACTTAGTGCTGCCAATTTTGTTCGACTCCATATAACGATATTCCATTTCTAAAGAACCGGTGAAAAAGTCTGAAGAAATATAGGTGTTTTCGTCAAGGTCACAGTTTGCAACGGCGGCCATAATTTGCGCATCAGCTTTATCTGAGTTCGACTCGCCCCAACAACGAATAAAAGGTACGTCGATAGTGGGAATTAAACCTCTACCTAGTTGTTTAAGTTGCCAGTCGCTATTTAATACCGTATTGATGAGCTTATCTTGACTGCGCATTAGCTGCGCTGCCATTTGTTTTTCAATAGTTTCTGGCGGGCTGACTTTATATTCTTGATAAAGCGCTAGTAATTTATCGTGCGGAACTAAGAAACCAATTTGATTGCCTGATGTTGCAACATTGACACCAACCACTTGGGTTTCTTTATTGACAACTGGGCCACCGCTCATGCCTGAGTTAACAGAGCCGGTAAAGTGAATGCGGTCATTAAATGACTCGTTCTTTAAACCGTTATAAGTACCGGGAACAACTATCATGCCTAGGTCATGTGGATTACCGAGTGAATATAACTCTTCACCTTTGGTAGGCGCCACTTTGGCTATGTCAAAAAATGGCATTTCGCCAGTAACGTCACGTTGAACTATGGCTAAATCATTAATGACATCGACACTTCTCAACGATAATGCAGCTTTGTTGCCCTTATTGTCTAAGAATTCAATGTTGTATTTATGTGGGTGACGAGCATAGCCTGAAATAACATGATAGTTAGTCGCTATTAAACCGTCGCTGCTTATTTGAAATCCGGAGCCGATTGATGACTTTTCACCACTGGCTTTGTCAATCAAGCGTATTTGATAAAGTGAGGGTGCTAGTTGCTTGAAAATTTCTTCAGCCTGCTCAACTGCATAACTTATTGTGCTGATGCACATAAGTAGCAGAGCAAAAATTGCTTTCATTGAATATCCTTTTATTTTTATTACTAAGTCATTGTGCCATTGAATTCGAGTTTGTCATCTTTTATCCGATGATATGATCGTTTTATTCGATATATGACGGAGCTTATTGAACAATATTGCAAGAAAATTGCAAAATAACTATTTATTGACTGATTGGAGTGTTCAATTCATCGATTGTTCAAACATTGTAGCTATTTTTAATGGTTATAAATTGCCGACATTAGTGCGTTAGATCAAGTTAGGGTAAATACAATAATCTATTATGTTGTCGTATGACTTCTGCTTTAGTATTATCAAATGATAATTATTATCGTTTGTTGGTGGCACCATGACTTTATCTGAATTACCTATCAATCAGCAAGCTCGCATTTGTTTTCTTCCTGATAACTTTAATTTAAGTGCGCAGCTTATTGAGCAAGGCTTTGCCTTAAAAGCAACGATTTCTTTGGCGCATAAAGCGCCTTTTAATGGTCCAATGGCCTTTCATTTACATGGCACGAAAATGTGCATTCCACGTGATATTGCTAAGCAAATAAAAATTGAGTTATTAAACTAATGGTAGAACAAAATATTGTTTTAGTTGGTTTTGCCAATTCAGGCAAAAGTACTTTATTTAATGCCTTAACAGGCGCTAAGCAAAAAACAGGTAATTGGACTGGGGTAACGGTTGCCGCAAAACAGCAACAATGCCAACTTAATAATAAAAACACTTTGTTGACTGACTTACCCGGTGTGAGTTCGCTGGCGCAACGTAATCAACAGGGCAAAGACTTATCGATAACGCAAGACTTTATTAAGCAACAAGCTATAGATTGTTTGGTAAACGTGATTGACGCAACACAGCTTAAACGCCAACTATATTTGACTACCCAATTACTTGAACTCGGTTTGCCGATGGTGGTGGTATTAAACAAAAGTGACCGTAAAGAAGCTGAAGCCATTGATGCAGATAAGCTTTCTCATGCGCTAGGTTGTCCTGTTGTCACTGAAAACAGCACCAGTAAAAACGCAGGGCAAGCACTGAATAAAGTACTGGTAAATATTCCTGCAACACGCAAAGAACAACACCTATTAACCTTGCCAAAAATAGTAGCCGATTTTCAAGGCATGCCAATCACGTTAGAGCGCCAAGCTTGTGCAAGTTCACAAACTTGCCAATCAGGCGATGAAAAAGCGATGGCAGTTATGCAGGCTCGGTACGCCTTTATTCAGCAACTGTTAACTGACGTGACAGTTCAGCCGATTGAAAATAACAGCCTTAGCAATAAGCTTGACCATTGGATGTTACATCCGTTATTCGGTATTCCTATTTTCCTTGGCATGATGTATTTGTTGTTTATGTTTGCCATCAATGTTGGTAGCGCTTTTATCGACTTTTTTGATATTTTAGCCGGCGCAATATTTGTTGATTATCCACTGCATTTTTTAAGTACTTTTGATTTACCTGCTTGGCTGGTCACAATACTAGGTGGTGTTGGCTTAGGTATTCAAACGGTGGCGACTTTTATTCCAGTCATTGCTTGTTTGTTTATTGGCTTATCGTTACTGGAAAGTAGTGGCTATTTAGCCCGAGCCGCTTTTGTGGTTGATACCGCTATGCAAAAAATAGGCTTACCTGGCAAGGCCTTTGTGCCGTTAATTGTTGGCTTTGGCTGCACCGTACCTGCGGTAATGTCGGCACGAATTTTAGATAACGAACGAGAAAGAATTACCACAGTGATGATGTCACCATTTATGTCTTGTGGTGCTCGCTTACCTGTTTATGCTTTATTTGCTGCTGCATTCTTTCCTGAGTCAGGACAAAATATTGTATTTTTACTTTACCTTATTGGAATTGCTGCTGCGCTTTGCACCGGTTTATTGTTGAAAAAAACCATTTTAATGGGCGGTAATTCAATCAATATAATGGAATTACCACTTTATGAGTGGCCTAAATTGCCTTTTTTATTACAGAGAGTTTGGCAAAGAACACGCTCTTTTGTTTTTGGCGCAGGTAAAACAATTGTTATCGTTGTGTGTATCCTAAACTTTTTTAATTCACTAGGTACCGATGGTGAATTTGGTCATCATGATAGCCAAGACTCTTTATTAAGCAAAAGCGCGCAAGTAGTTACACCTTTACTAGCGCCTATGGGCGTTAAAGAAGATAACTGGCAAGCAAGTGTTGGTATTATTACTGGCCTATTTGCCAAGGAAGCCTTAGTGGCAACATTTAATAGTTTATATTCTCCGGCGTCTGAAGAAGCTAGCGAACCAGACTCTTTCAGCGACTTGTGGCGAGAAGCTCTTGGTAGTATTTCGGATAACTTACAAGGTATAGAAGCTGACGATCCTTTAGGTACAGATATTGGTGATGTGTCGAGTATTGAAACGGCAGCGAAAGAGCAGGGCGTAGCAGAAAGTACTATTACTATTATGCAGGCTGCTTTTGCTGGCAAGATAGGTGCGTTTAGCTATTTACTGTTTATATTACTTTATACGCCTTGTGCGGCCGCAATGGGCGCTATTAAGAATGAAGTAGGTACACGTTGGGCTGTTTTCGCTGCGCTATGGAGTTTTAGTTTGGCTTACTTAGCAGCAACCGCGAGCTTTCAAATTGCTTTATTGGCAAGCGAGCCGCTACATGCGTCAATGACCTTAGCGATTATAGTTTTAGTGTTTCTATCAATTTATGTTGGCTTAAAGCGTTTTGGAAAAAATATTTTAACGATTCCTACATTAGTGACTTATCGATAGCTTCTAACAAGCTTGAATGCATGAACTTATTAGAAGCTGCCAAGGTAATTATTAAAGGTGAACACTAATTAAACAACTCATGTCGACTAACTTTACATCTTGATAAACATAACTAAATAAAATATTTATTTTCATTGTATTACAGTGGGTTATTGTCGTGGCTCGGTTTTTGCTGTGTTGGTGTTTTTAAGCTAATACTTAGCTTTATTACCCCCATTAATACGCACAACGAGAGAGTCAATGTTTACGAGGTTTATTAAGTTTGTAGGTACTTTATTGCTGATGTCATCAATGCCATTATCGGCAAATATTATTAATGTCATCGATTTTACTGGCGATAATGAAGGCGTAGCTGAACAATATGTTTTTACTGAAAATGGTGTCACTTTAACAATTAGTGCCTGGACCACAAACGTTAACAGTAACCAAGAGGTTTTATCTCCATGGCAGCTGTTATCTGGACAATATGGCGTTTATAAAGGTGATTCTGGTTTAGGCGTTAGATCAAATGATCAAGATGGCTCCTATCTTGATGGCGGTCAATCTAACGACTTAACTGATCTTGATGAAGGCTTATTGTTTTCATTTTCAGAAGAAGTAAATATTTTAGGTTTTTATGCTGATTACTTGAGCGCAGGTGATGATTTAAACTTTTCTCTTGTTGAGTTTTTAACGCCTACTAGCATCGAAACTACCGATATTTTTATTGATCAGCATGCTTCATTGATGTTTGATGAAGAAGGTGTTTATTTCGCTCCCGAATATTTAACAGGCTCTACATTTATGATTTGGGCAGATGGTAATGATGATGCTGTACGCATTGTTGATACCGCTTTTGTTAAAGCGCCAGAGCCAAATACAATGTTACTATTTTCTCTAACTCTCCTTGGCTTGGCTTTTCGACGTAAAGTTTGATTATTGTTCATTTTGTTAAAAACCTAGCTTGCTAGGTTTTTTTATAACCAAATTTTGATTACAGTATGATTCATATTAATAGGAAATGTCAGGAAAACCTATGGATCACAAGCAGGCTGAAAACTATTTATTAAGCAAAATAGAAACCTCGATGTATTATCCGTTCGGTGATGACGTGAAGGTATTTCGCGTTAAAAGTAAAATGTTTGCAACTCTCGCACTTGGTAAAGGCAACGAAAAAGATACCAATGGCAAAATGGCAGGACACTATTGTATTAATCTAAAATGTGACCCTGATGAAGCGGTGATGTTGAGAGATATATTCCCATCTGTAATTCCTGGTTACCATATGAATAAAGCGCAATGGAATACGGTGATTCTTGATGGTTCAATTCCACAAGGAGAAATAGAGCGCATGATCGATAACTCATTCAAGCTGGTGGTCAGTAAAATGACCAAGAAAGGTCAAGCTTCAATTTTAGTGCATTTGTAGAGTGTTCGATTACAGTAGACAAACTTATCGGTATAAAAAAGGCCAGCATCAAAAACTGTTGGCCATGTATTAAAAAATGTAAATCTATCTTTATGGCACGAAAAACAATGCTTAAGCTTGTTTCTTAAATTTACGAGAGGCTAATCCCATCATACCTAGAGCAAAAATAGCAAGGGTTGATGGTTCAGGTACTTCTTGAGTAGGTGCTGAAAATTTAAAATCGTCCATATTAAAGAAGTTGTTATTTGTTCCTGATATTGAAAACCTAATCTCATTAAAGGAGTTAGTTTCAGTAATACCAATTAGATCTGTATCGAAAATATTATTATTTTGTTTGTTGAAATTGTACTCTGTAACATAATTACCTTGATCAAATACTTCAAGTTTAATCGTATCTGCTTGCCAGAATTCTGCAAAAAATCCCACAGAATTAATACTACTTGAGAAGACTGCAGTCCACTCATCTGTTCTGTTTGGTGTGTAAAATGTATTCGCAGATGTTGAACTAAATACCCCATCTCCACTTGTTTGACCTGCAATTTGTCCACTAAAAATAACTCCTTGTGAGTTATATTGTGAAGAGAGTAATTCAGCTTCTGCTAGCAAATTAAAGTCAACGGTTTCAGATAATGTATCATATTCAGCTTGAGTTATAATACCAGCGTTGGCAAAAGCAGTAATAGATAAGACTAAAGTGGCCAAAACGACTTTGATTGTATTTATATTCATTTTACATCCTACATTAAGCTACATTAAGTAATTTTTAAAACTTAGCTTTAGCAATATTTAGACCGTATTTGTAATTCATTGCTTTATTTATTTATTTATTTGTTTTTTGGACGGGTGTGTAAAATATTATGACATTTGTATATTTTAATTAGCCTTTAAGGTTCTGAAATTTCGAGGATAATTATATTTGCTTGAATTTGAATTTGAATTTGAATTTGAATTTGAATTTGAATTTGAATTTTTGATCGTAATTAATAATACTTTAACGTTTTAAAATGGGTATATTGACGCATATGAACAAAACACAGTGGGATACGGTTATTCTTGATGGTTCAATCCCAAAAGGTGAAATTGAACGGATGATCGATAATTCGTTTATGTTGGTTGTAAATAAAATGACCAAAAAAGATCAGCTGTCAATATTGATTCATTGATAAAGTAAAAAATGGTGATCTTCCGGCTTGGTTATTTCGTAATAAACTCCAATAACCTGGAGGATTATGATGAATAATGTTAGTTACCATCAAGATAACGTCAGCAGCTTACCAACCATTTTAGCTGTAGCAGAATCGACTCATTACCTAGTCGGTAGGTACAACAGCGAAGACCGTTTTACAGGTTTACGTCAATCAAACTCGGTCGCTTTCTTTAATTCATTGTCAGAAGCAAAGAACTACCTTCGTCGAAACAACATTACCTCTGCTACCATAGAATTTCAATCGGCTTATGACGAAATGTGTGGCAACCAATCCATAGGTAGTTACCGAGAACTCGTTCCACTCTAAATGTATTCGAGGAGTAACAATGGACAAGGTATTAAAAGAAAAGCGAAATTTTTTACAACTTTTCAATGTGGTATCAACACAAGGTGAAAAAATTAACGATGGCTATGAGTTTCAAGGTATCAGAGCATGGCATGACTTTGACGGCTATACCTGTTGGCTTAAATACAATGATTTAACGGTCACATTATTGTTTCACAATAAATATCAATTCGATTATCAGAGCGAAGATACCCTTACTAATTTCATGAAGAAAGCCGACAAGCTACTGGCTCAATGATACCCAATACTAGGACAAATTACATTGCTTATACAACCACTGTCAGGAGTCGTTTTCGATCTTGATAACACACTTGTTTCATCGTCATTAAATTTTAGTGAAATTAAGGCCGCTATTGGCTGCCCTGCTGAATTAGACGTGCTCGGTTTTATTGATGCATTGCACCCTGATCAAAAGAGTAAGGCCAAAAAAGTGGTTAATGACTACGAAATGGCAGATGCTTTCGATGCTAAAAAGCTTGCAGGTACCGATGATGTTTTAAGCTTACTGAACCGATTAAACATCCCCTTTGCAATTGTTACCCGCAATAACAAAGAGGCTGCCGCGTTGAAAGTTAACAATAATAATATTGAAGTACCTTTGTTGTTAACACGTGAACACTTTAAAGCCAAGCCAGCACCGGATGCACTAAATTACGTGGCAGAGCATTGGCAAATTCCACCAGAAAACCTGTTGTGTGTGGGTGATTATTTGTATGACATTGAAATGGCCAATAACGCCAATACGCAATCTTGCCTAGTTAGCTACGGGAAAGAAATTGAATATGCTCACTTAGCGACGTTTGTGGTGCATGATCTAAACGCTCTTAATTATATAATTTCACAAGCGTATGACGTATAAACTATCAAGCTTGATATTGGCTATAGTCTTGCTCGTTGTGGCATTGCCGTTCGATAGTTTTGCGCAAGCACATTGGCAAAGCGAACCGTTGCATAGCGAACCTAAACAAAGCAAAGACAGTTCACATAGGGTAAAAGCCGATAAAATGAAAAATCGCACTATGATAATCGATTTTAAACAGCCAAATGAATGGACTAAGTGGCAGATAGTTAATGATGGTGTGATGGGCGGTAAATCTCAAGGCACTATCACATCTATAGGCAATCATGGTGTTTTTAGTGGTGATATTTCTTTAGAGAATAACGGTGGTTTTAGCTCAACACTTCGTCCGATAAAGCCACTTGAACAAGGTTTCGATCACTTGCTGATTGATATTGAAGGCGATGGGCTAACCTATCAACTTAGAGCTGTGGTTTACATTAACGGCTATCGTTTGGCCTATAAGCACGACTTTACAACAATGAAACAAAAGCGTGAGCAATTGCGATTACCTCTCGCCAATTTTAAAGCCTCATTTCGAGGTCGAATCATCAGCGATGCGCCGCCGCTAGTTTCTGAAAATATCGCGGAAATAGGTGTGCTAATTACCAACAAAAGAGCCGGCCAATTCAATTTACATATTCATAGCGTCGCTGCCTACCAAGATTAAAGCGATACAGGCAAATAACGCGGATAACAAAGTCATAAAATGAACAAGATTAATCCTAAAGTACTCATGCACAGTAAATGGACAAAAGTGGAAGTCACCAACGAAGAAAAGCACTTTATTGTCACCAAGGTAACGTTTGATGAAGACCAAAAGGTAGTTGATTGCATTATTGAAGCTGCGATGACCAAAAATGAATACACAATTAACTGGCGTGATTTAAAAACAGCAGCCACTGGCTGTTGGGTTGGCAATAATTGCCCTATTAATGATTCTTAACTATTAACTATTAACTATTAACTATTAACTATTAACTATTAATGATTATTAACTATTAATGATTATTAACTATTAATGATTATTAACTATTAGGGCAGACAATAAATCAACGTATGCTAACTACCAATCAATGGGCTTTCCTTGCCAATCAACATAGCTTACTTGGCCGTCTGGCTCTGATTTTTCAACAATATTAAGTAGTTGCTGTGCAACAAATTCAGGGGAGAATAGTTTACTAACGGGCACGTTTTTTTGAAAGGGTTTCGACAGGGTGTGTCGGTTGTGCCTGGATGAAAAGAGATCAACTTGATATTTTTAGCACGCCTAGCTAGCTCCACGGCCGTTGTTTTTAGCAGCATATTCATGGCTGCTTTTGACGTTCTGTAGCTATACCAGCCACCTAATTGATTATCATTAATGCTACCTACGCGCGCAGTAAATACCACAATTTTGCATGGCTGTTTGTGCGTTAATATCGGCACTAAATGCTTTAGCCATAACATTGGCGTAATGGTGTTTGCCTGTATTATTTCGCTGAAAGCCTCCGCCGAAAAATCTTCTAAGCGCTTCTCGGATTGGCAACGTTTGTTATGCAATACACCATGACAAATAAAAACCTGAGAAATATTCACGTGGCTTTCTGTATCAATAGTTGCTATCGCGTTGGCGATCTCGTCTTCATCATAACTTTTTACTGGAATAAGTTGAGTGAAGTTAAATGATTAATGTTGGTAAAAGTCACTGTGACGAGTAATAACAATCAGCGCGCCATCATCACCAGCTACTTGTTTGGCTAACACTTTTGCAATACCGCTATTGGCGCCGATGATCAGTGTTATTGGTTTCTTCATGGTATTTTTCATTATGCTTTTCATTATATTTTTCATGACACGCTCCTAGCTCACAAGTGGGGGCGCCAATCCCTAAACGTCGATACATAAACTCAGATATAGGATGGCGATATTTGGCGACCAGTAGATAAACCCAGTGAGCCAAATGTTTCACGATAGGGAATTGCAGTGGCGCAACCAATGCGCCTTTGCCCACTATAGTCCATGCACGGTGAGTAACGTTTAAGCCGAGCAACAGTTGATTTTGATAAACGCCATGTAAAATTCTCATCGCGTTATCGACATTAATCTCGGGATAAAGCGCATTAAAGTTTGCTTGATGCAAGTTAACCAAGTCGATTTGGTTGTTGGCGTCATGCTGTTTTAATTTTTGCATTTCTAAACTGCATAATGGGCAATTACCATCATAAAAAATAACTAAGCTTTCATTTATTTCGTTTATTTTTGTCATTGTTTATCTCGTTCAGCCTACGGTCTAAAACCATGTTAAAAGTGCAATACAATGCAAAGAGGTGACTAGAATGGTTAGTGTTAACCTCATCTTAAAATAAGACTTTGTGAATGTTTGGTCATTGTCGTGGTAAAGCCTATATTCGGCTAACAGCAAGGCTAAATAACCTAGAGGCAGAATAAGTAATCCGTAAAAAGCGGTAAAAATAAGCATACAAAGGCAAATAAACAAAAAACGTTACTAATAATCTGTTTCGATGAATAGCCCCAGCTATGACTGCCTAATTCTTTAAATGTTTGGCGTTTCGATTCCTGATTCGCGTTGAGATTCTTATTGTCTTTTTGCCATAACGTACCTGAAATAAAACTCAAAATAATGGCGCTATAAAAAATGAAACCTTGCTGGGGATTAACGGGAGAATTATCTAAAGGAAACGCTGCTAACCACAAACAAGCCACAAAAGGAGCGAGTCCCAAATAGCCTAGCCAATGCCATGTTTTCATTTTATAAATTTCCCGTTAATGTGAATGCCATTATCTACCCATGCTGTGTCGAGCCTGCCACATTAAGTTCAATGGTAGAAGTGCTTGGTTTTGCATAACTCAGGCGCGACAATCGATGGGTTAAATGATAGCTGTCTAGGCCAGAAGCGGTGACAGTACCTAACGATTCAATATCAATATATCCATCGGGTTGAATAACATTTTCCTCGCAAATAATGTCTGTTATCTCGCCAATGATAAATAAAGTTTCATTAAGCGCAATCGGTAGTATTTCTTTCAATGTTACGGCGTACTTCAACTGACTCTCTTTCACAAACGGAGCTGAACGGTTGTCTATAAATTGTGCGGTTAAACCCACTTTTTCGAATTCACATTCATTCCGCTCATAACGAGCAGAGGTCTGGTGAGCCGCTTGCCAAAAATGTTTGCCTACTTGATTGATCGTGTATTGTTTCGTTTGTTGAATGTTTTCTAAGGTATGTCGTTCAACACTGCTGGGTCGCATAATAAATCCAACAAGGGCAGGCGATGCGCCAAGGTGAATGACCGAGCTAAATATTGCTAAATTAGTTTGCCCTTGCTCGTTAATTGATCCAATAAGGTTAGCGCTCTTATAACCTGACAAACTATTAATTAACCTTGCTCTATAGCGCGAATCCATATCGAGCAGCGCTTCGTGTGTAATGTAGGTCAAAAAAGTATTCCTAGTGATTAATACGAGATAATAACTTTATACGTTTATTCTTAATTAAGGATCACTAAAGGTGCTGTTGTTACTACGATAAAAGCTCTATGTCTTTTTAAAGAAAACACTGAGGGCATGTCAGTAATTGTTATTTGCGTACGATACAAGTGTTAGCTATCTGTTGAACGTTGGAGTTCTATCACCTGTTTTTTAATACTTTCAGCTTCATTGGTGATCATGTCATAAGATTTAATATCACCATTTCTCTGTGCCAACATAGCTTGTTCAATTTTAGCTTCGTAAGCTTTATCTAATTTTTTAATCGGGTCTTTTTTAAATATTGAGAACATAGGGTTGCTTGCTTGGTTTGTGTTCTTAGCATATACGGTTGTAACGATAATTTAGTTTTCTTTTAATAGATTTAAGTTTTAATTGCTCAGGGAGGACTATTTTGACTAGCGCTAATGTTTATATGAATAAAACACAATGGAATACGGTGATTCTTGATGGCTCAATTCCACAAGGCGAGATCGAACGCATGATCGATAATTCGTTTAAGTTGGTGGTCAGTAAAATGACCAAGAAAGATCAACAGTCGATCATTATACTCCTTGAATCTTAAAGTTGTTGCAGTATAAGAATTGATTTTTACCTATACTGATTTGAGTGCAGTATGGCTGCTACGCCTCTTGAGATAGTATATGCGGTGAAGTTACTCATTAATGATTAAATTACTAAGAGTGATATTAGTTAACAGGGTAAATGATCATGTTACCTAGGCCAACATTAGTTGGCGTATCTCCAAGCTTGATTAACTGATGACTTAACCGAGTTAAATCGTCAACGGTAAGTACTAGAGATCTTTCATTCGGGTGATAAGTGCTTTCAACCGGATAGTCAACATTCGGTGAGGTCGACATTTCGATATGAGCGCCCAAAATAGCTGCGATGTTGTGTGTTTGGGTAAAATTAACTATTCGCTTAATACTGTGTTTATATTCTTGCCAATCTCGAATGTACAACCGACCAGGGTAAATTGAATCACCTGTTAATAGAAATGATGTTTTTTTATCATAAAAAGTAATGGCCTGCGCTTGATGTCCAGGGGTTGGGATAATAGTTATAATTCGCTGTCCTAAGTCAATGTCTGCGTTTTCTAAGGGCCAATTGTTAAAAGAAAATGAATTAATTAGTGCCTTAGTATCATTCACCTCGATGACTTCAACATCTTTAAAATCCTTAAATTGATTATCGCCGGCAATGTGATCTCCATGACTATGTGAGTGAGCAATTAACAATGGTAATGATGTTCGAGCTAGCTTTATTTTTTTGGCTCGTTTTGACATTATTTTTTTAATTTTTTCTGCTAATGGAAATTTATTTTGTTCAGGTGTTGCTCCCGTATCTATGAGTAATGCGCGCTTTTCTCCAAAGAGTAAATACATAAATGGAGCCTCATAATGAATACATTTATTTTGGCGTAGAATATAAGTATCTTGGTTAAATTGATAAACCTCTATTGCGGGGTTTATATCTAATTGGCAGTTTTTAGCACCACTGAACCAAGATTTTTGTTTTAATTTATCAAGGTCGGTTGGTTCAGCTTTTACATCGCTACTTAAACTACCTGCCGTTATTAAAAAAATAAAATAAAATAAGTGCATCATAACGTTAGTCATTACATAAAATCCTGAGTTTCTATATATTTAAATTCAAATTGATTACAGCTTTCTAATTGTTTTTTAATTTGTGTAATTTTAAGTATTGAAGGCATGTTGCATGTTTGAACTTCAGAATTAACTAAAGGTTTTATGTCGTTATGCTTATCAAATCCATTGTTTAAAGCAGAATCTTCAGTCATCGTACTATTCAAAAATCCAATCGCATCAAATGAAGGTGAACGCTGAATCTTATGAGCAATAATAGCGGTATCTTCACTTAAGATTACTTTATAGAAAAGGGCACTGTTTGAACTGAATGTTGTTGAAACTTTTTCAATAAGTATTGGTTTTTCAAAAGTCATGTTAGCAGTGAAAACTTGTTCACCACCTCGTTCAAAGTGCCCTTGATAAAAGGCAGTTTTTATTAATAAACGTTTACCTTTGATCAGTATGGATAAATCAAAATTCTCAGGTAACAATGTGACCATGCCTTTTTGAAGCAACCGAATAAGGAGATCAGGTTTATCCGTTTTCACGTTATAAATTATTTGGTAATTATGCGGCGAAGAATAAAGAGGTAAATGACTGGCGAAAAAGCCTTCTTTTTCATCATATATTAAGACCATTCCATGTGATCCCATTAAGCTATGTTGACTATGAAAATTTTGCTGATTATTGGCTTGTACCTGTGACGAAATTAACAGTATGCTCAACAAGCTGAAATAGATGAATACAAGGATAATTAACTTTACATTTTTTGACTGCATAACTTTCGATTCCCAGTAAATATTGAATGCATAGTAGTCCAGTTACTGTTGATATATAATCGATTAATTAGGTGTTATTGATTCCAAAAAGGAAATGGTTGTGCAGTTTGATGATTTACAAAGAATAATTCACTTGGCGCACACTCAAAATATTCAAATAAGTGCGAGCATTCTAAATATAACACCTGGCGCATTATCAAAAACGTTAAAAAAATTGAAAATAAGCTAAATACAAGCTTATTTGATCGTATCGGGCGTAATATTCAATTAAATGCGAAAGGTAAAAAATTTATTACTTATGCCTTAAATTTAACGCACGAATATGAACAAATGTGTAGTGAATTTACTGATAAAAGTGTGAAATACCAATTAAAAATCTCAGGACCTTCTGTTCTTTTAGAGGTGAGTCTGACTAAGATAATCCCCCTATTACCCAAAAAAAATTTAGAGGTAACGATCGACCCTGTTTATGAAGGCGATGCTTTGAAAAATTTACTTAGTGGTCAATCTCATATAGCTATTGTGACAGACGAAGTATTAATTAATGTAGAAGATGGTCGATTAAGTTTGATTCCTTTAGGTGGCACAAGCAGTAAAATTATTGCGTCCCATCAACATGCAATTTTTGATGTCTTTCCTCAAGGAAAGCTAACCATGAATGAACTACTGAATTACGACTTTATTTGCCCTAAAACCTCCCCCTTTTGTGGTATTGAGCGGGGAATTGGCTCCGATGGTTGGCCGGATTATATGTACCCTAGAATGATCTCCTTTCGAAGTGATGATATAAACTCACAACTATCACTGGTGAGCCAAAGCGCTGGATTGGCATATGTTGCGGATGTAATAATAGATAAAGATAAAGTAAGGGTTGTAGAAGTTATTGATTTTGATGATGAAAATGTAGAAAATTACTCTCTGGTTTACCGTGCTAGTACAGCTGATGGTTGGCTTAATCAATTAATATCTGCAATGAGTTAATGGCATTAAAAATAATCCGTTTTGTTGCATATTTTCTCAAGCAAGATTACTTTGTAAAATAGCAGCGCTAATGTTTATATGAACAAAATACAATGGAATACGGTGATTCTTGATGGCTCAATTCCACAAAGCGAGATCAAACGTATGATAGATAATTCGTATATGTTGGTGGTCAGTAAAATGACTAAGAAAGATCTGGCGTCAATTTTGGTGCATTTGTAGTAACCAATAAGTCATCGCTAAAACGTCTTAAAAAAGTAGATGAAAAAGCGACTTAAGGGGATTTATAAAGCTGCTGAAAGACTAATGACCAAAAAGTAATTTTGCAATAATCTCAATGTTATCGCATATTTACTCACTAACCATTCCTTTAGATGATAATAGTGAATTCAAAATAGGATTGAGCATGCCAAATAATAATATCCCAGAAGAAGCATTTGATTGGTACGATGAATATGCCCATGGAGGAATGGATCGTCGAACATTTATGAAAAAACTAAGTGGTTTAGTTGCGCTTGGTTATTCTATGTCGGTGTTAACCTCAGCATTGCTGCCTAATTATGCATTAGCAGAGCAAGTATCATTTAATGATTCTGATATAAAGGCAAGCTATGAGAACTTCCCGTCACCGCAAGGGCATGGCGAAGGTAGAGGTTACTTGGTTGTGCCAAGTGAAAATACGCAGAAAATGCCGGTGGTATTGGTTATTCATGAAAATCGAGGCTTAAATCCTTATGTTAAAGATGTCGCACGTCGATTAGCAAAAGCGGGCTTTATTGCTTTTGCACCTGATGCCTTATTTCCGTTAGGTGGCTACCCAGGTAATGATGATGAAGGCCGAGCAATGCAAAGAACACTAGAACGAGAAAAAATTCAGCATGACTTTGTTGCCGCAGGAAACTTCATAAAATCTCATTCTCGCTCGAATGGTAAATTAGGAGCTATTGGTTTTTGCTTTGGCGGATATATAGTTAATTATTTAGCGGCAATTGATAGTGATCTCATTGATGCTGGCGTACCTTTTTACGGTACACCAGCAAAAAAATCGTTAAGAAATAATATTAAAGCTCCCCTAATGATTCAGTTAGGCGAATTAGATAAACGAGTTAATGCTTCATGGCCCGAATATGAAGCAGATTTAACTGCAAATAACGTTGATTTTGTTATGCACATGTACGCAAATGCGAAACACGGTTTTCATAATGATTCAACAGGACGATATGATGAAAAAAATGCTGAATTGGCTTGGTCAAGATCGCTAGCATTCTTTGAGTCAAAGCTACGTTCGAGTTAATGCTTTTTATCTTTCGATAAATAATTATATAAAATACGGTTTTCTAAAATAGTAGCGCTAATAGTTCATGATTAAAGCGCCGTGGAAGACCGTATTTTTTATGACGAAATTCTTCTTTGTGAAACTTAAGGAATGCTAGATAACTTTACCTATTGGTGGTGAGTAAAATGACCAAGAAAGAGTAAGTATCTAGCTTGGTACATTTGTAACTTTAAACTCAAATAATCTATTTAAATAAAAATTTCTTATTCGACTAGTTTAAGTCCACTATAACCAAGATTGTCTTTTAAATTTTCTAAATAGTTTATCTCTTCAGAGCTGAATCTATTGTTATACAGAGAAAAATATACATTTTTATCGATAATAGACTCAATTCCTGCAACGTTTTCTAACTTATTGTTTTGTGCCCATACTAGATTTAAGAAATTGTTTTTATTCACGTTCAAATTTTTAATTTCATTTGTATCTAGCCAAATTTTTTCTAAGTTAACATTATGTGTTAAGTCAACATTCATCAGCTTATTTGAACCAATGCTTAAATATTTAAGGTTGATATTATTTGATAAATCTATGGTTGAAATATTATTTCTAGATAGATCTATTTGAACTAAATTTTCATTACCATTTAGCTGCACACTAGCGAAATTGTTGTTGTTTAAAAAGACATGGGTGAGTTTTGAATTATGCTCTAAGCTCAGTTGTGTAAGTTGATTGTCATAAATATGAATAGATTCAAGTTTATGTAGGGCTGAAAGATCCATTTCAGATATTTCATTATAAGGAAGTCTTAAGTTTTCCAAATTTGTTAATAAATTAACGTCAAGTGTAGATATTGCAGTATGAGTAATATCTACATCAGTTAACGTACTATTCAGTGTTGTATCAATATTGGTTAGCAACTTTTTGAGATGGCTTTTTTGTTGGATACGCAGTGTACCTAATGCTGGAAAGTGAGGTATTAAAACGTTACCACTTAACTCCGCTTGGGTTAGCTCTAAATCTTCTAGGTGGGAAAAAACCTCTAATCCTTGAAGATTAGATATATAAGGACAACTTAATACTGTAACATCTGAAATTTTAAGGTAATTAGTTGTATCAACGCAGCTCGCCAATTCAGTATTTTGAATATTTGCTTGTTTTGATAATGGCATTAATTGAAACGATACGTTAATCTCACAGTCTTCGAATATGGGACTAGTTGAGTAAAAATGGTTATTTAACACTCCCTCACATCCATATATTGACGCTATTTCATAGTTTTCCTCCGGAGATACTGTAAAGGTGTATGTGCTTCCTTCTTCAACACCAATAGTCTCAGGAGTAATACTGCCGTTTTGAGCTTCAATAACGGTTATATTATGGCTAAGTGTTATGTTAGAAACTGTTAGGGGGTGACTGGATTGCACTGAATTACCTGAGGTGTCAGTTATTATTACGCTTATACTAATATCTGTATTTTCATTCACATCAGGAGTAACAAAACTAATTTTATTACCTTTTTTTACAAGTTTTATATTGAGTTTGGGACTAAGTGACCATGAGTAGTCGGTTATTTTTATGTCTTCAGGCGAGTTTACTTCTGCGATGAATTCAATGGATTGCCCTTCGTTTGCTTGAGTTAGCCCTAAAATATTTACTGTTGTAGGGTTATTGATTAATTCCTTTTCTGAGTTAGTGCTATTACCCCCACAACCTGTAGTTACTAGAAAAATACACAGGATGGCTAGATAGTATTGTTTGAAAATCATTTGAATTCCTTTTCTGAGTTTTACTTTGATAAATTTCAGCGGATTATACAGGAAAGAAAAACACTTTTTGTGTTGATGATTCATATAAATATGCACTATTCATTGAAGATGGTAGTTAATATTTTGTAATTACCTGCGTCGAGTATAAAAGTGCCTCAGTCGAGATAATTATGTTTTAATTTGCTAGATTGGAAATCACATTTGAAAAATGTAAGAGTTTTTAATTTGTGGTATGTTGCTGTTGTTTTATTAACCATAAATGAATTAAGGCGAGTAAATTGTATTACTCGCCTTAGATTTACATGTGGTGAAGTAACGGTAGATTAAAAACCTGCCGTTCCACGAAATTCTTCATGAAACATTGCTACTGCTTGATCTCCCATTATGTTTCTTACTCCTCTAGTAAAGTCTTCGTCACTAGTTGTTCCACAAGCAAGAGTTTGAGCACAAGTTTTTCCTGCAATGCGAGAACCAGTATTTTGAGCACCTTTTTCAGGGTAAGTATTTCTTAAGCTAGCTAATTGAGCATCAAACATATCTATTAGCGAGCCATAAACAGTTATAACTTCTACTTTTTGTTTTTTGCTTGACGATGCAGTACTTACATTTTTTGGAGCTTGCTTAGCTTCACTCGCTATTTGAATTGGATTTTCCTCAATTGCTGCAGTTAAGTCAGGGAAGTTGTTGGCGTTAAAATTACCAGTAGATTTAATATGTTCAATAAATGCAGGTATTTTTTTATTTTTTTTCTTGTGAGCTTTAGCTAACCATTTATCAGCTTCTTTAAAATCTTGTTTGTGATTATCAGAAGAGAAATAGATGATACCTAATAATAAAGATGCTGTGTCGTGACCATTCCTAGCTGCTTTTTTGAGATATTTTATGCCATCATCTAAGTCTCTATGCTCATCATTATTAAGATAAATCATGGCTGTTTTAAATTGACCTTTTACTGACCCGTATTTTGCAGAGCTTTTATATTGTTTTAGTGCTTTTTTTATATTTTTTTCAGTACCATGGCCGTAGTAATAAAGCTCTGCTAGTGTAACCATAGCATCCGCATATCCTAATCGAGCATATTTCTTATATTGCTTAAAATAGTCTTTACATACTTCTTCTTGGCAGGCGCTTATGGTTGCTGTGGCCGCAAAAGAGTTTGTGCCGATAGTGCTAAAAAATAATATTGCTGCTAATTTCGTAATAGTCTTCATATAAATTTCCTTTTATTTTTAGAAGATTTTGAACATGTAATTTTAAAGGCATATTAATTTAATAGCCTATTAAAAGAACAATTTATAATGAACTAGCTGAGATTGCTAGCTATAAATTTTTTAGTTCAACTATTACATAGTATTGTTAAGTCTACGCTAGCGCTCTTGCCTTAATATAGTATGTGACCTGTCGCTTCCTCATTATTTGCACATTCACTAGGTATATTTACTAACTAAGCTTTCATGTTATCTATTCAAGTACATTGTTTGCTTTGCATCTGTCGGTAAATTTTAAGGGAAATCAATATGAGGTTTAACATGCGTTTTGTTTATTTATTCATTGTGGCGGGAGTTATTACACTTACAGGGTGTGGTGGTGGCGGAAGCAATGAAGAAGTTGCGACAGACAATGAAATTGTCCAGCCAACACCAATTGACGATAGTACTGGGTCGTCGCCTGAACCAGAAGTTGATTCCGCGCCTAATATTCTTTTTATTATTTCAGATGATCAAGGGCTTGATGCCTCAGCGCAATATAGTTTTAGCCAAGATGTACCCATTACTCCGACGATGAATGAATTAGCTCAACAAGGTTTGGTGTTTGAAAACATGTGGGTTACACCAGCATGTACGACCACACGAGGTACAATAATCACCGGTAAATATGGTGTAAATAGTGGTGTTGAAACAGTACCTGCAATTTTATCGGCAGAACATGAAATTTTGCAGCAATATTTGAAACGCAATAGCGAAACAGAAAGTTATCAGTCAGCGGTTTTTGGTAAGTGGCATTTAAGTACGGGTAATGGCAGTGAAACACATCCTAATGATGTTGGTGTTGATTATTATGCAGGTAGTTTATCTAATATTGACAACTATTATGATTGGTCATTAACGATTAATGGTGAAACTGAAAATACAACGGAATATCACTCAACAAAAATTACCGACTTAGCAATAGATTGGGTTAATGAGCAAACCTCGCCATGGTTTGCTTGGGTTGCCTATTCAGCGCCGCATACTCCATTTCATTTACCACCCAATTCGCTGCATGATCGTGACTTATCAGGCACCGCTGATGATATTAGTCGTAATAAACGAGCGTACTATTTAGCGGCTGTTGAAGCTATGGATGCGGAAATTGGTCGATTACTTAACACGCTTGATGAAGCGACTCGTGATAATACTATTGTTATTTTTATTGGTGATAATGGTTCGCCGAGTGGTGTTATTGATACCTCAGTATTTGAAACTAATCATGCAAAAGGCACACTTTATCAAGGTGGCATCGCTGCTCCTTTTGTTATTTCTGGTAAAGGCGTTACACGAATAAATGAGAGAGAAGATGCTTTAGTTACCGCAACAGACTTATATGCCACTATTGCCGAAATTGCTGGCGTTAGTGAAACCAAAGTACATGACAGTAAAAGCTTTAAAGCACTATTAACTGATTCAACTGCCGTGAGTAACAGCTATGCTTATACCGCATTTAAGTCTGACAGCGTTAGTGGTTGGGCAACTCGTTCGAATGACTACAAGTTAATTGAATTTGAAAGTGGTGGACAGGAGTTGTACTCATTATCTGATAACTTTGCTGAAACTAATGACCTATTACCCACTAATGATGCTTCGTTACTTGAGCAAATAAGTAATTTGGAAGCTGTTGCTGATCTTATTTATGGTACTGAAGACTCATCAGGACCTATTGATATAACTAACGCAATTTTAGTAAACAAAAGTGAAAATTGTGCTGATTATATTGAGCTATTTACCTCGAATGTAAATGATGTGAATAACGGTATAGTTTTTCATGGCGACTTAGTTATTTCCCAAGTGGGAGGGAAATGTGTGTTTCAAACTAATGCGATTCCCAATCATGACTTTAATGATGGTGGTAATGCCTTCCCCAATCATGTCAGCGAACAGGATGATCAGTTTGAAATAACCACTTCTCCTAGTATTGCTAGCCAAGTAACCAGCATTTCATTGCAAATGGACAACGCTATTATGCTCAATGGTGTGAAAGTTGATTTACTAGCAGCTGGCTGTTTTGATATTGGCAATGGTAAAGTTGGTTGTAATGATATGGCACAACCTTGGCGATATGACCCAATGCATGAAGCGAATGGCTTTGCTGTTGATTCCCATAATGCACATGCGCAACCTGATGGAACTTATCACTATCACGGCTCACCTCTTGCGCTATTTGATGATAGCGACAATCAAGACTCACCAGTGGTTGGCTTTGCGGCAGATGGCTTCCCTATCTTTGGCTCTTACTTTGATGACCAAGGTAATATTCGCAAGGCATTATCGAGTTATCGCTTGAAATCAGGAACACGTCCAAGTGGCACTGGCGATCCGGGTGGAACTTATGATGGCGCTTTTAGAGATGACTATGAATACATTGAGGGTGTTGGTGATTTAGATGAATGTAACGGCATGACTAAAGACGGCGTTTATGGCTATTACATTACAGAAAGTTATCCCTATGTATTAGCGTGTTTTTCAGGAACACCTGATGGTAGTTTTAATAAATAACTAAAGCTTTATTAAAACTTTGCATACATAGTGCAGCTTAACTTGCTTTATTTTTGATGCAAGAAATCAGTAATTACAGTTTGTAGATACTTGTTTCTTGCACTTTCAAAAGCTGTTTTATTCTGACAAAGGTATAAGCTTTCACTGACAGGCTTTGCTAGCGGATGAATGCAAATGTGCTCTTGCTGATGAAAGGCATTTACTGCATGTAAAGGTAAAACGGTAAAGCCGATATTTCTGCTAACGGGTTCAAGAATAAGGCTAATTTGATTGGAAAATCCTCTATGTTCAAATTGGTCTATATGTTCAAATTGTTTGAAATTCTCAGTAAGTAATAAATTCGCATGATGCTCAACATCGGGATGCAAGATAAAGCCTAAATCACCCAATACTTGCCAGTTTATTTCTTTCACCTTATTGCTGGTAACTAACACTAAAGGCTCTAAGGCAATTTTTTGGCTGGTTAATTTACTTGTTTTAGTGGTTTCCGTCATTAAGCCAATATCAATTTTACGTTCAATTAACGCTTGTTCAATGCTCTGGTTTGGCGCAAAAGTATAGTCGAGAGACAGTTTTGGATGAGTTTGCTGAATATCAAGTAACTGAGGGTATAGCTTTAACCCAACACTACCAGGAGATGATATGCGAATATTGCCAATATAGGCGTCATCTTGCTTTATTGATGTTGCAAGGTCATCACTTGCCTGTAGTAGTTGCTTGCCATTTTGATACAAGCGTACACCGGCATCGGTTAAGGTAAAAGATTTACCCTCTCTGAGTAACAGGGCTACGTCTAATTGTTGTTCAAGTTTTTGAATATGTTGACTAACGCCCGACTGAGTCATAAACAGGGCAGTGGCGGTGTGGGTAAAGTGTCCCAATTCAGCTAATGTGCAATAAGTTTTTAACCATAGCGGATTTATCATAATAAAACATACTCATAAAAATAGAAAATGATAATTATTTTATACCTTATCATGTGTTCTATAGATTATTCTACTAGGGTTATACAATTAATGGTTCATTATTTGTAGTCAATATATAGGTGATGCTGATGTTACGAAAATGTATCGCTCCCTTTGTCATTTTTACATAGTGATAACTATATCGTTGACCTTCATGGAAAATTATTTTGGCCAAACTTTGGTTTTATTCATACTCTGAGCAGAACTATGCCTTAGGACTAGCAAACGAAGATATTCCCATCTAGCCGATAGCAACGTTAAACGGATATTCCTGAATGAATAGATCATTCTGAGATTTAAAATGCGCCTAAAACTAACATTGAACTTTATTGCTGATTCTTTCGTATTTATTGGAAATAAATATCGGAGAATTGTTATGCATTCAAATTCAACATCTTGTTTACTGCCTGTGATAATTGGTGTTTCAGATTCAAGTCACTATTTAGTTGGAATGATAGACTCGAGAGATAACCTTGGCGGCTTAGAACAAAATACAAAGGCAGCAATGTTTAAATCGCTAGTCGATGCTAAAGCCTATTTACGCCGACATAATATTTTTTCAGCATTACTTGAGTTTCAAAGTGCTTATGATGAAATGTGTGGTCAGTCTACTTTTGGCTGTTATCGTGAAAGGGTTTCATTTTAATGATGGAAAAAAATCAAATTGTTTTAAATGATGTATTGCAGGCTTTTAATTTAGTGCTTGTTAAAGGTTATAAAGTTAATAGCTGTTATGAGTATCAGGGGGTAAAAGCTTGGCATGATTTTGATGGCTATACTTGCTTTTTAAGCTATAAAGATCTGACATTAACATTGCTTTTTCATGGTCGTTATACGGTAGATTTTCAGCAACAAGAAACCTTGAGCGCCTTTGTCTCTAAGGTTAACAAACTATTGGCTGCAAAGACATGAACAGAGTAAGCCCGAAAGTACTCCTACATAGTAAATGGACTAAGCTGAATGTTGAAAATAGAGAAAAGCATTTTATTATTACAAAGGTTCTATTTGATGAGCAGAAAAATGTTGTTGAATGCACAATAACTGCGGTTATTAATAAGCGAGAGTATTCAATTAACTGGCGAGATTTAAAAAAGCCAACACATTGGCGGTTTGGCTGGCAGTGACATGCTGGTGTTTACCACTTAATTTCTTTACCTTGCCAATCTAAAAAACTAGCCTTTTGATCAAATGCCTGCACGGAAATAATCTTTAAAAGCTGTTGCGCTACAAACTTTGCGGTAAATAATTTACCTTTGGGAACATTTTTCTGAAATGGCTTTGACAGTTTTGTGTCTGTTGTGCCAGGGTGGAAAATAATGACTTTTGTATTTTTTGAACGTCTTGAAAGCTCTATTGCAACATTTTTTAGCATCATGTTCAAAGCTGACTTTGATGCTCGATAGCTATACCAACCTCCTAAATTATTGTCTTCTATACTGCCGACACGAGCACTAAAAACAACGAGTTTACAGTCTTCTTTTGAAGTAAGCAAAGGTACTAATGCTTTTATCCAAAGTATTGGGGTTAAAGCATTTGCTTGTACAATAGATAAGAAAGATTCCGCACAAAAATCTTCGATACGTTTTTCTGGAGTTATAACGTGGTTGTGCAATAAACCGTGGCAAATGTATATTTGCTTAAGTACTAAATTTTCGACTTTCCTAATTTCATTGACTGTATTTTCGATCGTATATGGCTGGTAATCATCAATCAGTATTTTAGTCAGCTGCACAGAAGTAATATTTTCATATGCTGAGAGATCTCGACTGATAATAATGATATTTGTGTTGGACTTTGCTGCTAAGAGTTCTAGCACCACGGCTTGAGCTATAGCGCTACTAGCCCCTATTATTAATATATTGTCTTTAGACATTGCTAGCTCCTGTGATTCATGTGTTTTGAATTGAAATATTTTTACCACAATAAAAAGGCAATAATATGTGTCAAAATGACTAGCGCGGTTAAGTGGAAACGCATTATTAGATAATCCCTGCAATTAGGGGTATTGCGGTCAAATAAATACTCGCAACATAACAGCGCCAAGTATGATGTCGCTAAAACTATGATTGCAATTTGCTGAGGACAAAGTAATGAGGCAAAGGCTAGTAAGCTAAAAAGGTTACTTAACAGTTGTCGTTTTGTATTTAAATTACTACTTTGCTGTCGCCATAAAGTGCCTGAAACAAAGCTGAGGATAATAGCACTGTAGAATATAAATATTTGTGCAGGCGGCTGAGTAAATAACTGTGCGTCTGTGTAATCTAAAGCCAGTGTTAATGCGAAAGGTACAAGGCCTAAATAACCTAAATACTGTTTTGTCTGCATAAAAATCCCTTCAAATCGTTTATCTTATGTTTTACGAAAGTTATCGGTCATTCGATCATAAAAGGTACTATTTAGTTATTTTCAAAGTGATTTAAATTTTAGTTTTATGATCTAAATAGCAATTCAATTAATCTAATTCAGCACCTAGTACGTATAGCTACTCAACATTAAAAGAAGGTAGTGATGCGACGATGAAAACGTTATCCTATAGGTTGAGTAAATGGAGCATAGTTAATTTAGTCGGTTTCAATATAACTTGGCTTGGACTGATTTTTTTCGGTAATAGCTTTATTCCTTTTGCCGCTACTTTGTTTATTTTTCACTTATATTTTCAAGCAGAAAAAAATGAGTTAGTACTTATCCTGCTTGTAGCAACCATAGGTGTGTTACTCGACAGTACATTGGAGTACAACAGCATATTTGTTTTTCCTAAAACTGAATATATTCCTCTTTGGTTAATTACTCTTTGGTTCTGTTTTGCTGCGACCATTCGACATAGTTTAGGTTTTTTAGCGCAATCGAAAATACTGCAACTTTTAGTTGGTGGAATTGCCGCGCCACTAAGTTATTTGGCAGGGGCAAAATTCTCCGTAGTGCACTTAACTTTATCTACAGGCTTAAGCTACTTATTACTTGCATGTATTTGGGGGCCGTTATTAGTTGTTATTTTTTTGATGAGTGAAAGGGTAGGTATAGAGGAGAAGTGTTATGCGGAATAAAATAATTAGCCACCTAACATTGAAGACTCTTAAAATATTCTGCACTAGCCTGTGTATATCAAGCTACGCCATCGCAGATGGTACTGGGGTAAACTTAAAGGATATTGAAATTGCCAATTCGAATAGTTGCCAAACCGTTAATGCTAAACCCTTAACCAGCAGTAATTTCGGTAAGCTAATTGAAAATAATAATTTTCAATTATTGGGAACGGCGAAGTTTTCAGTACTTTTTTGGGATATTTATGAAAGCAGATTACTCACTTCTGATGGGCAATTGCCGTTAAGTCACCCCTGCCAGTATTCTATGTTTGAAATAAAATATTTGCGAGACATCACTAAGCAAGAGTTAATAGAGAATACTGTTGCTCAGTGGCAGCATTTAGTAATAACTGAGAAAGAATACCAACCGTATTTGGTAGCACTAAAAAATATTTGGCCTGATATTAGAGCTGGCGATAAACTTATCTTACTTAACAATGCGACAACAACTCTGTTTTATTTCAACCAACAAAAAGTTGGTGAAATTGAAAGTGAAGTATTCGCCGATTTATTTTTACGAATTTGGTTAGATGAAAACACTAGTGAGCCAACATTGCGTAAACAGCTACTAGGAGAATTAATATGAAGAGCTTTTATAGATTGAGCATATTGCTGATAGTGCTATTATCGTTGTCGAGTTGCACGACAAAGTTAGCAGAATACCAAGCAACATCACCTACCTTCGATATTAAAACATATTTCACTGGCAATATTGTGGCCTGGGGCATTGTACAAGATTATACCAACAATGTTACTCGCCGCTTTTGTGTGGAAATTGATGGGCAATGGCAAGGTAATAAAGGGCTACTTAAAGAAGTGTTTTATTTTGTTGATGGTGAGGTAAGTTATCGTAATTGGCAATTAACAAAACTTGCGCAAGGTAAATATCAGGGCAGTGCCGAAGATGTTGTAGGTCAAGCCTATGGCCAGCAGGTTGGCTTTGCTTTTCAATGGCAGTACAACTTACTAGTGCCAATTGATGGTGACCAAATACAGTTTTCACTTGATGATTGGATGTATCAAATTGATGAATATCGTGTTTTCAACCGTACTGAGATGAAAAAGTTTGGTGTCACACTAGCTGAAATTACGTTATTTTTTGATAAGCAATTACCGAATAAAAAGTGCCAATAAGCATATATTTGTTGTTGGCTACTCCACAAAATTAAATAATTTTTGTACCAAATTACAAGCTCAGACTCTAAATTCTCTTGCTGTTCAATTTAAGTATTTTATCTAAACTACTAGCTTAAAAATTAATTGATTAATTAATTGAATATATTGACTAAATTCTGCATCAGAAACGCTTTCATTTCTTCGTTCAATCCAAGCAATACGCGCATACTGATGATAAAGATCACCGGCTAAAAATAATTAATTTTATTCAAATTATTTATGATCTTTTTGATTTCTAGCCTCGTAATTTTACCTGTAATTCAAATAAGTGTTTAAATAAGAGGATAAGCAGGTGAGAAATTTAAAAGTACTAGGAATAGCCGTTATAAGCTTGTTATTTTTACAAGCCTGTAACGATGATGATAAAAAAGATATTGTGGTTACGCCACCAACCGTCGTGACTAATACCATTGTTGATGCTGCAGTAGCTAATGGCAGTTTTACAACACTTGTCGCTGCTTTACAAGCAACAGGGCTAGACGCGACATTAGCCGATACGACAAGTAGTTTTACTGTTTTTGCACCAACCGATGAAGCCTTTGCCTTACTAGGGCAAGATACGATAAACGCCTTACTTGCAGATACCGATACGCTGTCTGATATTCTAACCTACCATGTTATTAGTGGCGAAGTGAATGCCACTGCTGCTATTGCCAGCGCAGGCACTACAGTTGCCATGGTAAATGGTGATAGTGTGGGGTTATCACTTGATGGCGATAACCTATTGGTAAATACCGCAACGGTTACCATAACCGATATTCAAGCTGATAACGGTATTATTCACGTGCTTGACGCTGTGCTACTACCACCTGCAGATAAAGGTGAACCAACAATGAATATTGTTGAAACCGCTGTAGCAGCAGGTAACTTCACTACCCTAGTGGCTGCATTACAAGCTGCAAACCTTGATAGTGCGCTAGCAGACGAAACGAAAACTTATACTGTATTTGCACCAACTGACGCTGCATTTGCGTTGATTGGTACTGAAACTATTGCAGCACTGCTAGCTGATACCGATGCTCTAACAAGTATATTGTTGCAGCACGTGATTGATAGTGAAGTTTCTTCAGTAAGAGCATATTCATTGAATGGCATGACAGCTAAAACCTTATCAGGGGCTGAAATTACTATTGCCATTAATAGCATTGCGGACAGTTTAATGTTTGGTGGAGCAAATATTACGGTTAAAGATATATACACAACCAATGGCGTGATTCATGTTATTGATATGGTTGTAGTTGGTGATGTTGAAGTACCGACGCCTACCAATAGCATTGTGGATGTTGCGGCAGAAAACGGTAGCTTCACAACCTTAGTTACTGCTTTACAAACAACTGGCTTAGATACTGTTTTGGCGGATCTTGAAGGTGAGTTCACCGTATTCGCGCCAACAGATGCTGCTTTTGCGCTGTTAGGTGAAGAAACCATTAATGCGTTACTGGCTGACCCTGATGCTTTAGCCAATATTTTACTCTATCACGTTGTCTCAGGTGCAACAGTTTTACAAGATGCAGCGGTTACCATTGCTCAGTCTGACAATAAAATGGTTACCATGGCGAACGAGCAAATGTCGACATTATCGTTGTCTGGCTCTGCATTATTCATTAATAAATCAGCTGTATCAGCGGCAAATGTGATGGCTGATAATGGTGTAATTCATGTTGTTGACCAAGTTATTTTACCACCAACAGTAAAGGCTGAACCTACCATGAGCATTGTTGATGTAGCTGTGGGGGATGAAAACTTCTCTACCTTAGTCGCTGCATTAACTGCTGCTGACCTAGTGGACACATTAGCTGATGAAACTGCAACCTTTACTGTATTTGCACCAACCAATGCTGCGTTTGCAAAAATAGAATCTAGCACACTAAATACTTTACTCGCTGATACGAGTGCACTAACCGATGTGTTGTTAACTCATGTAGTTGGCGGTGCTGAGGTTAACTCTTTGGCTGCCTTTGCTGCAAATGGCGCTATGGTAGAAACTGCCAGTGGAGCAAATGTTGCTGTTACACTAGTTAATTTTAGTCAAACAGCTAATGCTAGCAATGATGAAGTAGCTTATGACAGCGCCGCTGAAATATTGGTTGGTGGCATGAACTCAGCTAAAAATGGTTACACTTTATATGTATTCGACAATGATTTAGGTACGGCGGGCAGTACTTGTAATGACGGGTGTGCCTCCAATTGGCCGCCAGTACTAGTAACGGACAATGAAGTAGACAACATTAAAGGTTTGGCAATGGTGATGCGTGACGACGGTAGCATGCAAGCAACCTATTTAGGTCGTCCACTTTATTTTTATGTCGGCGATACTCAAGCCAATGATATGAATGGCCAGGGGGTGAATGATGCTTGGTGGAAGGTTTCACAAGAACAAGTAGCACTGCAAGTGCAAGGTTCAAATGTCACTGTTACTGATATTTACACAACCAATGGTGTTATTCATGTTATTGACACTGTTATTACAGATTAGCGCTTTCTTAACCCACTAAACAATTGCTGTGTCTTTTGCCCCTTACTTTTGATTCTTAGTACAGGGGCTTTTTTTGATCGTTTTCTACCTTTGCAACGTATAACTAGTTACACGTTCATTTGCAGTATCTAATTCAACTTTATGACAACATTTAATTTACCCATTTTTCCTTTGTCTATTTTCTTGTTACCTCAAGGCATTACCCGCTTGCGTATTTTTGAAGCTCGCTATTTAAAAATGGTTTCGCTAGCGATGAAAAACAATGGTTTTGTGATTTTGCCAAATGCTAGTGCATCTACATCAGAGCTAAATGCAATAGGAAGCTGGGTGGAAATTATAGACTTTGATCAAAGCGAAAATGGTCTGCTGTTGATAGATGTTCGCTGCAAATGTTTGGTTGATGTTAGTGCATTGCAGCAATATGAAAACCAGTTACATCATGCACAAGTCAATCGCAGAGCACATTGGTCAGAAACTCGCGTAAATGAAACTAACGACAAAATTGCATCATCACTAAAGCAGGTTTTTAGCCATAATAGTGAGTTGGATAACCTGTACGTTGACAAAAATTTTCAACTAGCAAACTGGGTTGTAGCACGCTGGTTAGAATTATTGCCAGTTAAGCTCGATGAAAAAAATGCTTTTATCGAACAAGATTCATTTCACCACGCTATGCAATTTGTTGAGGCTATTATACTGGCAGAAGAAAGTAATAATTAACCCAACTTTCGCGATAAGTAAAAAATATTAAAATAATGTGATCTCATTTCAAGATTACAGCGTATAGGTTTTTAAGTGGAAATAATGGATAAACATTATGCAGTCTGTTCAATCAAAGTTGCCAAGTCATCAAGCAGCTGTTACACCTAGTAACATGACTAATAAAATTGATCATCCTCAACTTTGTCAATGGCTTAAATTAATAGCTGTTAACCGAGACAAGCAAGCGTTTACCGCTGTGTTTAAGTTTTTTGCTCCTAAAATAAAGCGTATTGCTCAAGGTAAATTCAATAATGAAGCGCAAGCTGCAGAAGTGGTGCAAGACACTATGTCCAATGTTTGGCGTAAATCTCATCTATTTGATGACAGTAAAGGTGCGGCGACAACATGGGTTTATACCATTATGCGTAATGTTACTTTCGACATGTTGCGTAAAGTTAAGGCCAATAAAGAAGATAATCTCAGTGATGATATTTGGCCACTCGCAGAGTCAATGAACACTGAGGAAGAGACTTTTACCGACCATATTCAAAATCGTAATTTAAAAGGTGTTATTGAGACGCTGCCTGAAAATCAGCAGCAAGTGGTGAAAGGTTTTTACTTTTTAGAAATGTCTCAAGAACAGCTTGCTGAACACCTTAATTTGCCATTAGGAACCGTAAAATCGCGACTTCGTCTCGCGCTTGGCAAACTTAAGATTAAACTAGGAGATCACCATGATTAAGCACCATCCTAAATTTGAATTGTTGCAGAACTTTGTTAATGGTGATTTACCGGCTTCATTGTCGGCAGGTATAGCGATTCACGCGGATATGTGTCCTCAATGCCAAGAAAAAATCAGTCAATTGACCGAGCAAGTAGCAGAAGTAAGTTTCGAACAAAACTTCTTACATAAGTTTGTTGTTGATGATGAAGATATGGCTGAAATTGCTGAATTAGACTTTGATAGCATTATTTATGAAATTACCGCTTCTGACGATATCGAGTCAGTTAAAATACACAATGACGAGCCATCTATCGAATTTAAAGGCAGTCAGTATGTGCTACCGAAAGCGATACGTAATATTGAATTAGGAAAAACCGCTCAAATTGGTAAGTTATCAAGAGCACGTTTGCAGTTGGATGAAGGTGAAATTCACACTAGCTTATTGCACATTGATCCCGGTGGCTCTGTGCCCGAGCATACCCATAATGGTTTTGAATTAACCTTATTATTAGCAGGTTCATTCACTGACGAGCAGGGAGAATATGTTGCAGGCGACTTCATTATGCTTGATAAACGTCACCAACATCATCCGGTATCAGAACATGGTTGTCTTTGTTATACCGTTGCTAACGACTCTCTGCACTTTACGCAAGGTATTAATAAGTTACTAAACCCTATTGGGTCTTTCATCTATTAGTTGGAGATGGTTATGTCTAATAAATTCGAAAAAGAAGATATTGTTGTTGGCATTAGTGCTTGTTTAAATGGTGAAAAAGTTCGCTTTGATGCCAGTAATAAGCCATCAAATTTTTGTATGCACGAGTTAGGGCAGCATGTCACTTTTAAAGCCTACTGCCCTGAAGTAGCGGTTGGACTACCCGTACCTAGACCAACCATACGTTTGATCAAAGATGAGCAAATGATCAAAGTGTCACGGCCTGATGGTTCTGGTGATGTTACCGAAGCAATTAAAGCCTACGGTAAAAAAGTGGCTAGTATGTCTAAAAATCTTAGTGGCTATATTTTCTGTGCGAAAAGTCCAAGTTGTGGCATGGAACGCGTAAAGGTTTACTCGCCAGAAGGCAATCCACTGCAGGCTCATGGCATTGGTGTTTTTTCCAATGAAATTATGAAAGCTAACCCGTTGTTGCCATGCGAAGAAAATGGTCGTCTTAATGACGCGGTTATTCGTGAAAACTTTGTCGCTCGCGTTTATGCCTATCGTCGCTGGCAGGCGCTTGAAGCTTCAGGTATTAGTAAACACAAATTAATGACCTTTCACGCACAGTATAAATATACCTTGATGAGCCATAGTTTAGTTGCCTATAAAACATTGGGACGATTATTAGCAAGGGCTGATTTGGCTGTTGGTGAGATGGCGGCACAATACATTCTTGGTTTAATGACAGCATTAAAGCTTAAAGCAAGTCGGAAGAATCATGCGAATACCTTGTTGCATATCCAAGGCTATTTTTCTAAGCATTTAAATAAAGTGCAACGACAAGAGCTTTCGGAGCAAATACATGCCTACCGTACAGGCTTGATGCCACTAATGGTGCCATTAACCTTGATTAAGCATTACTTATTACAACACCCTGAGTCATATATCGAGCAACAAGCTTATTTGGATCCTTATCCAACAGCACTGAAATTACGCTACGGATACTAATAAACGGACTTGCTAGGCTATTTCCCTAAGTTTTAATACTCATTTATAAGTACTAAGGAAAGTCATTGTTACTTTGGTTTCGCAACGACATTAGAATAAACGACAATCCAGCTTTACACTACTTTCTTGAGCAGCATCATGGCTCAGAAGTGGGTAAGGCTGTTTTTTTTGTCAGTGAAAAACAATGGCAAAAGCATGATTGGTCGCCGATAAAGATTGATTTTATTAAGCGCCATGTCAATGCTCTTGCGCAGCAATTATTGTCGCTAAATATTGTCTTGCAAGTAGAGTATTGCGATGACTTTACTGATCAAGTTGCGTTCTTAAAGCACTATTGCCGTCAGCATGGTATTGATGAAGTTGTTGCCAATAGAGAACTAGAAGTGAATGAAAATTTACGCGATAAAGCCTGCCTGGAACAGGGGCTTAAACTACGCTTATTTGAAAGCGATGTTATTGTTGAAAAAGGTAAGGTACTTAATAAAACTGGCGGTATGTATAAGGTATTTACACCTTTTAAACGTGCCTGGCTTACCTATGTAAAACAGCAAGGGTTTAGCTACTTAGGCAAACCGGTAATATCAAAATCAAGCCAAGTATCAAGCGCACTTCTAACACCTATTATTTGTTCTGGTGAATCGAATGCATGGCCATTAGTTTCGCAAGTCGAGCAACAAGTTATTCCAGCGTTCTTTCAAGACAAAGTGCAGTATTACGGACAAGAACGTGACTTTCCGGCTATCAAAGCAACGTCTGGCCTCTCGCCATACTTGGCTATTGGCGCCATTAGCCCACGGTATCTTTTAACCTTGATGATACAAGGTTTCCCCGATATTTTACTTGCCGCTGATAGTGACGAATTTGTCTGGTTGAACGAAATAATCTGGCGCGAGTTTTATCGTCATTTAATGTTTCATCAAGAAAAACTATCAAAACATCAATCTTTTAATGATAAATATAGTGCTACTGTGTGGCCTAATAACCCCCAATATTTCCGAGCATGGTGCGAAGGGCTAACAGGTTACCCTTTGGTCGACGCGGCCATGGCACAACTTAACCAAACAGGATGGATGCATAATCGGCTGCGCATGGTTGTCGCAAGTTTCTTAACCAAGCACTTATTAATTGATTGGCGCTGGGGCGAGAAATACTTTATGGAAAAACTTATTGATGGCGACTTAGCTGCCAACAATGGTGGTTGGCAATGGGCTGCTAGTACTGGTTGTGATGCTCAACCGTATTTTCGTGTTTTTAACCCTATTCGCCAAAGTGAAAGATTTGATCCAGATGGTGAGTTCATTCGTAAGTATCTACCAGAGCTGGCGGATTTACCAAGTAAGCAAATTCATTTTCCACATGCTTATATTGCCCAAGAAAATTTGGATATTTACTGGCCGGCAATTGTAGAGCATAAAGCCGCCCGATTAGCTGCCATTGAGTTTTATCGATAGCAAGTATCAATGCCTTAACGGGCTGTGGTAAATAATTAATAAAGAGTCATTATGCTAAATCAACAAATGAAGCCAATTGATGAAATAAATAATGTAGTTACGCACGCACCTTGGCTGGCTAATTTCATCAATATTTATCAAATGCTTTCAACTGATAATTTATATCTGCTTGCTGATATTTATCACCAAGATATTGTTTTTATTGATCCTATGCATCAGCTGACAGGTTTAGAGCACTTACAACATCACTTCAATAACCTTTACCAACAGCTTAGCTATTGTGAATTTAAAATTGAAAATGTGATTGAACAAAATAATGAAGCGGCAGTTTATTGGCAGATGAGCTATCAGCACCCACGCTTAAATGCCGGGAAAATTGTCAATGTGCAAGGTAGTTCACATATTAAAGGCTTAAATGATAAGGTTATTTATCATCGTGATTACCTTGATTTAGGCGCGATGTTATATGAGCAACTACCGTTATTAAGACGCATTATTTCTTGGCTTAAAAATAGGGCGACAGCGTAATGGACGCGAAGCGTACTATTCTCATTACCGGTGCTACTTCTGGCATTGGCGAGTCACTGCTGAATCACTATTCTGCAAGTGGTTATCAGGTTGTAGCATGTGGCCGTAACCAAGAGAAATTAGTACAATATGCCGAGCATAATAGCAATGTTATTCCGTTAGCCTTTGATATCACTGATAACGAACAAATTGCTCAAGCGGCTAACCAACTTAGTGATGTTGGGCATATTGATATTTTAATGCTCAATGCTGGCGACTGTCGTTATATTGATAATGCTAAAGCATTCGATGGTGAGCTATTTGCCAGTGTTATCGCAACTAATTTGCAGTCATTAGGTTATTTGCTTGAACACTTTCTTCCCAAAGTTACTGATGGCGGACAAGTTGTTTTTGTTAGCTCTAGTGCAACATTATTACCGTTTCCTCGTGCTGAGGCTTATGGCGCTTCAAAAGCTGGAATTGATTATTTAGCTAAAAGTTTACGCCTTGATCTAAAATCAGAAAATATCGATGTAACGCTGGTACACCCTGGTTTTATAAAAACGCCATTAACCGATAAAAATGATTTTCCCATGCCATTTTTACTTTCTAGTCAACAAGCGGCTAGCAGAATTTACCAAGGCGTAAGCGCTAGAAAATCCTATTTACACTTTCCAAAAAGGCTAACGTTAACGTTGAAGTTACTCGCCTTATTTCCAGACTTTGTTTGGCAAAGTATTATTTTAAGGAGTAATAAAGTATGAAACGATTCGCCGTTATAGGTGCTGGTGTTTCTGGCTTAACAGCAGCCTATTTATTATCGAAAAAGCACCATGTTAGTGTCTTTGAAAAAGGTGCTGATATTGGCGGCCATACCGCAACTGTTGACGTAGAAGTTGCCAATAAATGGTATGCCATTGATACAGGTTTTATTGTTTTTAATAATAAAACTTACCCCAATTATTTAGCATTGTTAGACGAAATTGGTGTTGGTAAACAAGAAACTGAGATGAGTTTCTCAGTGCATAATACTGATACAGGAATGGAATACAATGGTCATAACCTAGATACACTTTTTGCTCAGCGCCGTAACATCGTTAAACCTAAGTTTTGGCTGCTAGTGAAAGAAATTCTTCGGTTTAATAAGTTATGTAAGCAAAACTATCAGCAACAAAATTATAGTGAAACATTAACGCTCGGAGATTTTCTACAAGAAAACAAGTTTAGTGACTATTTTGCAGAGCATTATATTTTACCTATGGGAGCGGCTATTTGGTCTAGCTCGTTAGAGCAAATGGAACAATTTCAATTTCATTTTTTTGTGCAATTTTTTCATAATCATGGCTTGTTGAATATAGCTGATCGCCCGCAATGGTATGTTGTACCAGGTGGTTCAAGAAATTACTTAGCGCCACTGTGTGAGTCATTCGCCAATAATATTCATGTTAATACCGATATTACTGCAGTTACTCGTGAAAATGAGCAAGTTCAGTTACATTTTGCGAGTGGCGAAATACAAATATTTGATGAAGTTGTTTTTGCCTGTCATTCAGACCAAGCCTTGAAATTACTAGGTGATGCTAGCGAGCAAGAACAAAAAATATTAAGTGCGATGCCATACAGTGAAAATTCAGTGGTACTACATACCGATACCAAACTTTTGCCTAAACGTGAAAAAGCATGGGCAAGCTGGAACTACCAATTAAGTGCTAACCGCACAAAGCCGGCCAGCGTTACTTACAATATGAATATTTTACAGGGTTTGAATTCCAAGCATACGTTTTGCGTAACTTTGAATCAGCGAGAAGCTATCGACGCCAGTAAAATATTGCGAGAATTTACCTATCATCATCCAGTTTTTTCAACTGAATCAATAAAAGCGCAAAAACAACGCCTAGCTATTTGTGGCAAGCAGCACACACATTATGTTGGTGCTTATTGGTACAGCGGCTTTCATGAAGACGGTGTAAGAAGTGCCGTTGATATTGGTCAACGCTTTGATTGTTACCTGAAACAAAGTCAATTAAAGCAAAAGGTTGGCTGAGCAGTTGTCGCATAGTCATATTTATCGTGGTGAAATCAGCCACCGACGCTTTCACCCTAAAGCACATAGTTTCGCCTATCAATTATTTATGTTGGCTTTAGACGTCGATGAGATGGAAGCCAAGCAATGCCCGAAAAGTATATTTGGCTTTTCTTGGTTTAACTTATTGAGGTTTGAAGAAAAAGATTACCTCAAAGGTGAACCTGAAAGCCTTAAGCAACGTATAAAGAATAAAGTAATTGCTTTATCGGATTGTGAAGATGGTATGGCAGAAGTTAGTCGTATCACCATGTTGGTTCAGGTGAGGTGTTTAGGGCTTTATTTTAGTCCGGCAAATTTCTACTTTTGCTATGACGCAAATGAAAACTGTACACAGGTATTGGTTGAAGTGAGCAACACGCCGTGGAATGAACGTCACTATTATTTAGTGCCTATTGAGCAAAATAATAACGATGACAATTCAGCCACACATGTGACCAATAAAAATTTTCATGTGTCGCCTTTTATGAATTTGAATATGCATTATCAATGGCTGTTTAAACCACCGATGAGCAATAGCGATAAATTATTTATTCGCATTGAAAATCATTGTAATGGTGACAACAAAGACGATGACAATAAAGCAGATAATAAGCAGAAAGTATTTGATGCCACGATGACGCTAAGCAAAAAGCCTTTTACCAGCAAAGCGTTTTGGCAACTGTGGTGCAATTTACCAGCGATGACATTAAAAATACTACTAGGTATTTATTGGCAAGCATTAAAACTATTGATTAAACGCATACCGTTTTTTGGTTATCAAAAAAGTCAGCCGACAGAGCCTAAATAAGGAGTTGAGTTGTGGAACAAGTTTCAGGATTAAAAATAAGAAAACAAGCTAATTGGTTAGATAAACGTTGTCGGAACATTGTGTTTTCAGTGTTAGCAAAGTTGCAATATGGGCAAGTTGAAATAATCGACAATGGTCAGCATTTTCTTTTTCCTGAAGTTGTTGGCAGCGACTCATTACGTGGTCGCATTAATATTCATGACGCTAGTGTTTATCGTGACTTTGTTAAAGGTGGCAGCATTGGTGCAGCCGAAGCTTATATTGCCGGCAAATGGAGTAGTCCTGACCTAACAGCGGTGATACGAATTTTTGCTCGTGGTCAGCAACAAACAGATGCGCTTGAAAAGCAGAAACCTTGGCTAACAAAGCTTAAGTATGCCTTGCTACATAGACGTAACCGTAATAGCCAAGCCGGTTCAAAAAAGAATATTCTTGCGCATTATGATTTAGGTAATGAACTTTACACCCGCTTTCTTGATCCTGAAATGATGTATTCATCAGCCATTTATCCCAATGATAATGCTGACTTGGCACAAGCACAGCTTCATAAGCTTGACACTATTTGCCAGCGCTTAGATCTGAAAGAAAGTGACCATTTGTTAGAAATAGGTACAGGTTGGGGAGGCTTAGCCATTTACGCCGCCCAACATTACGGCTGTAAAGTAACTACAACTACCATTTCAGATGCTCAACATGAGTACGCTAAAAACCGTATTGAGCAACTAGGCTTAACCGACAAAATAACACTGTTAAAGCAAGATTACCGAGAGCTTACCGGGGAATATGATAAGTTGGTATCAATTGAAATGATTGAAGCGGTTGGCTATGAATACTTGCCAAGCTTTTTCCAGCAATGTAATCAACGTTTGAAAAAAGGTGGTAAGTTATTGATACAGTCAATTACCATTGCCGACCAGCGTTTTGAATACTACAAATATAATGTTGATTTTATCCAACGCTATATTTTCCCTGGTGGCTTTTTGCCTTCTATTACTGCCTTGTCTGAAAATTTAACTAAACATACTGATTTGGTGACTGAAACCATTGACGATATTGGTTTAGATTACGCAAAAACTTTAGCACATTGGCGAGAAGCATTTTTAGCTTCTTGGTCGGAACTGACGCCATTTGGTTATGACGAGCAATTCAAACGTCTTTGGTTATATTATTTTGCCTATTGTGAAGGTGCGTTTATAGAGCGGTCTACCAGTGCGGTGCATTTGGTGGCTAGAAAGTAGCTTCTTGTTTTTTGCTGTAATAGTTTATTGATGTAATAGTTCCTTGCAGTAATAGTTCTTTACAGTAAACAGACGAAAAGGCAGTATCACTTTTAATGATGCTGCCTTTATTTTTATGTCGTAGTGTTAGTGTTTTACGCCGCTTTATCAACCTTATGGTTTTGCTTAGTTGTTAGTAAGTATATTTGCTGTTTGTTTGGTTTAGCTGTTCTCACTTGCCACACCGCTCCCAATATTATCAGCAATAAAATACCCGCTAAGCTGTAATAGATAACATCGTCTGGTTCGATGCTTTGTACTGTTTGTTTCTCCAGTTTCTGCCCTTCAACTTGTTGCTCTGCTTTTTCTTTTTGCGAGGCTGCTTGGCTCTGCTGTTGCGCTAATTGCTGATTGTTCAACGCTTTTTGTGCATCTGCTGCTGCAGCCATCGCTTCCATGGTTTTTGCCACTAATGGCGATAAACCATAACCTGCGGCAAGTTCATTAACATGCTCTTTGACGGCGTCATTTAAAATAACTAAGTCGTTGTTATTAACGACGTCAATATACTGCTCAACCAATTGTTTTAAACGTTCAGGATCAGCTTGCCAATAGTCTTTACGCTCAGCTTCTAACATTCGCTCCATCATACGAGCAAACGCTGCAGGGTTGATATCTTTAAACCATTCATCAAGTGCTAGGTTTAATTTATCATTAATGTAAATGTCTAAGTATTCGTCCCATTGGTCGTTGCGAATTAAGTTAGGGTCAACCACTTGCCAGCCAAAGAAATTGTCCATTTTCGATGCTAAAGAAACCGCACCTGAATAACCTTCTTTTTGCAGTTCTTTAATCCAACGCGGATGGAACATGCGAGTACGTAGTTCTTTGGCAAGAAATAGTCCGGCATCTTCCGCTTTCGCATTTTTAGCATCACGTAAATTTGCTACTACCATGTCTGGGCTTTTACCGTCGATATTTCTCACCGCTAAGCTGAGTGAGCCAAAGTATTCAAAGGGATCATCTGTGCTTAACATGCCAAATAAGTTTGAAGAGCGAGCAAACATCGCAATGTCAGTGCCTGATAATTGCTTGGCATATAGCTGAATATCTTTACCCTCAGTATTTTCGCCTTTTTCACCCCAACGGCTATTGTCAGCGCCGAAGAAGTAGCCCATTTTACCCAAGTAGTTATCAGATATTTTCTTATCAGTTTCCCAAGTATCACTGGCCCAGGCTGAATCATCAACGCCTGTGCCGTAATCACCAGATTGATTTGAAAATATGCGAATCGTTGACAAGTATTCAGCTTCTTTTTCGTCAACACCTTCGGCAAGTAAATTGGCTTTTACTTTTTGGCTGTTTTGCCAAACTGAATTGTTGTCTTCCTTTAAGGCGGCAACTTGGTTAACCGCTTTTGCTAACATTTGCATGACATTAGGAAATGCGTCGCGGTATAAACCGGTTGCAGAAAGCACAACGTCGATACGAGGGCGTTTTAATTCACTGTAAGGAATAACTTCAGTGCCAATAACTCGGCCACTTTTGCTCCATTTAGGTTTGACACCCATGGCATACAATACTTGTGATTCCAGCACGCCGTAATGACGCATGGTTTCAATCGACCATAACGAAAAGGCCATTTTATCCGGGTAAGTTTGGTGCTTATCGTAGTAATTGGCAATCATCTGCTCAACTAGCTCTTTACCTTGTTCGAATGCGGCTTGCGTAGGAACACGGGAAGGGTTAAAACCAAATAAGTTATAGCCTGTTGCTAGTGATTCAGGGTGACGTATTGGGTCGCCACCAGATTTTACTGGGATGTATTTAGCATTAAGAAAATCAACCATAGCATCAAGTTCGTGGATGCTCGCCATGCTTTGGTAAAGTTTTTTACCTCGTTCAATATCAGCTTGTAGTGACTCAGAAAGCTCAGTTAAAGGCACCGGCTGCTGCGTTGAAGGCTCATCAGTAGCAATGATGTAGTTCTTAACGGTTAAATAACCTGATAATCGTGTAATGTCATTTTCATTTTTATCTTCATTTTCATTCTTTGGACTAAGCGCTTGCTCTGATTCCTTGTCAGTACTATTTTCATCACGACTTGCAGGGTCTTCAGAATGATAAGTATGGCTATGCGAAACGCCTTCATCTTCGTCATCATCATGATGCTCGCCAGTTAAACTATCAGCGCAATTCTCATGCTCAAATTCACTTGCACGTTGGGTAAAATCGTTACCTAGCATTTGTACTAAGGTTGAAATGGTTAACGGTTGCTCAGGAATATAGCCATAGGTATGTAAACCTAACGGTTGGTTCGCTGTTGCTAAGTCTTCTAAGTGAATATGTAAAGCGTCGATAAACTCGTCAAATGCAGCGGTTATTTGTGCTTGTTCCCAGCCTAAGTCTTTACAAATATTGGTATCGAAACATAGCTTAGTTAATTGGCTAGCTGTTTTTTGCTTTACGCCACCTTGGTCAAGCTGTTTATATTGATGCATTAATTCATGTAAGTTACGTATTTCACCTTCTAAACCAGCAGCAGCAAAGGGTGGTGTCATATGTGATATTACAGTTGCTCGGCCACGGCGTTTGGTTTGCATGGCTTCACCAACATCGTCAACAATAAACGGATAAACCACAGGCGTATCCCAAACCGCTAAATTACCTTGGTCGTAAATAGATAAACCTCGCTCTTTTCCACCTAAGTATTCTTGTGAGCCATGGGTGCCCAAATGCACAATGGCGTCTGATTGCCAATATTCACGGGCATAAAAATAAGCTGCAAGGTAGAAGTGATTAATCGGCACTAGGCCTTGATGATAAATCATATTTTCATCATTTTTATCATCAGAACGGGGAGGCTGGCGCATAATTAGCATATTGCCATTACGAATACGCGGCAAAATGAAATAGTGTTCACCGTCTTTCTCTACCGCCATAAAGTTGTCTTGTGGTTGTCCCCAATGGTCATTAATTTTTTGTGTTAGTTCTTTAGGTAGTGCGTTGAACCAAGTTAAATATTTATTAATGGGCATTAACTCGGCTAAGTCGTTATCTAATAGCTCAGTTAACTGGTAATCACGGTAAAATGGGTCAAGAATCTTTTTCGCGTTTTCAACAAAGTATTCAGCGTCACGCTCTGCGGTTTGATAACCTTCGTTAGCCAAGCGTTGACTAATGGCTTCAATACTTTCAGGAATATTCATAAAAGACGCGCCCACGTCTTTATCACCCCAAACAAACATGGTTAATTTCTTATCTTGGTTTGCTTTATATTTTAGGTTAACGACGTTAATCGCTTTATTGACTAAGTGCTCTAGCTGATAATCGATAATTTCAACGTTTTGATCTGTCATATTCATGGCAGCGACGATCATAGGATCGACCACGCCAGCGTTTTCAGGTAGTACTAAGGTGAAAGACATCATATTGGCGCTCACACCTTGCATGTCTTTTTCCCATGTGGCTTTATCGCCCGAATAATAAGTCATGGCGTGCATTACAGGGACACCGAACTTTTCAAACTCTACTTTACGTTTATTGGCCCAGTGAATATTGCGGAAGCTGATAATCAAATCAACATCTGTTTTCATGGCTAAGTCTTGAGCATTTATGGCTTGGTTGTCAGTAGCTTGTTCAGTGCTTGGGATTTGTAATAGTTGGCTGTAGTCGCCGCTAACAGGGCTAAGCTCAAAAAAGAATGGCACTACGTAAGCATCTTTAGCTTCTAGCTGTTTAATCGTGGCATCGATTAATTGTGTTTGTTCAGACTCGATTAATGCTCGTTGCAACAATACCGCTATTTTAGCTTGCTGTGGCTTAACTGGGCGTAGTTTTTTATATTCCACCAAATCGTTAATGATCAAGTTCGGTAGTGTAGGGTGGTAAATTCCTTGCTGTGGAAAAATAATCGGCGCGGGCACACTGGCAATTGTTGCTGAATTGTCATTGTTCGCGATAACTTTTGCGGCAATAAAGCTCAGCATGTTGTCGAGATTTCGACGGCCAGCATTCATCCAGTAGTCTTGTAATGTACTGCCATTTTCACCGGATAAACCTTTGTTAAGACTTTGGTTTTGTAAGTAGCTAAAGGCAACAACTGTGGTTTTTGCTTTTGCTATTTCACTTGCGTAGTTATCAAATGCAGCACTGGCTTCTCGCACCGATACGGCATCAAGAATGACTAAATCATATTGGTTGAAAAGTGCCGTTAGTTCGCCAGCTTTATTGGCTGTTTTTAATAACGACTTTGCTGATTTTTGCGCAATATTCCATATTTGATTGCTTTTTTCATCAGCAACTTTTTTTAATAAGGTAATTTTTGCCGTATTAGTATGCGCTGTGCTAACAAAGAGGATGCTTTGACTCTTATTTACGATGTCTTGTTGGTTTGTTTCTGCAAATACATTGCTGATAAATGCGATGGTGCCGAAAAATAATATGGAAATTTTAATTAATAAATTGTTCATAAGTTGCTATCGCTATTCTTTTACGTAAATCATGCTGCCGTCTGCCATTTCATAAGCAGTGCCAGCTTTTTTGCCTGTACCTGAACCGGTTTTTCCATCGCTTTTAAAGCTTTCGATGGTATTACCTTTTTTAACGATAATTTCCATATTATCTTTGCCTTCGTTTTTAATAACCGTGACGTCTTCTGCCAAAAAAGGGTTCAGTGGATTTTGTGCGATAGCAATGAGTAATGCCGCAACTAATACTAAGAACACATCAACCAAGTTAACAACCGACAAGGCAGGGTTGATGCCTTCATCTTCATCAAGCAGCCTCATAATCTTTCTCCACAGCTTGGATAGGTAATGCTGATTCTTGGTTACTGTGCTCTTGTAGCTTTTTTTCAGCTTCTTTATTAATTAACGGCATAAGGGCAACTAGCTCTTCAACCATCCAACGCTTCTTAACGGATGCTATCCAAAAGGTAATTGAGGCTATGATTAAACCAAAAATTACTGCTGAGAATGCGACAATAAGGTTTTCACTAATGCCTTGAATGTTACCGTCAGCTAAGCTTTTTAGTGCTGGTCCCATTGGGATCATAGTCGCGATTAACCCTAGCATTGGCGCTAGGCGACTTACATTTCGCACACCTTCTAGTTCTTTTAATGCTGCAACATCTAGCTGATCTTGGCTGATGTTAGGCATTTCATTGGCAAGCGATGCCATAGGGTAGCCGTTTAACTTTAATGCTGGATTACTACCTAGTTTGCTATTGAGTAATTGCAAGAATGACTTGTAATGGCGGCGTCGTTGCATGGTTTGGCTAAAAAACTGGCCAGTGGCAAATAACGAGTAAATAAATAGTAATGCGATAAGACAAAGTACAGGAGCCATAAAAAAGTCTGACAGCTGGTACATGGTTTGTTCGATCTGGGCGATCATAGTATTTTCCTAAACTGTTATTAGTATTAAAGAAAAACCAAGCCCAAAGCACGGGAGAGTTTATGCCTTGAGCTTGATGTTTTAGTCAAGATTGTTATGCACCCGCTTCGCCAGCTTCTTCATTGATTTCATCTGCTCTAAAGCTGATGTTGCCTGAAACACCGTCAGCATCGTAGTAACCGGTAATCTGCATTTTGTGAGTTTTAGTTGCTGTTTTGATTAGGTATACGTCGAATTGTGACCATAAAGAATGACCGCCATTTACGCCATATTGGTACCAAGGTGTGCTATCAAAGGCTTTAACGCTATAGATGTCGCTTTTAAAACCATAATAAGCAACGGCCGTTGGGTCGACAGAGTCATAGTTATTATCAAAGTCATGTATTGCTTGTGCGTCGTCAGCAATATTGATGCTGAAATCAGCACCAGTTTTATCAGCCGCACATGGCAAACTAACATCCCACGCATCAGCCATTGTTACTTCTTGATTAGTATCAAAATCAACATAAACATGTGTTACATCACCCGAACAAGTTAACGCTGCATCAATAACAAGCTCTTGCTCTGCGGCAAACGCGGCGTCACTGCTATTTTGATACGCCGTTTGTAAGGTAATTTGGCCTATGCCTCGCCCAGCAGTGGTAATGCTTGTTGCTCTAAATTTAGTGAAAGCGTCATCAGAATTAGCGATAAAGTATTTAGTATCGGCTGCAGTAACAACATGAGTCGTTGAGTTATAGTCGTAAAAACCGTCGATAATATTTGATGTGACATCAGCAATAAACTTAGTTTCGTCCGTTGGGACATCGCTAGTTTTTATGGCTAAATAATCAGGTAGTTCAGATTCTGCCGTTGCGGCAATAAAGCTAGCAGCAATGGCTTTGCCATCGGCGTCAAAAAAGTCACTGTTATTACCCGTCGCATAAGCCGTTACTGTGTTGTCGCTGTGTTGATTTAAGTAAACCCCACTACGTTTAAACGCAACATCCCATACCGTATCTGTTTCAGCTTGCTCTTCGGTTAATTCAACAACCGCTTTAGCGTCTAAATCGTAATAAACAAATTCCGGTGCGCTAACACTACCAGTACCGTGTGGGCCAGTAATTTCACCTTGTGTCGGCGCTGTTGGCGTAGGTGTTGGGGTAGGAGTAGGCTCTGGTGTTACATCATTACTTGAGCTGCTACCGCCACCACAGGCAGTGAGTAAAATACATAAGGCTAAACTCGTTAGCTTAAATGGTGTTGATAAATTGTTGTTCATGTTTTTCTCCAAAATAGACTTAAATTCTTAAAATTGGTAGCTTATGCCGGCGCTAATAGTGCGGCTGCTAATAGGTCTTGCGTCAAATGTGGTTTCGCTGTTTATCGAGGTGTTCTGATGTTCATTTAAAAGGTTGTCGATACTAAATCGCCACGATAGATTGTTAGTAATAGATTGATTCATAAGAATATTGAAGGTGGCAAATTCATTGTTTTTAACATCTTTTTTAGTACCGTCCGCTTGCTTTGTAACGGCTTCGCCAGCTTGATATACGGCATAGGCAATTAGCTCAATGTCGTAGGCGTCAATGTCATAATTAATATTTAATTTAACTTGATGGCGCGGGCGAGAAAATAAACGTTCATTATTGTCATCTTCACTAGTTAAGTAGCTGTAATTAAGTTGAAATTGCCAATCGGTCAGTTTCAATTCAGAGCTAATATCAAAGCCATGGATAGTTGCTTCGCTAATGTTTGTGTATTGATAAACCTTTAAATCACTAGTTGATTGCTCATCATCAATTACCGAATCAATAAGTTGCTCAGTTTTAGAGTAATGAACACTGATATCACTTTGTAGATCTGCAGTGTTTTCAAATACTGAAGTATTAAAGGTGATGCTGGAGTTGATTGATTCAGCGGTCTCGGGTTGTAAATCTTCATTCCCTAATACTTGATAGCCTAAAGCGCTATGGTCGAAAATATAAAAACGCTCTTTTAAATTAGGTACACGATAGCTTTGACCAATTCCTGCTCGCCATTGCATAGTGGAGTTTTCGAACTTGAAGTTTTTCATCGCGCTAAAGCGAATCGCGCTGTGTTGACCAAAATCAGAATCGTATTGACCACGTACACCCGCTAATAACTGATAGTTGCTTTTGATCCAGTTGCCTTGAGCAAATAATTCAACGCTTTCACGGCTTTTGTCGTCGACCTCAATAATATTGTCAACAGGCTTAAACTGGTGAAGTTTGTCAGCATGAATAACGCCACCCGTTACTAGCTCAATGTTGTTTAATTGAAAGACTTTTTGACCGTTAATTTCGGATAGCTTAATGCTAGTGTCACGTATGCTATTTGATTGACCACTAACTTCTTGATGATTAATGTGTGTTGCGTTGAGCTGCCATGGCGATGTCGGATTTTTAGTACTTTTTAGACCAAAATCCAATTGATGTTTAGTGACGTCGGTTTGGTAATAAATAATGCCACTTTGGTTTGGTATTTTTGTGCTATTTTTTAGTTTTTTCTCGTCTAGCCATTGATACTTAAAGCTTGTCTCAATTGTACCGTGGTCTTTGCCTGCACCTATGGTGATGAACGTTTTGTCGACACTAGCCGCATTTTGCGAAACAGTTTCACTGTCATAATCAAAGCCTTGATCGTCAATAACTAAAGCACTTAGCTGTGTTTGCCAACCAATAATGTTTTCGTTGGCATAGACTTTAATGGTGTGATTAAGATCGCCATCTTCAATAGTATTACCCTGATATTGGCTGATATCGTAGTCGACCTTTAATGCCGACTCATCGCTTTTACGGGTAATAATATTTATTACACCACCCATTGCTGAACTGCCGTACATAACCGATGCTGCTCCACGAATAACTTCGATTTGTTCGATGTTATCGGCAGGGATTTGGTCTAAATCAGCTGAAGATCCCGTTGGGCTTATAACAGGTTGACCGTTGATTAGAACTAAAACATGGTCACCATCAAAGCCTTGCATTTGAATATTGTAACCGTCTTTAACGCTACGTTTTACCACTACGCCAGGTAGATAGTTTAATGCTTGTGCTAAGGTGCTTTGGCTAATCTTAGCAATAGTTTCACCATCAATTACATCCACTAAAACAGGTGAGTTACTTAAAAGTTTTGCTGTGCGAGTTCCTGTGACAACAATGTGTTCTTCTTGGTTTGACTCTGGTGATGTTTGCGCTATTGATGTGATAGGCAAAGCCAAAATCATGGCCGATAGGCTAGCTTTTATATACATTTTACCGTGCTTCGCTAATGGGAATCTAAATGAGAATGATTATCGATTGCGATCTTAAGGGGGAGATGAATAAAAAGCAAGTAAATTTACCTTTTAGATAGCAAATATCTTTTATCGTTTTTATTTTCTACTAAAGTTTTGCACTAGTAATTTTATAATGTTCTTTAAAGTCATGGGGTTGAAGGTGATTTTAAATGTCATAGTTAGGCGGTATTAGTAAATAACTACATTGTAGTAAAAATTAGTTGCAGGTTTCATCTAATTAACTACAATGTAGTTAATTAGGCGTGGGAGGCATGATGGCAGATAAAGAAAAGTTTCTTGGTGAGTTTGAACAGATGACAATGTTGGCGCTGATCCAATTAGGCAGTGACGCTTATGGAGCAAAAATTCGACAGTTGTTGCATAGCGAAGTAAACCGTAATGTTGCTATTGGTGCTATTTATTCTACCTTAGAGCGATTGGAAAAAAAGGGCATGGTTACTAGTCAATTAGGTGAAGCAACAGCAGAACGTGGTGGCCGGGCTAAGCGATTTTTCAATGTTACCTCACAAGGGCAAGTTGCCCTTAAGCGTGCACGTACGGCAATGGATAGGCTTTGGCAAGATGTTGCGTTTAACACGCTAGCAGAAGTGAAGAAATTAAACGTTATTGGAGGATTTTGATATGAACCATGATATTAAAAAATGCATTGAACATGAGGTTTTTTCGCCCCCTAGTTTTGCCGTTTTACTATTAACTTGGATTCTGCCAGCAACTATTCTAGAAGCTATTCTTGGCGATTTGATGGAAGAATTTGACGAAAGGGCAAAGGCGAATAACAAAGCTGCTAGAGTTTGGTTTTGGCAACAAGCAACACATACAAGTATGATTTACTTTAAGAAAATATTTAACTCACCTAGCTTTATTAGAAAATTAAATATAGTTATACCGCTGGTATTATTCTCAACAGCGTTTACCTTAATAGCATGGTTATCATATGCTGATAATTTATCTGAATATGCACCAGGCTTTTGGCAAACGCTGTTAACAGGTCAAGCTCATATGGCGTTGTTTGATGGTGCCTTTTGGTCGAGCATAGGTGATTATCTCAGTCGGGTGGATAGTGTTTGGTTTCTATTTGACGGACCTTCACTGATTATTACATTTTTCAGTATTTCTTTACTGCTCTACCTTGATAGAAAGTCAACATTTACGGCACTTCAAATGGCCTGTTGGGGTTACGCATTAGTCATACTGCCCTATATATGGGCGATAATTCACATTAACAGTAACCATTTTATTGCCACACAAATAGGGCCTATTATTGCTATTGGCTTGATTACGTTTTTATATATGGTTTTGCCCGTGAGTTTCTTGGTGCACCGTAAATTGAAACAAGTAGAGAGTGACGCAAAGTACAAAGACGGAAAAATAAGTTAGGTTAAGAAGTCGAATAATGTCAGTTATGGTGATAAAAAATGGTTGAGAAATTTATGAGTAGGTATTCGGTTTACAGTTTTAAGGCTTTTATAGCCATGCCGCTGTTTTTATTGAGCTTAAGTGCATGTTCACCGAGCCAAGTGCAAACGTCGCAAGCAACAGAAACTCATCGCTATGCGCAAACAACCATTAAAGCAGCGGCAATTTCATCTGATGGTTTGCTGTCGTTAATTGCTGAGCCAAAACAAATTTGTTTATGGAACAATACGTCAAAACAGCAACAAATGCCTTGTATTACAGGTAAGGGTGCCGAACATATTGAATTAGTTGGTATATCAGCTTCGCAGCAATACTTTTATACTTCAAACCAAATGGTTGTGCGCTTATATCAATTGCAGGCCAATAAAAAAATGATATTGGTTAATGAGTGGTATGCCGATAACAACATCATCAATGATATTACGATATCTGCAAATGGTGATACTTTGCTGCTTGGCTATCGTAATGGTCAAGCTAGCATTATTAATACAAAAACGGCTGAGAAGAGTGTATTTCAGCAACACCGATTAGATATCAATGCCGTTGCATTGTCGGCAGATGGTCAACTGGCTTTTACTGGCTCTAGTGACAAAACGGCAACAGTTTGGAAAACAGGTGATGGCGAAAAAACTGCGGTGTATCAACACAGAACACGCGTAAATCATGTCGATATTAGCGATGATGGTCGTTTAGCTTTTGCTATTGATTCGATAAACGACAGAGCATTTTGGCAGATAGGCGAAAAAAATGAAATTGAGTTAAGCGAATTACAGACGAGTCTTAAGTTTCTAGAAATTAATAATTCAGCATTCTCAGCAGATAAACGTTACTTTTTAACTGGCTCACCTAAACAAAAAATTATGTTGTGGCGAGTTAGCGATGGTGAGCTTGTTGGTCAATGGCAATCAGCAAAGGTTGGCCGATCTTCTGTACTGCAGGTTGCGTTTGCTTCCCCTAATAACATTGCGGTTATCACTAGTGATGGAAATTACCAAGTGTTCCCGTTGACCTTGCTTAATTAGCGTATAATTTTTCCCTCCGAAAGGGGAATTATATTTGATTAAGTTATATTCGATTGAACTTTGTTTGAATAAATATTTGCATAGATCGCCACTGACCATAGATAAAATTGAAACCTCACCTTCTTGGTTTTATCAATGGTCATTATAGAGAGTAATTTTGAGGTGATAGTTTATCGAGTGCTGCTGGCACTTTAATGCTAATCAAATAATGTTCAGGCAAGCATAGTATTTGTACATAAAAACAAGTTATCATTCGCTGCTCAGGGAATGACCTATAATGTAATACCCCATATAACTATGATTTTCTTATGCATTAGGGAAAAATTGTAATTCATTCCGTATTAAGTTTTGTTAGTGTGCTTGCCTCGCTGTTACCAAGGTCACTTGTTGTATGAAAAGTAATATGTTTTCTAAGTTATTGTTTGTAAATTTGTTTTTTATTTCTGTTTGCCCATTTGTAGTCGTTGCTAATACCCCCTCTGAAATGGCCGATCTAAGCTTGCAAGAGTTGTTTGCACTTTCTACTGACGACATGGATATGCGTACATATGAACCATGGCATTTCAACTTTCTTTATAAGCGTTCTAAGCTCGATGGTTATTTAAATGGTAACGATAAAGTAAGCAATGATGAGGTTTATTTTGATGGTGACGAACCTCGAACAGATGATAACTATCCAATACTGCCAACAACTATTACTCAAGAGTCTTATATTGCTAATATTAGTTATTTTTTAGCAAAAGAGCAGAGTATCAGTATTAGTTTGCCTTATATTGTACAAAGCACTGACCATATCAGCCTTGTGCCTGATTACGATGAGTTTAATATTAGCTCCGACGGCATTGGTGATATAACAGTAAACTTTACGGCTTTATTAAAGAATTGGGGTAGTGAAAAGCTTTCATTATCGGTAGGGGTGTCATTACCTACGGGTTCTATAGATGAAGAAGGTGATACGCCTCGCGCTGAAGGTGATCAACAATTACCTTATACCATGCAACTTGGTTCAGGGACTTGGGATTTACCTATTGGTTTAAGTTATATCAACGATCAAGACTCTTACCTCTGGGGCGTTAACCTTTTTGCTAAAATTCGCTCAGGCAAAAATGATCGAGACTACCGCTTAGGTAATCGCTTTGCTGCTTCACTTTGGAGTAAATGGAAGGTAAATAATGCCTTTCATCCTGTTATGAAAGTAGTTTTTCAAGATTGGGGGCAAATTGTTGGTCAAGACGATGAAATTACTGTACCAAACCCGAAATTTCCTTACCCTGCAGGAATAACTAAGCCGAGTAATTATGGCGGAAAAAAAGTGAGTGTCGTTGTTGGGGCTGATATTTTTCTTTACTCACAAGCCTTTGCAATCGAAATTGGAAAACCTGTTTATCAGAATTTAAATGGTATTCAGACGAAAGAAACTCTGAATTTTAGTTTAAATTGGCAAAACAGCTTTTAGGCAGCAACTAACGTGCCCACTATGCGATTAATACTTAAAAATAAGCAAAAGCAGTACAATATACTTATTGTCTGTTTACTTTTTTTTATGTCAATTCCATTCAGCTTTGCTAAACCTAATGTTTCTAAACATCATCAGATCATGGCCGGACTTTTATTGCATATTACGTCTTTTACCCAGTGGCAAGAACAAGAAAATCAAAGTATAAATTTATGCATACTTGGAGATGACCTTTTTGAAGAATACATTAACGACATGGTTAAGCGGCGTCCGCAAACACGCTCAGGAAAATTAATTGTTATCACTCGTTCTCAACAAATAAGCCAAGCCAGTGTTAATACTTGTCAGATAATTTATGCGGATCCGAAAAAATTAGCTCAGCTTTGGGCTACATTACCAGCACAACACAATATATTACTGGTCAGTCAATCTAAAGAGTTTATCAATCAAGGCGGAATGGTTAATTTTGTTCGTGATAATAAACGAGTGAAATTGGAAGTTAATTTGCCTGCTGTTTTAGATGCAAAACTTAAATTAAGCTCTGCGCTATTAAAACACGCGACAATTATTTCAGGTAATCCACATCGTAAAATTAGTGAAAGGAAAACGCATGATGCGAACTAAGTTTTTTTCTATTCGCTATAAGCTTATTATCTTGATGGTATTGGTGAGCATCATTGTTGTGAGTGTTGCTGGGCTATTATTTTACAAGAATAATGAAACAATACTGGAAAATTCAACAATAGAAAGCGGTCAAATTCAGGCGGCAATAGTTGGGGCATCGTTAGTTTCAGCTATTATATTTGATGATGATGCAGCCGCTACAGATACGTTGAAGTTATTCTCAAAAAATGAATATATAGAATTTGCCGCGGTTTATTTGGCTGACGGTACTAAGTTTTCTCAATACCACCTTGCCCCTAATTGCTCTGAGCATAAATTGGGTGTTAAGCATATCGATGAAAACAAAACTATTCTTAGTGAAAACTTGAAGAAAAAAGTCAGTATATTAGGTGAGCACTACCTTGAAAGCGTTGATGTTATTTTTGATCAAGAGCAACCACTAGGCTACCTCTACATTCGCACCTCGTTAGAAAAGCTCAATCAACAGCGAATTTATTATCGAGATATTTTACTATTAGTCATTGCCTTCAGTGTTTTCTTAGCGGCATTTTTATCAACCACTGCCCAACGAATTATCACGCAACCACTGAATTTAATGGTGCATCATGTAAGAGAGTTCAGTGGCAGCAAAGACTATAAAAAACGTTTAGATTTAAAACTTAATGACGAGCTTGGTACCTTAGCGCATGGTTTCAATCACATGATTAATGTTGTTGAGGAGCGAGAGCAAGCGTTACAAGATCAAAGTAATAATTTACAAGTTATTGTTGATGAAAGAACTGAACAGCTATATCAAAAAGCGCATTATGACTCATTAACATTACTCCCCAATCGCTATTTATTATCGGATCGTTTAGAGCATGCAATTTTAGCCGCGAAACGAAATAAAGATGGTTTAGCTGTACTATTTATGGATTTAGATCGATTTAAAATCATAAACGATAGTTTAGGGCACGATGTTGGGGATGAGTTACTTAAAGCAGTAGCAAAGCGTTTAAAACAAATTGGTCGAGATATCGATACGGTTGCTCGCTTAGGTGGAGATGAGTTCATTTACCTAGCGGAAAGCATTCACAAGCCTGAAGGCGCCGCTCGAATTGCACAAAAAATACATCAAGCCTTTGAAGCTCCATTTGCACTGAATAAACACGTTTTACATGTTTCAACTAGTATAGGTATTTCTATTTATCCAATGGACGGCACTAATAGTGGTCAGTTGTTAAAGAATGCCGATGTCAGTATGTACCATGCTAAAGAACAAGGGCCTGGTCATTATAGTTTCTATCATGATGATATGGATGCAGCCATTCATAAACGCTTGTCGATTGAAAACCACTTAAGAAATGCCATTACTAATAATGAATTCTATTTGGTTTATCAACCACAAGTTAATATTGACTCAGGTAAAATTGAAAAAGTAGAAGCGTTATTGCGCTGGAACAACGCTGATTTGGGTGCTATTTCTCCTGCAAACTTTATTCCGGTTGCAGAAGAAATTGGCATAATCAATCAAATTGGTAAATGGGTGATTCATGAAGTTTGTCGACAACAACAAGCTTGGGGCGGCATCGATATTCGTGTAGGAATAAACATTTCATCAAGCCAGTTGCTTGATGTCGATTTGGTGCCTTACATAATAGACATTACTAAATATTATTGTATTAATCCTAAGTATTTAGAATTTGAAATCACCGAAGAAGTGTTTCTAGAATATTCAACACGTACGATTAACGTATTGACTGACTTACAAGAGCTAGGCATTAAAATAGCTATCGACGATTTTGGTACGGGATATTCATCGCTGCGTTATCTAAAAGAGTTGCCGGTTGATACGTTAAAGCTTGATGGCATGTTTGTTATGGATTTAGCAGAAAACAATGCCAGCCGAGGCATTGTTTCTTCTACCATTATTTTAGCGCACAGTTTGAATATGAAAATTGTTGCTGAGTGCGTTGAAACTAAAGAACAATTGGCTTTTTTAAAGCAACAAAACTGTGACTTCGCACAAGGCTTTCATTTACATAAGCCGTTATCTGCAGATGCAATGCTAGAGTTTTTGTAGCGCTAGCATTGATGTCAGCTTCCTTGCGTAATAAAAATTTATTTCGCGTGTTAACTTAATCGGCGTCTGCTAGTAGGTACGTTTGCAAAAACTGCTCAAATGACGCGAGCGTTTTTACTCTGTTCTTTTCAATTTCTAGATGATGATTACCGTTTTCTAGTTCAACGTATTGAACATTTTTATCATAGTCGAGTAGCTCTTCATGCATTAGTTGGCTTTGCTTAACATCAACAACTCGGTCTTTATCACCGTGGATAAGGAGTATTGGAATGTTAATTTTTTCAGCAAAATTCACTGGTGATTGTTGTTCTAATTTGTCGTAGTCATCACCAATTTGTTTTTTGACAATCTTATAATTAGTAAATTTACGTGATTTTTTGACGATTAATTCAAGATCAGAAACGCCAGCAAAGCTGCCTGCACACCGAAAAACATCTTGTTGCTTAACCGCAGCCATTAATGCGGCGTAACCACCATAGCTTGCTCCGATAATACAAACTCTATCTTCCTTAATATCATGATTTTTTGCTAACCATAAAGCAGCATCAGCAAGGTCGTCTTGCATTGCTCCACCCCAGTTTTTAATTGAAGCCATTTCAAAGTCAAAACCATAACCTGACGAACCACGAAAATTGGGTTCTAATATCGTGTAACCGCGGCTAGCAAAAAACTCTGAAAACCAATCAAACCCAGCATAGTTTCTAGCCATTGGACCGCCATGTGGAATAATTAATGCCGCTTTATGTTGTGGGGCATTTTCATGAGGTTGTGTAACGTAGCCTTCTATTGTTGTGTTATCTCTTGCTTGATAGCTAATTTTGGTTTTTCCAGATAGTTTTTTGTCAGTTAGTAAAGGGTATTGTTCGAGAACAAAACTAAGTGAACCTTGCTTTCGGTCGCCCAGAAAGTAAGCACCTGGTCTGGTGGAATTACTCGTGAATAAAATATAACGGCTTTCATCAGCACTCATGCTTTCGATATTATTGAAAGCATCGGGAATAGCTTTATCAAGTGCTTTTTGAAAGTCGACATGACTTTCTTCAAAGAATATTTTCGCGTTATTAGCTTCGCCGTGATAAACGCCAATGACGTCGTTGGTTTTTTTGGAATAAATTAAAGAGCCTTCAATATCATAATCTTTATCGGCATAAACTAACTCTCTTGGTAAGTCAGTTTTACTTACGTCCACTTTGAATATGGCGTAACGACCATTGTGATCTGCACGTATGTATAGCTCATTTGGATTTTTACCAAAACCTAAAGGTGATATGTCTGGAGCATCAAAAATTTCGTACTCCCAAATATTGCGCCACTTTTCAGTTTTTAAATCATATAGGCGATAGAATATTCTTGTTTCATCCATGCCGAAGCCTAAACGAAGACGGTGTTGTTGGTCTGTCATCCAATCATAAATATAACTTTTACCTTTGTATTCTAAGTGCCTTATTTTGCTACTTTCTAAATTGATTTTATAAACATCAGGTTGGTTGGCTACTTTGAGGTCAATTGCCATTAAAATATGGTTTGGCTCATCAGGTAAAATATCAATAATATTATTTTGTATTTGAGAGTAACGCTCTTTATTTCTTGGAATAATAACGGTTACTGCAGAGTCGCTGCCGTCGGCTTTAACTTTGAGTAATCGCGTTTCTGTGTATTTACTGCCATATCGGCTAACGGGATAGTCGGCGCTGAGTAGTATTGTTTCGTTATTTGCCCAGATAAACCAACCAATTTTAAATTTTTGGTTATCTGTTCCGACAATATATTGTGTTTTAGGTTTTACTAAATTGGTTGTACCAATATAGGTACCGCCATCAATGATTCTAATAAAAGCTATTTGGTTGCCGTCGGGTGACAGTGTTACTTGGCTTACTTCTGGTAAATTTCCGAATGCTTTTACCGGTAGTTGCTCTGCGGTTAGATAAAAACTTAATAGTAGTGAAAATAATAGTGTAATTAAACGGCTCATCCTTGCCTCGTGTTATTGATGATGTTGATTTAGAAGAACTAAATAGCAAATTTACCTAGTTCTAAATAGATAGATTTTTGTTAAGTGTTTGTTAATGTTATTTTAACACCTAAAAGTTATGTGTAAAGATGCGTAAAGGGATGAACTAAAACGGTATAGATGACTCTATTTAAGTATAAGCTTTATAGGTAATGCAGAGGTATATATGAGAAATGAAACTAAAGTAGCAGAGTCAACGCAAGCGTTAGGGCAGTTTAGTGATTTACTTTTAATAAGTATATTTTTGATAGGCTTAACACTGGTTGCTTAAGCCACTAGAAAGTAGTTCTTGGTTTAACTACCACTATAAATGTGCTTTTTCAAAACGCTGCTTTGACTAAGCATTGAGTTGCTCGGAATATCAATATTGCCAGCGAGTAAGTAAATAACCTTTTCACCTTGTTCGGCTAACTCTAACGCATGCTGAATATTTAGTAGAATACTTGATGCGATATCTTGTGGATATTTATTAGCGTCGCGGCGTATATATTCAATCAGGTCGGTATTAACTTCTTGATCATAAAAAACTGCATCTGCAAATTGCATTTCACGATGTGCTTTTAATGTTAGGTGGTCAGGGTTACCTTCTAAGGTGTGGATAAAAACAATTTCGCCACTTGGTAGTGATGTTTTTTCTTGTAAGCTGGCAATTAGCTGCTGCTCTGCCGTTGTTGTTTGTCCATCTAAAATAGCTTGGCCGATTTTGCCGCGTAAGGTACGTTCCCAAAATGTTCGACGATCACGCATGCTTTTTACGCGTGCTTTAACATGGTCGCGAAATTTAAATGAAAAGTCTGCTAATTTACCGTAGCCATTAGGCAATGTTTTTTCTATTTGTTCGCGTAGCATGCGCAGTAAAATTGGCGCGCTTCCTGAGCTAGACATAGAAATGATTATCGGGCTTCGATCAATAATCGCAGGTGTTATATAGGTACAAAGCTCTGGTTGGTCAACAACATTAGTCAGTAGTTTTAAGCTCTTACTTTCTGTAGCTACTGCACTGTTTACTTCCGTGCAGTCGGTTGCAGCAATTACAATGTTGATATTGTTGAGGTGGCCCGGTTGATAATTATGTTTAAGCCATGTCAACTGATGAAGGTTTACCAAGCGTTCAACACTACTATTTAATGTTTCAGACATAATTGTAATATTAGTGGTCGATTTCAATAATAAATCTATTTTGCGGGCCGCAACTTCGCCACCGCCTATAATCATTGCGTTAATATGTTTGGCGTCTAGATATATAGGGAAATACTTCATGGTTATTATTCTCTAACGTTTAGCTATGCTTGCAACCTTGTTGATACCTGCATCAGTAAGGTTTAGTTGTTAAAAAGATAATAGTGCTTTACTGATTGCTAAGCCATTACTATCGCCATAAATATATTGACCTGGATTAAAGGTTAGGTCTGCAAAGCTTATAGCACTATTAATTTCACCTTTACCCAACTTTTCTGTTTTTATTGGGCAGCAACCTAATGCTTTTACGCCAATGGGCAATGTAGCAATAGTTCCTGCGTCTCGAATACAGCCGTTAATAACTATACCTTGCCAGCCATTCTTCACTGCTTGCTCAGCAAGCATATCGCCAAGTAGGGCACGAATCATACTTGCTTGACCGTCAACTACCATTACTTTGCCGGTTCCATTTTGTGCTGCTAACTCTTTAACTTTCGAATTATCATTTATGCAGCTAACTGTAACCATTTCACCATAAAATATTTTCTTACCGCCATAATCATTAAAAATGGGTGCTGCGAGAGTAAGTTGCTTGGCGTATTCATCAAACAAGTCGGGTAATAAATCTAGCATAGCTGTCCTTGAGGTAGAGTAATTGTTATTTAACCTACAATATCAAAACACCTCTGACGATTTTGCTATTAATAGTTATAGCGAACATAAGCTCAAGCTATAGTAAATGTGCGACTGAATGCTACATATGCCATTTTGTTAAAATACGTTGGTAGCTGCCATCTGCTTTTATAGCGATTAGCGCTTTTGCCAAAGCATCAACAATTTTCTTATCGGTGTTTAAGCTTGCGGCAATATATAGCTCACTGGCAAAGTTAGGCACTTGGTAATTGAGCTTTATTTGTTCAGGATTTAACCCGACATCTTCTAGTTCATAGCGCCAAAGTATACTGTTGGTAAATGCCGCATCTATCCGGCCACTATATAGTAGCTCCCACAAAACATTGTATTTGCTGCTAATGAATAAATTCTCATTCAAAATGAAGTTGTTTTCTAATAAATAATTTTCAGCTAAATCGCCTCTAATGGTGCCAATGCTGTAGGTTTTTGCTTTTGTGAGACTGTCTATTTGAATATCGGGGCGTGACTTTAATGTCGCGAGATAAGAGTTCAGCGTATATAGCTTACCAATCCATTGAAATTTATCTTCTCTTTTTGTGTCTCTAAATAAAGAGAATATGATGGTGTTTTTTTCGTTTAGTGCTAGCTGGTAACTACGAGCCCATGGATAGATATTTATATCAGTAACAATTTGGACTTTGTGTAGCATAGCGTTAACAATTTCGACCATAGCACCTATAGGCTGGCGATTAGTATCTAGCATTTGTAATGGTGGGACTTCTTCACTAACAATATTAAGCTGTTGTGCGAATACCGTTGTTGAGTAACAACTGAATACAAATAAGGCTATTTTTAGCATTTTATTAGCACCTCATTAAAATAGATGACTTAAACCCTAGGATGATTGTTATTTGTTATTTGTTATTCGAGAGGTCTCTATTGGTTTTTTATTTTAGTATATGACCAAGTGGGTATGTTGTCGCGCTATTGGGTGCTAAACTGTGCAAAAAATTTGTAACGAGAGAAAACATGCCTTGGATCCAACTTAGGTTAAGTGCAGATGAAGAAACTGCCGAAAAATACAGTGATTGGCTAAGTGCTTGTGGTGCACAAGCCGTTACTTTTATCGATGCTCAAGATACACCTATATATGAACCTTTGCCGGGTGATGATGTTATTTATTGGCATAATACGGTAGTAATGGGCTTGTATGATGCCAGCCATGACATGGACAAAGTGTTAGCGTATTTGAAAAGTATTCATCCAGAAAAAGAAACAATGCGCTATAAGCTGGAACAGTTAGAAGATAAAGACTGGGAACGTGAGTGGATGGATAACTTTCATCCGATGAAGTTTGGCGAACGACTATGGATTTGCCCGAGCTGGCGAGAAGTACCAGAGCCTGAAGCGGTAAATGTTATGCTTGATCCTGGTTTAGCATTTGGTACCGGTACACATCCAACAACAGCATTATGTCTAACTTGGCTTGATGGTTTAGATTTAACCGGCAAAACGGTTGTTGATTTTGGTTGTGGTTCGGGAATTTTATCTCTTGCAGCTTTAAAGTTAGGCGCTAAGAAAGTGGTTGGTATTGATATTGACCCACAAGCGTTGCAAGCAAGTTTAGAGAATGCTAAACGTAACCAATGTGAAGATCGTTTGGAGTTATTCCTCCCTAAAGATCAACCTGAATTTAAAGCCGATGTTGTCGTAGCTAATATATTAGCGGGGCCATTACGTGAACTTGCACCGGTGATTCTTGAGTACGTTGCTCAGGATGGCTTGCTTGCATTATCGGGTGTGCTAGAAGAACAAGCTCAGCAATTACAAGAAATTTACGGACAAAGCTGTCAAATGGACCCTGTTGCCATTAAAGATGAGTGGGTGCGCTTGTCTGGCGTTCGAAACTAATACGACTAAATGTCTTAAAAAATGAACAGTTTTTGTTATCAAATTGTACAAAAACTGTTCCCATCAACATTTTATAAAATGTCAATATAAAAAACGTGAAAAAAAGCGCTTTTTGTTCAATTTATATCCTTTTCAATCCGAAAAAAAACACGTAAACTTAGCGCCCTTTTGACTAGTAGCTCAAAAAAACAACAGCGTGAAGATAGGTCCATACACACTAGCAAGCAATACTATGCTTGCACCCATGGCGGGAATTACTGATCAACCCTTTCGGCAATTGTGCTGCCAAATGGGCGCAGGTTTAGCAGTATCAGAAATGATGTCTTCGAACCCTAAAGTGTGGAATACCGGAAAATCTCAACGTCGTATGTTGCATAGTGCAGAGGCAGGTATTCGTTCAGTGCAAATTGCTGGATCGGATCCTGAAGAGCTTGCTTTTGCTGCTAAGTTTAATGCAGAGCAGGGCGCGCAGATTATTGATATCAATATGGGCTGCCCCGCGAAAAAGGTAAATAAGAAGTTAGCAGGTTCAGCATTACTGAAAGAACCCGGATTAGTCGAGCAGATTGTTAAATCTGTTGTTGATGCGGTTGATATTCCAGTAACGTTGAAAATTCGAACTGGCTGGTGTGAAAACACTCGCAATGGAATTGAAATTGCTCAAATTGCTGAGCATAACGGTATTCAATCACTTGCTGTTCACGGTAGAACACGCAATGACTTTTATAAAGGTAATGCCGAATACGATACCATTCGAGCGATTAAGCAAGCAGTAAGTATTCCTATTGTTGCTAATGGTGATATTACTTGTGCAGAAAAAGCGGAACAGGTACTAAATTACACTGGGGCTGACGCAATAATGGTTGGTCGTGGTGCCCAAGGGAAACCTTGGATTTTTCGAGAAATTAATCATTTCTTGAAAACTGGCAGGCATTTGTCTGCACCTTCAACGGATGAAGTACGCTCAATTTTAATTGAGCATGTAAAGGAATTGCACAAATTTTACGGTGACTTTATGGGTGTACGTTTTGCCCGTAAACATGTTTCTTGGTATATGCAAACGCATGAACAAGGAAAATCGTTTCGTTCTATTTTTAATGCGCTTGAGTCTGTAACAGAACAACTCGATGCATTAACTATGTATTTTGATAATTTAACTTTAGAAAGAGTCTGAACTTTATGTTTGAACAAAATATTTCCTCTCCATTTATTACTGGTGATTTACAAACTCAGACAAAGGCATCGCCTTTACGCACACAAGCGAAAGTAGCTATTAAAAACTACTTGTCTCAGTTAAACGGTAATGACGTTGATGATATGTACGACCTTGTGCTTTCAGAAATTGAAGCACCAATGCTTGAAGAAGTAATGCAGTATACTCGTGGTAACCAAACCCGCGCAGCAAACTTGTTAGGCATTAACCGTGGTACATTACGTAAGAAGTTAAAAAAATACGGTATGAACTAAGAATAAGGACAGGTTAACCTGTCAAATAAAAGCACCCTCGGGTGCTTTTTTGTTATTAGGGCTGTAAAAGTTATCCAAATAGTCAACTTTCAGTTCTAATTAAAATATCGCGTATCGACGATAATGGAAGCGATAAAGAGCTAAGCTCACCGCCACGGACATGTGTCATAGGCCAGACAATCATTTTAATTATAGGTAATTAGAAAAACCATGGATACACCACGCCCAATTAAACGCGCACTGTTAAGTGTTTCAGATAAAACTGGTATTGTAGAATTTGCTCGCTCGTTATCACAAAAAGGCGTTGACCTTTTATCTACGGGTGGTACAGCCAAGTTGTTAGCTGAAAATGGTATTAAAGTAACAGAAGTATCTGATTACACTGGTCACCCAGAAATTATGGATGGTCGCGTAAAAACACTTCACCCAAAAGTACATGGCGGCATTTTAGCTCGACGTGAAATGGATGAAGCGGTTATGGCTGAAAATAACATCAGTGCAATTGACCTTGTTGTAGTAAACCTTTACCCATTTGCTAATGCTGTTGCTGATGAAAACTGTAGCCTAGAAAATGCTATCGAAAACATCGATATCGGTGGTCCAACAATGGTACGCGCTGCTGCGAAAAACCATAAAGATGTAACGATCGTTGTAAATGCCCATGATTATGACCGCGTATTAGCGGAAATGGATGCCAACAGTGATTCTTTGGTCTATCAAACTCGCTTTGATTTAGCGATTGCTGCCTATGAGCATACTGCTGCATACGATGGCATGATTGCAAATTACTTCGGTAAAATGTTACCTGCACATGGTAGTGACGTTGCTGAAAGTGAAGAAGCACAAAAATTCCCGCGTACTTTCAATAGTCAGTTTATTAAAACGCAAGATTTACGCTACGGTGAAAACTCTCATCAAGATGCTGCTTTTTATGTTGAAGCTAACCCAGAAGAAGCTTCTGTTTCTACAGCGAAGCAAGTTCAAGGTAAAGCATTATCTTATAACAACATTGCTGACACTGACGCAGCACTAGAATGTGTTAAAGAATTTGATGAAGCCGCTTGTGTTATTGTAAAGCATGCTAACCCATGTGGTGTTGCTATTGGTGAGAATATTTTAGCCGCATACGAGCAAGCTTTTAAAACTGATCCAACATCAGCATTCGGCGGTATCATCGCCTTTAACCGTGAATTAGACGCCGACACCGCTGAAGCGATTGTTTCTCGTCAATTTGTTGAAGTGATTATCGCACCAAGCATTTCTGATGCAGCGGCACAAATTGTTGCTGCTAAACCAAATGTACGTTTATTAGCATGTGGTGAATGGTCAACTAAAACGACAGGTCTAGACTACAAACGTGTTAACGGTGGTTTGTTAGTGCAAGATCGTGATCAAGGTAAAGTTGTAGAAAGCGACTTAAAAGTTGTGACTAAGCGTCAACCAACTGAAGAAGAAATGCGTGATTTACAATTCTGTTGGAAAGTAGCTAAATACGTAAAATCTAATGCCATTGTTTATGTAAAAAATAGCATGACGATTGGTGTGGGCGCAGGTCAAATGAGTCGCGTTTATTCTGCAAAAGTTGCGGGTATTAAAGCGGCTGATGAAGATTTAGAAGTTGCGGGTTCTGTTATGGCATCTGATGCTTTCTTCCCATTCCGTGATGGTTTAGATGCTGCTGCTGAAGCTGGTATTACTGCCGTTATTCAACCTGGTGGTTCTATGCGTGATAACGAAGTTATTGCTGCTGCTGATGAACACAATATTGCCATGGTGTTTACTGGTATGCGTCACTTCCGCCATTAGAAAATACTAAGAGTTATACCGTGCTCAGTTATATTAAGTAACTGAGCACTTTTAGTAAGAGCCTTATGTAAACGTTGCTCAATAGATAATTACGTTACATTTGGAAATATTGAGATAAGTTCAAACGCCGTTTTTTATCGATAAGATAATGCCAATGGCACTGAACATCTTGAGAAAATCTGCTATAACTAGCGTTTAAAAATAACTAGTTAATGGAAGATAACAATGAATACAACAGCGCTAACGTTAAAAAAAGTTTTTACTGCTTCAATTATTTCTGCAACTTTATTGTGCTCAGGCATTGCAAGTGCTCATCAGGAAGGGCAACTTGAACAAGCCATTGCTGGTGAACATCGTTCTGACAAAAATAAAGCTCGTGACCAATTTCGTAATCCTCAAGAAACCTTAGAATTTTTTGGCTTTAAACCATCAATGACCGTTGTAGAAATTACTCCAGGCGGTGGTTGGTATACTGAAATTTTAGCGCCTGCAGTAAAAGGTAAAGGCAAACTTTACGGTGCACATTATCCAGATACTGGTGAAGATAACTATTACAGTAATTCACGTAAAAAATTAGTTAAAAAATTGGCGAGTAACGCGGTATTTAGCGAAGTCGAATTAACTAATTTTGTACCTCGTAAAGCAAGTGAGCTTGCTCCAGCAGGCAGTGCGGATATGGTACTAACTTTTCGTAATTTGCATAACTGGCGTGACGCTGGCGTAGAACAAGCTTTTAAAGATGCTTACAAAGCATTGAAAAAAGGTGGCGTATTAGGTGTTGTTGAACATCGCTTACCTGAAGGTGTTGATGCTAAAAAAGCGATGGGTTATGTTTCTCAAAGCAAAACAATTGCACAAGCAAAGGCTGCTGGTTTTACTTTAGCAGCAAGTAGTGAAGTAAATGCTAATGCTAAAGATACGGCTGTTTATCCAAAAGGTGTATGGACCTTACCGCCAGTTTTACGTTTAGGCGAAGAAGATAAAGCAAAATATATGGCGATTGGCGAAAGCGATCGTATGACATTAAAGTTTGTAAAATAAACTAACTAAGGCCGCTATTGTGGTATTGCCATGTAGCGGCATATGTAAACTAGGAATTTAAGTTAATGAATGTTTTGGTAATTGGTAGTGGTGGTCGTGAGCATGCTCTTGCATGGAAAGCAGCACAATCAGCTGCAGTAACAACAGTATTTGTTGCACCCGGAAATGCAGGTACAGCAACAGAAGCAAAATTAGAAAATATTGCCATTTCAGGTGGTGATATTCCAGCTTTAGTCGAATTTGCGAAAAGCAATGATATTGCTCTTACTATTGTTGGCCCTGAACAACCTCTTGTTGATGGTGTTGTAGATGCATTTCAGGCTGAAGGCTTAATGATTTTCGGACCAAGTGCCAAAGCTGCGCAACTGGAAGGTTCAAAATCTTTTACTAAAGACTTCTTAGCTCGTAATAATATTCCTACAGGCGCATACCAAAATTTTACTGAAATTGAACCAGCAATTGCATATGTTCGTGAAATGGGCGCTCCAATTGTTGTTAAAGCCGACGGCCTAGCAGCCGGCAAGGGCGTTATCGTTGCCATGACATTGAAAGAAGCCGAAGATGCTATCAAAGATATGTTAGCGGGTAATGCTTTTGGTGATGCTGGTCATCGTGTTGTGGTTGAAGAGTTCCTTGAAGGTGAAGAAGCAAGTTTCATCGTTATGGTAGACGGTAAAAATGTTTTGGCATTTGCGACCAGCCAAGATCATAAGCGTGCATACAATGGTGATCAAGGACCGAATACTGGTGGCATGGGAGCTTATTCTCCGGCACCGGTGGTTACACCTGAAATTCATCAACGCGCAATGGATGAAGTTATCATGCCTACAGTTGAAGGCATGGCTAATGAAGGTGCTCCTTATACAGGCTTTTTATACGCAGGTTTAATGATTGATGCTGATGGCACACCGAAGGTAATTGAATACAACTGTCGTTTTGGTGATCCGGAAACTCAACCTATTATGATGCGCTTAAACTCAGATCTTGTTGAATTGTGTTTGATGGCATGTCGTGGTGAATTAGATCAAGCAACCATTGATTTTGATCCTCGTCCGGCAGTTGGCGTAGTTCTAGCTGCAGCTGGTTATCCAGCAAGTTATCCTAAAGGAGATGTAATTTCAGGTTTAGCTACCAACAAAGCTGATGATCGCAAAACCTTCCATGCAGGTACTGCAGAAAAAGATGGTGCAATTGTTACCGCAGGTGGTCGAGTACTATGTGCTACTGCTATGGGCGATAATGTTACACATGCTCAAAAATCTGCATATGAATTACTAGCAGAAATTTCTTGGCCAGGTGTAGAGTTTAGAACTGATATTGCTTATCGCGCGATTGAACGTGAACAAAATTAGTTAAAATTTACTGATACTTTTCAAGTGAAGTAGTAAAACGAAAAAAGCCCAACATAACTGTTGGGCTTTTTAGTATTCATTTTTTGAATTAAATGTTCAGTTATTTAGCTTGGCTAAGGTTTCTTTCTTCGCACCACCAGCAATGGCCGCCGCAATTGCTGAATCTCTATCAACGCCAGAATCTATTGCTGCATTGACGATACCACTATTATAACTATCATCGCTTTGTGTAACAGCAGTAGTAACAACAGTATCTGCTTCTAATGGAAACAACGCCAATATGTTTTTTACTATATTAGTTGCTTGTTCTGGGATCGCCGTTAGAGCGGCGGTAAGAATATTTAACATTTCTGACGGGTAGTTTGATGCAGTATTATTAACAATATTAGTCATATCGTAAGGTTCAGTGCGTATTGCTACCCTCACAATGCTTTCAAGTTCTGCTGGGCTATATTTTAATGCTGTATTAACAATTTCTTGCGCATAGGCAGGCTCTGCTTTAATTGCAATTTTAACTAAACTACTACTTGGGGCAACATCAGCTTTAATGGCGTGCTCTATAACATCGCATGCTAAAACAGGTTCAGCAGATAAAGCGCCTAACATTATTTGACGGTATTTTTCTGGGTATCGATCTAAAGCGACTGCCATTACAACGTCAACCTTCTCTGGGTAGCGAGAAAGAAGTGAATGTACGCTGCTACGTATGCTTCTATGCTTTTTAACTTGTTGGTTTAATATTTTAGCGATTAAACGTTCTTGTTTATATTCGGCAACATCCTTAGCCACGACTCCACTACTAATACCAGCAAGCATTAACAAGATGATAATTTTTTTCATTTGTAATGCTCTTTGCGTAAACTTAATTATATTTACACTTTATTATTCTTATGTGCAAAACAATATAGAGGATAAATTAATTATTATCTCCTGTGTTTTTATACATGAGAATCAGTTCTATTGAAATACAACTAGAGATACTATAAGCCTAATGACTAATTTATTAGTCCGTAAAATAGTCGGATAGTTCAATTAAAAAGCAAACAAACACCTTTACGCAAATAAAGTGCATTTAATGGTTGACGTGCGGCGAGAAATCGCCATAATGCGCTCCACTTCTTCGGGGCAACCCAAGAAGCTTGTTTTAAAGAGTTAACTCTTTCGGTTTCGGCCAAAGCAGCTAACTTAACGTCTCAAAGTAGGGTTTTGAATCTTCTGCAA